>Ga0335077_10013693_pt1 | contig 10133 bp, 9 predicted proteins | sample Lox_Sample_31_FD_207151 | JGI IMG/M metagenome (GOLD analysis project Ga0335077, IMG submission 207151) | Soil microbial communities from Loxahatchee National Wildlife Refuge, Florida, United States - Lox_Sample_3.1 | ecosystem: Environmental > Terrestrial > Soil > Wetlands | place: USA: Florida...
GACGGCCCCGGGTGATGCGGTTTTCCCCGTCAATTCCCAGGATGTGCGCTGACGTCATGCCCGCGCGACACCTCATCGGGGTGAAATGCCCCGGCCGGCCTGTGATGGCGGTTCGCTGGCCTTTTCATCGCGATACGGCGGCCTTCTGCTTCGCCTCCGGCACAAGACGCTGGCTCGAGGATTCCCCTGGTTGCAGGTAGCGGCGACGTGCCCAGGATCGGCCCGGCCCAGGGAGCATGCGGCCTCCTCACGCAGCCAGGCCGTTACCCCGGTCCGGTGAGCTGGGACTGCTGAGGGTGACGGTCATCTTTCACCCCATCGGGAGGGTGGAGCCCGCCCCAGCACGAGGTGGACTGGTACCCAACGGCGAGCGGAGGTAGATGGGCCAGATGGCCAGATTCCAGGAGACGTTGCGCAGGCTGGCGATGATCGACGAAGGCTTCGTCGAAGACCAGGCCGGGCTCAGGCTCGGCCCGGCCCAGGCCTCGGCCCTGGATCCCAAGACCACCGCGCTGCTGCACGTGGCGGTGTGTGTGGCGATCCGGTCACCGGCGGTGTCCCTGGAATGGAGCACTGGCCGGGCGCTGGCGGCGGGCGCGAGTGAAGAGGAGATCGCTGACGTGCTGCTGGCGATTGCCCCGGTGGCCGGGCTCGGCCAGGTCGTCGCCTCCGCCCCTGATGTGGCGACCGCGCTCGGCTATGACATTGCGGCCGCGCTGGAGGAACCAGACGGTAACTGACAACGCCCTCAGCATGCCGTGCCCGCGCCCCACGGATTCGTGATACTGCACGCGCAGCCGGCCTGCCGGCCTGGCGCAGGGCAGGTGGGTGGTGGCAGTACCCAGGCCGGCCGACACGGCCGGGGCAGGAGCATCTGACGACGACCGCTGAACCGCCTAACAGCCCGGTCACTGAAGCAGTCGGCAGCCTTGAGGTGCGATGGATCTTTCCCCGGCCAGCTAGAGGCTGCGGTGACCGGATGGTTCGGGCGGTTCCCGGCCGGGACGGAATCGTCGTGTCGCCCTGGGTCGAGCCGGGCTCGGTGTACAACGAGCAGTACCGGCACACCTTACTGATCGCGATGGTGCGCAAGGCCTGGGATCTCGGCCGGGCGTTCACCCAGCGCGACGCCTTAGCCCGCACCTTCGACCAGGCTGGCGCCCGCGGAGTAGTGGTGAGGCCTTGCGTGTCCCCGCCGTGCGCACGGCGGCGGTCTGGTGCTGACGCGAACGGGCCCCGGGGTGCCTGTGCTAAAGGGCACCCCGGATCCCCGGGTTGCAGCCGGCCAGCGCTGCGGTGCTAGGCGGCTTCCACGTTCGCGCGGCTGCCGTAAGCGCACAGCCCGTACAGCGCGACCACGTCGGCAGCGATGATCACCAGGGCCCAGAACGGGTACGCCGGGATGAAGAACATCATGGCGATGGCGTTAAGACCGACCACGGCCACCGCGAACCAGCGTGCCAGCTGGTTGCCCGCCAAGATCCCGCCCGCTGCGATCAGCTGCAGGACCGAGATGATGAGCGTGACCCATCCCCAGGCGCGCAGGTCCCCGATCACGTAATGCGCGTTGGCGACGAACACGTGCGAGTTGGCGATCGCGGCGATGCCGTAGAGCATGTTGAAGAAGCCGACGATGAGCAGCAGGACGGCTGCGAACAGGAGCAGGCCGTAGCCGTGGCCCTCCGCGTGCCGCCCGCCTGCGTCGCTGGCTGGCTTCATAGTTGCCGACGTCATGACGACCTCCAAATGCAGATTCTTCCCGGGACCCCTCCAGCCGTCGTTGATCAACCTCATCCGGCACCGGCCCCGCCCGTGAAGGCGGCCGGCGGGGCGTACACGGTTGGTGGCCCGCGGCCTACTCTTCTAACACTCTGCCGACGGCGAAGCGCCTGCTCAGGGCCGGAGGTCCCGAAAAGCGGGGTCTATCAGTGCCGGGTGGGGGTCTTGGGACCCCTGCGGGGCGCCGCAACGCCCGGGGCTGCGGGCCGCGAACTGGGTTCGGCTTACGCAGGGCAGTGGCCCGGAGGGATGGATCGAACGCTGCCCGGCCTGGTGGCGCCGACTGACTTTCATCCCATCAGGAGGGTGGAACCGGCCCCGCCATGAGGTGGACTGGTACCTGACGGCGGGCGGGGGAGCGTATGGACCAGACAATGAGATTCCAAGAGACTTTGCGCAGGGTGGCGATGATCGACGAAGGCTTCGTCCAAGACGAGGCCGGGATCGGGCTTGGCCTGGTCACGACGTCGGCCCTGGATCCCAAGACCACCGCGCTGCTGCAAGTGGCGGTGCTGGTGGCCCTCGGGTCACCGGCGGTGTCCCTGGAATGGAGCGCCAGCCGGGCGCTGGCGGCGGGCGCGAGTGAGGACGAGATCGCCGACGTGCTGGTGGCGATCGCCCCGGTCGCCGGGCTCGGCGCTAGCCGCGGCCGGGTTAACCCGGGTAATTCGCCGTCGGCTCGATGTCCAGCGAGGCTGTTACGGCCCGCAACCTGACGTGACTTTTCATCCAGACGGGGTGGCGGCCGCGCAGGTCCCTGGCTGACACGCTGAGACCATGCATCGGCCGGCTGACGGCCGAGATGCGCAGCGAAACGAGGAGGTCGGCATGTCCGGATCCGGCGGCACATTCGTGCTGGTGGCAACGTATCCAGATGAGGCAACAGCACGGGAGGATTACCAGGTCGTCAAGGACGCGCACGCCGCAGGCCTGGTTGGTTCCTACGACGCGGCTGTCGTCACCAAGGACGCGGGCGGCAAGGTGCACGAGAACAAGGACGAGACGGCGACCCGGCATGGTGCCTGGTGGGGCGTTGCCGCGGGGGCGGCGCTCGGGGTCATCTTCCCTCCGTCGGTTCTCGGCGCGGCCGCGGCCGGCGCCGCGGTCGGCGGCGTCAGCGGGCACCTGGCCAAGGGGATGTCGCGCTCCGAGGCCAAGCAGCTCGGCGACTTCATAGACCCGGGCCAGGCCGGACTCGTCATCGTCGGGGAGAGCAAGGTCGAAGACGCGATGAAGCACGCCGTGACCAGGGCTGAGAAGCAGACCGCCCAAGAGCTCGACGTGAGCCCCAAGGACGTGGACAAGGCTTTGCAGGAAGCTGTCAAGGAGATGTAACTGTGCCAGGCGCGGCCAGCGCCGGTTCCCGGGAAGTCCCACTGGGGGTGCGGCGGCGGGCCCGGCGTCTGGCGTGGGTGTACCTGATTGTTTCCGCTGGGCTCATTGTGTGGACCGTTTTTCTGGCGCTGAGCCTGCCAAAGGAAAATCTTGAGCACCATTACCGCCTCACCTGGGTCGGCTTTGACCTGATCCTGGTGCTGGCCATATATCTGACCGCCCACATGGCGTTTCGGCTGGATGCCAGGGTAGTGTTCCCGGCAACGGTGGTAGCCACCTTGCTGGTTGCTGACGCATGGTTCGACGTCACCACCTCTACAACTGCTAGCGCGGCCACCGAGGCGCTGATCCTGGCGCTGTGCGTCGAACTGCCGGCCGCGGCGTTCTCGCTCTACGTGGCCCATAGGGTCGGCCGACGCGTCCGCGAACTGGCCCGTCTCGAAAACGGGACGAGCTCCCCGCCCGGCAGTCCCTGATCCGGCGGAGGCCCACCCGCGCTCCCTCCGGGGTCCTCCCTGGCGGAGCTTCCGCCGCAAGAGTGGGCCGGAAGGGAAAACCTAGCTGGCCAGGGAAGATCCAGCGCACCCCAAGGCTGCCGGCTTGCCGATGTCGCTTCCCGGATTGGATGGGGCGATCCTGGGCCGGGTATTAGATTTCGGTGGTGGCTTCGGCCCTGCCGTCTTTCACAGCGGCCTGGAATGCGGTGTAATCGCGTTCGTTCTGGTCGGCGTAGGTTTCGGCGAAGTCGGCGATGGCCTGGTCGAACTTGGCCGAGCCGCCGAGATAGGCGGCTAGGGCGATGCGGTCACCGGAGCAGGCGTGCGCCCGGGCCAGGGTCCACCCGCACAGCCGGGCGTACATCTCCAAGCCCTTCGGGAGCATCTGCTCGATCGGCACGGAGAACTTCCAGTCCTTGAGCTGGCGGACGTAGAAGTCGCGGTCTATCCCGTCGAGGGGGTTGGCGACGCGGGTCCAGCCTAGGAAGATGTCGCTTTCTGCCTGCATCAGGTGCTGCCCGGCCACGGCGCGCTCGCCCTGGTTGGTGTACTGGCTGCGCCCGGCATACTCCGCCAGGACGGACGGCTGGGCCTCCTTGGCCTGCAGGAACAACGGCTCCACGCCGTCCAGGGCGTCCATCAGCAGGACGTAGGCGCGGGTGCCGACGCTGCCCACCCCCACCACCTTGCGGGCCGCCTGCACCATGGTGAACTGCTCGAGCAGGTGCCGCCGGTCAGACTGCAGGGTCCGCCGGTACTTGCCCAGCACGCTGTTCAGCAGCTGGTAGATCGCGCCGGCCTGCACGTCGGCGAAGACTTCCTCGATCGGGACGATCAGCGGGGGGTCGCTGATGATCCGCCGCTGCCCGTCGACCACCGTGGTCAGCTTGCCCACCGCCTTCATGGTGTCGCTGGTGTGCGCCTTGGCCAGCACCTTCTCGGCTTTCTTGTACCTTTTCGCCTTCATCTGGGACCGGAACTGGGCCAGCACCGGCTCGATGTCCACGTGCGTGTACCAGACGTCCATGAAGGTCTGCTCCGCAAACCCGTGCATCGCGGTGCGGTAACCTTCTCCCGCCGCGAGAGCGAGCTTGCGGCAGGCCTTGGCCGGGAACCCGTTGTCGCGCCCGGCCACCGTCAGGCTCGCGGCCAGCCGTTTGATATCCCACTCGAATGGTCCGGGCAGGGTTTCGTCGAAGTCGTTGACGTCGAAGACCAGGTTGCGCTCCGGTGAGGCGAACGCGCCGAAGTTGGACAGGTGGGCGTCCCCGCACAGCTGCACCCGCAGCCCCGACGTGGGCGTGGTGGCCAGGTCGGCTGCCATCGGCAGCGCGGCGCCCCGGTAGAACGTGAACGGGGACACCAGCATCCGCCCGTGCCGCACCGGCACCAGCTCCGGCACCCGTGACTTCGCCTGACTCAGCAGCAGCCCCACCGGATCCCGCTTCCCGGCTGGGGTGAACTCCGCGTGCGACTCCAGCGGAGCCGCCGCCCGGGCGTCCTTACCCCGGGCCACCCGGTCCGCACGGCTCAGATGCTCCACCGTCCCGGCCCGCCGCGGACCTTTACCCGATGCCCGCGCGGCAGTCCTCGCCGACACGCCACCTTGAGTCTTCACAGTCATGGCCACTCCTTCCGCCTAAGCCGGAGTCATCGGTACTCGTCCCGTTCCTCCAGCGCGGCCTCGAGGTCCTACCCGAGCGCGGTCGCCAGATTGGGGCGATCACCAGCAGCTCGTCAGCGATCTCGTCGTCGATTGCGCCGCCGCCAGCACCCGGCTGGTGCTCCATTCCAGGCACACCGCCGGTGACCCGATAGCCACCGACACCGCCACGGGCAGCAGAGCGCGGCCCGAATCCAGGGCCGGTGTCCTGACCAGGCCAAGCGCGAGCCAGCCCCCGTCCTCGACGAAGCTTTCGTCGATGAGTCCCCTGGAATCTCGCCGTCTGGCTCATATCTGTCCGCTTACCGCCAGTGCCATTCCACCTGGCGACTGGGTGAGTTCCATCCCCCCGATGGGGTGAACTGCGCCGGGAGCCCCAGCTCAGGCAACTGGCTGGCATTGCGGAGGCCCCAGGGCTCCGGAAAAGTCGCTTAGCAGTTCATGACAGCAGTCCGCGGGCGACGATGGTGATCTTCAGTCTGCGGCGCCCGAGCCCAACCATCCCCCCCAGCTATCCGATAAAGACTTTGCCGATCCCCTACTCGGCGGCCTGGTCCTGATAACCGCCGGCATAGCTGCTGCCGACGGCATCCTCTGACACGTCCGGTTAGCCTTCCCCCATGTCTGACAACGCGGACCCGGGACATGACGCCCGGCCTGAGGCCAGACCCCCGCACCGCATCATCGTGGGGGCTGGGCTGCGAGCAGTGGGATCCACCGCCGCGCTGGTAGCCATCTACTACCTGCTGCCCCTGGACCGCTCCTCGACCTGGGTCGCTGTCACGATGCTGGCCATCGGGCTGGTGGCGCTCACCGGGCTGGTCGTCTACCAGGTCCGCCGGATCCTCCGGTCACGGTTCCCGGGCCTGCGGGGGGTCGAAGCCCTCGCCACCAGCATTCCGCTGTTCCTGCTGCTGTTCGCCAGCACCTACGTTGTCATGGCCGCGATTTCCGCCAGCAACTTCAGTGAGCCGCTGACACGCACCGGCGCGCTGTACTTCACCGTCACCGTGTTCTCGACGGTCGGGTTCGGCGATATCACTGCCAAGACCGACACGGCACGGCTCGTGGTCACCGGGCAGATGATCGTCGATCTCGTCACCATCGCGCTCGCGGTTAAGGTCATTGTCGGCGCGGTCAAGCAAGGCCGCCAGGGCAGCCAGTAGACGACTGATCTGGAGGTATGCCTGCCACACCAGTAGGCAGTAGGCATTGCCTTTGTCAGTCGAATGATCACGAACCGCGCCGTCGATCCCCCGACTGCACGCGGACGGCTCGGTGAATGTGTATATCGGGCCGCAAGCTCCGAGTGGCAACGAAAGCAACTGGGTGCAGACGGTGCCGGGCAAGTTCTCGTTTCTCCTGGTCGGACTGGCCGCTTTCTCGCCAATCCAGATGTGGCCTGCACGAAGGTGGCCTGATTTCCCTTACGCTTCGAGGAGGCCGAGGTCGCGCAGCCGGGAGACGGCCTGGCTGCGTGAGGAGGTGCCCAGCTTGCGGTAGATCGAGTTCGCGTGCGACTTTACGGTGTTGCGGGACAGGAACATCTGCGCGGCGATCTCCGGGAACGACAGGTGGGTGGCCAGTAGCGGCAGGAGACGCAGCTCGGCAGCGGTCAGGGTCGAGGCTCCCAGGGCGGGCGAACCGCTGGCATGGGAAAGTTTCGCCCGGAGATCCCTGGCCTGCCGGGCGAAGACACCAAGGCCGGGGCGGCGCAGCAGTATCTGGTCGACCTCCCGCATAAGCGTCCGGGCGCCTGCCAGGTCGGCGAGCGCAAGATGGGCTTGGGTGAGTTCGGTTCGGGCCTGCACGGCGAGGTGCGGCACGGCGTACGTCAGGCCTGGGCGGAGGCGCTGCGCCCGGGTGAGTTCCGCGCGGGCGGACGGCCGGTCGGCCTGGTGCAGCGCCATCCGGGCGGCCGCGGCATGCATGATCGTGACCGCGGGGTAGTCTCCGACGTTGCTTTCCCGGGCCACGGACCGGGCCTCGGACAGGTGCCCTTCGCCCAGGTCCCATGTTCCCCTGGCCATGGCCAGCAGCGAACGCTCACTGAGCGCGACGCAGGCGCCGATCGTTCCCCCAGCAGCCCGGGCCTCGGCGACCTGGTCCTCGAAGACCGCATCGGCCTGGTCCGGGTCGCCGGCCATCATGTGTGCCATGCCCAGGAACAGCAGCGACGCTGCCCGCCAGGAGCTCCCGTTGGGCATGGTCTTGGCCGCGAGTTCCGCGTCGGCCCGCATCTGGCCGACCCCGTCACGGCACAGCAGCGCCCGCAGCAGCGCGAGCCACGGCTCGATCGTGAAGCTCCCATCCGGCAGTCTCGCGACAGTTCCCCGCTCAACGGCCCCGGCTGCGCGCTCGGCGACACGGGCCCGTCGTTCGGCGTCAGCCGGCTTCCCGGTCATGGCGGGGATCATCGCCGCCTGGGCGGCGACCGTCGGGTGGCTCTCCATGGCGCCGTGGTCTTCGAGCCACCTGAACCACCGCTCGGCCGTCGCGGCCCTGCCTTGCTGGTAGGTGGGAAACGCCAGCGCGGTGGCCAGGCGGGCGGTGGCATCCACGTCGCCGGCCGTCATCCAGTACCCCAGTGCCTCGCCCGGCGCCCCATGGTGCTCGTACCACTGCGCGGCCCGCCGCTGCAACACGGGGATGAGTTCGGGCTCGAGGCGGTGCAGTTCCGCCAGGAGCATGTCGCGGAACAGGTGGTGGTAGCGGTACCACTGTTTGTGCCGGTCGAGCGGCACCAGGAGCAGGTTCGAGCGTTCCAGGCCGGCCAGGACGGTGGCCGACCCGTCCAGGTCGAGCACCGCATCACACAACGGCCCGCACATGCGTTCCAGTACGGCGGTGCGGGTCAGGAACAGCCGCTGCCGGCGGGAGATCCGGGCCAGGAACTCCGACTCCATGTACTCGCTGACCAGCTGGTCATCGCCGCCGAAGGAGACCGCCGCGGTCGCCAGCGGGCCGCCCTCCCGCAGGTAAAGCGCCGCCAGGTACAGCCCGGCCGGCCATCCCTCGGTCCGCTGATGCAGTGCCGCCACCTCCTCCTGACCCAGGGTCAGGCCAGCGTTGCGCAGCAGCGCTGAGGCCTCCCCGGCGGTGAGCGACAGCTCACGGACGCCGATCTCGGTGATCCTGCCCTCGGCACGCAGCCGCGCGACCCGCAGCGGCGGCTGGGCCCGCCCGGCCAGCACCAGCCGCGAACCGCCCGGCACGTGATCGGCCAGCACCGATAGCGCCGCCCGGCACTCCCGGTCATGCAGCAGGTGCACGTCGTCCAGCACCAGCACCACCGGCGTGGACATCGCCGCGAACGCTGACCCCAGCCTCGGCACGACCGAGCCGGGCACCGAACTCGCCGGGGAGGCGAGCGCGCCGAACACCCGCTCATCGATCGGCTCCACCGCAGCGAGGGCTTCGGCGACATAGGCGAGCAGCACCTTCGGGTCGTTGTCCGCTTCATCGACCGACACCCACGCGAAGGACTGGCCGTTGCGCTCGGCCCACTGCGACAACAGCGTGGTCTTCCCATATCCGGGCGGCGCGACCACCGACACGATAGGACGCAAGTCACCGCGCGCCAGCCGGTCAATCAGCCGCGAACGGCGCACCGTCCCGGGCCGCAGCAGCGGACGGCGCATCTTCGAGACGACAAGATCGGGCCCCGGCCGGGCCGCGCGATGCGGCCGGCCGGCCTGCTGGCGCACATCGCTCACACCACGCCCCCGCCCCGGCCCCGCGAAGGTTCGCCGCCCCCATATTCTTCCCCAGCCGCGAATCAGGTCAAGCGCGAGGACGGACCGGCGGTCACCCCCACGCGTCAGGGCTGCGCATGACGCGGAACGGTGGCTAGGAGGCCCCCTGCCCACCCATCCACTCCCAATCGCCTCCGGCTCGAGTGCTGAGGGGCGTTCATTGGCGGGATCTATGGCGCCGGCGTAGCACCCGTGCGGTCTCGCGGAACGGCACCACCAGGTACACCGCGAGACCGAAGTAAAGCGCCACCGCTGCTACCGGCAGAAGGAGCCCGATGAGGATCGCGATCACATACCCGATGACGGCGGGCAGGAATTTGCGTTGTGTGCTGTGCAGCTCTTCGCCTTCTTTTGCGGGCGAGTAGAGGTGCTCATACCGCGCGTATGCCTCCAGAGCGGACCCCAGAAGGCAGATGGCCAGCAGCGTGAGCCCGTACATGGTGACATAGACCCGTTCGCCGCTGATGTCTTCATGCCGCAGGGCGTCTGCCACGAGCCCGGTCGGAAACGGCAGGACGACCACCACGAGCAGGACGAGCAGGTTGAGCCGCAGGAACAGCTGATCGACCTCGGCGAGCTGATCTGTCAGGGCGGTGTGCAGGAGCCACGAGACGCCGATGGTCAGGAAGCTGACGAGGTAGGCCAGGTAGCCAGGCCAGTCGTGCAGGACCTGCTGCAGCGGTGTGCCTGGCGGGCGGAGGGCGAGGTCCAGGACCAGCAGCGTGGCGGCGAATCCGAACACGCCGTCGCTGAAGCTTTCCATCCGGTCCTTGCTGAGGACCCGGCGGCTCGGCGTGTGTTCGTCAGCTGGCACGGCACTGCCTCCTTCGCGTCGCTGGCAGGCGATGGCAGTTTGCGGGTCGGGTCTTTGTCCTGCTGCCGGGCAGCATGGGTCCCAGACTGCCAGGCAGCGATCATGCCACGTGCCAGCGCCGACAGATGAGGCCCCGGGTTGTGACTAAAGACCCTGGCCGGGTTGGCCCACGCCTGATAAACGCGGCCGCAGATGGGCCGGTCATTTCACCCCGATGAGGTGTCGCGCGGGCATGACGTCAGCGCACATCCTGGGAATTGACGGGGAAAACCGCATCACCCGGGGCCGTT
>Ga0335077_10013695_pt1 | contig 10133 bp, 8 predicted proteins | sample Lox_Sample_31_FD_207151 | JGI IMG/M metagenome (GOLD analysis project Ga0335077, IMG submission 207151) | Soil microbial communities from Loxahatchee National Wildlife Refuge, Florida, United States - Lox_Sample_3.1 | ecosystem: Environmental > Terrestrial > Soil > Wetlands | place: USA: Florida...
GTCTGGCAGTACCGCCCGGCCGTCACGTTGTCGGGACGCTTGACCTCCGGCGCGCGATCCCGCGCCTTGGCCGTCCCCAGCTTCTCCAGGCCGCTGCAACAGCCCAGGGCCGGTATTCCAACCGGCACGGACGAGATGTTGATGTCCGTCATCTCCTTTCGCTTGGCGCCTCGTGGCGCAGATCCAGCTTTCGCCATATCACGCGGGTCCCGCGACGCCTCACCCCTGACACCTGGGCATGACCGCCGCTTTCCTGACATGCGATTGTTCCTTTCACCTTTCGGATCCGGGTAAGCCATTGGACCCAAGAACATCCCTTCGAGTTCCTCCCGGCTGCGCCGGGGATACGACAGAGCGCCTCGCGGCGCAGTTGCAATACGCGTAGGCATCGCCCTTGCCGTTCCGTGGCGCGGTCGGCGCCCCGCAGCCCCTGCACACGCCCCGGTAGCGCGTCTTGACCTCGCGTGCCTTATCGCCGAGCGGATCGTAAAGATAGGCCTTCACGGTGCCCTCTGCGCGCCCCAGCCGGCGAGCGATCTCGGCGATCGTTAGGCCCTCCTGGTCGCGGTAGTGGCGCGCGAGTTGCGCGGCGCGGCGCCGTTCGCTGACGCGGTCTGTCATGAGCATCTGGGCCTTTTGTTAGCCTAAGACGGGTCGTACAGGTACGCCTTGACGGTGGCCTCGGCCCGTCCGAGCCGCCGGGCGATCTCGGCGATCGAGAGCCCTTCCTCGTCGCGGTAGTGGCGCGCAAGCGCAGCAGCCTTGCGCCGGTCCTGCACACGATCACCTGCGGGCATCGCTGGCGACGATACTGCTGGCAGCCGACGGCTACCGAATGTGCTGGATAGTCACCGGTCGTCTCCGAGACGATGCTTGTCCGCGCGGCTACATCCGACCAGGCGGGGCACGGTCGCTTTCCGCGAATCCGGAAGCCGCGTCTCGTCTCGATTCGCGATTTAGCACTCCCGGCTGTCCGTCCGGAGGGGAAGCGACCGGGCGTGAGGCTCGGGCGCCATCCGAATGTACAGATCGCACACCTGGTGGCACGATGCCCGGCGGAGGACGGCGTTACGGAGCGCGACTTCCGCAAACGTGAAGAGCAGAAGCCCGGCTCCGCCTCGACGTAGTTCCCCAGCTCGTCCCAAGCGAGAGCGAGGACCTTCACGACCGCCTTCGTAGACGACCGACAGTGTCGGTGTGATTCGGCACGATCGCTGCCCACTGCCGGTCTCGCACGCGGAGCGGGAGTGCCGCACCGCGCTTCGACATCAGTTGTGGAAATCGTCCAACTCGACAGCGGGCGTTAGCTGGATCTGGGCAAGCACGGACTGCTCCGTCCGTGGGGGGCATAGGCATAGCCGGCACGACGACGCCGCTGTGGTGGAAGCGATCATGCCAGGACACGGCCTGAGTGGTGCGGTCCGGCGGCTGGTTTCCCAGCGCGAAGCAGTCGTCCGATGCGCCATGGAAGCGTCAGTTGCCGTACTTTTTTGAGGACCGACGGGCTGGATGGCTCCAGGTCGGATTGCTCATCTGCTCGACACCAACGGCGTCGCGGACGCGCGCGGACCGGCTCGCGGATCACCCGGGCGATGCAGCGATCCGCCGCCCCGGCGCGACCCACCGTGATCCTGGTTCCCGCACCGAGCGCTACCGGACGCGTGGCCGAGCAGCAGCGCGACCGGCCGAAGATCCGGCCTGCTCCTCGCCGCCGAATCCGGAGTTCGCAGTGATGTGGAGTGTGGGAGCGGCACATGCGCACCGGGTAAGAGCCGCGGCCGTTACGTCCGGGCGGCTCATGCTGGCACCGCACTGTGCTCGATAAGGTGCTCGGCGAACCACTGGACGGCGGCTATAGCCGCAACGTCGAAGCCGTCGAGGTACCCGTCGAAGTGACCGCCGGGCATGATGATCAGCTTCTTAGGTTCGTAGGCAGTCGCATAGCCGGCGATGGCGATGTCGGTTGGTGTGAGGACGTCGTTCTCGGCCACGCACATCAGAAGCGGTGTCGGGCTGATGCACTGCAAGTAGGTACCGGGCTCGTACTCGCTGATCATCTCGAGAGTGCGTAGCGTGACCTCGTTGCGCCACGATGGCGCATGGCTCTCGTGGGTCTCGGTGAACCATTTGTACGAGTCGGGCGTCGGCAGCGCGGAGGGGGCAAGTGGGTTCTCATCGACCACGGGTACCATCGCCGGCGGCTCGCCGCGGAAACGCGCTTCGCGGTCGGCGTTGAACTGCGCCTGGAACGCGGCCACGAAATCGGGCCGTACCAGCCTGCGGGCGATCTCGCGCCCCGAGACGACCGGCACTTGCGAGACCACGCACTTCACGCGCCGGTCGACGGCCGCGACGACCAGGACGTGCCCGCCGGAGAGGCTGGTTCCCCAGATGCCGATCCGGTCGGCGTCGACCTCCGGTCGGGTCACGGCGTAGGTGATGGCGGTGCGATAGTCACGGACCTGTGCCCATGGATCGATCTCCTGGCGAGGCTGGCCGTCACTGGCGCCGAAGTTGCGGTTGTCGTACACGAGCGCGGCGAGGCCATGCTCGGCGAACGCCTCGGCGAACTGATCAAGGCACATTTCTTTCACGGCCGAGAACCCCTGCGTCATCACCACCGTCGGCGCTGGGCCGCTGGCGCCGTCGGGTGTGTACAACCAGCCGCGCAACGTGATGCCGTCGGCGTCGAACTCGATGTCTTCTCTCATCATTCACTCCTCGAAGGTAGGATCCCGTGATCGGGCGGCGTTTGATGGGAGCAGTGTCACCCGGTCGGGGTCCGGGCGCGACGGCCGGTCGGGTACTGTCTTTCGGCGGGCGAGGTATCAGGTAATCGCGGCGCTGGAACCTGAAGTCTCGCTAGTCCTCTCGACAGCGACGCTGAGCGCCCCCGCAAGCTGACCGCGTCGGGTGATCCCGAGCTTGTGGTACACGCGGCTGAGGTGCCCTTTGGCGGTCGTGGTAGTGATAAACAACGCCTGGGCGATCTCGCGGTTGGTTAGTCCTTCAGCGGCGAGCTTCGCGACGCGTAGCTCGCCGGCGGTCAGCGCGTCGCGGCCGGTGATCGCGTCTCGCCTGGGCTTGGCGCCGGCGGCGGTCAGCTCCGCCCGCGACCGAGCGGCGATCCGCCGGGCGCCGCAGCGATGGGCGAGGTCCAGGGCCCGTTCGAGTTCCGCTCGCGCTTGGACGCGCCGGCCAGCCCGGCGCAGCGCGGCGCCGTAGTCTGATAGGGCGCGGCTCAGCTCCAGCGGTGACTGCGAGCGCTCAAGCGTCCTGACTGCGTCTGCCAGGAGCTCAAGGCCGGTATCGCCGCCGTCGACCAGCCCCAGGACACGCTGCGAAATGCCCAGCATCCGGGGGCGCGCGGCGGTGCGCGCCCGCGCGAGCTGGCTCCGGGCCAGCCGACGCGCTTCCTCGGTATTGTCGACCGCGGCGAGCGCCAGCGCTACCTCGCTCCACTGCACGCTGCTGCGCCTCACTTGCCCGGCGCGATCGTATCGCTGTCCGCACTCCAGAAGATCGTCAAGCGCCTCCTGCACGTGGCCCTGCGCGCACCGGAGCTGGCCCCGCGCGAACAGGAATCGCGGGACTTCGATCGAACGCGATGCCCGCGGATCGCCAAACTGATCGAGCACGTCCTCTGCTTCCTCGAGCTCATCGCGCTCGATCAGCACGCGGACCAGATCAGCCACGGCGCGTATCCGGTGGACCCCGGTCCCGTGCTCGAGCGCCCAGCGCGCATCAGCCTCGGCGTCGGCCAAAGCGCCGCAGTCGTAGGCTGCCGCTGCCCGCCAGACCGAGATCCCGGCGAGTTCCTGAATCGCGCCGCGGTGGCGGGCGGACTTCAGGACGTCCTCGGACAGTTGCTGAAGCCTGTCGTAGCACTCTACGAGCATGAGCGCGTTCATCAGCGGGTTGATGATCGAGAATGGTGGTGGGTACGGCTCGCACGCGAGCGCCCGTTCGGCGAGCTCCTGCGCCTCGTCCACGCGGTTCGCTCGCGACGCGTTGTAAGCGAGCATCACGAGCAAATCCAACGGCGGATCAGTTAGCGTCCTCAGACGGCCGTGCAACCCCTCGGCACGGCGGATCGCAGCCGGCGCCGTGCGCTCGTCCGTCATTCCGGCCATCGCCGCGTTGGCCTCCAAGCGGACCGCCACCTGGGCGTTGGTGTCGCCGACGGCTGCGAGCGCTCGCTCGAGCACCTCGACCGCCCTATCGCTGTGATCAGTCACGTAATACGCGCGCCCCAACTGGCCGCTGGCGCGAATTAGCGTACGGTGATCGTCGCCCGCCCCCGCGAGCGCCTGCTCAAGGTGCGCAATCGCGTCGGGCTCACCTGCACTCCATTCCGCCCTCCCCAGTGCCAGCAGCAGCGCCGCGCGCTCAGCCGCCTCGGGCGGCTCTGCCAGCGCCCGGCGCGCGTAGCTTGCTGCGGTCTCGGGCGCGCCGCGCTCAAGCGCCTCACGCGTTGCCTCGGTCAGCCGCTGCACCACCCACGGATCTCCGGCTGGGCCGCACGCGAGCAGGTGCGCAGCAACCCGCGGCAGCGATCCCTCGGCCTCACCGTGCAGAAGTTCCGCAGCGCGCCGGTGTGCCACGCGCCGCGCACCCGGCGCGATGTTCTCGAGGACCGCCGCGCCGATCAACGGATGAAAGAACTCAAGCGGCCTGACCGGCGCGAGGATCTGCGCCGCCGCGAGCCGATCCGCCGTCAGCTCCGCCACCTCCGTAGCCATATCGGCCAGCCGCGCCGCGAGCGCAACCTCCGCGCCCGAGCCGAGCACCGCGACAGCGCGCGCAACAGCGACCATCTCCGCGCCCAGCCGCTCGAGTCGGGCGAGTACCGAAGTCCCGACGGCCGCCGGGGCTACCAGCTCCAGCGCCGGAACGCTGACGTCACGAGCCGACAGCCTCTGCTCGCGCGCCGCCGCCAAGAGCTCGCGCACGAACATCGGATTTCCACCACTCAGCTCACTAACCGCCGCGCAAAAGCGGTCCTCCGCACCCTCGTCAAACTGACCGCGCACCATCTCAGCAACCGCGGTCGCGCTCAACGGCCCAAGCACCAGCCGCTGTGCACCCCCATCACCAACCAGCTGCGCCAGCTCCGCCCGCTCCCCGCCCGGATCACCTGAACGCAACCCCAGCACCAATACCACCGGCAGATCGCCGACCCGGCGGGCAACGTAACCGAGCCACGCCAGCGACGGATCATCTACCCACTGCACATCATCGACCACCACGACCAGCGGGCCCGCTTCAGCCCGGTTCGCGCACAGCCAATACAGCCCGTGGATCGCCGCGAACTGATCCGCCGGCCGCTCGCCGTCCGCCACCCCCAACGCCCGCGCACCGACTCGCGCGACACCATCAAGCAGCCGACGCCGCTCCCCTGCAGACGCGGCGCGCAGCATAGGCTCGAACAACTGACGCGCCACCCCGAACCCGATCCCCGCCTCAAACTCCGAACCGCGGGCCTGCAACACCTCGACGCCCGCCGTGCCCGACGTCCTAGCGGCCTCCTCAAGTATCCGCGTCTTGCCGATTCCGGCCGGACCCTCCACGACCACCACCCCGCCGAAATCCTGTCCGATCGCCCCGATCAGCCCGCCGATCGCGGCCAACTCCCCCTCGCGCTCCAACACCCCTCCCAGCGCCAGCCGAGAACCCGGCCGGCGGTCCGACATCGCGGGTTGCTTCGAAGTCCCAAAGCCTTTCCCGAGCGGCGGATCGAGCGAGTCATCGTGTTGCAAGATGGATCGCTCGAGCTCCTGCAGGCCTTTGCTCGGATCGAGCCCCAGCTCGTCACGCAGCCGCCCGCCGAGCTCGCGGTAGATCGCCAGCGCGTCGGCTTGGCGGCCGGCGCGGTACAGCGCCAGCATCAACTGCCCGCGCAGCCGCTCCTGCAACGGCTCCGAGGCCACCAACGACTCCAGCTCCGAAACCAGCTCAGCCCCCGCGCCCAGCGCCAGGTCCGCGTCGACGCGCTCCATCACGGCGACCAGCCGCAGCTCCTCAAGCCGCCTGATCTCCCCCTGCAGACAGTCAACGTCCGCCAGGTCCGCCAACGCCGGCCCCCGCCACAGCGCCAGCGCCTCGCGCAACCGTCCAGCTGCGTCCGCCGCCTGACCGGCGGCCAGTAACCGCCGCCCGTCACTCATCAGCCGCTCGAATACTCCGGCGTCCAGCTGCCCCGGGGCGACCCGTAGCACATAACCCCCCGGGCGCGATAGCAACACCCCATCCTCGCGGTCGCCGGACTCCAGCACGCGACGCAGCCGCGACACCGCCACCTGTACCGCGTTGACCGCACCATCACGCCGTTCCGCTCCGAACAGCCGCTCGACAAGCTGCTCGACCCTCACCAACTCGTTCGCCTGGAGCAGCAAGAGCGCCAATAAGACTCGTTGGCGCTCTCCCCTCAGCCGCGCAGGCTCAGCGCCGCAGGATGCCTCCAGCGGCCCCAACACCCCGAACCTCCACCGGCCCTCGACTCCCATCACGCCGATTATCCGCCCGCGAGAAGCGCCAACGCAAGAGATTCTCACCGAGACCTGTAAGGAGGGCGTCAGGCATCGGTCAGCGCCGCACCCGATACTTCTCGTCGTGCCTGTCACACACAAGGAAGCGTCAGATGACCGACGTATTTGCCTACCACGCCGCAAGAGATCAAATGGCAGACTTGCGAAGAGCCGTCGGACAGTCGCGCCTGCAGAAGTCCACTCAGTCGAGACTGCTCCGAGCGAGGCGCTGGCTCGAACGTCTTCCGATCGGGGTTTTCGGCACCGACCGAAGCGAGCTAGGGAGACCGGGAACTCGCGCCACGATCCGCGACCGATATTGACTAACCCATCCACATCCCAAGGAGGTCAGTGATGTCCACTAGCCGACTGAAGACGCGCGCGTGCCGCCTGATCGTTGCCGTCGTCGCCGTAGCCATTACGGCGGCCATCTGGGTTACCCCCGCTTTCGCCGGCGGCGGTTATTGGGGGGGCTAACGGGCGAAGAGGACACGCGGGCTGGGTCCTAATGAACCCAGCCCGCGCCGTTGGCGGGGCGCCGGATAGCGATCGCTGTTGTTGCGCTCGCGCGATCGATGTGGAGAGGAGCCGAGAGTCATGATTCACCGCTGGATTGCTCGACGGACGGCCATCCTTGCAGGGAGCTACGTTGCGGCGGCAGCTGTCCTCGCCTCGGTGATGGTCGCAGGTGCCTTCGGAGCCGGTCCCGATGGCTCGGCGCCGACCGACCGGGTCGCGATCACTCGCGATCGCGCCGGGATCCCGCACATTGTCGCGCGCAGCTTCAGCTCGCTGGGGTACGGCGAGGGGTACGCGTTCGCGCAGGACAACCTGTGCACATTCGCTACCGACGTTGTCACCTTGGAGGGCGAGCGGTCCAGATATTTCGGCCCAAAAGGACTCGCGGTCAATTATTCGGCCGGCAGCTACGCCACCAACCTCCAATCCGATCTGTACTGGCGCTACATTCTGGCCACTGGCCTGGTCAAGCGCGAGCTCGCGGCGAGCTCGCCGCCTAACGGTCTGCTGCCCCAGGCGCGCCAGCTTTACCGCGGGTGGGTCGCTGGATACAACGCCTACCTGCACTCGGGGAAGCTGCGCGACCCCAGCTGCAAGGGTAAGCCGTGGGTCCGGCCGCTCACGCTCAGCGACATGCTGCTACGCGGCGTGCAAGTCGAGACCGCAGCGTCCTCGGAGCAGTTTGTTCGGGATATCGTGCGCACCGTGCCCCCGAGCGCGACCGCGGCCGGCGCACGCACCGCTAGCCGCGCGGACGCGGTCCACGGTTTCGGTGTGCTCGAGAGGCAGCTCGGGGATCGGAGCGACAGCGGGTCGAACGGGATTGGGATCGGAGCGCAAGACGCCCGCTCGGGCCACGGGATGGTGCTAGCCAACCCGCACTTTCCCTGGCGTGGGACCGAGCGCTTCTGGATGGCTCAGCTCGAGGTGCCCGGAGAGTACGACGTCGAGGGCGGCACTCTGATGGGCTTTCCGCTGATCGGGATCGGCTTCAACCGCGACATCGCCTGGACCCACACGGTGTCCACTGACCGGCGGTTCGTCGCCTACCAGCTGAAGCTCGTCCGGGGCGATCCGACCAGGTACTACCTCAACGGCAGGAAGGTGAAGATGGGGCACGTGACAGTCTCGGTGAGCTACGCAGGCAAGACCGTCCGTCACAACTTCTACACCACTCACTGGGGGCCGGTCGTGAGCGTCGCCGAGGTTCCGCTAAACGCGTACGTCTGGAACGACTCCACCGCGTACGCCCTCTACGACGCCGAGATCGACAACGGTCCTCGATCGATCAACGAGTACCTGCGCATAGGCCAGACCACCTCCGTCAAGGCCCTGTACAACGTCGAGGCGAAGTGGCTGGCGATCCCGACCTTTAACACAATCGCTGCCGATGACCACGGCGACGCCTACTACGGCGACGTCGGCGCGACGCCCGCGGTCAGCCAACGCGAACTGAACACCTGCCTGCCCCAAGGGATTGCGACGCTTGTGTACGACCAAGCGCGGCTCGTCACGCTCGACGGCTCCCGCACCTCGTGCTCCCCCGCCAACCTCCGCGGCACGCCCGAGAAGGGAATCTTCTCGAGCGGCCACCTGCCGCACCTCTTTCGCCGTGACTACGTGGAGAACTCCAACGACTCCTTCTGGCTCGCCAACCCGCTGACGCCACTCACCGGGTTCTCCCCGATCATCGGCCTTTCGAGGACCGAGCAGGGCCTCCGAACCCGGCTCGGCGATCAGCTGATCGCCGCCCGCGTCGATGGCACCGACGGGCTCGGGTCGCCGAAGTTCACGATCCCGACCCTGCAACGGATGTGGGAAGGGGACCGCTCCGAGTTGGCCGCACTCATACTCACCGACTTGGTGGCCGACTGCCGAGCACACCCGGAGCAGGCGGCATCCAACGGACAGATGATCGACCTGACCGCAGCCTGCAACGCGCTGGCCGGCTACGACGGCACCGGAAGGCTGGACGCCACCGGCGGCTGGCTATTCGTGGTTTGGAGCGATCTCGATAACGACCGCCAGTTCTACGCAACCCCGTTCAACCCGGCCCAACCGCTCACGACACCATCGGGACTCAACGCCTCGTCCACGGCAACGCCGCTGATGTGGCTCGCGGACGCTGTGCAGAACCTGCAGGCGCACGGCGTCCCGCTGGATGCCAGCATCGGGCAGGTCCAATACGCGCCCCAGTCCAGACGGATCCGGATCCCCGGCTGCCCCGGCGACCCCACGTCGATGGGCCCGTCAACAGGCTGCTTCAACGCGATCTTCTCCAACGACGACGCCCCCGGAACCTCCGGTCCGCTCAACGCCGTCCCCTACGGGCAAGTGCTCGACGGGTCCTCACTGGTCATGACCATCCAGCTGAACCCGAGCGGCCCCACGTCCGCGGGGATCCTGACCTACTCGCAGTCCACCGACCCGACCTCGCCCTGGTACACGAACATGACCAAGCTTTACTCCAAGGGAGGGTGGGTGAAGCTGCCCTACACTGCGACCCAACTAGCCGCTGACCATCCCCACCCGCCGCTGGTGCTTGCGGCGCCCTGAACAAGCGCCGCACGCCCGAACCACCCTCGGGCGACCCGTCGTCGATCGGCTCAACGGAGTCCATCAGCGCCACTCGGAACACCAGCGATACTGAGCGCGAGCGACGCGACGGCACCGCGCTCCGCAGCAGAAGGACCTCACTCCGCTCGCCGGATGCTTCCTCGATTAGCGTTAACCCCGACTCTCCCCTTGGACGAGGGACCAATCTTCTCGCCGTGCGCCCCGGACCGCTCATCGCCCGAGTGATCCGCGAGCCGGTTCGCGCGACGCCGACGTCACGCGCCGCGTTACTGCTTCCGTGGGCACCGGACTGCTGCTTCGCGCGGGGAAACCACGGCCTGGCCCCGCCCACTCAGGCCGTGCCCTGGCACGATCGCCTTCCACCACAGCGGCGTCGTCGTGCCGGCTATGCCTATGCCACGAGGCTGTCGCGCGAACCCGTAGCGCGCGATCCGATTCCGGCGGGCGGCGTCGTCCCTGCGGTCTGAAGCGGGGCGGATCGGTGGCCGGGGGGCCACCCGGGGCCGGGTA
>Ga0335077_10013697_pt1 | contig 10133 bp, 8 predicted proteins | sample Lox_Sample_31_FD_207151 | JGI IMG/M metagenome (GOLD analysis project Ga0335077, IMG submission 207151) | Soil microbial communities from Loxahatchee National Wildlife Refuge, Florida, United States - Lox_Sample_3.1 | ecosystem: Environmental > Terrestrial > Soil > Wetlands | place: USA: Florida...
CTCGTCCTTTGCCGCCTTGGGATACCTGATCCGCTTCTGGATGTCTTTCACCGTGATCAGACCCTTGAGGTTGTACTGGTCGTCCACCACCAGCAACTTCTCCACCCGGTGCTTGTGCAGGATCTCCTGCGCATCATCGAGCGTGGTGCCGACCGCCACCGTGATGAGGTTGTCTTTGGTCATCACCGCCTCGACGGGCAGGTCCAGGCGGGTCTCGAAGCGCAGGTCGCGGTTGGTAAGAATGCCCACCAGGCGGCCGCCATCGGTCACCGGCACGCCCGAAATCTTGAATTTCTTCATGATCTCGAGCGCGTCGGAGATCCGGTTGCGGGGCCCGGTGGTCACCGGGTCTACGATCATCCCGCTCTCCGAGCGCTTCACTTTGTCCACTTCGCCCGCTTGCCGATCGATGGGCATGGTGCGATGGATCACGCCGATGCCGCCCTGCTGCGCGAGAGCAATCGCCAGGTGCGACTCGGTGACCGTGTCCATGGCCGCGCTGGCAATGGGGATGTTCAGCGCAATGTTGCGGGTGAACTTGGTTCGCGTGTCGACCTGCGCCGGCAGCACCGACGACTTCGCCGGCAACAGGAGAACGTCGTCAAAAGTGAGACCTTCCGGAATCGCACTCTCTAGCATGGCACCTCAATGGTTCGGCGGGTTAGATCGAGCCACGACACCTAACGTTCATTCTAAGGCGCCGTGGGTCGGAACGTCAAGCGATTGCCGGTTTATTGCCAGTTTCGGTAATGCGCTAAATCCGGTGTTGCTATCTCCGCGTGCTTCACGAAAGAAAAACCTCAAAGAACCTCAAAGCCAAAAAGGATGTGATCACTTCCTCGAACATATGAAAGAGGGCTTCGAGGACCGCCTCAGGCTGATTTTCCTATTTCGATTCGGAGAGTATAGTCTCGATTTTCAGCTTCGCTCGGCTCAACAGCATGATCGCCGGCTTCTGTCTCGGACGGAAATGGATCGCCTCCTGAATATTTGATCGTAGATAAGATTGCTTTCTTCATCCCGTGTGTTAAGTCTTGAGGCAAGAGCGGTCGCGCAGGCCGGATTCGGGAATCGGCAGCGGAGGCTAGACCGAACAGATTTTTCTTGACAAGAACGGCAATATCGGGGATACTTGTGACTTGGTGGTTAGGATATGGAGAGATTGCGTTCGACGCGGTGCTGGAGTGAAGGGAGTCATGCTCGAATGCATTTCAATAGCCTCGAAGGGAACCGGTCGACCCCGGCCAGACCCCGTGACCCGCGCGAGGCTCACAACTGCCGTTTCCGCCCGGTCGGGAGCGACTTCGCATTCACGGGACTCTGAGATCAGGGCCAAAACGGCGGCCACTAAGGCTGCCGCGCATACTCAATATGAAGGAGAGTCCCACGATGTTGATGAAAACAATGGCCCATGAAAACCGTCGGTTGGGATATCCCACGATGTTCATGAAAACAAGCCACTTATTCTTGTTATCCCACGATGTTGATGAAAATAAATGAGTTAATGGCTAGGCGGTGCGAGTCAAAAACCAGGAAATTCCCAGTCCTCGGTCAAGTGGCACCCTTAGTACTGCGTTTCATAAATACGGCAACGCTACCCTCACCCACCGCTTCGCGGTCCCCCCTCTCCCAGAGGGAGAGGGATGTAATTGCTGGGACGCCGTGTCTCGGTGTTGGAGGGTCCTTCGCAGCTACTCACACCTCCCAAGGCCCGACGCTACAGAACTTTCGCTGCACTCTCCAGAATGCGGGCGAGGATCTCCGGAGTCTCGAACACGGCACGGTTCTCGATCGCCGCCGCGTTGGCACGATAGTGGACGAAGTGGGCGGGTTCGAGGAGTTGATTTACGGCGGAGACGATCCCGCGGAAGCTGCGCACCACCACCCCCACTCCTTTCTGCCGTACCCATGCGACGTTGAAACGCTCCTGCGGCATGGTCCAGCGGTTCAGTTCCACGATCACCGGCAGCTTCATGGCCAGCGCCTCACTGATGCTGCCCGGCCCGGGCTTGCCAATAAAGAAATCGGCGAGTCGCATATAGAAAGGGATCTCGCGGGTGAAGCCCTCGACGAACACTGGCAGGCGCCACCGGCGTTGCTTCAGCTCCAGCGCCAGGCGTTCATTCTTGCCGCAGATGGTGATGAGCTGCAGGTTGAGCAGGGACTGGTCCAGGCGCTCGACGATGTGGCGCATTACCGTGGCACCGTGCCCGCCGAACAGCAGGATGCCGGTGGGAAGGTCCGCTTCGAGCCCCAGACGCCGGCGTTCGGCGTCGCGGTCGACAGCGAGGGGATCGTAAAAGCGCGGTTGCAGAATCATTCCCGAGGTTCGGAACACGCGTTCCGGAGCATGGCCCAGCTCGCGAGCCTGCTCGGCGGCGCGCTCGGTGCCGCAGATCAGGAACTGCTTCTGGCGCTCGATCCAGAAGTGGGGTGGATAGTCGGCGAGGTCGGTGAGAATGGTGGCGAACGGTCTTCCCGGAAACACCGCCTGATAGCTCTCGCAGAGGGCGCGATTGAAATGGGGTACGAACGAGACCACCATGTCCGGCTGGCCGTCGCGCCACATGCTTTCGAGCCGCCGTACGATGGGCCGGTGGTACAAGCGGATGAAGGCGTGCAGCACCTTCAGGAGCTGTGCGGTGCCCAGCGTCCAACCTTTCCGGAGCAGGAGATTGTAGGTGTCCTGCATGCGAAGACCGGTGAGCCGCCGCACGATGTCGAGGGGATCGAGCGCTTCCTGAAGGTCGACCAAGCGGACCTGCCAGGGACGCTGCTGCTGCTCCGCGACGCGCTGGAGCGCAGTGGCCGCGCTGCGATGGCCGCCGCCGGCGTCAAAGAAAATGAAGTCGAGTCGCTTCATTCGGCGCCAGTATCGCACAATTCAGTGCCTTGTGCGGAGGGAACCGTCGATTGCCGCAAGCAATCAGCTATCAGCCGTCAGCAAAAAGCGAACATTCGTGTCTGACGGCTGATTGCTGATCGCTGAAGGCTGTTTCCAATCGTCAATTCTTCCCCCTGCCGTGCTCCTACACCTGAATATTATAACCTTCGGCATCACTTGTGTGTTTATCAAACTTTATCACATTCTTCATATTCCTGTAACACGGCTGGCCTACATTGGAGATGATGCGATGCGACCTCCATGTCCACTCGCTCCACTCCGGCAAGTGCACGACTCCCTTTCTCGGCGCTCTCTGCAAGGAGAGCTATAGCTCGCCGCTTGAAGTCTACGCGCGACTGAAGCGCCAGGGCATGGGCCTGGTGACCCTTACTGACCACGATTCGATCGCTGGCGGCGAGGAGCTGCAATGTTACCCGGACTTTTTCCCCAGTGAAGAGGTCACCTGCACCATGCCCAGCGGCACCACGATTCACGTCAACGTCTTCGACGTCGCAGAGCGCCAACACGTCGAACTGCAGCGCCGGCGGCGGGACCTGCCGGCGCTGCTGGCCTACCTTCGTGAGCAGCAGCTTCTCTTCAGCCTCAACCATGTATTCTCCAGCCTCACCGGACGCCGGCGGGCCGAAGACTTCGATTGGCTGCGGGTCGCGTTCCCCGCCATCGAGACTCGCAACGGACACCTGCTGCCGGCTAACAACAGTTGCGCCACACGTCTGGCCCGGCAGGGTGACAAGATCCAGCTCGGAGGGAGCGACGCGCACACTCTGGCCTCCGCCGGCTCCACCTACACCGAGGTGCCGGACGCGCGCAACAAGGAGGAGTTCCTCACCGGCCTGCGATGCGGGAAGGCTCGCGTGCGCGGCGAGTCGGGCAGCTACTGGAAGCTGACGCGCGACGTGCTGCTGGTGACACGCGAGCTGATGCGCGAGCGGCCCTGGGCTCTTCTCCTGGCCCCGTTGGTGGCCGGCATCCCGGTGGTGACGCTGCTCAACTACGTCCAGGAAGTCGCCTTCGCCCGGCGCTGGGGATCGTGGGTCAATCGGGGCGGCGTTCCGGAACGTTCGCGGCGGTGGTCCGTCCGGTCAGCCCCGGGAGAGGCAAGCGTATGACCGCGACCCAAACGGTTCTGGGCTACATTCAGGCGCGCGACCATCGGCTGATGCACCGCGTGCATCGCTGGCGCGCGCCCCGCTGGATCCGTCGCTGGATGATCGTGGCCACGCGCCTGGGCGATGGCTGGGTATGGTACGCGCTGGCGTTGGGCGTCTTCCTGTTTGGAGGCAGCAGTCGCTTCATCACATTGGGCGCCGGCCAAGCGGCCGCCCTGGCTGGCATTCTCATCTTCCGTCTGCTGAAGAAGGCCAGCGGCCGCAAACGGCCTTGCGCCCTCGAACCGCACTGCTGGGCGCATATCCTGCCCCCGGACCAGTTTTCCTTTCCTTCGGGCCACTCCATCACCGCCTTCGCGGTGACGGTTTCGGTTGGCATGTTCCACCCCGAGTTGCTACCCTTCCTGCTCTTTCTCGCTGCCAGTATCGCCGCCTCCCGCATTATATTGGGTATGCACTTCCTCAGCGACGTCCTGGTCGGCTCGCTCATCGGGGCGGGCTTGGGTTACGCGTCCTTCCTCGTCTTCTCTCTCTGACCGGGATCAAGCGAGCCGCCCGCTCTGCCTTGTCCTGCCGGACGAGGGCCGCTTCTGGTGCAGTCGCCACGATTCGGGAGAATTCGACCATCTTCGTGGAACAGCCCCGCCTCCGACGCCCGGGTGCGTTATTTACTTTTCGACCTTCCTTCGACTCGTCCGACTTTCGACTGTTTACAACTCATTGCGGGAAAGCTTAGAATGGCGCTTCGGAGTCGGCCTTCGGCGCCAACGGACAAATACATGCCTGAGATCCTCGCCATCTATCCGGGGTCGTTTGACCCCATGACCAACGGCCACCTCGACCTGATCGAGCGCGGCTGCCGGTTGTTTGACCGGCTGATTGTGGCCGTGCTGACCAACCTCGAGAAGGAGCCGTTCTTCACCGTTGCCGAACGCGTGGAGATGTTGGCGGCTGTCACCAACAAGATGGAGAACGTCTCGGTGGACACCTTCAGCGGCCTGCTGGTGGATTATGCAAGGTTTAAGCAGGCGGCGGTGATCCTGCGGGGCGTGCGCGCCTTCTCCGATTACGAGTACGAGTTGCAAATGGCGCTGATGAACCGGAAGCTGGAGCCGAAGGTGGAGACGGTGTTCCTGATGCCGCAGGAGGAATACAGCTATCTCAGTTCCAGGATGGTGAGGGAAATTTTCAAGCTGGGCGGACCGGTGAAAGGCCTGGTACCGCCCCTGGTGGAAGAGCGGCTGCATCGGAAACTCTTTCCCCAAGTCTCATAAGGGTTGTCCGGAACAAAATGCATTTCTCCCAGAGCGTTTCTCGCATTTCGGTTTCCTCGACGGCGGCGGTGGTGCAGAAGGCGGCCAAGCTCAAAGCCGACGGCGTGAGCGTGGTGGACTTTGGCGCCGGTGAACCGGACTTCCCGACGCCCGAGAACATCAAGCGCGCGGCAGTGGAGGCCTTGAATCAGAACTTCACCAAGTACACGCCCACCGGCGGCACCCGTGAGTTGCGCCAGGCTCTGGTGGAGCGGCACGCCGCCGATTTCGGATCGAACTACCATCCCGAAGAATGCCTGGTGACGCCGGGCGGCAAAATGGCCATCTTCGAGGCGGTGGCGGCGGTGATCAACGAGGGCGACGAGGTGATTCTGCCCGTGCCGTACTGGGTGTCGTACCTGGACATCGTTCATTATGCCGGCGGCAAGGTGGTGCTGCTCGAAACCGACGAGCGCGACAACTTCGCCGTCCGTGCGCAGGCGATCGAGCGGCTCATCACTCCCCAAACCAAGCTCGTCATTCTCAACTCGCCCAGTAATCCCGCGGGCGCCGTGATTCCCGGCTCGGAGATGGAGCGGATCCTGGCGCTAGCGGTGGAACGCAACCTGCTGCTGATGACGGACGAATGCTACTGTCATTTCCTCTATGACGGCCGCCAGCCGTTTTCGCTCGGATCGTCGCACAACCGCGAGAACCTGATCGCGGTGGGATCACTCTCCAAGACTTATGCCATGACAGGCTGGCGCGTCGGCTTCGCGCTCGGCTCGGCGCCGCTGCTGGCGGCCATGCTGAAGCTCCAGAGCCACTCGACCTCGAATCCGAATTCGATGGCCCAACGCGCGGCGGTGGAGGCGGTGTGGGGGCCGCAGGACTCGGTCGCCGAGATGCTGGCCGAGTACCATCGGCGGCGCGATCTCGTCGTCTCCGGGTTGCGTGCGATCCCCGGCGTCGAGTGCGCGATGCCCGAGGGCGCATTCTACGTTTATCCCAACGTCGGCTCGTACCTGCAAAGAGACGGCTTGGACGACACCACAACCCTGGCCGAGAGGCTCCTGGACGAGGCGCACGTGGCCGTGGTGCCGGGCCCCGCCTTTGGCACCCAGCAGCACCTGCGGATCTCGTACGCGACTTCGCGCCAACAGATCGAGGAGGGATTGCGTCGGTTGAAGGACTTCTTCGCCCGACTCTAGGAATTGACGATTGTCGAGTGGAAACAGCTTTCAGCTATGAGCGGTCAGCAACTCAGCACGAAGGCCGGTTCTTGCTGATAGCTGATAGCTGCTCGCTTTCGTAATCGTCAATCGCCAGTTCTTCCCCGGCGGCCGTAGCAGACCACGTTGGGTGGGCGCAGACGTTGTAAAGAACCGAATGCTTGAGCACACTAGCCAGGCCATGTCGAAACTCGACGCTCCCCTCCAACTCTCTCCTGTATTTCAGCCGAAAATCTGGGGCCGGCGTGATCTCGGGCCCCTCTATCAGCGCCTAGGGACGGCTCGACGTCGGGGCCGCGCCGATCAAGATGTTGCCTCCGCGCCGGCGATCGCGACGGCCGAACTCATCGGCGAGGCGTGGCTTACGGGCGACGAGGCGCGCTTCATGAACGGCCCGGTTTCCGGGCTGACCCTGGGCGACGTTTCCCGGCAGTACGGCCCGGAGCTGCACGGGAAATCCTGGAAGGGCGCGCGCTTTCCCGTTTTGGCGAAATTCATTTACACCAGCGACTGGCTCTCGGTGCAGGTCCACCCCGACGACGCGTACGTCGCCGTGCATGATCCCGGCAACGTGGGCAAGTGCGAGATGTGGTACATCCTCAAGGCGGACCGTGGCGCGAGCTTTCTGCTGGGGCTCAAGCCGAGGACCAGGAGCGAAACTCTGCGGTCGGCGTGCGAACATGGACACGCAAAGAAACTGCTGCGACTCTTTCATCCCGAGGCCAACGAGGCGTTTTTCGTGCCGCCGGGCACGGTCCACGCCCTCGGGCCGGGCCTGATCCTTTTCGAAGCGGAGCAGAACTCGGATCTTACTTATCGCCTCGATGACTTCGGCCGACTGGGGCTCGACGGCAAGACCCGGCCGCTGCACCTTGAGAAAGGAATGGAGGTCGCCCGCGTTGACGCACCAGCCCACCGCGCTCTGCCGCCGGTGACGCTGCGCGAGCCTTACGGGTCACGCCGGCTGGTGGTGGCCTGCCGTAGCTTCGCGGTGGAAGAGTTGACGTTGCGCCGAGCGGCGTCGTTCGCCGGATCACCGGATCGCGTCGAAGGCTTGGCGATGGTGGCCGGGGACGGTCGCGTCGAGACCGGTGCCGGGTGGCTCGGATATCGCACCGGCGAAACGTGGCTGATTCCGCCCGCAACTTCGAGGTACCGGTTGGTTCCGCGGGTGCTGACGCGGTTGCTGAAATTCTACGTGCCCGACCTCGCCCGCGATTTCCTTCAGCCGCTGAAGGCGCGCCGGGGCGGAGCGACGAAGGCCCGACACATCGTTTTTGAGGAAGATTGAAAAAAAGGAGACAGGAGACAGGAGTCAAGAGTCAAGAGTCAAGAGTCAAGAGTCAGAACAGGACCCCTTCACCCGGCGCTACGCGCCACGCTCTCCCCAAAGGGGGGCGAGGGCACAGAGCCAACCTTTCTCTTCTCGGGCCCCTTGGGAGAGAGGAACAGGGGTGAGACATCTGAGGTTTGATGTCACTGAATTCCGCAAAGCTTATTAGGGGGCAGAAGAAGGAACGAAGACGGGTCTTTCATGCTGACTCCTGACTCCGGTCTCCTGACTCCTTTTGCGGATTCGTCTTCATGGATACTGATGACTGGAAAGAAGGTCGCTGAACGCTCGGTCTTGGATCACGCCTATGCGGTAATAATGGCAGGCGGAAGCGGGACTCGCTTCTGGCCGCTGAGCCGCCGCAAGACCCCGAAGCAGTTGCTGGAACTGTACGGCAGCGGCTCGTTGCTGGAACAGACCGTCGAACGGATTCGCGGTTTGATTCCACCCGAACGCGTCTACGTCTTTACCAGCAACGCGGTCCGGCGAGAAGTGATTCGGCGGCTGCCGGGAGTGCCCGCAGAGCAGATTGTGGCGGAACCGGCGTCGCGCAACACCGCCCCGACCATCGGGCTGGCGGCGCACGAAATCCTCCGCCGCGACACGGACGGAATCATGGTCGTGCTGCCGTCCGATCACGTGATTCGCAAGCCGGCCGAGTTCCACCGGGTGTTGCGCGCGGCGTGCCGGTTTGGCGCCATGGAGGGCCGCTCGGTTTTGATCGGGCTCAAGCCCACGCGCGCAGAAACGGGCTATGGCTATATCCGCCTGGGACCGCTGGCGGCGCGGCTGGGCGGCCAGGATCTCTACGAGGCCCGGCAGTTCACCGAGAAGCCGGATGCCGCTACGGCGAAGAAGCATGTGGACTCGGGAGAGTATCTGTGGAACGGCGGGATGTTCGTCTGGCGGGCTTCGACCCTTCTCCGGCATCTCGCGGCGTGCAAATCGGAAATGGCGCAAGGTCTGGCTGATATCACGGCCCGCGGTGGCGCCGGCAACTCGCGGGCGATGAGAGAACTCTATCCGAAGCTGGAGAAGGTTTCCATCGACTACGCGGTGGTGGAGAGAATCGCGGGTGTTTTCGCGGTCGCCGCCGACATCGGCTGGAGCGACGTGGGAAGCTGGGCCGAAGCCTACGAGTTGAATGCGAAAGACGCCGAAAAAAACGTGGCCCCCAAGGGCAGCCTGTGCCTCAACTCGTCCGGCAACCTGATCCGCGTGGAGGGCAAACTGGTGGTGACGGTGGGCGTGGACGACTTGGTGATTGTGGAAACAAGCGATGCGCTGCTGGTGTGCCGGCGTCAGCGCTCTCAGGAGGTCGGCAAGGCGGTGCAGGAGTTGGAGCGGCGAGGGCGGGGCGACCTCCTCTGAAGAGCGCGAAGAATTCAGACGCAGAGGCGCAGAGGGGCAGAGGCACGGAGAAGATTGACGATTGCCGACTGCCGATTGCCGATTTGAAGAAGTTGTCAGCCGTGAGCTGCAGCAGTCGGACTCCGGAACCAACTGGCAACTGACAACTGACGACTGACAACTTCTTCAAATGGACAGAATCAAGTTCGGTACCGATGGCTGGCGGGGCGTTATCGCTGACGACTTTACGTTTGCCAACGTGGAGCGGGTGGCAGCGGCGATGGCGGCCTACGTTAAGCGGGAGGCCGCGCCGCAGCGTGGCCTGATTGTCGGTTACGACACCCGGTTCGTCTCCGGTGATGCCGCCGGCCTGGTGGCACAGGTGGTGGCCGGAGCCGGAATCCCGGTGACGCTCGCCGACCGACCCACTCCGACACCCGCCGTCAGCTACGCCGTGGTGGCGCGGAAAGCGGTAGGCGGCATCATGGTCACGGCCAGTCACAATCCCTGCCAGTGGAACGGCATCAAGTTCAAGGCGTCCTATGGCGGATCGGCCGCGCCCTCGATCATGCGCCGCATCGAAGAGCACCTCGACGAGTCGGAGCCGAGTCGGAGAGAGCGCAGCATTGCCGTCGAGGATCTCGTCGGCCCTTATCTCGAACGCCTGCGCGAGTTGGTGCACCTCGATCGCATCGCGTCCTCGGGCCGTCGCCTGGTGATTGACCCCATGTACGGCGCCGGCCGCGGCGTCCTGGCCCGGCTCTTTCAGCCGGCCGGCGTTCCTTTCTGCGAGATTCACGGCGAGCACAACCCCCTTTTCCCCGGACTGAATCCCGAGCCCATTGAGCCGCACGTGGCGGACCTGCGCCGGGCAGTTATTGGCGGAGGCTATGATGCTGGTTTGGCGACGGACGGCGACGCGGACCGCCTGGGCGCCATCGACCGCGCCGG
>Ga0335077_10013701_pt1 | contig 10131 bp, 8 predicted proteins | sample Lox_Sample_31_FD_207151 | JGI IMG/M metagenome (GOLD analysis project Ga0335077, IMG submission 207151) | Soil microbial communities from Loxahatchee National Wildlife Refuge, Florida, United States - Lox_Sample_3.1 | ecosystem: Environmental > Terrestrial > Soil > Wetlands | place: USA: Florida...
GCCCGAGGTCTGGCAGGGCATGTGCGAATGGCTCAACCAATCACAGGATGACCTGCTGACTGGAAGAATGCGCACCGTCCTTCCCGGAGGAGGCGAGTTCCTTCTCTCTCGCGCCGAAATCATCACGCACGCAGTCAATCACTCGACGCTGCATCGCGGGCAGATCGTCAGCATGCTGAGAGCGCTTGGAGTCAAACGGCCCAACACGGACATGTTCAGCTACTACATGGTTCGGCAGGCATAACGGCCCTCGAAAAGGAGTTCGCCATGTCCATGATTGCAAAATTCGTTCAGGTGGAACCGGCTGAACTGGCGAAGATCCAGGCCGATCCGACTCTGACCGAAGGGCTCTTCCACGAAGGCCCGATGATCCCACCGGCATTCCTTGAAGCGTCAAAAAAACTGGAAGAGCGCATGCGCACCGCGGGACCGCAGATGTTCGCCGCCGCGCTCCAGAATCTCGATCCGCGAATTCGGCAACGACTCGAAGAACGCCTTGGCGCTACAGCACAGTCCTTTGCGGGGGGCCAGGGCGGAGAAACTCTTCTGAAGATGATGCAGGAACGCCGCGCCAGGGCTGTCGAAGCAACAAAGATGTCTCAGGAGAAGCACGCGACGCTATCGCTCGATAAGGAGTGGCACGGCGTTCACTACATGCTCTGCGGCAAGGTCGAGCCCGACGATTCGCTGCTGAGCAAAGCCGTCCTTGGCGGCACGATCCTTGGGGAAGACGACGAAGGTTTCTCCGGCTACGGCCCGGCAAGATGCTTCACGCCGCAGGAAGTGGCGGATTTGAGTCGGGCACTGAGCAATCCCGAAGTCGAGGACCAGGCCTCAGTGCGATTTGACGCCTCTGAAATGACCCGGCTCGAAATCTACCCCGGATGGCGAGCAACGGACAGGGAACAGGTGATCGACGCGCTTCGCCGCCTCCGCGACTTCTATGCAGAAGCGGCAAGCAAAGGCCGCGGCATTGTTACCTGCCTGGTGTAGGAGCCACCCGCTATCTGTCTTTACGAAAGCATCTAAACAGTCGCTCCATCAGCATGCCATCGGCCTCCTGATGCCATGCTCCACTAATAATCACGACTCACAAAGAAGAATGGCGCCTGCCGGCAAGACCGGTGGCGCCACCACGGAAAACATTTGCTATGTGCTAGACGCGATCGCCGAAATGGAGTGCCTGCATCTCCTCCATTTGCTTTTTCAGCTGTTCCATCTGCCGCTTCATTTGCTCGCGAAGCTTCTGCTCCGCGTCCGGGCCAAGAATGTGGCGGCTCGACCTCATCTCGTCGATGAACTGGTCCAGTTGCTTCTTGTCCAGCTTGAAGTCCTCCGGCTTGAAGTTCTTCCGGAACTCCTCCATCTGCTGCTTCATCTGGTCCATCTGCTTCTGGTCGAGATGGAAATCCTGCCCCTTGAAAGACTCTCGAAATTGCTCAGCCTGCTTGTGAAACTCCTCAACCTGCTCGGGACTGATTGCGAATTTCGCGACCCCGCCCTCATCCTGGAAGGACTTCCATTGATCCCTGAGAGCTTCGACCTGCTCGCGCATCGCCTGAATGTCGGACTCATCCAGCGTGAAGCTCTTTGTCAGATCCTGCGCAAGGGCGGGATCAGCAAGCGCCATCATCGGACAGGGGCCGTCAGGGAGGAGCTCGTACAGCTCCATTTCGCTCTTGTGCTTTGAATCCACCTGAAGGGTCAGAGTCTGCTGCTTCTTGTCGCGTAGGATGGTCACCTGTACCGGCTTGCCCTGATTGGTGCGCAAAGCGCGGTCCCAGTCAGAGATGGTGGAGATGGATTCGGTGCCGACCTTCAGGATCACGTCGAATGCTTTCAATCCGGCCGCTGCCGCTTCGCCTTTGCGCGCTACCTGCTTCACCATGAGTCCGCTTGAGACCCCCAGGTAGTCCGCCATCTGCGAGGTGAGCGGCTCCACCAGTGCTCCGACATTCAAAGTGCCGCCGACAAGCGGCATATGGAAGCCATGCGAAGAGGTCACGTCTGAGCCGGTCCCTCCCGGAGGGAGAATCGACATTCCCGGACTATCCGAGGGTCCACTTGCATCAGTGCTCCCCAGCTTGTTCCAGACGTCGTTCTCCATCTTCTTGCGGTCGGCCAGTTGCACTGAGATCGTCTGGGTGGCGCCATCCCGGCTGATCACGAGGCTGATTTTGTGACCCGCCGGAACTTCACGCATCATGCGCCCAAACTGCTCGGCGCCTTCGACCGCCTGCCCGTTCATCTCGATCACCACGTCGTTGACTCGCAGTCCAACCTGCGCAGCCGGCGCGTCATGATCGATCAGCGTGATCAGAGCGCCGCGAGCCTCTTTGAGTTTGAGCCTGGAAGCTGATTCGCTATCCACGTCGCTCACCAGCACTCCCAGATATCCCTGGGACCCGGAATGCACCGCGAGTGGATTTGGCTCCGTCACAATCTGCGCGATGCGCAATGATTGAGCACCTGCAACCGATGGTGTCGCAGCCAGCATTGCGCTTGCCACGAAAGCAACTCCGAGATGAATGTACGGCCTCATAAAGCAGTTCATTGTTTCATCCTCTTGGATCCTTTCCTTCGAGCCCGCACTCTTTTTGACGGTACAGTGACCCCTAAGGTAAGGAACGATTACTGAATCACCGGCGCCCTGCCCAAAACCTCGCGAGACGCATTCCGAATGTGAGGGTTATGGTCTGTATTCGCAACGCTCGACAATACCTGTCTCACGCTCGTATCGGCCTCCACCGGCTCAAGAATGCTGATCGCCGCTGTCCGGATGCGAGGGTCGCTATCGTAAAGGACTGCCTCCAACACCGCGTCTCGCACACGCATGTCTTCAGACACGTAGGGCTGCAGGCCCTCCAGCGCCTTTGCGCGCACACCCCCGTTTTTGTCGTACCGCAGGGACGTCATAAGCACATCGCGAAATCCTTCGCCCTTGCAGCCATGTCCTGCACGGCACTCTTCCGCGAGCAGGCCGACCGAGTTGTCTCGAACCCCTGCCGAGGAAGCGTTCTCAGTTGCCAGCATCAACAGCTGACGAATGGCTGGATCGTGCAGTGACCCTTCTATGCGCTGGGGAACGATCTGGTTGTAACGCACCTCGATGAGCTCGCTGTTTGGCTCGCGCACGATGCTCGAAATATTCGCAATCTCGGCGGGCGCCGAATCGACGGGCTGAGAATCGGGAGGCTGTGCCGGCGGCCGATGTGCAACAACATGGGCCAGGCGGCCCTGTGCAAATTCGTACCCGCCGAGTGTTCCCGCACCCGCACCAATGATCAGCAGCAGGATCGCGGCAACGGGGGCTGCTTGCAGGCCTGCGACACCTTTGGCGATGCTCTCTCCAAGCCGTTCATACCAGCGCTTCGGCGGCACGGCGTCCAACGCTTCTTCAAGCCGCAGCCGCGAACGGGCAATCAGGTTGGCATCCGGCTCGGCCACGGGGTGGGCGGCTGCAAGCGACTGCAGCGCTCTGACCTGCTGCCGTTCATGACTGCACTCGGGACAGCTCGCCAGGTGCCGTTCCAGCTCGTGTGCTTGCTCATCGGTCAGCTCGCCATAGGCACCCAACACGATTCGCTCATGTGCAACTTCGCAATTCATTTCTGCACGCCCTTCCAGCCTCAGGAAAGTTCAACAATGCGCGTCAAAAAACTTCGGCCACCGGGGCCTTGGACGCGTTACCGCAATCCCGCCAGTTGACTTCTCAACTTCTTCGTCGCTCTGAAAAGAGTATTCTTGGCGGTTTCTTCCGTCGTGTTCAGCATTTCTCCGATCGTGCGCAGGCGGAGCCCCTGGTAGTGCTTCAACTCAAAAACCATCCGTTCGCGCGGCGTCAGCTTGTTCAACGCGGCCTGAATCCGCTCCCCGAGCATCTTGCGATCAAGCTCTTTGCCGGGATTCGAAAACGACCTGTTGTCTGAAACCGATGCCAGCACGTCAATTTCGTCCCCGGAGTGATCCACGACCACCGACTGATCTTCGCGGCGCGTCTTTTTGCGGCGCAACTGGTCGAGGCAAAGGTTCGTCACAATCCGGTAGATCCACGTATAAAACGAGCACTCAAAACGAAAATTGCCGATGTACCGGAACGCCTTGAGAAATGCCTCCTGATAGATGTCTTCGGCATCGTGTTCTGAGCCCGTCAGATGCAGTGCGAGCCGCAAAACCTGCTGCTCATACTGGCGAACCAGAGCGTCAAAAGCAGCCCTCGACCCCGCTTGCGCCTCGCGAATCAACTCCGCTTCGGGCGCACGCGTCTGCTGGCGCTCCTGCACGCGTTCCGGTCCGTCCATTGCCCTTGAAGCTGCCATTCCTGCGGAAGATTGTATCCTTCTTCCGCCCGGCCAAGCTAAGGCACCGGCAATCGCGGTGGGCAAAATACCCCGGCTAACTGCTTCTGTTGCCATCGAGATATCAGCTCCGGAACCACAAACTGCTCGCATCGTTGTAGACGCGGCAAAAGAGACTTTGTGAGCGGGCAGGCGGCCACCAGCTCCGGAGCAACAGCCATTTACACTTGAATCCGATGACTGAAACTCTCTTCTCTGGACTGGAACCCGCACCTGCTGATGTCAATGCCTGGCACACGGCCTACTGCGACGGCGGTTCGCGCGGCAATCCCGGGCCCTCCGGCTTCGGAGCGGTAATTGAGGATGCCCATGGGAACGTTGTGGCCAGATTAAGTGGGTACCTGGGGCACCAGACCAATAATTACGCCGAGTACCAGGGCCTTCTCGCGGTATTGAACTGGGCCGCCGAAAACGGCGCGAAACGGCTTCGTGTGGTGTCTGACTCCGAGTTGATGGTCAAGCAGATGAAGGGCCAGTTCAAGGTGGCGAGCCCGGGCCTTCGGCCCCTCTGGGAGGAGGCAAAGCGGCTCGCTAAGTCCCTCGATCGCTTTGAGATGCGTCACACCCTCCGCAAGGGAAATCAGGAAGCCGACCGGCTCGCCAACGAGGCGATGGACAAAGGAATGGGGCGGAATGCGGGCAAGCGCGATCAGGTAACAAGGAACACCACGGCCGGCAACACTCCGGGAAAGCCGGAGCGGCAGGTGTTTGAAGGGCTGGTGAAAAACGGTGTAATTCACCTGCTCGAAGGTGACCTGCCCGATGGTACTTTCGTCAAGGTGATGCGCAAATAAGAACTATCGGAATACAACTTTCGTACATCAATGTGAAGTGAAAGACGTTCATTCAATTCCAATGGGCTCGTCAACATGACGGAGGGCCGGAATCCCAATCAGAGTTCCGGCCCATTTCTTTGCTCGCAGACGATTCCTGCAGCTTACTTCCCGCCCAGGTTATTCCTCCACGCATGTCCGTCGTGCTCCAGTAGCCGGTCTGCGCAGTCTGGTCCCCATGAGCCGGAGAAGTAGTTCGGAAACACCTCGGGGCTTTTGGCGGCCCACGCCTCGAGAATAGGAGTGTAGAGTGCCCAGGTGGTCTCCACGCCGTCGCGATGTGCAAATAGCGTCTGATCCCCAAGCATCGCATCGAGCAGGAGTCGCTCGTAGCCATTCGCGGTTGAAGTCCCGAAGGCTGCTGAGTAGTCGAAATCCATATTCACCGGGCAGACCGCCATCTCCGGAGTCGTCGGTACCTTTGCACCGAAGCGCAGCGCAATACCCTCATTCGGCTGAATGCGGATCGTCAGCAGGTTTGGCTGAATGTCCTGGCATGGACCGCTTGCCTGCATCCGGTTGAAAATGAGCAACGGCGGCTGCTTGAACTGAATGCTGATCTCCGTGGCGCGCTTCTTGAGGCGCTTGCCCGCGCGCAGATAGAACGGCACACCCGCCCAGCGCCAGTTCTCGATCTCGAGCCTCACGGCCGCATACGTTTCGGTACCTGACTCCGGATTGACGCGCTCTTCATCCCGATAGCCCACTACTTTCTTCGCGTCAACCACTCCTGGGCCGTACTGCCCGCGAACCGCATTGAGAATCGGGATGTTGGGAATCGCGCGCCACGCCTTGACCTTTTCGCGGCGCACCGCTTCGGCATCAAAACTCGACGGCGGTTCCATCGCCACAAAACTCAGTAACTCCATCACGTGGTTCTGCACGACGTCGCGCAGCGCGCCGGCCTTCTCATAGAACGGGCCGCGCCCCTCGACGCCCAGCGTCTCCGCCGCCGTGATCTGCACATGATCGATGTAGTTGCGATTCCAGATGGGTTCGAAAATGCCGTTAGCAAACCGGAAAACCAATATGTTCTGCACGGTCTCTTTGCCGAGGTAATGATCGATCCGGAACACCTGGTTCTCATGAAACACAGCATTGACCTGGTGATTCAGTTCGCGAGCCGAATCGAGATCGTGACCGAATGGCTTCTCGATAACGACGCCAACCCGGCCATGCTCAGGTTGTGCCATCCCCTGCGCTCCGAGATTCTCAATGATCGGGGCAAAGTACTCCGGCGCGGTCGCGAGGTAGAACAGACGGTCCGGGCCGATACCCTTCTCCTGCGCGATACGGTCCAGCTCGGCCTTCAGACCGGCATAATGCGAAGGGTCATCGAAGCTCAACGCGTAGTAGCCGATCTTGTTCGTAAATTCGTCAAGCTTCGGGTCTGCGTTGTCCACCGAGCCAAATTCCACAATGCCTGCTCGCATGTCCGCGGCAAACTCATCGCCTAGAGGGCGACGCGCCACCCCGACAATCGCGAAGTTTTTCGGTAACAGTCCGACTTGCTCAAGGTGGAAGAGCGCGGGAAGCAGCTTGCGCTTCGTCAGATCTCCTGAAGCGCCAAATATCACCATGATCCCGGGGTTCGGAATACGCTCGCCCGTCTGGGGAACCTGGGACAGATCCTCGGGACGTACTTTCATTTGCACAGTTGCCGCCATGATGTTGCCAACCTCCTTGGACGATCAATCGGAGTTCCCGATCACAACACGAGTCTAGACCTTGATGCTGAACCACTCCCACGCAGCGGGGGACTAATCCTTTTTCACGGCATGTCCGCCGAATGCGTTCCGCATGATCGCCAGCATGCGATCGGTGAAGTTGTTCTTCTCGCGCGAACGGATGCGTCGAAGCAGCGACTCGGTAATCACGGGAGCTGAGACGTTGAGATCGATTGCCTCATACACGGTCCATCTCCCCTCCCCTGAATCATCGACATAAGCCTCAAACCCTTCTAGAGTCGGATTCTTCGAGAGCGCGTCCGCGGTCAGATCGAGCAGCCAGCTTCGAACCACGCTTCCAAACCGCCAGATCTCGGCGATCTGCGCGAGATCGAGGTGGAACTCCTCTTTGCTGTCCATGATCGTAAAGCCCTCGGCGAAGGCCTGCATCATCCCGTACTCGATGCCATTGTGAACCATCTTTACAAAGTGGCCTGAGCCTGCCGGTCCCACATGTCCCCAGCCCTTGTCCTTCGCTGGGGCGAGCGCTTCGAAGATCGGCCGGAGGTATTCGACGGCTTCCTTATCGCCGCCGATCATCATGCTGTAGCCCTCCTTCAGACCCCAGACCCCGCCGGACGTTCCCACATCGACAAACTGAAAGCCCTTGGCGGTCGCTTCCTTGTAGCGGCGCTGCGTGTCCTTGTAGTTTGAGTTGCCGCCGTCAATCAGAATGTCGCCTGGACTGAGCAAAGGCTCAAGTTTCGCGACCGTGTCGTCGACGGGCTTGCCCTGTGGAACCATGATCCAGATCGCCTTGCGACCTTTTAGGTTTTTCGCGAGGTCCTCGAGAGAAGACACCCCCACGTTTCCCGTTGAAGTTAATTTCTTGACGGCTTCGGCGCTGAAGTCGAATCCCACCACCTGGTGGCCACCGATGCGTAGCCGCTCGGCCATGTTGCCGCCCATCCTGCCTAGACCGATCATTCCTAGTTGCATTGATCCCTCCTTAACATCTCTTCTTCTCTCGTCTCTCGTTGTCGCCCAGCACTCTGGATGAGTCTCTCGATCCCATGAGCTGTCTGATCAGCGCGGTAAAATGAATGGCGTAAACCGCAGCGCACATTGATTCGATCAATGAGATTCCGGAGAACACATGCCAGATACAACTTGTGATATCGGCCTGATCGGCCTTGCCGTCATGGGACAGAATCTCGTCCTCAATATGAATGACCACGGATTCAAGGTTGCTGTTTTCAACCGCACCGTCTCCAAGGTGGACGACTTTCTGGCAAACGAAGCCAAAGGAACCGAGGTCGTGGGCGCGCATTCGGTCGAAGAACTGGCTGCTCTGCTTAAGCGGCCCCGCAGAATCATGCTGATGGTCAAGGCCGGCGACACGGTCGACCAGATGATCAGCCATGTTGTTCCCTATCTCGAACCCGGCGACATCATCATTGACGGCGGCAACTCTCTCTACACCGACTCCAATCGGCGCACGAAGGAGCTTGCGGCAAAAGGAATTCTCTTTATCGGCACCGGCGTTTCGGGCGGCGAGGAGGGTGCGCGCCGAGGCCCATCGATCATGCCCGGTGGCAACCCGGCGGCATGGCCGCATGTGAAGACGATCTTCCAGTCGATCTCCGCCAAGGTCGCAGATGGAACGCCGTGCTGCGACTGGGTGGGCGAGGATGGCGCCGGACACTACGTCAAGATGGTCCACAACGGCATCGAGTATGGCGACATGCAGCTGATCTGCGAAGCCTACGAGTTGCTGCAGAGAGGATTGGGACTGAAGCCCGACGAGCTCCACGAGGTCTTCGCGGACTGGAACAAGGGCGAACTGGACAGCTACCTGATTGAGATTTCGAGCCAGATATTCGCGAAGAAGGACGATGACGGCAAGCCGCTCGTCGACAAGATCCTTGACACCGCGGGCCAGAAGGGCACCGGCAAGTGGACCGTGATCAGCGCCCTCGACACCGGACAGCCTGTAACCCTGATTGGTGAATCGGTCTTCGGACGCTGTCTTTCGGCCTTGAAAGACGAGCGCGTAACTGCCTCGAAGGTGCTGCAGGGACCGGCCGCCAGGACACTCGACGTGGACCGTGCGCAATTCATCGAAGATGTCCGGCGCGCGCTTTATAGCTCCAAGATCATCTCCTACGCTCAGGGCTACATGCTTCTGCGCGCTGCTGCCAAAGAGAATGGCTGGAATCTGAACATGGGCGGCATCGCGCTGATGTGGCGTGGCGGATGCATCATACGAAGCCGCTTCCTCGGCAAGATCAAGGAGGCCTTCGACAAGAACCCCGCGCTCGAAAATCTGCTTCTCGACAGCTTCTTCTCCAGCGCGATCAACCAGTACCAGTCGTCGTGGCGCAAGGCGCTTGTGCATGCCATTGAGCTGGGAGTATCCACACCTGCATTCTCTACGGCCCTCGCGTTCTTCGATGGCTATCGCACCGAGCGGCTGCCCGCCAACCTCCTCCAGGCGCAGCGCGATTTCTTTGGCGCGCACACCTACGAGCGCACCGATCAGCCTCGCGGCCAGTTCTTCCACACCAACTGGACGGGCCATGGCGGCCGTGTTTCGTCGTCGACTTACAACGTCTGATTTGCGCATCGACCTTCAGGGGAAGCTTCGCTCCCGCTGCGACACCACAGAAATTGGTTTCGTGGCGGGAGCTTTCTATTTGGGGACCGTTGTTTCATGTTCAATTCAACTGCTTCAGATCACTCCCAGGGTTGCCAGCTCATTTTTGAGCGTATCCGCGCCCGTAAAGCGAATCGTCTTCATGCCCGCCGACGCTGCCCCGGCGACATTTTCTTCGCGGTCGTCGATGAATAGTGTGCGCTCGGCAGGCTTTCCAAGAATGTCCAGTGCCCGCCGGTAAATGCCTTGTCCCGGCTTGCGGAGCCCGAGGTAACAGGAACTGAAAGCCGCCTGTATGTACTGGCGCAGCCCGAATTTCGCGAATCGATAGTCGTTGGTCGCGCGCGCTTCGTTGTTCAGGACTCCGACCATGCACTTATCAGATGCGGCTAATTGGGCAAGGATTCCCAGCGCTCCATTGGCCAGCGGCTGCGACTGCTCGTAAATAGCAGCGAGGAATTCTTCAAACGAAAAAGCGCGCGGAGCGTAGAAAACGGTCGCATCCAGGTATTCCTTCGCGGTGATGGCATCCCGCTCCCACGCATCGTTCGAAGCAGCATGTCGCTCCTCAAAGGCTGCCAGGTCAAGGTGAAACTGCTCGGCGACAGTCCTGCGCT
>Ga0335077_10013702_pt1 | contig 10130 bp, 9 predicted proteins | sample Lox_Sample_31_FD_207151 | JGI IMG/M metagenome (GOLD analysis project Ga0335077, IMG submission 207151) | Soil microbial communities from Loxahatchee National Wildlife Refuge, Florida, United States - Lox_Sample_3.1 | ecosystem: Environmental > Terrestrial > Soil > Wetlands | place: USA: Florida...
GGCCAAGGCGTTGCCGCTGAGAAACTTGTCCTTCGTTGCGGCCTTCCGAGCGGGATCCGCGAAATACTGCCCGGTGTCCCCTGGAGGCTACAGTCCCAGCCGGAAACCTGCGAAAAAGAGAACAGCCACGGCGGTCTTGGCGTCCACCAGCTCTCCGTCCCTGATCATGGCGAGCGCCTCGCTGGTGGGCACCGGCTTGAGCTCGAGGAACTCATCCGGCTCGGGCCGCTGGTCTTCGGGCTTCACGACCAGGTCGAAGGCGGCGAAGAGGTGAATCCGCTCGTCGGTGAAGCCCGGCGTCGTGTAGACCGTCGTGAGCCGCTGCCACCGCGCGGCGGTGGCCCCGGCCTCCTCGAGGAGCTCGCGGCGTGCGCAGCCCTCGGGTGATTCGCCGGGCTCGAGCCGGCCGGCGGGGATCTCCCAGATCGGGCCGCCGGCCGCGTAGCGGTACTGCCTGATCAGCAGGAGCTGGGGATCGTCGCCCGAGGAGAGCACGGGGATCACGGCCGCCGCGCCGGGGTGGCGGATCATCTCCAGCTCGCCGCTCGTGCCGTTGGGGTAGCGCACGGTGTCGACGTCGAGATTCACGACGCGGCCCGAGTAGATCCGCCGCGTCGCGGTCCGGTCTTGCACCTCGTCACTCACTTGGGGCTCCGGCCCCACATGTCGCGGCCGACGACCGGTCCCTCGTGCAGTGCCGCCAGTCCCGGCTCGATCTGGCTGCGGTCTCCGACCACGACGATCGCGAGGTGGTCGGGGTCGAGGTAGCGCCGCGCGACCCCCTGCACCTCGGCCGCGGTCACGGCGTCGATCCGCGGGATGTAGGCGGCGAAGTAGTCGAGCGGCAGGCCGTAGACCAGCAGCTCGGCGAACTGCCGCGCGGCGCCCCGGGTGGTCTCGAATTCGCCGGGGAGGCCGAGGGTGATGTACGCCTTGGCCTTGTCGAGCTCCACCTGCGGCACCGAGTCGTCGCGAATGCGTCGCAGCTCGCGGAGGAACTCGATGAGCGCGCTGTCGGTCTTCGCCGTGACGACGGACGACGCGGCCACGAACGGACCGGCCTGGAGCCGCATCGCGAACTGGGAGCTGGCGCCGTAGGTGTAGCCGTGGGTTTCGCGCAGGTTCTGGTTGAGGCGCGACGTGAACGAGCCACCGAGGATGGTGTTCAGGACTTGGAGGGCGAAGTAGTCCGGCGTGGCGCGGCTCACCCCGACCTGGCCGATGCGGAAGACGGACTGGGCGGCGCCGGGCTTGTCGACCAGGTAGATGGTGCGCTCGGCGGCAGCCGGAGGCGGCGCCTGGGCGACGGAGGGCGCATCGACGCGGGCCCAGTCCCCCCACCGCGTGGCGACGAGCCGCCGGGCCTCCTCCAGCGTGACGTCGCCCACGACCAGCAGGCGCGCGCCGTTGGGCCGGTAGTACGAGCGATAGAAGTCCATCACGCGGTCGCGGCTCAGGGCGGCGGTCGAGGCCTCCGTGCCGTTGGTCGGGCGCCCGTACGGGTGCGCGAAACCGAAAACGATCGCGGCAAATGCGACGTTGGCCATTGCCACCGGCTGGTCCTGCTGCTGGAGCAACTGAGCGCGCCGCAGGTCCCGCTGGCGTGCGATCTCCGAATCCGGGAAGGTCGGGCGCAGCATCACGTCCGCCAGGAGGTCCAGGGCCAGGCCGAGTCGCCGCTTGGGAACGTGAACCGATGCCACCGCGCCGTCGTAACTGGCGCTGGTGTTGAGGGACGCGCCGAGGTAGGCCGCCTCGTCGGCGATGTCGAGGGCGGTGCGGGCCCCCGCGCCCTGCTGGAGCATGAGGGCCGTGAAGGTCGCGAGGCCGGGAAGATCGTCGGGATCGCGTACCGTCCCGGCGTCCACCAGCAGCGTGACGTCCACGACCGGGACCTTGTGCATCTCCACGACGGCGATCTGGAGCCCGTTGGGGAGCGTGGCCGTCTGGATGGCCGGCACGCGGAGGGCCGGCGGTGGAGGCAGCGTGGGCGGATGGGAGCGATCCGGCTGCTGCGCGGCGAGTGTGGCGGCAGGGAGGGCGGCCAGCAGGGCCACCAGCGCGAGCGGACGAGGGCCCGGGGCGGTCATCGGGAGGCTCCTTCGGTCGCCGCAAGGTCGGTGTGGCCGGCCGGCACGACGCTCAGCACGACGCGGTGTGGGCGCAGGAGGTAGTCCCGCGCCAGGCGCTGGACCTCGGCCGGCGTGACGCGGCGGTAGCGATCCAGATCGCGCTCGAAGTAGTCGGGGGTTCCCACGAAGTAGTCGTAGTAGTTGAGCTGGTCGGCCTTGCCGCCGAACGAGCCCACCCGTTCCAAGCGGTCGAGGAAATAGGCCTCGTTGCCGTTTTGCGCCCGCTCGACCTCGCGCGCCGTGGGGCCCGAATCGGCGAGGACGCGTATTTCCCGGTCGATCACCGAGGCCAGCTCGTCGAGGCGGTGGCCGGGGCGCGCGGTGGCGAAGATCTCGAACCTGCCGTCGATCCGGCCGCCGTCCTGGAAGGCTGCGACCTGGGTCGCGATCTGCAGCTCGTAGACGAGCCGCCGGTAGAGCCGCGACGCCTTGCCGCCGCCGAGGACGTCCGCGAGCACGTCGAGCGCGGCGTCGTCGGGCGCGAACGCCTTCACCGTGTGCCATGCGTCGTAGAGTCGGGGCAGCTGCACGCGGTCCTCGAGCGTGGCGTAGACGTCGGCCGGCAGGGCGACGGCCGGCGGCGGCGTGCGCTTGACGGCCGGGCCGCGCGCGAGGCCGCCGAACCACCGTCGCACCAGGGTGCGCACTTCGGGTACCGTCACGTCGCCCGCGACGACCATCGTCGCGTTGCTCGGTGTGTAGTAGGTCCTCGAGAACTGCCGCACGTCCTCGATGCTCGCGGCGTTGAGATCGGCCATCGAGCCGATCACCGGCCAGCTGTACGGGTGGTCGGCCGGATAGAGCCGCTTGAGGATGTTCTCCTGGGCGAGACCGTACGGCTGGTTTTCGTAGCTCTGGCGTCGCTCGTTCTGCACCACGCCCCGCTGCAGGTCCACCTTGGGCGGCGTGATCTCGGGCAACAGGAACCCCATCCGGTCCGAGTCGAGGTACAGCATCAGCGCCAGCGCGTTGGCGGGCCCGTCCTCGAAGTAGTTGGTGCGGTCCTCGGTGGTCGAGCCGTTGTTGTCGCCTCCGGCGGCCTCGAGCAGCCGGTCGAACTGCCCCGTGGGGACGTGCTCGGACCCCATGAACATCAGGTGCTCGAACAGATGGGCGAATCCCGTGCGACCCGCGCGCTCGTCCGATGATCCGACGTGATACCAGGTGTTGACGGTCACGATCGGCACGGAGTGGTCCTCGTGCACGATCACCTTCAGGCCGTTGGCGAGCGTGAAGGAGGTGTACGGCACGTGCAGCGCCTGGGCGGCCAGCGGGCTTCCCGGGGCGGCCGCCAGGAGCACGGTGGCCGCCATCACCCCGGGGAGCCCACTCCACCGGGCCACGTGAACGCGAGCGGTCATCTTCACCTCGTCGAGGGTTTGACGATGGAGCGGGGCGCGAGCCGGGGCGGCTAGAGGTCGAACGCCTCGCCGAGCCGGGGTACGTCCACCTGCTTGACGCCGAGGTCGCGCAGCAGGCCGGCCATGGCCTGGAGCTGCTCGGTCTCGCCGTGGACCGTGAAGGCCCGCTTGGGAATCTCCCCGAGGCCTACGACCCACTGCCGCAGTTCGTTTCGGTCCGCGTGGCCCGAATACCCGCCGATGGTCGCGACCTCACAGCGACGCGGCAGCATCTCGCCGAAGATCCGCACCTCCTTCGCCCCGGCCTGGAGGCGCGCGCCGAGCGTGTAGCTGGCCTGGAAGCCGACGATGAGGACGAGGTTGCGGTGATCGCCGATGCCGTTGCGCAGGTGGTGGAGAATGCGGCCCGACTCCGCCATGCCCGAGGCCGCGATGATGATCGCCGGACCGCGGACGCCGTTCAGCGCCTTCGACTCTTCCACCGACCGGACGTACTTCACCATCGGGAAGCGGAACAGGTCGTCGGCCTCCCGCACCAGACGCTCCGACAGATCGAACGCCTCGGGGTGCAGCCGGAACACGTCGGTCGCGTTTACGGCGAGCGGCGAGTCGACGTAGATCGGGATCTTGGGGATCGCCTTGTCGCGTGCCAGGCCGTGCAGCTCGTAGATCAGCTCCTGCGCCCGCTCGATGGCGAAGGCGGGGATGAAGATCTTGCCGCCCCGGGCGGCGACCTTGTTGACGAACGCGGCGAGCATCCCCTGCGCTTCCAGCACCGTCTCGTGGACCTTGTTGGCGTAGGTGCTCTCGACGACCAGCACGTCCGCCGGCCCCTCGGGCGGCTTCGGGTCGCGGATGATCGGCAGGCCCCAGCGGCCGATGTCGCCCGAGAAGACGACGCGGCGCGTGGTGCCGGCGGCGTCGATGTCGAGCACCACGGACGCCGAGCCGAGCATGTGGCCGGCGTCGAAGTAGGTCAGGCGGATGCCGGGCGCAATGTCGAGCGGCTTCTCGTACGGCAGGCTCACCATGTGGTCCACGACCCGGGTGGCGTCCTGGGCCGTGTACAGCGGCTCGGCGAGGTGGTTGCCGCCGCGTTTCTTCAGGAACTCGAAGTCCTTCTCCTGGATGTAGCCGGAGTCGGGCAGCATCACGCTCGCGAGGTCGCGGGTGGCGGAGGTGCAGAAGATCGGCCCGGTGTATCCGAGCTTCACCAGCAGCGGGAGGCGGCCGGTGTGGTCGATGTGAGCGTGGCTCACCACGACGACGTCGACGTCCCCGACCGCGAGCGGAAAGGCCTCGTTCTTCCGGCGCGCTTCCTCGCGGCGTCCCTGAAACATGCCGCAGTCGAGGAGGACACGCTTCGGGCCGATCTCGAGCAGGTGCATCGAGCCGGTCACCTCGCCGGCGGCACCCCAGCAAGCCAGGCGCATCAGCCCTCCCGCTGGAAGACGGCGACGAGCCTGCGGGGGCCGAGCGCGACCAGCTCGACGAGGGTCCACCCGCCGCGGCGGCGCTCGTTCAGCTCGTCGGTCAGGCTCTCCTCGTCGGTGAGGCTCCGGCCGGTGAGCCGGATGATCGCGGTCTGATACTCGGTCATGGTCAGCGGGTCCCGAACAGGCGGTCGCCGGCGTCGCCGAGGCCGGGCAGGATGTAGCCGTGCGCGTTGAGCTGGCGGTCGAGCGCGGCGGCGTAGACGGGCACGTCGGGGTGCAGGTCGAGCATCCGCGTGACTCCTTCGGGCGCCGCGACGATGCACAGCAGCCGGATCGAGCGGGCACCGGCCTTCTTCAGGGCGGTGCACGCGGCCGCGGCGGAGCCGCCGGTGGCGAGCATCGGGTCGAGCAGGAAGAAGTCCCGCTGCTCCTGGGCGCTGGGCACCTTGAAGTAATAGTCCACCGGCTCGAGGGTATCGTGATCCCGGTACAGGCCGATGTGGCCCACCCGGGCGGCGGGCACCAGGCGGAGAATCCCGTCCACCATCCCGAGGCCGGCACGCAGCACCGGCACGAGGGCGAGCTTCTTCCCGGCGACCTTCTCGCCGGTCATGTGCTCGAGCGGCGTATCGAGCTCCACGGGCTCGGTCGGCAGGTTCTTGGTGACCTCGTAGAACATCAGCATCGCGATTTCGCTCACGAGGTCGCGGAAGTCCTTGACCGGGGTCCGCTTGTCGCGCAATACGTGGAGCTTGTGCCGGATGAGGGGATGGTCGGGGATCGCGAGGTTGGGGAAGGTGGGCATGCTCTAAACTGCGCCCGCCCTCGTCCCGCTGCAACGCTGCAACTCCGCGACCCTGCCCACTATCTTTGTGACGCCCGGCCAGGTAGCTCAGTTGGTAGAGCAGCGGACTGAAAATCCGCGTGTCGGCAGTTCAATTCTGCCCCTGGCCACTCCATCGGGACCACGAAGCGCCCCGGTCGCTCGACAGCCGGGGCGCTGGGTTTGCACGCGAGGTGGGGGCAGCGCGGAGGCCTAGAACAGGTTCGCCGCCCGCACGCGGAAGTCCACGTTGTCCTTCATCCACGTCCACAGGTCGTGCTGCTCTGCCAGCGGCAGGGCGGTCTTGTACTGCATGTGCCAGCCCGCCATGACCTGCTGCTCCTGCGTCCACAGGCGCACGCGTTGTCGACGGACGAGCCGCTTCCAGTCCTCGCCGACGGTGGGGTTCGCGTACAGCAGGCGGACGGTGACGCTCCGCGAGAGGAACTCGAGCGGCCCGAGGTCGATGCGCGCGTAGGGGTTGTCGTGCGACACCAGGCGCGCGCCCGGCGGCACGTCCGGCACGCCGTCCGAGAGCACGACCACGTTGAGCGGCGCCAGGATCAGGCCGCGCTCCTTCACGAGCTCCGCCACGCGCTGGAAGAACGCGTTGAAGTCGGTGTACGCGTCGTTCGGTGGAAACCAGGTCCTGAGGTCCGCCGCGATCTGCTCGGGGCCCCGGCCCACGAAGTCGTTGATCGGGTGGAACGGCTTCGGCTCGCCCGGGCGCTCCCCGCCGATCGAGCCCACGAACAAGGCGCTCGGTGGCCTGAGGCTGTCCAGGCCCTGGAGGTGCGAGACGATGTAGATGGCCGCGAATTGCACGGCGTCGTCATACAGTTTGGCGTCGCGGAACGACCCGCTGGCGTCGATGCCGATGATCAGCGTGCTCGGTGCCGGCTGCCCGGGCTGAGCGCCCCCGGCGGTGCAGGCGCCGAGCACCAGGAAGCCCAGCAGCGCTGCGCGGCGCGTCATGCGCCCACCCGGGCCATCGGCTGCGCCGCGGGCGCGATGACCCGCGGCGTGCTCGCGAGCACCTCGTCCAGGGAGCGGAAGGGCAGGGAGAAGATGGGGCGGCCGAGGATCACCACCACGGCGAGATTGAGGCCCGCCGCCAGCACCTGCAGCACCGGCAGCGTGAGCAGCTCGAACACCCTGCGGGCCTCTTCCTTGAACCACTCCATCTCGGCCTTGAGGGCGGTGACGGGACCGCGCCAGAACTCCACGTCCAGCTCCCCGCTCGCGGCCACGCTGGCCTTCGCGCCGGGCATGCTGTGCCGCGCTAGAATGCCGAGGAAGGTCGGCGTACCGAAGCGGCCGAACAGGAACCACGTCATCGCGCGGACGCCCGCCCAGCCGAAAGAGGCCAGCAGCAGCGTGGAGACGAATCCCAGCTTCAAACCGGTCTGGTTCGCGATCCACGGGGTGATGGCGTCGACCAGCTCCCGATAGAGGAACAGGACCTCGAAGAACATCACCGCCGCCTCGGCGATCACCATCCCGACGATCTCGGCGGCGCGACGCGACTTGATCGCCTCGGACAACACCTGAATGGCCGCGAAGCTGCCCGAGACGACGATGAACAGGAATGGCCACAGCACGAGGCTCACGCCCAGGCTGGAGAACTGCTGGCCGGTGATGTCCGCGAGCAACTCCGCGATCGTGGGCTTGAGGGTGAACGTGAAGATCGTCGCCTCGAGGGCCGACCACAGGAGCAGGAACAGGAAGGCGACCCAGGGCACGCCCGGCTGGAAATACTGCCGCGTGCCCCAGTCGAGCAGCGCGAACGGCCGCGTGACGAGGAACCGGAGCAGCCGCCAGAGCAGCGAGGCGGCAAGCTTCAGCAGGTTCCAGATCCACCCCAGCAGCACGACCCCGACGCGGACCAGGCCGGCCCAGTAGAACCAGATCATCCTCCCGGCGTCCCACCAGGACAGAAGCAGCACCGTGAGGAAGCCGCCGCGGCCTGAGCGGAACGGCAGCGTGTAGAGCGAGGCCATGGTGCACCACAGCGCCGCCACGAGGAGCGAGGTGGGCAGGAGCAGCAACGCCGCCTTCGCCGCGCCTCCCGCGGCCGTGGTGCCGGTGAAGGTGAACGGCAGCACGACGCGCTGGAAGTCGAGTATCCAGGTGAACCCCGACGCGATCACCCGGAGCGTCTGCTGCCACTGCTCCGGGAACGTCTGCTGCAGGGACGCGAGCATGGCCTCATCTCCGGTGCTGGAGGCACTCAGGTCCGATGGTCGTTCTGGGGATGACCCGGGGAGTGGCCGGGTCGTAACCGCGGCGCCGCGCCGCGTCGGCCGGTCAGCCGCCTGTCGGCACGGCGATGCCGCGGCTGGTCATGCAGCGCCGTAAGGAGTTAGCTCCGGTCGCGCCGTGGCCGGGGGCCATCCGCTTGTAGCAGAATTGTGACGGCGGGCGAACGCCGGAAGCGACGTTCAGCTCACGGGTCCTCGCCGAGCGTGGCGTAATAGCCGGCCACCCTCTCGCGGGCGCCCTTCCGCGTGTACACGTCCGGGCGCCGCGACTCGATCACCTCGGCGATGACGGCCGCCACTTCCTCGGCGCTCTGCGAGTCCGGCAGCTGGCGCGAGTCGGGGCCGCCGTGCAGCGCGTTCAGGCCGAAGTCGGTGCGCACCACGGGGGGAGAAACCAGCGAGAACTGGATCCCCGGGTGGGTCCGCTGCACCTCCGCCCGCATCGTGGCCGTGAGGGCGTTGAGGAAGTGCTTCGCGCCGCAGTACGCCGAGCGAATGACCGCAAACGGAATCCGCCCCAGCATCGACGAGACGTTGATGACCTGCCCGGTGCCCCGCGCCTTGAAGTGGGGCAGCACTTCCTGCATGCCGTACAGCGCCGATTTCACGTTCAGCCGCATCACTTCGTCCACGTCTTCGTCGGTCAACTCCGAGGGCGGGCGGGAGATCCCCTGGCCCACGTTGTTGATCCACACGTCGATCTGGCCGAATCGCGACAGCGCCTCGGCGGCGACGCGGCGGACGTCCTCGCGCCGGGCGACGTCGGCCACCAGGGCCACCGCGCGGCCACCGCACCGGGCCGCGACGGAGTCCAACGCGTCCTGGCGGCGCGCGACCAGGACCACCGACATCCCGTGACCGGCCAGCAGCTGGGCGGTCGCGGCGCCGATGCCGGCGCTCGCGCCCGTGATGACCACGACCTTCTCGCTCATGGCAATACCTCGTCACGCAGCACGACACGACTGGCTGGACGCACGCTGTCATCGCGCCCCGTCGGGCGGTAGACTACGCGCAGCAGGAGTGTGATCCGAACCTGCGACCGGAGCGCGCGGTGAGCAAGATCGTCGTCCTCGGCGGTGGGCTGGTGGGTCGCGTGATCGCGCGCGACCTGGCCCGGGAGAAGGACTTCCACGTCAGCGTGGCCGACGCCGCCGAAGCGACGCGGACCCGGCTTCGCGCGGAAGGTCTCTCCCCCATCGCCCTCGATCTGGGGGACGACGACGCGGTGCGCCGGGCCATCGCCGGCGCCGACGTCGTCGTCGGTGCCGCTCCGGGGCACATGGGCTTCCGCCTCCTGCGGCTGGTCATCGAAGCAGGCAAACCGTACGCCGACATTGCGTTCATGCCCGAGGACTTCCTCGAGCTGGACGGCCTCGCGCAGGAGCGGGGCGTGACCGCCGTAGTGGACTGCGGGGTCGCCCCGGGCCTCTCCAACCTCCTGTGCGGCCGGGCGGAGCACGAGTTCGACAGCGTCGAGCGGATGCTCATCCTGGTCGGTGGACTGCCCAAGAACCGCGTCTGGCCCTTCGAGTACCGGGTCGTCTTCTCGGCGGTGGACGTGATCGAGGAGTACACCCGCCCCGCACGCTGGGTGGAGCACGGCCGGCTGGTGACCAAGCCGGCGCTGACGGACGTCGAGCCGGTGGACCTGCCGCGCGTCGGCACCGTCGAGGCGTTCAACACCGACGGCCTGCGCAGCCTCGCCAGGACCCTCCACGCCCCGTTCATGAAGGAGAAGACGCTGCGCTGGCCGGGTCACGTGGAGAAGATGCGGATGCTGCGCGAGACGGGCTTCCTGTCGCAGGAGCCGATCGACGTGGCGGGCATTCGGGTGCGCCCCTACGACGTGACGACCAAGCTGCTGTTCGACGCCTGGCGCCTCCCCCCGAGCGAGGCGGACCTCACCGTGATGCGCGTCGAGGCGACGGGCACCGTGGGCGGCGCGCGCCAGACCTGGACGTGGGACCTTTACGACGAAGCCGATCCCGCGACGGGCTTCCACTCGATGGCGCGGACGACCGGTTTCCCGTGCGCGCTGGTCGCGCGCCTGCTGGCCCGCGGCGAGCTGCGGCGTCCCGGCGTGCAGCCTCCGGAGCGCCTGGCCGGCGACGACCGGT
>Ga0335077_10013708_pt1 | contig 10128 bp, 9 predicted proteins | sample Lox_Sample_31_FD_207151 | JGI IMG/M metagenome (GOLD analysis project Ga0335077, IMG submission 207151) | Soil microbial communities from Loxahatchee National Wildlife Refuge, Florida, United States - Lox_Sample_3.1 | ecosystem: Environmental > Terrestrial > Soil > Wetlands | place: USA: Florida...
GCTGCGGGCGGCGCTGGACACCGAGCCGGGCGCCGGAGCCGCCGCGCTGGCCGGCCACCTGCTCGACGGCCGGAAGGCGGACCGCCTGGCGTTCAGCCCCGGCGGACGGGTGCTGGCCGCCGTGAGCCAGGACTCGGTGGTGCGGCTGTGGTGGGTCCCGGGGCTGCAGCCCGACGCCGACCTGACGCCGCCGGCCTCGGCGTTCACCGCGTACGACACGCCGCCAGTGGTGAACGCGGTGGCGTTCAGCCCACGCGGCCAGACGCTGGTGAGCGCGAGCGACGACGGCACCGCGCAGATGTGGGATCTCAGCGCCGCCGATGAGGTCGCCAGCCTCTGCGGCGCGCTGCGCGAGCCGGGGCTCGCCGCGCAGTGGCAGCAGCTCGGCCCCGGCCCGGGACCTGATCCCTGCCCCGCCGGGCCGTAACGCCACCCAGGCCGGCCCGCGTGCTGGCGCCGCGCGGGCGGCAGCTGCCGGGCGTGGGCCCCGGCAGCACCACGGGCAGCAGCACCGGCCCGGCAGCACCACGAGGCATATGTCAGAGGCTGGCGACGTCGGCCTGCTTGGCGCGCACCGCCTCCGCCGCGGTGCGCAGCGCCGCCAGCTCGCCCTCGGTCAGGTCGCGCTCCACGATCCGGCGCACGCCCGCCGCGCCGATCTCGGCCTCCACCCCCAGGTAGACGCCGGAGATGCCGTACTGGCCGTCCACCCAGGCGCAGACCGGCAGCACCACACCGGCGTCCTCGGCGACGGCACGGGCCATCCGGGCCGCGGCGGCGGACGGGGCGTAGTACGCCGACCCGGTCTTGAGCAGGGCGACGATCTCCGCGCCGCCCTGCCGGGTCCGCTCCACCAGCGCTTCGATGTCGGCCTCCGGCATCAGGCTGGTGAGCGGATTGCCGCCGACCGTGCACGCGGACGGCACCGGCACCATCGTGTCGCCGTGCGAGCCCAGGGTGAGCGTGCGCACCGAGGACACCGGCACCGCGAGGCGCTCGGCGACGAAGTAGCTGAACCGGGCGGTGTCCAGCATGCCGGCCTGGCCCATCACCCGGTGCGAGGGAAAGCCCGAGACGTTGGCGGCGAGCGCGGTCATCTCGTCCAGCGGGTTGGACACCACGATCAGCACCGTCTCGGGCGCGTGCTTGACCACGTTCTCCACCACGTTGCGGACGATCTTGGCGTTGACCTCGATCAGGTCCATCCGGCTCATGCCCGGCTTGCGCGGCAGGCCGGCCGTGACGATGACGATCGCCGACCCCGCGAGCGCCCCGTACCCCTCGCCGCCCGGGCCGGTGGTCTGCCCGGTCACCCTGGTCTCGAAGCCCTCGATCGGCCGTGACTGGTTCATGTCGAGCGCGATGCCCTCGGGCTTGCCTTCGATGATGTCGGTGAGGACCACCTCATCGAAGATGTCGTACTCGGCGAGCCGCTGCGCGGTGGTCGAGCCGTAGAACCCGGCCCCGACGACGCTCACCTTCCCCTTACGGGCCATGTCGGTGCTCTCCTTCGGTATGAGTCTGCGCCCGGAACCCGCCTCAGGCGGCTGTCGCCGCCCGGAGGTTGTCGTCGAGCACGGCCAGGAACTCCTCGGTGGACAGGAACGGCGTATTGGCGCCGACCAGCAGCGCGAGGTCCTTGGTCATCTTGCCGCTTTCCACCGTCTGGACGCAGACCTTCTCCAGCGTCTCGGCGAAGACGGTGACCTCCGGGGTACCGTCGAGCGTGCCGCGGTGGGCGAGGCCGCGGGTCCAGGCGAAGATGGAGGCGATCGGGTTCGTCGAGGTGGGCTTGCCCTGCTGGTGCATGCGGTAGTGCCGGGTGACGGTGCCGTGCGCCGCCTCCGCCTCCACCGTCCGGCCGTCCGGCGTCATCAGCACGCTGGTCATCAGGCCCAGTGAGCCGAACCCCTGTGCGACCACATCGGACTCCACGTCCCCGTCGTAGTTCTTGCACGCCCACACCAGGCCGCCCTCGCCCTTGAGCACCTGGGCGACCATGTCGTCGATGAGGCGGTGGTCGTAGCTGAGGCCGGCCGCCTCGAAATCGGCCTTGAACTCGGACTCGAAGATCTCCTCGAACAGGTCCTTGAAGCGCCCGTCGTAGGCCTTGAGGATGGTGTTCTTGGTGGACAGGTAGAGCGGGTAGCCGCGGTTGAGCGCGTAACGCATCGTGGCCCGGGCGAAGTCGCGGATCGAGTCGTCGAAGTTGTACATGCCCATCGCCACGCCGCCGCCGGGGAAGACGGCCACCTCGCGCTCGAACCGCTCCGCCGGGGTGCCCCCGTCGGGCTCATACGAGATCATCACCCGGCCCGGGCCGGGCACCACGAAGTCCGTCGCCCGGTACTGGTCGGCGTGCGCGTGGCGGCCGATGATGATCGGCTTGACCCAGCCGGGCACGAACCGCGGGACGCTGTGCACCACGATGGGCTCGCGGAACACCACCCCGCCGAGGATGTTGCGGATCGTGCCGTTCGGCGACCGCCACATCTTCTTCAGCCCGAACTCGGCCACCCTGGCCTCGTCCGGGGTGATGGTGGCGCATTTGACCCCCACCCCGTAGCGCTTGATCGCGTTCGCCGCGTCCACGGTGACCTGGTCATCGGTCGCGTCACGATGGGTGATGGACAGGTCGTAGTACTTCAGGTCTATATCCAGATAGGGCAGGATCAGCTGGTCTTTGATGAAGCTCCAGATGATCCGCGTCATCTCGTCGCCGTCGATCTCGACGACGGGGTTGGCTACCTTGATCTTGGGCATGCCAGCGTCTTCCTCTCCTCCACGCCTTCAGTCTTCTCCTCGGGTGCGATCCGGCCGTGAAACCGGCGGGGCGCAGGCGGGAGCCCTGGTCACGACGGCACCGGCAGCACCAGGCCGGCGGCCAGCAGGCCGATGGCCAGGGCGGCCAGCGCCACCACGTCGACGAGGCGCCGCCGGGAAGCGAGCATGCCTGCCCGCGCTTCCGGCAGCACCAGCCTGGCCAGCGCGCCGATGAACATCGCGCCTGCCAAGGCCAACGTACCTTCTCTGGCCCGCTGAACGCCGCCTTGCCACATCCACGCCAGCCCGCCGATGGCGATCGCCAGCACGAGCAGGTAGGGAAGCTGGGCCAGCCGGGGCGGCTTCGCCCTCGGGGCGCGCGCTCCCCGGCCGGCGGCCGCGCCCCGCCTGCGGGCCGGAGCGGTGACGGCCGGCCCCGCGGCGGCCCGCCTGGTTCCCCGGGGGGCACTGCCCGCGGCCCCGCTCACCGCTCGTCCAGTGGCGTCCAGGTGAGGCCGTGCTCACCGGTGTATTCGCTGTCCGGCCGGATGAGCCGGTTGTCGGCGTGCTGCTCCATGACGTGGGCCGTCCAGCCGGCCATCCGGCTCACCGAGAAGACCGGGGTGAACAGGTCGGCGGGGATCTGCAGGTAGTGGTAGACGGTGGCGGCGAAGAAGTCCACGTTCGGGTAGAGGCCCTTCTCTGCCAGCACGATCTCCTCCATCCGCCGCGACATCCGGTAGTAGGTATCGTCACCGGCGGCCGCGGCGAGCTCACCCGACATCTGGCGCAGATGGGTGGCGCGTGGGTCCTCGGTCTTGTAGACACGGTGGCCGAATCCCATGATCTTCTCACCCCGGGCCAGCCGGTCGCGCACTTCTCGCTCCACCGCGCCCACCGGGTCATCGGGTGCCGCGGTCCTGATGTCCACCAGCGTGCGCATGACCTGCTCGTTCGCCCCGCCGTGCAGCGGCCCCTTGAGGGTGCCGATCGCCGCCACCACCGCCGAATGCATATCGGACAGGGTGGCCGCGCAGACCCGGGCGGCGAACGTCGACGCGTTCATCGTGTGGTCGGCGTGCAGCACCAGGCAGGTGTCGAAGATCTCCGCCTCGCGCGGGGCCGGCGGCGCGCCCCGCAACTGCAGCAGGAAGTTGGCGGCCAGCCCCAGCCCCGGCTCGGCCGGGCTGACCTTTCCCCCTTCCCGCGCGGCGTGATAGGCGGCGACCAGGACCGGCTGCTGCGCGGTGAGCCGGGCGGCCTTGCCGATGTTCGCCTCGGCGGAGTTGGAGCCGGCGTCCGGGTCGCCGGCGCTCGCCAGCGAGACCAGGCTGCGCATCGCCTCCATCGGCGACTGCCGGGCCGCCACGTCGGGCAGGCAGTCGGTCACCAGCGGGCCGAGCGCGCGGCCGGCGGCGATCTCCTCCGCGTAGCCCGCCAATTCGGCGCGGCTGGGCGGATGGCCACGCTGCAGGAGATAGGCGATTTCCTCGAAGGTCGCCGCCCCCGCCAGCTGATGAATGTCGTACCCGCGGTAGAACAGCAGGCCAGCCCGGCCATCGATATCGCTCAACGCTGTTGACGCGGCGATGACGTCCGCCAGGCCCTTGGAGGTCGTGTCCGCCATTGTCGTGCTTCCTCCGGGAGGGCTCGCTCGGCAGTGTACTTCTGCCCGCCGCTCCTGTCGGTCCCGGCCGGCGCCCCCTGGGCACCGGGGCAGGCGGGCAGCTCAGGCCCTCCGGCCTGGCGGGCGAACCCGTGCCCGTGAAAGTGGTACGACCCGCCCGGGTAGGGGTAACTGGACCGTAAGGCCACAGTGGCGACTCAGCCAGCCCAGGAGGACCTTGTGGAGGGGCCCTACATCCGCATTGAGGAAACGGGAGCGGTCATCCCGCTGTCCGGCACAGTCACCACGATCGGGCGCGGCGGCGCGGTCGACGTGCGTCTGGGTGATCCGAGCGTTTCCCGCCTTCATGCCGAGATCGTCCGGCATGGGCCCTACGCCTACGTCGCGGACCTCGGTTTATCACGCAACGGCACCCGGGTGAACGGGCGGCTGGTTGCCCGGCGGGTGCTCGAGGACGGCGACGTGCTCAGCTTCGGCGCCGCCCGCTGCCGGATCGGCGGCATCCCGAAGGAGGACATCGCCGCCGAGGTGGAGCTCCGGCGCTCGGCGAGCCCGGAGCTGACCCGCCGTGAGCTCGACGTGCTGACGTCGCTGTGCCGGCCCGCCCTGTCCGACGAGGCGTTCGTCGCGCCCGCCACCGCGCGGGAGATCGCCACCGACCTGGTGGTCACCGAGGCCGCCGTCAAACAGCATCTCCTGCGCCTCTACCAGAAGTTCCGGATCCCGGAGGGCGCGAACCGGCGGGTCCGGCTGGCCAACGAGGTGGTCGCGCTCGGCCTGGTCAGGCCCCTCCCGCCGACCGGGCGCCCGGAGCCGCAGCCCGGGCTCAGGCCTCCGGCCGACCGGCCGGAGACGGTGACGTCACGGCCGGAGACGGTGACGTCGCGGCCGGACCGGCAGGCCAGCTAAGCCCAGGCAGGTGTGAGCCCTGGCCGCGGGCGCGCTATCTCAGCCGCTGTGCAGGCGGTCCAGCAGGAACCGGCCCGCCAGGCTCAGCTGCCGGACCGGCCCGAGGTGCACGACCGGCCCCACGTGGGCCATGCCGAAATGCCAGACCCCGCCGGGCGCCCCGGCCGGCCAGTACAGGGAAGGCCATGAGGCCGCGGCCGCGAGCGCGGCGAGCGCGAACGCGGTCATTCCGGCCAGCGCCAGCGCCTGCACCGCCCGGGTGGTGGCCACGGCGCCGTAGATCCGGCTGAGCTGCCGCCGCGGCCTCGCCGATCCCGGGCCGAACCCGTAGAAGGCGACGATCGTCCCGGCGGCGGCCGCGACCGCACGGGGAAGATGATGACCGGGCGAGACCGAGATCGCCACCCCGCCCACCACCACGGCGGCGGCCAGCGCGAACGGCGCGAGCAGCAGGCAGCCGAGCACCGACCGCAGCAGGTACCAGGGGACGAGGGCCGTCAGCACGGCCCGGTCGCTGGGCCTGGCACCGCGCGCCGAGCGCCGCTGCACGGCCCGCTCCCGGACCAGTTCGGCGGAACGCAGCAAGACGATGAGCGCCAGTGATCCCAGTGCGCCGACCACCGGCAGGATCACGCTGATGCCCACCGCGGCCACGATCGTCACGGCCACCATGGCCGAGGGCCAGCGCGCCTTCCGGGCCCCATCCGGCTGCGGGCCAGCAGGGGCGAACGGGTTCCGGCGCGGGGGCGGGTCAGGCACCGGCGGCGGGCTGGGCCTGGGCGGCCGGGCTGGGCCGGGCCCGTACTGCACCGGCGGCAGCACGTCGGCGAAGTCCGCGGGCGGGAGCCAGCCGGCCGGGGCCGCCGACCCGTTGCCGCCATTCGCCACCCCGTTGCCGGCGCCCGCCAGCCCGTTGCCGGCGCCCGCCACCCCGTTACCGGCGCCGGCCACGCCGTTACCAGCTCCCGGCAGCCCATTTCCGGCACCCTCCGGCCCACCAGCGCCCGCCAGGCCCGGGATGAGGCCGGGAGCCTGATCGGCGCTGGTTGCCGGGACCGCGGTGACGGTGCTGAGCCCAGGGCCCGCTGCCCCGGCGATCCCGCGGGGATCGAGCGCCGCGGCCCGGGCACTGAGCCGCGCCGCCAGCGGGCGCTGCCCCGGGTCCCTGGACAGGGCCGCCTTCAGCAGCGGCAGCAGGGATGACGGGGCCCCGGTGAGGTCGGGCTGCCCGTTCACGATCCGGTAGAAAATGGTCTCGTAGGCGCCGGTCCCGAACGGCGGGTGGCCGGTGGCGGCGAAGGCAACGGTCGCGCCCCAGGCATGGACGTCGGAGGCCTCGCTGCTCTGCTGTCCCTCGATCACCTCTGGCGCGAGGTAGCCGGGCGTTCCCATGAACATCCCGGTCATGGTCAGCCGGGTCGCGTCCGGGCCCTGCGCGATGCCGAAGTCGATGACGACCGGCAGCTCCCCGAGCAGCATCACGTTGCTGGGCTTGAGGTCACGGTGCACCACCCCCGCGGCGTGCACCGCGGCGAGCGCGTCGGCGAGTCCGCAGGCCAGCCGCAGCAGGGCGGACGGCGGCAGCGGCCCGGCCTCGGTGACCACCTGGTCCAGGGTCCGGCCGGGCACGTAACGGGTGACGATATAGGGCATGTCACCCGCCAGGTCGGCGTCGATGACTTCCGCGACATAAGGGCTGCGCACCCGGCGCATGGTCTCGACCTCACGCGCCAGCCGCTGCCGTGCCGTCGGCTCCTCGGCCACGGCCGAGCGCAGGACCTTGAGCGCGACCGTCTGGCCGCTGGCGTCGCGGGCCAGGAAGACGACGCCCATCCCGCCCTCGCCGATCCGCCCGAGCAGGCTGTAGGGCCCGAGCCTGGCCGGCATCTGGTCCTCAGCAGTCATGGCAGTCCCCACAGACGAGGCTCACTCCCGAGCACCGCACCGCTTGCCCCCAAACGGCGAGTCAGCCGCTCCCTTCCCAGAGCCTGTCGCGCCGGCCCGGCACAGATCCACCCGACACGCCTACGGTCCCGCCACCAGCTTACGCAGCGCCTGGGCAGCCTGGGCGTTCTGTTCGGCATGGGACACCAGTGCCCTGGCGAGCTCGCCGGTCCACTGCTGGATGCCGACCGGCTGACGTGACAGGACGACACCCCGGACCTCCCGGCAGATCTCGGCGGACGGCTCCCGGCCGGGCTCGACCCCGAGCGACAGCACCTGCTCGCCCAGCCGGACGGTGATCTTCGATACCTGTCCCGGGCGCCCGTGCATGCGGTCGGACATGGTCCTGGACCGGTCGATCGTCACGCAGCCGGGCGGCAGCGCCCCGCCGAGCGACTCGGTCAGCACCCGGGCGTAGATGGCCACGTCCGCGCTGTCGGCGCGGAGCGCGGCGGTGACCATGTCCAGCGACAGGCCGTCGGCTGGCTCGCTCATGCCGGGCATGCCCTCCTGGTGATCGGGTGCATGGGCTCTGCTGCTCCTTGCGCCGCGCCGGGTGGGACCGGACACCGGAGCGCTCGCGCAGGCGCGTCAGCGTCCCGTGAAGGTGGCCTTCCCAGGGCCATTCTCGATGAAACTGCGCATTCCCGCGCGCTGATCCTCGGTCGCGAACAGCCCCGCGAAGTGCGGCCGCCCGATCTCCAGGCCGGTACCGGGGCCGGTTTCCAGGCCGTCGTCGATCGCCTGTTTCGCGGCCCGCAGGGCCAGCGCGGGACCCGCCGCGTAGCGCGCCACCAGCGGGCTACCCGATGCGCCCCGCCCCTGACGCCTGCCCGGCCCCGGCCAGGAAGGCGTGGATCTCGGCCTCGCTGTAGCGGCGATGGCCACCCAGCGTCCTGATCGAGGAGAACTTGCCCTGCTCCGCCCACCGGGTGACCGTCTTGGGGTCGACCCGCAGCAGCGCCGCCACCTCTGCCGGGGTCAGGAGGCGCTCGGACTGCACGTCTGCCCTCGCCATCGCTGTCATCCTTTCGCCTGCATATCGCCTGGGCCCTAGGCCGTGTCTGGTAGATCTATGCCGTCGCGAGCGGCGCCATGAAGGGGGATGGGAGGCGGGTGGGGATCGCAAGGCACACGCGGCGAGACGCCCGTCCGGCGGACGCGCAGCAGGCTGGAGACCTACGAGACATGGCCTAAGGAAGACGCCTCACTCACAGCAACGGTTCACATCCGAGCGGTAGCACAATTGGCCGCCCGCCCGGCCGGCCCGGGTCAGCGCAGATCGCCGTTGGTCATCCCGGCGGGCACCTCGGGGAAGGTCACCAGCCCCATCTCCGCGCTGCTGGCCAGCAGCGGATGGCGGGGCACCACCCGGACGGTGTAGCCGAACGGCCCGGGCCTGCCGAGATCGGCCTGCCCCGCATAGCGGGCGATGCCCGCGTCGCTGCCGCTCTCGTCGAGCGACATCCCGCTGACCACCGGCTCGGCGATCTCGTCGTCATCGCCTACCCGGCCGCAGACGACCTCGACCTCGACGTCCGCGGCAGACAGCTTGCCCAGCGCGACGCTCGCCCGGACCTGGAGACTGCCCCCTGGGCCGCGCTGGCCGTCCTCCGCCTCGACGTGCTCGATCCGGACGCCGTCCCAGGCCGTGCTCAGCTTGTGCTTCCAGGCGGCGAGCTCGCGGGCGGCGGCGAAGGGCTGCCCCTCCCGCTCCCCGGCGAGCAGGCGTGACGCCTGTGCCGCGGGCACGTACAGGCCGGTCACATAGTCGCGGACCATCCGCGACGCCTGCACCAGCGGTCCCAGTGTCCGGAAGGTGTGCGCGACCATCTCCAGCCACCGGCCCGGCAGCCCGTCGCCGCCAGCGTCGTAGAACAGCGGGGCCACCGCGGTCTCGATCACGTCATACAGGGCGGCCGACTCCAGCTCATCCCGGCGCTCGGTGTCCTCCACCCCGTCCGCCGACGGGATCTGCCAGCCGTTCTCGCCGTCGTACCACTCGTCCCACCAGCCGTCCTTGATCGACAGGTTCAGCCCGCCGTTCAGCGCCGACTTCATCCCGGAGGTGCCGCACGCCTCCAGCGGCCGGAGCGGGTTGTTCAGCCACACATCGCAGCCCTGCACCAGGGCATGCGCCAGTTCCATGTCGTAGTCGGGCAGGAACACGATCCGGTGCCGCACCGCCTCCTCGTCGGCGAACCGGACCATCTGCTGGATGAGCTGCTTGCCACTCTCGTCCGCGGGGTGGGCCTTGCCCGCGATCACGATCTGGACCGGGCGCTGCGGGTGCAGCAGCAGCGAGCGCAGCCGCTCCTGGTCGTGCAGCATCAGGGTCAGCCGCTTGTAGGAAGGAACCCGGCGGGCGAAGCCGATCGTCAGCACGCCGGGGTCGAGAACCTCCTGGGTCCAGCCAAGCCCGGCGTCGGAGGCGCCGCGCTGCCGCCAGGATGCGCGGAGCCGCTGCCGCGCCTGATCCACCAGCCGCTGCCGCAGCAGGCGGCGGATCTCCCAGATCCGGGCCGGTCCGGTCGCCGCGACCTGCTCCCAGGCCTCGCCGTCCCCGGCCGGTTCCGTACCGGAGGAACCGCCGTCGCCGGCCGCCAGCGCCAGGATCTCCGGCGCCACCCAGGTGGCGGCGTGCACCCCGTTGGTGATCGAGGAGATGGGCACCTCGTCCGGGTCGAACCCGGGCCACAGGCCCGCGAACATCGCCCGGCTCACCCGCCCGTGCAGCTGGCTCACCCCGTTCACCCGCTGCGCCAGCCGCATCCCCATCACGGCCATGTTGAACACCGCCGGGTCGCCGCCGGAATAGGTCTCCGCGCCCAGCGCGAGAACCCGGTCGCAGGGCAGCGCGGGATCGGCGGCGGGCCCGCTGAAAT
>Ga0335077_10013709_pt1 | contig 10128 bp, 7 predicted proteins | sample Lox_Sample_31_FD_207151 | JGI IMG/M metagenome (GOLD analysis project Ga0335077, IMG submission 207151) | Soil microbial communities from Loxahatchee National Wildlife Refuge, Florida, United States - Lox_Sample_3.1 | ecosystem: Environmental > Terrestrial > Soil > Wetlands | place: USA: Florida...
TTAGCCGAGCCTGACCCCGTTGATTCGCTATTTCCCAGCAGCCGTTGGCGGCGCGAATCCCGGCGGCACCTTGAGCCACGGCAAGCCCTTCACCGCAAAGTCATAGCCCACGTCGTAGAGCTGGCGCATGTACTCGTTGTCAAACTCTTCCTTGTGGGGAAAGTTAAAAGTGGATGGGATGTACGTCAGGTTGAAATCCACACCGTCGCGCTGGGCGGTGGCGTAGATGCGGTAAAGATCGCCAATGCCCTGGGAGTAAATCAGTGAGGCGACCGCGCGCCCGGCAATGCTCATCGTTCTGCGCTCGACATTCGCCCAATCCGGGTCCAGCTTGGCGTTGCGTATCACGTAGAGCCTGCGCTCGCGGGTTACGCCGACGGCCGCCGCCTCTTCATTAATACGGATCCCGGGCGGGTAAGCGAACACCTGCGCCATGACGCCGCCGTCCACGTGCATTTCCTGGTAGCGCTTGCCGTCGACTTCGACCTCGATCATCGTCGGTGGAAATGCCCCCGGAATGGAGGCGGACGCGATCATGATACTCACGAAAAGATCGAGCGCCTTAGGACCGCCGTAGGTTGCGATTTTCCCCATGTCCCAGATGATAGGGCGGCGCGCATCGAGGTCGGCGGTGGCGACCAACAGCAATCGGCCCTTTGCGTACTCCGCTGCGATCGCCTTCAGCAGGTCCTCATTCACGTATTTGCGCGTTAATTTCCATAGCGGCGCGTTGTCCGCCATCGCGTCGCTGAAGAACCCTTCAAGGAGGCCGCGCTGCTCGAGTACGTCTTTCGGCGAAATCGTGGTGTAGACTTCCTTCAGCGTCGCGTCGTACTTCGGCCCGAGAAAAGCGAACGGCGCGATCAGCGCGCCGGTGCTGATGCCGGTAACGAGCTTGAATTCGGGGCGCGTTCCCGTAGCCGTCCAGCCATTCAGCAATCCCGCGGTATACGCGCCATTGTCACCTCCGCCCGAGATCGCCACGAAAACCGCGGGAGGCAGAGGACCCTTGTGTCCCTGCTTCGCGAGGTACTCCTGTTCCCGCCGCAATGCCTCAAGCGCGACTCGGGTGAGCTCGGTCATGTCCCCGCCCGCGACGAAACGGACCCCGGGCATGCCCGGAATTTCTGCTTTGGCGGTCAATGCGGGAGGCACTGCGTCCAGCCGCGTCGGTGCCGAGGCGCAACCCTGCACCGTCACTAACACGGCCGTAATCAGCAATCTTCCATACATGTCAAAATTTTGCATCGTTTTATCCCCAAGTAGAAAAGCGGCAGGTACAAGCAGGAAGCGGTGGTCCGTACAAAACTACCGAGGTTTGCAAGTAACGTGACAACACTATAGCGCCCCTCGCTTGAAGGTCGGCGGATGAAAATCATCCGCGCACCGCGCAATCGTCACTTAACTCCTACCGCAACCACCATTTCGCAAGGACCGACAAATCCGTCGGCCCCTTCGAATTTCTTCAGCTCCTGTTCGATCTCTTCCCATACAGACGGACGTTCAGCTTCGGGTACGCCCGAGAGCATTTGATGAAGGGCTCCAAACGACTCCCGCTCGAATCGAACACACTCCGCGGCGGAGGGGAGACACAATGGCGATGGCACCAGACGAACCTGGATATCGCGAAAGCCTGCCTTTGCAAATGCAGTCTCAAGAACGCCCGGGGCGCCCAGACTGAATGGACCGGGTTGACCCGGGAGCGGCGGCGGCAACTGTGCGCGTCGCCGGATGATCGAAACGGGAACTGAGAAGAACCGGTTGTTCTCGGGCGTCGAGTAGGTGATCGCACCCACCCTGCCGCCGCGCTTGAGTGCACGCCTCATTCCCGTGAGTGCTTTGTTCTGGTCTGGAAAGTAGATTAAACCGACGCGCGACACAACCGCGTCGAACGAGTTATCGGGCAATTCCAGGTTTTCGCCGTCCATCACTCGGGTCTTGATGTTCTTCAGCCCCGCCTTGAGCGCAGCCGTCTGGGCAAACTCGAGGATTTTGGACGAAATATCCGTTGCCAGGACCGAACCCGTCGGACCCACGCGCTGCGCGATCCCGATGGTCTGCTCGCCAGCGCCTGCGGCAACATCGAGGATATTTTGACCAGGCCCAATAGTTGCCATATCCAGCATCAGCTGCGTTGCCTTGCCCAACCATTCGTGCAGCGTTGGCCCCCAATGATCCCATGCTTCAGCCGCAACCTGCCACTGATCACGCGTAGTGGCCTTGTATTTGATCGGATCAAAAGCAGGAGTATTAGCAGACATGACAAACCGCCTCCAAGTAGCCACAAGGAGAAACATCGCAGTCTCTACATCTGGGGAAACCTACAAGCAAACTGTGCGTTCCTACTTAATTTGGTGGTTCACTACTCTCAAGCGCAGCCCAAATTATCATCTTCCAATACCCAAATCCGGATGACGTTTTAATGTCCGGATAATCACCCAAATTGTCCCCCAACAGTGACTGGCTTTCCTCCGACAGCGCAATGTCCAATAACACCAAGCGGTCGTGCGCGCGTCATTATGGCACTTTCGATGTACGTCGTGAACCGACGAAGCATATGTCTGCCTCCGGCCTATTCTGTTGAAAAACTCGATTTCTGCTGACGGTTCAAAAATTCTAACCTTTGTACGGCGCGCGCTGATGTCACACCCTAGGTAGGGCCTCGTGCTACCTCTACGAGCGGGAATTGCATTGCATTTTGGATTGCACCGATTTCCGATCGAAGTCTGGCGTCACTACGATTTCGAGTTTTTCAACAGAATAGATCCAAAGCACACACTCGACTGCTATGAATGTCCCGTTGTCCTCAGCCAACATGACCTTGATTGGCGTGGTCCATTCGTCACGTCGGCCTCCCTAAGAGAAATCCCTGAGCGCAACTCACCCCAAGCACTTTCAAGACTTCAAGATCCTCCGATGACTCGATGCCCTCCGCAATGGCTTCGGCGCCTAGCGCCTCCGTGACCTTTAACAGTCGCCGAAAGAGTCGCCTGCGCGAAGGGTCTTTGCCGATCCCAACCACACAGCCCTTGTCGATTTTCACGATATCCGGCTGCAGAATCAGCAGGCTCTCCAGAGAGCTGCGCCCAAACCCAACATCGTCGATCGCGATCCTGACGCCTGCCTCTTTCAACGCACCAACCACCTCGGCAAGGTACGAGGGTTCGCCAAGGATCTGCTGCTCACTCAGCTCAATGCAGTAGGCTCCCTGGTGGCCCTGAGCCCCAATCGCTTCGAGCAGAGATGCAACAGGAATGTTGAGGAGCGTGGTCGGAAAGAGATTCAGATGACAGCGAGCCTCAGGAGGCAAGCCCTCTGCGGCGGCAAGGCAGGTCTTAAAGCACTGGTGGTCGACCGATGTTAGCAGGTTGGCCTGAAGGGCGATCGGGAAGAACTCCTCTGGCATCTCAAAGGCTTTGATCTTCAGGCGGCTAAGCAACTCATAGCCGACCAGCTTCATCTCATCGAGCTGAAAGATCGGCTGCCTGACCGCGCGAAGCCCATCGCCGCGGCGCAGCGTCGCGAGGCACTCGGCCAGCGCCTCGCGGCCTTGGATGTTCTTGGCATCGCCCGTGCCTTCGTCAGAAGAGACTTGGTCTTTTCCCGCCCGCTTGCTCCGCTGAAGCGCCGCCCCGGCTTGGGACAAAACCTCATCGAGCGCGGCGGTGCCTAACGGCACCTTGGCCAGACCAAGGCTCGCCGTGACCTGGATGCTCGTCGTGGGAGAGCGCAGGAGCGTCGTTCCAGACACCTTTAGGCGCACTTTTTCAGCGATCAGCAACATTTCGGCCTCACGAATCCCGGGCATCAGGACCAGAAACTCATCCCCCCCGATTCGGCCTGCACGGTCTGTCACTCGCACCGAGGCTTTCAGCGTCCGCGCGATATCGACAAGGGCCATATCCCCGAACGCCATGCCCAATGTGTCATTGATCTCTTTGAAATTATCCAGATCGATGAGCAGGGCAAACAGCGAAGCTCCATCTCGCCGAGCCCGCTGAATCTCCTGGGAGAGGGCCTGCTGCAGCCCACGCCGATTCAGCATACCGGTCAGGGGATCGGTCAGAGCCAATTGCGACAACTCAACCGCGTGCCTCTTTAGCAGCTCCTCCACCCGCTTACGTTCCACCGCGTAGCGCAGGGAGCGCGCGAGCAAGTCCGTATCGAAACGCCCTTTGACCAAAAAATCTTCCACGCCTAGCTGCACCGCCGATATCGCGGTCTCGTTATCATCAAGACCAATCAGCACAATGATCGGGATTTGGGGCGCTTTGGCCAATGTTGCTTTGACGGTTTCTAGACCGTGGCTGTCCGGGAGCGAAAGGTCCAACAAAATGAGTTCAATTCCGCCTTGGGCAAGCCGCGCCAGGCCCGCAGATAGCCGTTCGGTGTGCTCCAGGTCGTAGGTATCCCCACTCGCCGAAGCCAGTTTTTCCCGGATCAAGGCGGCGCTGTCCTCGTCGCCTTCTATGAGTAAGATTCGCACCCTGGCAACCTATAATCTCTCGGGGCCGGGATCTCAGAGATCCTCGCCCAGTAGAATTCGAAGTTCTTGATAATATCTTTCATCGCATCGAAATCCAGCAGCTTGCAGATATATGAGCAGGGCCCACGGCCGTGGAATTTCACAATAGCCTCGTCTCGATAACGTTCAGTCATCATTACTGCAGGGAGATCCCTGAGCGCGGACGTCTCCCTCAGTTACCTCCGCACCAGTTCAAGCTCAGCCCTCGGCTACGGGAGGCGATCCCGATACGTCCTCATAGTTTGCGCACCCTGAAACGCTTTGTCCACTGAGTGTGCGAATTCATCGATTTCCATAACCTCAGACACGGACAGGACACGCGAGCCGCCCAGATTAGGGCAAATCTCGACTAGCCTAATCGTGCTCAACAAATTGAATGTCAATGTACGGACATTCCCGTCGACTGTTTATCCGGATTCTAAGTACGAGCCCTGATTGGAGACCAACTTAACCGCAAAAAATGGGCAACGTTTTTTGTCCATTTTTTGTGCCAGAATTAGAATTAGGACATAATTTCGCTGTATGTATCCGCAGTCCCTCTGTTACGACGTGTGAGGACGTGGCGGCACGGAGGGCGAAAGAGCGAGCAGCAAACTAGAGCAGCTTAGCGGGCACCAGGAGCAAATACATGCAAATGCGCAACCCAAAGGACCGGCGCAGAAGGACTGAGCGGGGCGTAACCGGGTATGACCGCCGCAAGGGCGAACGCCGGCGCAAGTCGCCGGACGGTCCCATAACGTTTGCACCCGTGGCACCGACGGAGTACGCGAAACTGCAAGCGGACGAGCTGGACTTTACTAATCCCAAACGACGGGGCAATACATAAGTAAAGCGAGCCAAGTTTGATTGCTGTTATTGCCTGGCACGGTGGGGGATACTGCGTGCACAAACAAAAAGCGTGATTGAAAAAAACAAGGAACGCATGGAGCGGCAGCTGGAGAATCAACAACTACGCCAACAGATTTAGCCCGACCGGCGCTAGGATGAGGGCGGATGTGTTTCACCGCCCTAGCCTCTTCGATCTTGGCCCAAGCGCGATCATCGCAGGCAAGGTTGGCGAACCCGGGATGATCTTGTCGAGACTGCCGATGGCAAGACCGTTTCAGTCAACGAATTCAAATTCAACTTTCGCCCGAACCCGCCGGCAAACCGTGGTTCGTATAGGCGAGATTAACGAAGATCACAATCCATAAAGGACATTACGGTTGGCCGCTTGTGGAGTGGGCTTTTACTACTTGGTAGTACGACCTCGGCCATTTGTTTCCGGTCGTCTCACTCATGCTGTCCCTATCATCATTTGGTCACGTCCCGCAGCCTTTGCGCCGTATAGCGCTTGATCTGCTCTTCGTAAAAGGTCGAGCGGACTGGTTTCGTGCTGCAGATAGCACGCAGTGCCGGCAGAGGCCGTAATTCTCCCAAGTGACTGCCCATTATATTTGAGGTCGGTTTCGCGGATTGCCTGAAGCACTTCTTGGGCACGTTCAAGCGTGGTCGAAAGCGGTGTTTCCGGCAGAACTAATATAAACTCCTCGCCCCCAAATCGGCACGCGACGTCTTCGCGGCGGGAGTTCCTGTGCAGTATTTGCGCGATCGTCTTGAGCACGAGATCGCCTGCTTCGTGGCCGAATCTGTCGTTGATGCCCTTAAAATGGTCTACGTCGAGCATTATCAAGCCGAGGGGTTGCTGTTTGCGGGCCATTCGGCTTAATTCACGTTCCAGCATCTCAAGCAAATAACGCCGGTTAAGAAGTCCTGTAAGGGGATCGTGGACTGACTGGCTTCTAAGCTCCAGTTGAGCTATGACTTGCCGCGCTAAAATTTTCAAAACCTGTTTCTGGGAATCCGTTAGGTCGCGCGCAACCTGGTCGGCGACACATAATGCCCCCACGACATGACCTGAGGGCGCAATTAATGGCGCTCCCGCAAAGAACCGCACGTAAGGAGTGGAGGATACAAAAGGGTGAGTGGCGAATCGTATGTCTGACGAAGCATCAGGCACTATGAATAGATCCGGCTCTTTCACCGCATGCGCCCAGAATGAGTTTTCGGACGCAGTTTCGGGTAGTTCGGCACCGACGAGCGATTTGACGAAGATCCTGTCCTCGTCCGTGAGGCTGATTGCCGCAATACGCGTCTCGCAAAAATTAGCCGCAAGCCGGGTTAGGTCGTCAAAGCGTTCTTCCTGGCCGTCCGCTACCGCAAGGTAGTCATCGACCACGTCATGCAGCGCTTGATCGCGCGGCTGACCCGATATTAGATTGGCCGCCATTTTGCCCCCCCGAGCCGTGCAGTATGGGTGATACTTTGTTAGTTTATTTGCTTGCTCATTCTGTTGGCCAAAATGGTTGGCTTCTATTTTTGGTTGTTCTATTTTTTGTGTTGAGATGGTAACAAAAAATTTACAAAATGTCAGAATTTCCGCTTAACTTCGGCGGTTATTTATCGCTTGCGAATCAATTCAAGCACATAACAAAATACTCTCGGACCTGTGCTGTGTTTCGGCTTGCATCGTATTGATTAGTTCAATGAAAACTTTTTTTCTCCCATTGTCCAGATTTGCCCGGATCGAGGAACCGAGCGGGGCTCGACTCTTCAAGCTAGTCATTTGATATGAGATCTCTCGCCAATTTCCACTTATGGCCCAAAGCAGACCTTCACACAACATTTGGAAGTGCATTCATTATTAGTCAGTAGTTAGCACCTAGTATCAGTCAAAGACTAGATGCGAGTGGGTCCGGCTGGACTCGAACCAGCGACCAAGGGATTATGAGACGGATTTAGAAATTTAAACGAGAGCATCGAATCCTCGGCAACGGCTTCTCCCATGGCTACTGCTTTGGCTTATCAGGGACGGAGGAGCGGTACCAGGCGTATTGGTTCGAAGAAAAAGAGCAACCCCAGGATGATGTAGACTGCGAGCAACTGCGCACCTTTGAGCCAGTCGGACTCCCCGTCGGCGGCCACTTGAGCGGTGATAAGGATGGATAAGAACACCGCGAAGACGAGGCCGGGGCGAAAAACCAGGTCCATCGGTGCAGGACCGACGACGTTGCTCAACAGCACAAGCACCGGTGCGACGAACAGCGCAACCTGGACGCTTGATCCGATGGCTATCGACAGCGCGAGATCCATGCGATTCTTTATTGCCGCCGTCACGGCAGTAGTGTGCTCAGCGGCGTTGCCGAGGATGGCGACCACGAACACACCGACGAAGATGCTGTTTAGGCCAAGTGCATCCTTCGTTGGCTCGATGGCGCCGACGAGGATCTCACTCATCCAAGCCACCAGCGCGGTCGCCCCGGAAAGGACGAGCAGCGCCCGCCGGAGGCTCCACCGGGGAGCCTCTGACCTCTCGCCGCCACCCTCTCCCACAAACAACTTCTTGTGCGTAAACAGTTCGAAGTAAAGGTTCAGTGCGTAGCCGACCAGTAACACGCAGGCGATGGCGTCGCTGAGATCTTGGTCAAGCTTCTCCAGATCAGTCCTGAGTTCCGCGTGCAACATGGCCAGTCCCATCAGCGGAATGGTCACCAGCGTCAACATCGCCGCCTGCGACCGCGCCGCAGCCGCGTTGTAGGTTTGAACGTTGAACCTGACGCCCCCCGCCAGCATCGCCGCGCCGAGCACTAAGAGGACATTGCCGATGATCGAGCCGACGAGGGACGCCTTGACGACATCGTAAAGCCCGCCTTGCAGCGCGACCACCGCGATGATGAGTTCGGCGGCATTGCCGAATGTCGCGTTGAGGAGGCCGCCGACCCCTTCACCCATATAGCCCGCGAGCTCTTCGGTCGCGTGTCCCATCAAACCGGCGAGGGGGATGATGCCGAGACCGGAAGCAATGAAGATCCACACGTGTCCCGAGGGATTCGCGTACTCCAGCAGTACCGCGACCGGTACGAAGACCAGCATCCAGTTCAGCATGAGCGCCACCTCACTTGATCAACGTGTGTTGCTCCAATCTCTGCATGATCTGGTCCGTGATTTCCTTCGCAGTGGCTTTGTATGGTGCGCTGTCAGTATTATCCAGTCAAGCCGTTCCAGATCTGGATCCTTGGGCGGCTGGAAGTCGCGCGTGATGGTGGATCGTTACGCGAAATACGCCACGGAACATCGGGCGGTCGCGGCGGCTCGAATCAAAAACGGTCGCGGGGGGTAAGATCATAAACCTCCTCACGCTTTCCCCACGGTGGAAATGTAACCGGACGGCGTGATGCTCTAAGCGCCTGATCTGAATGGTAGGCCACTGGGGACTCGAACCCCGAACCAACGGATTATGAGTTTGGATTCTTAATGTAATTTGTTGATCGTTGGCCCGCCCTCACTCGCCAACGCTCGCCAAGATCATTTTGATTTGTCACGTTCGTGTCCGGGACTAGTTGCCACAACCAAACCTATGACGTTCCCTGGATGGCTGAAAGCGACCTTTAGCAAACGTCCGCTTCCGACCCGTTGCCGACGTTCCAGTCGACGCAAAGCAGGCGTTCCAAACTTGCCATTTGTCGTCAGCGTGCCCTTGCGAGTAGAATCGTAGCTCCGAGGATCAAGGGTGTACGCCCATTTCGCGCCGATCACGGTCATCCGCAGAATCGAGTCGCCGCGCAGGTGCGGGCAGTTCACATAGGAGCGGAAAAATGAATCTGCGAGTCCTAGGTCGATGGCTGGCGATCACGATGTTCAGCACTGTGCTTGGCCTTTCTCAGAGCAATGCACAAACCATCGGCAGTCTGTTCCAGATGATGGGTGGAATGGATACCGTCTCAAAGCTCGCGAGCGGTCTGCTTCAGTCCTCCGCGAGCGATCCGCGCCTTGCCGGTGTGATGGGTAAGATGAATGTAGGCGCGGTTTCCCCGAAGCTGGCGGATCAGATGTGCTCGATGCTTGGGGGAGGCTGCAAGGCGCCGCTCACAGACCAGCAGATCGCGGCAGGCGCGAGCAAATTGGACGCATCTCAGACCAAAGCCCTGGGCGACAACTTCAATTCTGTGCTGGGCAACGCGATCAAGAATCCCATCGTAAAGGAAGGCGTGAGCAACGCGATCGGTCCCAAGCTCGGTGGGATAATCGGCGCGCTCATGTAGTATTTGCCTCGTGACAGTCCCGTGCTCAAGTGCAACGAAAATGGCTTGGCGCGACAGGCCCGAGCCGCCTTGACATCGTTTTCTTTTAAAACCGCGCTAGAACTGAAGATGGGAGGCTGTGACCTATTTGTGCCGTCGCGACTCTGGTGGACATTGGTTCCAGATAGTGTGACATTGGAAATCCAATCGGCAAGCGCTGCAAGTGTTTGATATAGATTAATGCAAAAATATCTGACCCCGTTCGTAATCAGTAGGCCGGTGGTTCGAGTCCACTCAACAGCACCATCGAATCTAACGTTTCTACCTTTTAGCCAATAGGTAGAACCCCCGCTCCGAACGTCCGCGTTCGACCCGAAGCAGACATTCGCAACGCGATCCACCGGACACTACAAAAGTGCCATAATAAAAATATGATGCGAAATGCTTGTTATTCCGCACGACCGTGTTTTCCAAACAAGCGCCCTTGTTTTTCGAACAGGCCAGAAGGATTACCCTAACACTACGATGTTATCCAGTAGTGGT
>Ga0335077_10013710_pt1 | contig 10128 bp, 9 predicted proteins | sample Lox_Sample_31_FD_207151 | JGI IMG/M metagenome (GOLD analysis project Ga0335077, IMG submission 207151) | Soil microbial communities from Loxahatchee National Wildlife Refuge, Florida, United States - Lox_Sample_3.1 | ecosystem: Environmental > Terrestrial > Soil > Wetlands | place: USA: Florida...
TGCCGGGCGATGTCCTGCTGACCGGGACGCCGGCCGGGGTGGGGCCGCTGACCGACGGGGACGAGGTTTCCGTGACGATCGAGAGCATCGGCACGCTGACCAACCGGGTGGTAATCGGCGACTGAAGATCTGCCCCCCTTGGCTATAGGATTATCGTTCCGGCAGGTTCACGCGAGGGTGGGCATTATGGGTGGGGGCTACGTTCGGAATTCCGGCCGGCGAGCCCCGTCGTATTCCTTCTCCCACCTCGTGCCGATACGTCACTGGGCCCGCGACCCGGCCCTGCGCAGCTGGCCGGTGCTGCTCCTGGTCGCCCTGGTCTGCGTGCCGCCCATCGCGCTGGTCATGCTCAACAACCCGACCGAAGCCAAGATCCGCGACATCGCCTGGATCTTCGCGATCTACTTCGCCGTCGCCTGGCTGCTGCTGCTCGGCGTCATCGTCCGCCCGCAGCACGTCAGCCGGGCCATGCTGGCCGCCATCGCCGTGGTCGGCGTGGTCACCCAGGCGCCCACCGCGATCTTCCTCGAGACCAAGCTGCACAGCAACACCAGCAGCCTGCTCGACGTCTTCACCATCGGCCTGCCCGAGGAACTGGCCAAGGCCATCCCCATCGTGGTGGTGGCGTGGATCTGGCGGCAGTACTGGCCCACCCAGACACCACGGGACTACCTGTTCCTCGGCGCGGTGAGCGGGCTGGTGTTCGGCGCGGCCGAGGTGGTGCACTACTTCACCGACGTCCTCGGCTCGCTCTCGGGCAACGCCACCGGCCGGGACCTGCAGAGCATCACCATCCAGTACGTCTGGCGCTTCCTCACCGACCCGATCGACCACGCCTGCTGGGCCGGCATCACCGGCTACTTCATCGGGCTGGCCATCACCGGTCCGTACCGGAAGTACTCGATCGGCCTGGTCGGGATCGGCATCGCGTCCGTGCTGCACGGCCTCAACGACTGGAACCCGGTCAACAGCCATCCCGCCTGGGTGCTGGTCACGCTGATCAGCGTGCTGCTGTTCCTCGGCTACGCCCGGGCCGGGGCCTGGCTGCCGGAGCAGGCGACGTCCCCGGTGCAAGCGACGCCGCCGCCCGCGCCCTGGCCCGCGACCCCGGCGGCCCCATCCCCTTCGGCGCGGCCCGCCGCGTCACCCCCGAAGCAGTGGTGGCAGCACGTCCCCGCGGCAGGCGCCCCGCCCACCCGGCCCGCGCGGCCGCCGCATCCCGCACCCGCCGCACACTCCGCACCGGCGGCGCATGCCGCCGCCGCGCCGCCATCCGACCGATCCGCCCCGCCCACCGCCGCCACGCCGTACAATCCGGCCACCGCCCCCACGGTGGTCCAGCCGAAGTCGCCGGTTAGGCCGTGGTGGGAGCAGTAGCGACGGGTCCGTGACAGGCTAGTAGCGCCCGAGCCGGGAGAGGAGGGGGATCACTCCAGTGGTCATGCTCGACCGCAGGAAGCTGGCCGCGCCGTTGTTCGCGCAAGCCGCCGCGTTCGTCGCCGTGCTGGTCATCGGCGGGCTCACCGGCAAGCCCGCGTCCGCCCCCACGCCGGCGCGCACACCGGCGCCCAGCGTCACCGCCAGCGCCAGCTCGGCCTCGAGCAAGGGCGCCGCGCTCAAGCTCACCATCCGGGTGACCAAGGACGGCGACGGCCTGCCGCTGCCCGGCAGCCAGGTGAACGTGCTGCAGAACGGTACGCTGGCCAGCGTTACGACCGGCACCCTGAACTCGGCGCTCGAGTTCGCCGCGAACGTCCCCGCCGGGCAGTACCAAGTGTGCATCGAGCCGCCGATCGGGTGGGAGAGCCGGGTCCGCACCACGCACGTGCTGGCGGGCTGGATCTGCTCCCCGGCCGACCTCAGGACGAGCTCCCAGCTGGTGACGTTCCGCCTCATCTCGCAGGTTCCCCAGTGAGCGCGCACGGCCGCCGCAAGCCAGGACCGGAGCCAGCCCCGGCCGGCCCGGCCCTGTTCGGCCCTGCTCAATTTGGCTGGGCCCTGGTGGTGATCGCCGCGGCGCTGATCGGCGGCCTGGCCGCCGCCTTCCTGGTGGACGCCTCGCTGGTCATCGCGGTGGTCGTCTCCGTCGTCATCGGCGTGATCGGCGTGGTGGTCCTGTTCCGCCCGCCCGCGCGGTCACCCGAGCTGACCTCCCCCCGCACGACTACCATGCCGCGCGCCCTGGCCCGCCAGGACGTCCCGCCGCCCGAGTCCTACCCGCCCGACCCGGTCGCCCCGGTCACGGCCCAGGCACCGGCGCTGGCCGGCCCGGACGCCGCCCACGGGCTGAACCGCGGCGAGACGCCCGCCGTGAACGAGACTGTGGTCCAGTTGCTGCCGCTCACCCCGCCGGGAACCGCGGACGCGCCCTGGTGGGATTCGGCTCAGGGAGCGCCCGCGCCGAGCGCGGGCGCCAAGCGGGCGCCCGCCCCTGACCTGTCCACCTACCTGGCGTCGACCTTCATCGCGCAGTGCCCGCGCTGCGGCGCGTTCCGGCTCGACATCAAGCGGGCCCGGAGCGCCTGGGATTTCCGCTGCGAGGTGTGCGGGCACACCTGGAGCTGGCAACCGGGCACACCGTGGCCGCCGGTCCGGGTCATGCCACCCTGAAAACCCCCTCATGATTGCGTTATTCACCGGAAAGCAACGGAGGTCATTTCATGTATGAGAGGGACATCAGCCGGAGAGACCCCGGCTGCGTGGTTTTCCTGCTCGACCGCTCCGATTCGATGAAGTCCACCTGGGTCAACAGCCAGGAGACCCTGGCTCAGGGGGCGGCCCGGGTGCTCAATGAGATATTGCTTGAATTGCTCTTTACGTCGCAGGGCGAGCCGGGGAAGGCGCGCCACTATTTCGACATCGGCATCTTCGGCTACGGCCTGCGCCCGGTGGCCGGCGGCGAGGGTGTCGAGCCCGCGTTCGGCGGGAAGCTGACCGGCCAGCCGCTGGTCGCGCTGCCCGACCTGCGGGACAACCCGATCGCGGTCCGGGAGACGCCGTCGGTGGACGTCGGCGCGCCGCCGAGCCGGGTGCCGGTGTGGGTTGAACCGGTGCACGGCTACCGCACCCCGATGTGCCAGGCCGTCGCGGTGGCCGGCGCCCACGTCTACGAGTGGGCGAACGCGCACCCGGACTCGTTCCCGCCGATCATCATCAACATCACCGACGGCATGGTGACGGACAGCCCGTACGAGGGCGCCAGCCTCGACGAGTGGGCGCAGCGGCTGGTCAACATCCAGACCAGCGACGGGCCCACGCTGTTCTTCAACATCTTCCTGTCCCCGGCGGCGTCCAACGGCGTGCTCTTCCCCGCGACGGACTACAGCCTGCCCGAGCCCGGCCCTCAGCTGTTCCGGATCAGCAGCCTGCTGCCCCCGCCGATGATCGCCAACGCGCAGAGCACCGGCACGACGGTGGAGCCAGGGGCGCGCGGGTTCGGCTTCAACGCCGACGCCACCATGCTGGTCAGGTTCCTCGAAGTCGGCACCAAGATCGACGTGCGGGACTGAGTTCGGGGACCGGTGTCATGCAGATCCAGATGGTCACGTTCAGCGCGGTCAAGGACGGTAACGCGGCCGGCGAATGGCAGGACGGTGCCTGCGGCGGCGTCGCCGCCGACGGGAGCTGGGCCCGGTTCGTCGTGCTCGACGGCGCCACCACCGCCTATGACCCGGTGCGCTGGGTGGACCAGCTGGTGCGGTCGTTCGCGCCGCCCGCGGGCGGCGCGGCGGGGTCGCGGCTGCCCCGGCTCGAGCCCGCCGCCATGCGGGCGTGGTTCGCCGAGATGCAGGACCAGTGGGCCGCGGACGTGCGGGACTTCGACAGCATCATCGAGGAGCGTAAGTTCGCCGAGGTCGGCTCGTTCGCGACCCTGCTCGGCTTCGACATCTACGGGCTCGGCGGGCCGGAACCCTACTGGCGGGCCGTGGCCCTCGGCGACACGGTCCTCTTCCACGTCCGCGCGGGCCGGCTGATCGCCGCGTTCCCCCCGATGGGGCCCGATGACTTCGGCACCCTGCCCGACGGCGTGCACACGTCGCCCGCCAGCCTGGACCGGATGACCGAACGCCTGCTCACCGGCGGCGGGGTGCTCGAGGCCGGCGACTTCCTCTTCGCCGCCACCGACGCGATGGCCCAGTGGATCCTGCGCGCCGTCGAGCGTGACGAGGCCAAGGTCTGGGCTGCCCTGACCACGCTGGCGCACCCCGACGTGTTCGCCCGGCTGGTCGGCGACCAACGCAGAGAGCAGGACAGCGCCACGAGGATGAAGAACGACGACGTGACGCTCATGCGGCTGCGGATGCTGGCCAGCCAGCCCGCCTTCCTGCTGGCCTGCCGGTGAACGCCTTCCCCGCCGCCGGCGACTACTACAAGGCGGTGCAGGCGCCCACCCGGTGCTTCACCGTGCCCAAGCTCCAGGCCGCCGAGTTCGTCTGGGACAGCCTCGGCCCGACGCTGGCGCGGGGCAGCAGCGCCGTGGTGTTCCAGGCCGCGGTCGACGGCAGGCCCCAGGCGCTGCGCTGCTACATCAGGGAGGACGCCTCCAGCCGGGACCGGTACAGCGCGCTCGACGCCTACCTGGCCGGGCACAACCTGAGCCCGTACGTGTCCGGCACCACCTGGCTCGACGGGGCGATCACGGTCAACCGGCTGAGCTGGCCGGTGCTGACCATGGACTGGATCGACGGCCGGACGCTCAACGAGTACGTGGACTTCCTGGTGGCCGGGTCCAACGCCGCCGCCCTGGCCACGCTGGCCGGCCGCTGGCGCGAGCTGGTCGCGCTGCTCCAGCGGAGCGAGTTCGCCCACGGCGACCTGCAGCACGGCAACGTCATGGTGGACCAGGACGGGCAGCTTCGCCTGGTCGACTTCGACGGGGTCTGGATTCCTCAGCTGGCCGGGCTCTCCCCGCCCACCGAGTTCGGCCACCCGAACTACCAGCATCCCTTGCGCCACGTCTGGGACCGCTGGCTCGACACCTTCTCCGCCCTGGTCATCTACACCTCGCTGGTCGCGCTGAGCAAGGACCCCGGCCTCTGGCTGGCCCTGTACAACTCCAAGAACCTGCTGTTCGCCAAGAACGACTTCTTCCCCCCGTTCACGACCGAGGCCTGGAAGCAGCTGGCCGCGCTGGGAGACCCGCAGGTCGACGAGCTCGCCCGCAAGCTGCAGGAGTGCTGCGACCCGTTCTGGGCCTCCGACCGGAGCCTGGAGACGACGCTGGAGCAGCCGGCCGCGGCCCCGGCCCGGCCGGCGGTTCCGGCCGACCAGCGCTGGTGGGAGGGCAAGCCGGCGTCCGGCTCGAGACCCGTGGCCGCCGCGGCGCCGTCCCGGTCCTGGCCGCAGACGCCCCCTCCCGGATCCTCGCTGCCCGCCCCGCCGCCGCTGTCCGCGCCGCTCGGCCTGGCGGGCACCGGACCGATGCCGCAGCTGAGCCAGCAGATGGTGCCGCCCAGCGACACCATCTGGTGGAGGCTGCCGCAGGCCGGCCAGGCCCAGGGTCCGGCCGGACCCAGATACCCCGGATACCACGGGTCCGCGCCGGCCGCCCCCATGCCCCGCGGGTACGCGCCCCACCCGCCGGTGCCGACGCCGCCCGGCCCTCCCGTGCCGGGACCGTCCGCCCCGGCGACCAGGACGCAGACCGGGCCGGTCGTCGGCGCGATCGCGCTCGCCCTCGGCGTCATCCTGCTGGCCATCGGCGCGGCCAGCCACGTCTCCATCGTCGTGATCGGCGGCCTGGTAGCCGGCGCCTGGGGGATATGGCGCCTCGTCACCGCGACCGGGAAGGGCAAGCCCCCCGGCCAGACCTAGCGCGGGCTACCGCACGATCCAGTTCAGCTGTTTCCAGTACGTCAGCAGGTCGCCGGGGTTGGTCCCGACCAGCACGGCCATGACGTTCTGCTGGTTGTCGGTGGTGACGATGAGGGGTTGGTGGCTGGTGTTGGTGTACTCGGCGATGGTTCCGGTCATGAGCGGCGTCTGGTTGTGGAAGTCCGACTGGCAGTCGGCGAGGAAGTCGGTGAACTCGCCGCCGGTCGTGCACTCCTGTTTCCGGTGGAAGCTTGCCTTGCTGAGGAGGGCGCTGACCCCGCTGGTGAGCGTGGCCGGGCTGGAGTACAGGTAGTACTGGATCGTCCCGGCTCCGCTGGTCAGCCGGGAGCACTGGATCACCGCGGTCGCGCCGAACTGGGTGCCGATGAGCTGGCAGTTGTTATGGCCCTGCACGCTGGCCGGGATCTTGCTCAGCAGGATGTCGTAGTCCGACGTCGGGCTGGCATCGGGTGAGGAGGCCGGGCTCGTGCTCGGGCTCGTGCTCGGGCTGGTGCTCGGCCCCGTGCTGGGAGACTGGGACTGGGATGAGCTCGCCGCCACCGTCTCGGCCGGGAACGGGCTCAGGTGCGCCGCAGCCGCGACCCCGAGGTAGCCCGCGACCAGCGCGATGGCCGCGGCCACCCCGATCGTGTTGCGGGTGAGCACCCGCGACCTGGGCGACTTCCGGGTCGGCGGGCCTCCGGTCCCCCCCGCGCCCGGAATCCCCGGTGGCTGAGCCCCCGCGCCCGGCATCTCCGGCGGCGGGACTCCGGCACCAGCGCCCGCGGCACCAGCGCCCGCGGCACCAGCGCCCGCGGCGGCCTCGGCGGCCGGGCCACCAGGGACGATGCGGGGCGTCGGCTGGGTTCCGCCCGGCGCGATCATGCCCAGGGTGCGCGCGAACTCGCGCACCACCCACAGGCTCGCGGCGTTGTCCAGGTCGCTGGCCCGGGCCAGGGTGGCGGCGACCGACTGGATGGCGCCGTAGTTGCCCAGCTGCGGGATCTCGCTCCTGAGCAGCGCCGGCACGTCGGCCCGGGCCGCGCTGACGATGAGGATGGACTCGCCGGGCAGGGCGGCGAGCCGGGTCCGGCAGAGATTGTCCATGATGGTCGCGTCGGACAGGGCCTCCGGCCCGTGCTCGGCCACCGCCTCGAGCAGGGCCCGGCGGGCCTCGCCGTCCGGATCGATGACGTGCCCAGTCACCTCAGTCACGAAGGCCCTCCCCAGAGGTATCCGCAGCGCTGCTACCGGTCACCTTAAGGGACAATCGCCTCCCCGGCTCAGCGCAGGAAATCCCGGACGTGACGCAGCTGTCGTTCGACGTGCGTCGTGGGCACCACGTGACCGGTGAACGGGTGAACCGCGATGTTCTTGCCCGCGCTGATCTCGTTGTACGCGGCGAACACCGTGGACGGCGGGCAGATCGTGTCCATCAGGCCCACGCTGAGCAGGCAGCGCGCGGTGATCCGGCGGGCCAGCAGCGCGCAGTCCACGTAGCGCAGGGTGTTCAGCGCGGCCGGGATCAGGTCCACGTTGTGGGCCAGGAACTCGGGCACCTCCGTGTACGGCGCCTCCGGCGCCAGCGTGATGCCGCGCTGGATGTCGCACAGGAACGGCACGTCCGCGTGGCACACCGCGACCGCCTGCGGGACCAGCGCGGCAGTGGCCAGCGCGAGCCCGCCGCCCTGGCTGACGCCGCTCACCGCGACCCGCGGCGCGCCGGTCAGCCCGCTGGCCGCCTCGACCGCGAGCACCGCGTCGGTGAACAGCCGGGTGTAGTAATAGCCCTCCGGCTGCGCGATGCCCCGGGTCATCACCCTGGCGTTCTCCGGCCCCGCGGCCGGGTCGCCCTGGCGGTCACCGGTGGCGCCAGTGGTCCACCGCCCGCCCTGGCCGCGGGTGTCCATCACGAACACGGCGTAGCCGAGCGCGGGTAGCAGCGCGTGCTCGGCGGGCATGCCCCGGCCGCCTCCGTAGCCGATGAACTTGACCACCGCCGGCGTCTGCCCGTCCGCGTCCGGGGGTCGCAGGTACCACGCCCTGATGCGATCGCCGCCCGCCCCGGAGAATTCGGTGTCGAACACCTCGACCGGCGCGTAGGTGTCGGCTTCGTACCTGGTCAGCACCGGCGGGCGGACCATCGCCCGCGCCTCGTCGAGGCGCCGGCGCCACCACAGGTCCAGATCAGGCGGCTCCGCGGTCTCGGTGCGGTATTCACGCAACTCGTTCAATGGCAGGTCAAACCAGGGCATTTCATCCCTCCGGCCAGTCAAGGCGCCCGAATCTGGCCCTACCATTTTCCTTGTGACGGCGGATCCCGGGGCGCGCGGAGATCAGTGGCCGCGCGCGCCCGAGGTATACCGGAGCCGGGGCGGCGTCCGCGCCCGCCGCGCCGCCGCGATCGCCGCCTTGATCCTCGGCCTGGCCGGGTTCGCCGCCTCCGTGTCCGGGGTGGCCATCCAGCTGCTGCCCCGGCACTTCACCGCCAGCCAGCAACGCCAGATCCAGGCGTGGGAGGTCATGCGCCGCTGGCAGACCATGCCCGCCGGGCAGATCTTCCCGGCCTCGGTCTCCTATCAGCTCCCCGCCGAGGTGCTCAAGGACACGGTCCCGCTCAGCCTGGACGCGTTCCGGGTCAGCATCGCGCCCCAGGAAACGGACTGCGCCAAGGCCGTGACCGGCAAGCCGGCCGCCGCGGCGCTGCACGGTAACGGATGCGAGGCGGTGCTCCGGGCGACCTACGTCGACGCCACCCGGAGCTACGTGATGACGGTCGGCGTCGCCGTGATGCCGAACGCCGCCGCCGCCACCAGCGCGGACAGCGGGCTGACCACGTCGCGGCTAGCCGCGGCGCGGCAGGCTAGCGTCCACGACCAGCTGCCGGCCGGGGTCCTGGTGGTCAGGTTCCGCGGCGCGGGCGCCGGCCGCTACGACTACAGCCGGCAGATCTCCAGGAGCTTCACGGCCGGCCCGTACCTCGTCATGTACGCCGCCGGGTACTCCGACAGCCGGCCGCGGGTGCCGGTGACCGAGGATCCGTACTCCGACGCCGAGATGACCTACATGGCCGGCGGCGTCGCGCACACCGTCGCGCACACCCTCGCCGCCCGCCCCGCCCCGCCGCACTGCCCCGGAGCGCCCGGATGCTGAGCCACCGGATGCTGAGCCACCGGATGCTGAGGCGCCTCGCCCTGCTCACCGCGGCCGGCCTGGTCTCGCTGGCCGCGCTGCCCGCCGCCCCGGCCCGGGGCGCGGCGGCGGCTCCCGCCGACAGCATCAGGACCAGCCAGCAGTGGGTGCTGAACATGCTCGACGCCGAAGCTGCCTGGTCGGTGACCCGCGGCGCCGGGGTGACCGTCGCGGTGATCGACAGCGGGGTGAACCCGTACGTCAGCGACCTGTCCGGATCGGTCATCACCGGCCCCGACTACACCGGCGTGTCCACCAGGCCGTCCAGCCAGGAGTGGGGCGTGCACGGCACCTGGATGGCGTCGCTGATCGCCGGGCACGGCCACGACGGGGGTTTCAGCGGGGTCATCGGCATAGCGCCCGCGGCGCGGATCCTGTCGATCCGGGTGATACCCGACCGCGCCGACCCGCACTACCGCAAGTACGAGCGCGAGCGGGAGACCGTCATCCAGCAGTCGCTGGTGGACGGGATCAAGTACGCGGTGACGCACGGCGCGAAGGTCATCAGCATGTCGATCGGCTACAGCGCGCCGAGCGGCACGGTCCGGGCCGAACTGCAGGACGCCTACGACCACGGCGTGGTGGTGATCGCCTCGGCCGGCAACTCGGGCGACCCGGCCACGAGCCGCGATCAAACCGGGGCGCCGGAGTCCTTCCCCGCCAACTACCCGGGCGTGATCAGCGTCGGCGCGGTCAACCCCGACGGCGCCGTGGCCCCCTTCTCCAGCGATAACCTCTCCGTCCAGGTGGCGGCGCCCGGGGTGTCGGTGCCCGCCCAGGGCCGGGACGGGCAGTACTGGTCGGTCAGCGGCACCAGCCCGGCCTGCGCCCTCGTCGCCGGGGTGGCCGCCCTGATCAAGGCGAGATACCCGAACCTGGCGCCCGACCTGGTGGCCAGCGCGATGACCTCGACGGCCACGCACCGGCCGGCCGGGGGTTACGACAGCCAGGTGGGGTTCGGCATCGTGGACGCGGCCGCCGCCCTGAGCAAGGCCGGGCGGCTGGCGGGCCACCGTCCCGCGGCGACCGGCATCAAGGCCGCCGCCAGGTACCACGGCGCGCTCGCGCCGGAGCCGGTCGCCCCGCGCGGCTCCGGCCAGCTCATCCTGTTCATGCTGCTCG
>Ga0335077_10013712_pt1 | contig 10127 bp, 8 predicted proteins | sample Lox_Sample_31_FD_207151 | JGI IMG/M metagenome (GOLD analysis project Ga0335077, IMG submission 207151) | Soil microbial communities from Loxahatchee National Wildlife Refuge, Florida, United States - Lox_Sample_3.1 | ecosystem: Environmental > Terrestrial > Soil > Wetlands | place: USA: Florida...
GCCGGCGTCGCCCTCTACGCCGGCGCCACGCGGGCGCGCGATGCTGTGGGGCGGTTCGGACTATGGGGGCTGGTGCTGCTCCTGCTGCTGCTCTACGTCGCGTCCCTGGTCGGCTCGCCGCCGCCGGGTGACGTGTTCGCGCTCGTCGGCCTCGGCATGGCCCTGGTGCTCGTGGGCCTCGGCGCGTGGGTGGATCGCCACCGGGAGCTGAAGGCGGCAGTGGCCGCGTAGCGCGCCGCGGCGGGTGGCGCGCAACGCGCCCGGCGGTTAGGTTCCCGCCCGGTCTGGGGGCGCCGCAGGAGCGGCCGGAAGCCACGGCCTCGCGCGGCGCCCCTTCTCTTAACCTTCGACGTAGCAGGGAGTTATGAAGGCTTCAGACGTTCGGAAGGGGCACGTGCTTCTGGTGGACGGCCAGCCGTGCCGCGTCCTGGATTTCCAGCACCGGACCCCGGGCAACCTGCGCGCCTTCGTGCAGGTGCGGATGCGGAACCTGGTCAGCGGAAACACGTTCGATTCGCGCTACATCGCGACCGAGTACGTGGACGAGGCGCGGCTCGATACGAAGGAATTCCAAGTGCTCTATCGCGACGATCAGGGCGTGCACGTGATGGACGCCAAGACGTACGATCAATACACGCTCACCAACGAAGTCGCCGGCGACGCCGCGCCGTGGCTCGAGCCGGAAATCCACATCCAGGCGGAGCTGCTCGACGGCCAGGTGGTGGGCATCCAGCTGCCGGCGGCGATGGAATACACCATCGTGGACACCTCGCCGGTGATGAAGACCGCCACCAAGACGGCCAGCGGCAAGCCGGCCAAGCTCAGCAACGGCGTCACCATCCAGGTGCCGGAGTTCCTGGACAGCGGCGTGCGGGTGCGGGTGGACCCGCGCACCGGGACCTACCTGGAGCGCGCGAAGTAACTAGGCCTGCTGGGCCGGCTTGTCGAGGGCCTTGCGGACCTGGCGCGCCAGGTCGGCGATGGTCCACGGCTTCGCCACGAACAGCACGCCGGGCTCCAGCAGCGACCGCTGGCTGATGTCGCTCTCGCTGTAGCCGCTGGTGAACAGGAACCGCGCGGCCGGATCGGTGGCGCGCACGGTCTGGTAGAGCTCCGGCCCGCTCAGCTTCGGCATCAGCACGTCCGACAGAATCAGGTCGATCCGGCCCCGATCGGTGCGCAGGAGGGCGAGTCCCTCCTCGCCGTCGGCCGCCTCGAGCACCGAGTAGCCGAGGCGCTCGAGCACGCGCCGGGTCGTGCTGCGAAGCTCTTCCTTGTCTTCCACCAGCAGGATCGTCTCGCTGCCGCCCACCAGCCGGTCGAGTTCCGTCGGCGCGGCCGCCGTGGCCGCGGCCTCGGGCGAGCGCGGCACGTAGACCTTCACCGCCGTCCCGACTCCCACCTCGCTGTAGACGTGCACGAAGCCGCCGTGCTGCTTGGTGAGGCCGTACACCATCGCCATGCCCAGGCCCGTGCCGGTGCCCGGCGCCTTGGTCGTGAAGAACGGCTCGAAGACGCGGTCCACCGTGGCCTGGTCCATCCCCGTGCCCGTGTCGTTCACCGCGACGCAGTAGTACGACTCGGCGTCGAGCCAGGGCACCGCCTCCGGGTAGCTGCCGCGCGTCGGCGCGCGCGCCACCTCGATGGTGAGGGCGCCGCCCTTCGCCATCGCGTCGCGCGCATTGGTCACGAGGTTGAGCAGGATCTGCTGCAGGGCGCCGCTGTCGGCCCAGACGGGGCAGGGATCCGGCGGCGCGACGACCCGCATCTCCACGTTGTCGGGCAGGATCGGCCGGACCATCTGCGACAGGTCGGCGACGACCTCGCGCAGGTCCAGCGTGCTGAAGCTGAGGTCCGCCCGGCGGCTGAACCCCAGCAGCCCCCGAACCATGCTCGCGCCGCCGCGGGCCGCGTCCTGCACCTTGTGCAGGTTCTGGAGCAGGTCCCCTCGCTCGGGCGGCAGCGCCGACGCGAGCAGCTCGCTGTTGGCGAGGATGACCGCGAGGATGTTGTTGAAGTCGTGCGCGATGCCGCCGGCGAGCTGCCCGATCGTCTCCAGCTTCTGCGCCTGCCGCAGTTGCGCCTCGAGCCAGCGGCGCTCGGCCAGCTCGGCGGCGGTCCGGATGCCCTCGATCCGGTGCAGCACTTCCATCAGCTGTTCCGACGTCGTGTAGGGCGAGAAGAGGCGGCGGACCCCGTCCCTCAGAGCGGCGAACAGCCGGCCCATCGCGCCGCGGCCGCGCGGACCGCCGGGTGAGCCCGCTCCACGGTCGGACCTGCCCGTTCGTCCCTGGCTGGGGCCGGACCCCAGGGGAGACGAGTAGACGAGTGCGCCGAGGAGGGGGATCACGCTGATAGCCTATCGCGCGCTTGGCCGCGTCGGAAGGGTGGCTGGGCGGACCCCCTCCCGGCTTCGCCGGCAACGGGGGCCAGCACTAGTTTTACGGCCATGACCCACGGCGTGCTGGCCCTGGCGTTCCTGCTGGTCCAGGCCCCGCAGCTACCGCGCTCCGAGGTGCCCGCGGGCACGCAGGTGCGCGTCCGCTTCACCGAATCGGTCGAGGGGGGCCGTGAGCCGGTGGGGGCGCTGGTGCGCCTGCAGACGACCGCGGCGCTCGAGGTGGCGGGCTGCGCGGCGGTGCCCGCGTTCGCGCCGGTCGCCGCGACGGTCGTCGTCTCGCGGCCCGCGCTCATGTTCGGCCGCCGCGGGCGCCTCGAGATGAAGTTCGATTCCCTGTCTCCGAAGCCGGGTATCTGGGTGCCCCTGGCCGGCATCCTGGATTCGCTCGAGTGGGCGGCGCGCGGGACGCTGAACGCCCAGGGTCAGCTCGAGCAGCGGGGCCACTCGATTCGGGGCATCGTCGGCACCGCGGGCGCCGCCGGGCTGGCCGGCGCCGCGACCGGCGTCGGGGTCATTCCGGTCTTCGTGCTCACGGGGCTCGACCTCGCGCTCCGGGGCGGGGCCGCGCACATCCTGGCGGGCCAGCGCGGGGCGCTGCGCCTGACGGCGCCGCTCGACGTGCCCGCGCCTCGGCGCTGCGAGCCGGCGATGGACCCCTGGGCGAGCGCCGGCGCCGTCGTCCTGCCCGCGCTGCCCCCGCGTGCCACGGACAAGCAGGGCCGGACCGGCGCCGATCCGATCAACTTCCTCTTCGTGGGCACCGCGCCGGCGCTGGATACGGCCTTCGCCCGCGCCGGCTGGATGGCGGCACAGCGCTCGACGTTCGGCGCGCTCGCCCGGGAGACCGGCGACATCGTGCTGCAGCGGCGTGACTCGGCGGGGCCGATGAGCCACGAGTACTACCGGGGGCGCGTGGAGGACCTGCGCTTCGAGCGCGCAAGCCCGACGGCGCGCGCGCGGCACCACGTGCGGCTGTGGCGCGCGGACTCGTCCGACACGCTGTGGGCCGCGGCCGCCACCGAGGACGTCGGGATGCTGGTGAGCGCGCGGCACCACACGGTGACGCACCGCATCGCGCGGGACATCGACCGCGAGCGCGAGTTGCTGATCGGCGACCTGCTGGCGGGCGGCTGCGTGGTGCTGGAGGGCTACGGGACCTTGCCGGGCGCCGAGCATGCCGGCGTGGGCGTCGCCCACCAGCCGTTCGAGACCGACGCGCGGGTGGCGGTGCTGCGGGCCGTGGCGTGCGGCGGGGCGCCGCCCGCGTCCTAGACCAGGTTCTTCAGGACGAACCAGACGTTGGCGGGCCGCTCGGCCAGCCGCCGCATGTACCACGCGAACCACGCGTCGCCGTAGCTGATCAGCACCCGCACCGCCTCGCCGTCCGCGGCGAGCGCGCGCTGGTCCCGGTCCCGGATCCCGTAGAGCATGTGGAACTCGCAGGCGCGCGGCGGCACCCGCAGGTCGCCGGCCCGGGCGCGGATGCGCGCGACGAGCGCCAGGTCGTGGGTGCCGAACACCGGCTTCGCCGCCCCGTGCGCCGCCGCCTCGAGCAGCCGCCCGGCGAGCGAGTAGTACGACGCGTCCACGTCGCTCTTCTTGGGGTAGGCGATCGCCGGCGGCTCGGCGTACGCCCCCTTGACCAGGCGGATCGCCGGCTCGAGCGGCAGCAGGGCGGCGAGGTCCGCCGGCGTGCGGCGCAGGTAGGCCTGCAGGCACAGGCCGACGTTCGGCTGCGCAGCGTGCACCTTCCGGAACAGGTCCAGGGTGGCGTCGGTGTACCGCGAATCCTCCATGTCGATCCACAACGTCGCGCTGCTCTCCGCGGCGCGGCCGGCGAGGGAGCGCAGCGCCCGCTCGCAGGCGCCCGGGTCCACGTCGAGTCCGAGCTGGGTGGGCTTGACCGAAACCTGCGCGGGGAGCGCCGCCCGCTGGATGTCGCGCAGCACGTCGAGGTAGTGGAGATGGACCTTCTCCGCCTCGCCCAGCGTGGTGACGTTCTCGCCGAGCTGCGTCAGCACGGTGCCGATGCCGACGGCGGAAAAGCGGCGCGCCGCCTCGAGCGCGGCCGCCAGCTCCTCGCCGGGCATGAAGCGGCGGACGGCGCGGCCCACGAACCGGCGCTCGCGCAGGAAGGCCGCCAGGCGGCGGCTGCGGGAGGCGGCGAGCAGCAGGCTTCGGGCGAGCGACACGTCGGTGGACCTCCGCGCCGGTTCCTACTTCAACGCATCGGCGAGCGCCGCCGAGGCCCCGTCCACCTCGTCCGCGAGACGGGAGACCGCGGCCGTGACGCGCGCCGCCTGCTCCCGGGCTTCGGCGGGCCGCCGCAGCTCCACCGCTTCGCGGATGCCGGGCATGGTCTTCACGCCGTAGCCCGTGTAGAGGCCGGGGGCGTAGATCAGGTTCCGGAACCACGGGCGCTGCGGCAGGCCGGCCGTGTCGGTCGTCGCGCGCTCCACGTGGTAGAGCAGCTGGTTCACGCGGTCCAGCGCCGCCGCGCGGGACGCCAGATCGGCCGCCGTCATCGTGTCGAGCGGGGCGAGCGCCGCCTCGTAGCGCCGCGCGGCGCCGTCGAGCCGGGCGACGGCGGCCTGGAGCGCCGCGAGGTCGAGTCCCCGCGTCGTGTCGTCGCGCTGGGCGAGGCGCGCGATCTCCTCGGCCATGCGGGCGTACTTGCGCGCCGCCGCGCCGAACTCGAAGGGGAGCACCGGCGCGTCCGCGAGGCGCAGCAGCGCGGTCCCGACGGTGCGGGCCTCGGCGACCTCCGCGGTGAGCGAGGTGTCGAGCCAGCGCAGGTAGAACGTGTAGTCGTCGTACGCCGAGTGATAGATGCCGTCCGGCGCGGCCCCCCCGTAGCGCACGTCGAGCGACGCCACGCCGAGGTGGTCGATGAAGACCGTGTAATCGGATCCCGAGCCGAGCGCGCCGATCGCGAAGGCGGTGTCGGCGGCGCGGGTGGTGTCGCGCGAGCGCTCGGCGCGCCGGTGCTGCTGCGCGGCGTCGAGCGCGCTCGCGCCGGTGCCGTTCGGGTCGGGCACGTCGCGGGCCACCTCGCGCAGGAAGTCCTCCAGCGACGGCGACCCGCTCGCGCCGAACCAGCCCCGGCCGTTGGTGTCACCGTTGAAGTAGGCGACGGCCTTGTCCTCCAGCTCGGCGGCGTGCTTCTCGGCCCACTCGGTCGAACCCAGCAGCCCCCACTCCTCGCCGTCCCAGGCCGCGAGGATGATGGTGCGCGCGGGCCGCCAGCCGGTCTTGAGCAGCGCGCCGAGGGCGCGCGCCGTCTCGTCGAGCGAGACCTGGCCGGAGATGGGGTCCTCGGCGCCGTTCACCCAGGCGTCGTGGTGGTTGCCGTAGATGACCCACTCGTCCGGATGGACCGCGCCGGGGATCCGCGCCACGACGTCGTACAGCGGGCGCGTCTTCCAGTCGAACCGCACCGCCAGCCGCGCGCGGCCGGGCCCGGGTCCCACGTGGTAGGTGATGGCCAGCGCGCCGCGCCAGGCCTCCGGCGCCACCGGGCCGGCGAGGTTCCTGAGGAGCGGCAGCGCGTCGCCGTAGGAGATCGGCAGCACGGGGATCTTCGGCAGCGTCTGCGCCTCGGCGATGGTCAGGCGCCGGGAGCCGGGCTCCGACGCCCAGCCGGGGGAGAGCGGGTCGCCGGGATAGAGCGGCATGTCCATCACGCTGCCGCGCTGCACGCCCTGCCACGGCCGCATCGGCCCCGCCGGATAGACGTCGCCCTGGAAGTAGCCGTCGTCGCGCGGGTCGGAGTAGATCAGGCACCCGATCGCGCCGTGCTCGGCCGCGACCTTGGGCTTGATGCCGCGCCACGCGCCGCCGTAGCGCGCGATCACGATCTTCCCGCGCACGCTGATGCCGAGACTGTCGAGGACCCGGTAGTCGTCGGGCACGCCGTAGTTCACGTACACCAGCTCGCCGGTGACGTCGCCGTCGGGCGAGTAGGCGTTGAAGGTCGGGAGCTGGTCGGGCTGGCCCGAGGTCGGGTCGCCCGGAATGGCTGGCTCCTTCAGCCGCGCCGTGTAGCGCTCCGGCCCGAGCAGCTCGAGGGAGCGCGTCACGGGGCGCGGCATCAACGCCTCGAACTGCTCGATGCGGGCGTCGAGGCCGAACGCGCGGAACCGGGCGAGAATGGCCTCGGCCTCGCGGTGCGAGCGCTCGGTGCCGGCCTCGTGCGGCACGGCGCTCAGCGCGATGAGCTGCGCCCGCAGGGTGTCGGGACTCGGCACCGCGCGGAGCGCGTCCTCGCGCGCGCGCTCGGCGGCGAGCAGCGCCGTGGGGAATCCGCGCACAGGCGGCGCGGCCGGGGCCGACTGCGCCGCCAGGCGCGCGGCGAGCGAGATCACTGCGACGGCGAGCCCCGTCGTGGTCCGGTAGGCGGTCATCGGATGGTCCATCCTGTCATTGGGCGCTGAAGCGGTCGAGAAACGCCCGCTCGTCGGGCGTCAGGCTCGCACTGCCGGCGAGCGCCACCTTGGCCATCACCCGCTCGTACTCCTCGCGGTTGACGGGGTGGAGCCCGTCGGGTCGAATGCGTTTCCAGCGGTCGAGATCGGCGCTGCTGGTCCGCGGCACCTCCGCCGCGCGGGCGCGGAAGCGGACGGCGGGCGAGCGCAGCTCGATCCACCGCAGGTACAGGAACCCGCCGGCGAATCCGCCGAGATGCGCGAAGCTGGCGATCCCCGACTGCCCGCCGAGACCCTGATAGAGGGCCATCATCGTCATCAGGATCACCAGCCAGCGCGCCTCGATGCGGAGCACGAAGAACAGGTAGATCGGGTCGCGGGGCCAGAAGTGCGCGTAGCCGAGCATCACCCCGAAGATGGCCCCCGACGCGCCGACGATCGTCGCGTACGGGGTCACGAGGGACCCCAGCGCGCCGGCGACGCCGCTCGTGAGGTAGAGCCCCATGAAGCGGCGGCCTCCCAGCCGCGCCTCCAGCCGCGGGCCGAAGAAGTACAGCGCCAGCATGTTCCAGAAGAGGTGCTGAATGCCCGCGTGCAGGAACATGTAGGTCACGACCGTCCACGGCCGCACGACGATCCACGCGGGGACCAGGGCGAACGCCTGGGTCAGGCCGGGCACGCTCATCTCGAGCCACAGCATCGCCACGTTGGCGAGGATGAGCACCGTCACCCAGGGCGTCATCGCGGCCGCCTAGCTCGCCGGCTCGATGGCGTGGAGGCGGCCCACGTCGATCGTCATCGCCTCGTCGCCCCGCGGATGGTGCAGGATGTCGCTGAACTTCGCGCCCCACACGATCTCGTCCCACTTGTACGACGAGCGGGCGTGCACCTGCTGGGCGAACGTCTCCTCGATGCCGCTCAACAGGACCAGGAATTCGCCTTCGCAGCGCCGCAGATCGTCGCGCGTGAGGCCCTGGAGCGGGCTCGCCTCCGTGATCGGGTGCACGATGGTCCAGGACAGCGGGAAGAAGACCACCGAGGCGCGCTCCAGCTCCAGCGGGTAGAAGCGGCGCAGCTGGCGTCCGCCCACGTTCTCGAACCGCGCGAACATCACCGTCGCCCGCAGCTCGATCAGCTGGCTGCTCCGCGCGTTGGCGATCCGGAACTCGAACGCCGTGATGCCGCGGTAGGGCGCGATGACGGCCGTGCGGCTGAACAGCACCTTGGCCGTGGGCCGCGAGAAGCGCGCGAACAGGAGGCCGGTGGCGAGCGCCAGCCACAGCAGACCCACCAGCGCCTCGACCGTCACCACCAGGTTGGCCGCCATCCCCACCGGCCCGATGATGCCGTAGCCGATGGTGGAGAACGTCTCGACGCTGAAGAAGAACGCGCGGGCGAATCCCGCCTCGACGCCGTTGCCGCCCGAGAGGCTCCCGGCGCCGCACAGGAGGTACGCCACCGCGAACAGGCCGTTCAGGATCACGTACGAGCCCACGACCAGCCCCATGAACCGGGTCCAGGTCGTGGTCAGGAGCAGGTGGTAGGGGCTGAGCGAGGTGGCGAGCCGGAGACCCCGGCGCGCCACGTTGAACGAGCCGTCGCGGTTCAGCAGCCGCTGCCGGCTCTCGCCCGAGACGACGGACCCGAAGCCGAGATCCTTGAGCTCTTCGTTCCCGACCATGCCCGGTCGCGTCACCCGCCGTTCCCTCCCGAGCCCAAGGCTATGAACTTGGTATGGCAAAGTACTTGTCAAAGCAGAGTCCGACGTGCATCTTCCCGGCGTCGCCGCAGCGAGGAGCGGTATGTCGGCCCTGACGCGCATTCTCTTTCCGCTGCCGGACTACCGGCGGACCCCGGTGACGCTGCTCCGCTGGTGGGAGTCGCGGCGGCTCACGTACAACGTCGCCGTGGGCGGCGCCGGCCTCGTCACGCTGGGATGCCTGGCGCTGTTCAGTGTGCTGCCCCCCGGCCTTCCCGGTCCCGTGTTCGTGTGGCGCGGTGTCGTAGTTTACGCGGTACTGGCGAATCTCGGCTATTCCCTGGGGTGGCTGGCCGAAGTGGCGATGCGGGCGCTGTGGAGGGAGAAGGCGCCGGACGCGGGCCCGGCGCTGTTCCGCCAGGGGTTGAGCTTCGCGATCGGCCTGACGCTGCTCCCGATCCCGCTGATGGGCCTGTCGTGGCTGGCGCGGGTGCTCTCGCGCCTGTTCTGAGCGCGGAGCGGGCCGGCGCTCAGCGCCCGTGCGCGTTGAACAGGGGCAGGACCCGGAACGGCGGCGGGTTGTTGCGGGCGATGTTCAGCAGGCCCACCTGCACGCCGTGCAGCTCCCGCGCGTAGTTCAGCAGTCCGATGCTGAGGCCCCGCTGCGCTCCGCGCACCTGGTTGAAGGCGCTCACCGAGATCCCCGACATCGCGTAGGTCATGAGATTGATGGCCGCGATCGTGACGCCCGCGGCGCGCGGCGTGCGCACCTGGTAGCCGGCGACCGTCAGGCCGGCCACCTCGTCCTGGCTCACCACCGCGAGACCGCCCACCGTGATGCCGCGGGTGCGGCCCTGGGCGACGACCGCGAGGCCGGCGACGTTGAGGCCCGTCATCGAGCCCTGAGCGACCGTGGCCATCCCGCTCACCGTGATGCCGGCGAGGTCCCCCTGCGCCACGATGGCGAGGCCGGCGGCGTGCAGGCCCACGACGTCGCCCTGCGCCACCGCGGCCATGCCGCTCAGGCTGACGCCCTCCACGTGCCCCTGCGTGACGGTGGCGAGCCCGGACAGGAACAGGCCGGACATGCTGCCCTGCGACACCACGCCGAGGCCGGCCGCGACGAGCCCGGTCATCGGCCCTTCCGACACGACGCCCAATCCCGCGAGGCCGGCGCCGGTCATCCCGCCCTGGGAGACGACGCCGAGGCCGGAGACGTTGATGCCGTGGAGCGGGCCCTCCGTCACGACGCCGAGGCCGGCGACGCTGAGGCCGTCGAGCGAACCCTGCGACACCACGCCCAGGCCGCCGATGGTGACCCAGCGCGCCCGCGACTCGGCGATCACGCCCGCCAGGCCGATGGACGCACCGTTCAGCTCGGCGGCCGCCGGCCCGACGCCGATCGACAATCCGTTGACGGCTCCGGTCACGGGCTTGCCGGGCTTCCAGAGGGTGACGTTGACGCCGTCGATGCGGTCGAGGGCCGCGTCCTGCCAGTTGAACCGCAGGCCCGTGAAGCGCGCCGCGTTGCCGAAGGAGATGCCGTAACCGCGGACCGGGAGGTCGAGGCTCCAATGGCCCGGCGCGCGCTCGCTGTCGGTCG
>Ga0335077_10013713_pt1 | contig 10126 bp, 7 predicted proteins | sample Lox_Sample_31_FD_207151 | JGI IMG/M metagenome (GOLD analysis project Ga0335077, IMG submission 207151) | Soil microbial communities from Loxahatchee National Wildlife Refuge, Florida, United States - Lox_Sample_3.1 | ecosystem: Environmental > Terrestrial > Soil > Wetlands | place: USA: Florida...
AACTCTTCGCTGAATGCGAGCGCCTGCGACTGCGAGGGTTTCGGACTGGCGGACTTCAGCCGGCATCATCTGAACACCGTCAAGGCAAACGCCGAATACCATTTCGGCGACCGCTATACCGGCGCTTTCGGCTGGTTCAACACGTCGGGTACGACGGATGACACGCTCTACGGCGGCAGCCCGAACAGCAGCGGGTATATCTTGAATGTGTCCTGGTGGCCTACGCAGAACATCGATCTCGCCGCGCAGTACACTGGATACTTCAAGTTCAACGGCGTTACGAATGGCATCGACGGCGGACGAAGCGCGTCGGACAACAACACGACGTACATTCTCGCGCGCTTCGTGTTTTAAGGACGCGCGGCCATGACAACCAACACGAGAAATAGAAGAGGAGCAGAGCCGATGACGAAACTCAGAACCGCAACCATGACTCTCGGAGTGACGCTGTTGCTGGCGGCGGTTGGCGTCGCAACGAACGCCCTGTCGGGAGCAGCCTCACCGCGCGCGCATCAAGCCGGCGCCGCGGCGGGCCAGGGCAACATCGCGGGCAGGGTGAACTTCAGCGGCAAGCCGCCGCAGCTTCGCCCCATCGTGATGACCAACGATCCGGTCTGCGCGTCCGAACAGGACGGCACCGTACTGCCCGAAGACGGCCGCGTCAACGCGAACGGCACTTTGCCGAACGCCTTCGTTTACATCTCGAAGGGCGGCGGCAGCGTCCCCGCGGCGGTGGCGCCGTCGACCACCGTGACGATGACGCAAAAAGGATGCCGCTACGTGCCGCACGTGCTCGGAATCCAGGTTGGGCAGCGGCTCGAGGTGGATTCCGAGGATCCGACGACGCACAACATTCACGTCTCGCCGAAGACGGGCCACGACTGGAACGTCAGCCAGCAGCCGGGCTCGAATCCGGTCACCACGAAGTTTGCGCACGCCGAGATCATGGTCCCGGTGCACTGCAACGTGCATCCGTGGATGCAGGCGTACATCGGCGTCGTGACCAATCCGTATTTCGCGGTCACGGGAGCCGACGGCAGCTTCACGATCAAGGGCCTTCCTCCGGGCGACTACACGCTGTCGATTTGGACGGCGACGTTCGGCACGCAGGAGCGCCAGGTGACGGTCCGCGCGGGCGAAACCGCGACGGCGGACTTCACGTTTGAGAGCAAGTGACCGTTGTTGTCATCCCGAACCCGTTCGCGACGTTCGCGGTCGGCGTGAGGGATCTGCTGTGATCTTCGTCGGGGCACGCCGAAAAGCGTGCCCCGACGATTCACTAGGTCTTTTCGGTATCGCCTTTCCGAGTGCCTCACTTTTCCTGCCCTTGTGGCACAGACACTCCTGTCTGTACTCTTCGTTGTCGGTTTCGTAGCGGCCGCCTCGTGTTCCAGCCGGGCCTGCCCGCCCAAGCCGAAGGTCCTGAGCTTGCCGAAGGGTCTTGGCGCAGGCGGGAGCGGAGTCCCAGGCGCCTCTTGTTTTCCCGTGCTGTTCACGGGCGCGGGAAAGGAAGGGCTCCCGGGTCGACGGTTAGTCGACCCCGGGAGATCAGTCCGAAGGACTTCTCTCCGACCGAGAACCCCACCCTCGATTTCCGAGGGTGGGGTTTCTCGATTTCTCCCTGCCCTCGTATCGAGTTTCCTGTGCTCCCCGTGGCCATTCCCGCGCACTATAGGTGCGCCAGAGGTTAGCCCAGCCCGTTAGGGCTGGGCCCGCAATGTTGGCGCCTTGACGATCCGACCAGGACATTCATCCCGAGCGACCAACGGGAGCCGAGGGGTGCGCCCTCCTCTGCGCTGACCCTGCCGCAGCAAGAACCCCGCCCTCACCAACCGAGAATGGGTCACCCGCAAAAGCAGAAATTGCACGTGGGCCACCCGCCTGTGGGAGAAAAAGAAGTGCTACCGTGGCACAGACACTCCTGTCTGTGCTCTTTGTCGTGAGTGTTGCCTGCGTAGCGCGCCATCTGCGTCCCGATCCTGCATCAGGACGGCCGCCTCGCATTCCACGTGGGCGATTCGGCTTGGGCCACCGGCTCACCCATGGTCAATTACCCGTACCGATATCGGGCACTCCTGTTAGACCGCACACTGTTGATAACAACCCCGAAGTGACTTAGGATATTGCTATAAATTCGAAGTGCAACCACACTCGCGACGCAGGAGATTTTATGGCCGAGCTTGGCTCCGAGATGGAAAAGATTGGCACCGTTATCGCCCGTTCGCTCGCGTACCTGTGCTTGAAAAACGCGGATGCGAATCAAGGAACGCTTTTGCAAAAAGCCCAGTTCCTTAGCGGTCTCGGATTGCCGTTTGCGGACGCCGCAGGAATGCTTGGCAGCACGACTGCTTCGCTTAACGAACTTGCGCGGCAGGCCAAGAACGCGAAAGGAAACAAGGGTGGCAAAGAAGCCAAAGCTACGGTCAAGGCCAAAGGCAAACAGCGGAGGTGAAGCGCCAGCGGAATCCCCCGTCGCAGTGGAACTTGGCCGGATCGCAAAGCTGTTCGCCTTGTATTTGCTGAAAGATGTGGACGATGAGGCAACCAAGGTTTCGCGACTGAATGCCGTCGGATTCTCGGCGACAGAGGTCGCGGCGCTGTTGGACAAGACAGTGGTCAACGTAAGAGTGCAGATATCCCAGGCTAGAGCGAAGAAGGGCAAGTAAACGAGGTCGCGTTTGGCCACCAAGATCAACTCTCCGCTGTTCGCAAAATTACAGAAGAAACTCAGCCTCAAGCCCAGCCGCCTATATGCGTTGATCGGCGAAACCGCTGTCGCGCGTACGCAGCCGAAGAACATAGCCGCGCTCATGCTGGCGAGTGACAATGGTATCGACTATTTCAGGTTTGCCTCGCCCGAAGAGCTGACCGCACTACAAAATGCCAAGAACCAGCAGCCCATCCACCATCAAGTTGTGGGCCCCATTGCGCGCGTTCCTGCGGCCTTCGCTGTTGGGGCGCGGCGTCCTGCCAAGGGCAGATCTGCGCCTAGGAATTCAAAGAAGCGAAAGGACGCGGTCTTTGTGGTCCATGGCAGGGACGACAACGCCAGGAAAGCTTTGTCCGCTTTTCTGGGCTCACTTCACATCTACATTATCGAATGGGAGAAAGCGCTCGTTCTCACGAAGAAGGGCAGCCCATACATTGGGGAAGTTATCGACGCCGGTTTTAACCACGCTCAGGCCATAATTGTCCTGATGACGCCCGACGACTACGCGAAGTTACGAAAGCCATTGTTGAGGAGCAGCGACGCAGCGTTTGAGCGCAGGCTTACTGGGCAGCCGCGTCAGAACGTCATCTTTGAAGCGGGGATGGCTTTCGGCAAATACAAAGATACGACTATTTTGGTTGAAGTCGGAAGTGTCAGGCCAATGAGCGACCTAACCGGCGTTCACACCGTTCGGCTTACAGGCACAGCCGCTACTAGAAGGCTCCTCATCGGAAAGCTAAGAACAACGGGTGTCATACTCGACGACAGCGGCAACAATTGGCTGACCGCCGGCGATTTCAAATGACGCTACGGTGCCGGTCGTTCGCAAATTTGGCGGGTGGCCCACACGCTGGCCCTCGGCTTTTCGGGTCTCACGCTTACAAACCGAGGATGTGACACGGGGGGTGGCCCCCACGTCGGCCCTTGATTTTTCGCGTGCCCCGCGCTCGCCTCGGCGAGCGTGGGGATTGTCTTTCCTCTCAAATTTGAAATCTCAGATCCGAACCTGACCCCACCTCCGCCTCATCCAGCTTCGAGAAAAGTCCACAGGAGCAGCTTGACAAAACGGCTCCCTCTTTGTGCTAGCGTAAATTGGGACGCTCTTTTGGTCCCGGAGAGGACGAGACGTATGAGCCGAACAATCGCCGAATCCCAGGCGTGGGCAGCATATGAAGAGGGTCGCGGGCCGATGCCGGAGCTGAAGGCGCCGCTCGGGCGTCACACGCGCAAGTGCACGGTCTGCCACCACCCCGAGCGCAAAGCCATCGAGATGGAATTCCTCCGCTGGCGCAGCGCGCAGGACATTGCCGACGACTACGGCTTCCGCGACTACACCTCGATCTACCGCCACGCCCGCGCCGCCGGACTTTTCGAGCGCCGCCGCGCCAACGTTCGCATGGCGCTGGAATCCATCATCGAGCGCGCCGAGCACGCGCGCGTCACAGCGGGAGCCGTCGTTGACGCCGTCCGCACCTACGCGCAGATCAACGACTCCGGCAAGTGGGTCTCGACCACCGCGCACGTCGTCCATCATTCCCTTCCCGGCGCCCGCACCCTTCCGCCGGCCGCGCCACGCCGTCCGCTCCCGCCAAGGATCGCGCGCCAGCGGCAGTTGCCTGCCGCAACTCGAAAACGGAGTCTCCAGCCTCAAGCCTCTAGCGTCGAGCTTCTAGAATCTAATCGCCCATCCGCTCAGGAATTAGAAAGTGACCCAAATGCCTGAAAACAAACGCCAGATGCAGTTTCTAATCGCCAATCCGACGAGGATGGAAGCTTGTGGCGAGCGCAGCCGAGCCATCCCGCCTGCCCTGACGCAGGAAGGGAGGGAGTCCGCCACGGCGGACGACCGAGGGACCTCTCCCCTTCTCCCCAATCCGGCGAGGGTTGCGGTTCGCGTCTTTCTCGTAGGGGCACGATATATCGTGCCCGGCAAACTTGCTTGGCTCGATGTCGCCCCTTCGCTCCGGGCCTGCGGCCTCCGCGAAAGCCTGCGGCAGCACGGAAGACTCTGGACGCAACGCGCTTGTGTCGCACCTGAAGGTGCGACCCACAAAACCTGCCACTCGCGCGCCGAGGGCGAGCGCGTCCAAAGGGATGGTTTTTTAGGGGGTCGGAGCGAAACTTGTCCCGAGCACGGCCGAGGGAGCTCCGACTTAATGCGGCGGCGTACAGCGCCCTACCTTTGCGCAGCCTCGCTCGTTTATCCTGAGTGCGGTGGCGAAGGGCAGCAAGCATTGCCCGCGGCGGAGATTCAGGTATGATGGAGCGGACACGATGAAAGCGACGCACCCAATTGTAGCCCGCCGAATCGCCTGGGTGATTCTTGCGGTGGCGTGCGTGGGCGGGATTGCGCAGGCGCGGTTCCGGCAGCCGAGCGAGGAGTATCAGGCGCGGCGAGCGAAGCTGCGCGCGGCGGTCGATGGGCCGGTCGTCATTTTCGGCTACACGGGGCACGAGGACGCGAGCGAGGTCGCGCTCTTCTTTCAGGAGCCGCACTTCTACTATCTGACCGGACACAGCGAGCCCGGCGCCGCGCTCGTCCTAATTCCGAGAGCGCCCACCGACGAACCCCAAGAGACTCTCTATCTGCCTCCACGCGATCCCAAGCAAGAGGTCTGGGAAGGGCCGAAGATCGGTCCGGACGATCCCGGCGTGGAAGAGAAAACTGGGTTCGCAAACGTCGAGCCGTTCGCGAACCTCAAGGGCGACCTCGAAAAACTCGCCAAGACCTACAAGAATGTTTACACGATTCTGCCGCCGAGCCACGAGGAAGGCTATCCGCACTTCACCGAATCGGTTGCCGCAATTCGCGCTGCGGTTCCAAACGTAAATCTCAAGGACATCGCGCCGCAGCTCGACGCGATGCGCCAGGTAAAGTCCGCGGGCGAGCTGGCGCTGATGCAGAAGGCCATCGACGCGTCGATCGATGCGCAGCTCGACGCGATGAAGACGATGCGTCCGGGGCTTTACGAATACCAGATCGCCGCGCGCATGAAGCAGATCCACGAATGGGCGGGCTGCGCGCGCGAGGCGTACGCGCCGATCGTCGGGACGGGATTCAACTCGACCGTGCTGCACTACAGCGTGCTCGACGCCGAGATCAAGGACGGCGATGTGATCGTGATGGACGTGGGCGGCGAGTACGGCGGCTACGCGGCGGACATCACGCGGACGATCCCGGCGAACGGCAAGTTCACGCCGCGGCAGCGCGAGATTTACGACATCGTGCTCGGCGCGCAGAATGCGGCGCTGGCGGCAATAAAGCCGGGCGCGGTGCTCTACGGCGGCAAGGGCAGCCTGCAACAGATCGTCACCGACTACATCAAGAATTCCAAGGGCCGCGACAAGGAAGGCCGCACGCTCGAGCGATACTATCCGCACGGCGTGAGCCATCACATCGGCCTCGACGTGCACGATCCCGGCGACCGCACGCGCCCGCTCGAAGCGGGAATGGTGATTTCGGATGAGCCGGGGATTTACATTCCGGAAGAAAATCTCGGCGTGCGCATCGAGGACGATCTGCTGGTCACGCAGGATGGATACAAAATACTGACCGCGCGGCTGCCGCGCACCGCCGAGGAAATCGAAAAGATCATGGCCGAAGCCCGCACGAATACGACGAGATGAGGCTTCGAAGTTCGTGATTACGCCCGGCGAAGTAATCTCCTACATCGAAATGTGTCAAGAGGAGGGCGTAAGTCTTCAACGTGGAATGAATTTCCACCTAAAAGGCAATGTTAGCGTGATTCTAATGAGCCTTCGGCGCGGCGCTCCATACGCGGACCGAATTGAGGAGAACGGAAGGCTACTAGTGTACGAAGGTCATGATGTGCCCAACGCTAAAGGCGGTCCGAATCCAAAGAAGGTGAATCAGCCTAGATTTTTCGCGAGCGGTAAGCCGACCCAAAATGGGTTGTTCTTCGATGCGGCGAAACAATTCGAGCGCGGCGAAGCATCGGCTGAGTTGGTGAAAGTCTACGAAAAGATTCGAGACGGGGTTTGGGTGTTCGACGGGATCTTTGAGTTGGTTGGAGCCAAAGAACAATCGGGTAATCACCGGCGGGTCTTCAAATTCAAATTGAGGCTTGTGGAAGATCAGTCAGCAATTCCCACCGGCGCCGACAGTGAGCTACCGCACAACCGTTTAATTCCGTCGTCAGTGAAGCTCGAAGTATGGAAACGCGATGGCGGCAAGTGCGTTCTGTGCGGAAATCGCGAAAACCTCCATTTCGACCACATCATTCCATACTCCAGAGGCGGATCTTCACTGCTGGCCAAGAATATTCAGTTGCTCTGCGCAAAACACAATCTGGAAAAGCATGACAAGATCGAGTAAGGCTATCGGCAAACTGTGTTGACAGTGCATGGGCCGGACCGTAGCATCGAATATTCGCCCGCGTGCCGGCGTAGCTCAGTGGTAGAGCGAGGGTCTCATAATCCCTAGGCCGTGGGTTCGATTCCCCCCGCCGGCACCATGTTTCCCAGCACGGTAGCTTGATCCGGCAGATTCCATTTTTTGAATGGCCGGTCCCGCTGAATTCGTACTTCTTCCGCCGCTCGATCGCGCGAGAAGAACTCGCAATCGCCTCGATCAGGGACCGCCGGAAGATTCCTATTGCAAAGACGCAGGCATTGGAATAGAAGCACGGAATCAGCCGACCAGTCCGTGCCAACGAAATCTCACCATCGTGATTCTCTGGAGCTCGATGGGCATGCAGCCCATCGGCCCACAAGACCAATGCCGGGAAATGCGGAGGGGGTGTAGCCATGCGCAATCGAATGTCTATTGCGTTTTCGGTTTGCTTGCTCGCGCTGTGGATGTCGGGAAGAGCCGGGGCCCAGGTGAACACGGTGAATCTCTCGGGGACCGTGCTGGACCCGCAAAGCCTGGCCGTGCAAGGCGCCACATTGACACTGAAGAATCTGGCGACTGGCGCCGAACGCACGGCGACGACGGACGAGAGCGGCCGATACGAAGTGATCGGCTTGCCGCCGGGTAACTACTCGCTCACGGTCGAGGCGAAGGGCTTCGCGACGCTCACGAATCCGTCGTTCACTCTTACCCTTGGCGTGGCGGCGGAGTACAGCCCGCAGCTGACGTTGCAGGAACAGACCTCGGCGGTGACCGTCACGGCGGCGCCGGGATTGGTGGAAACGAGCAAGACGGACGTCTCGACGACGATCACGGGAATGCAGATCGACAATCTTCCCATCAATGGCCGCAACTACATCAACTTCACGCTCTTGAACTCGCAGGCCGCACGTGACGATACGCCCTCGATCGGAGCGGCGCCCACGAGCGGGTTGAACTTCGGCGGGCAACGGGCGCGGTCGAACGAAGTGTCCGTGGATGGAGCCGACGCGGTGGACAACTCGGTAAACGGCGTGCGCGCGACGGTGTCTCAGGAAGCGGTACAGGAATTTCAAGTAATCACCAGCAATTACATGCCGGAATACGGCCGGGCCATGGGAGGCGTGGTCAACATCGTCACGAAATCCGGATCGAACGAAGTTCACGGCGACGTGTTCGGCTACTTGCGCGACAGCGCCATTCAGGCGCGGAACGCTTTCTCGGTGACGGCCAATTGCGACATTGCGACGTTCACCTGCGGAACGAAGCCCGTGAAACAGTCGTACACGCGCGTGCAGGCCGGCGTTACAGTCGGCGGGCCCATTCAGAAAGACAAGACGTTCTACTTCTTCAGTTATGAAATTACGCGGCGCCAGGAAACCGGATTCACGAATATCGGCGCCAACAATTTCGGACTGGTCGCCGTTCCAGGGGCGAGCGTGTGCTCCGCGACTCCCCTGCTATTGACGGGCCCGGTGACCGATCCGAACAGCCAGGCAGCGTTTTATCCCGCGGCGATCGCGGAGGCGGGCGGCTGCGAAAGTCCTTTCGCGGCCGGACTCATCGGCGGGGCCGCTCTGTCCGGCGGGGCCTCTGCCGCCGCGCTCTTTGGCAACGTGAAAGTTGGCGGCGTGAATATTCTCCCGCCAGGCGCAAACGCATTTCCGGAGGACAGCGTCCCTTTGCCCTCGACGTTTCAGGGGCTGGCCTCCGTGATCGGCAACTATCCCACATCGGACGAAGGCGGCATTTATTCCTTGAGGCTCGACCACATCTGGAATCCACAGAACAGCACGTTTCTCCGCGCGATGGTTTCGCCGGACACGAATTCGGGCATTCAAGTGAACGCCCAGAACCAGACCTTCGGGCAAAACGCCGGAAACCGCACTTCGACCCAGCAAACGCGCGATCTGGCGATCATCGGCCAGCACACCACGACGATCGGCAGCGACCTGTTTAACGAAGCTCGTTTCCAATTTTCGCGCCGGGGCCTGCTCTACGGTTTCTCCAACCTGTTCGGCGGAAGCTTCCCCGCGGACAACATCGCCGGCGCCGCGTTTCTGGGACGCGAGCCTTTTTCGACAGAAGACCGCATCGAGCGCCGCTTCCAGTGGACGGACAACATCACGTGGACGAAGGGCGCACACACTTTGAAGTTCGGTGCGGACACGAACCTGGTTCAGTTGCGCTCGGGAGCCAGCCAAGTGCTCACGCTGAACTACGGCGGCGTCTTCGATTTCGGAAGCCTTTCCGCCGGCTCATTGTCGCCGGCCTTACAAGGCCTCCCTGGTTTTAGCGCCGTTCAAGCGTATGGATTGGGCATTCCGACGATTTTCTTTCAAGGAGTCGGCCAGTCGCGGCGCCTGTTCGACAACAAGACCCTCGGCGCCTTCGCGCAGGATAGCTGGAAGATCAATCGCAAGCTGACGCTGAACTACGGGGCGAGGTACGACGTCGAGTGGTTACCGACCTTTACTCCGGGAACCGCGGTCAACGCCGCCGCCGAGCAGGCCTTCGGCGTGGTGGAGGGCATCCCCACAGATTCGAACAACATTGCGCCGCGGATCGGCATCGCCTGGGACCCATGGGGCGACGGCAGGACCGTGGTTCGAGCGGGATACGGGTTCTTCTACGACCATCCCGCCCTGGCGCTTGCCTTTCTTTCCACAGCAGAAGACGGTTCGCTTTCCGCGATCTTAGAAGCCGCCGGGGGCGGACCGTCCGCCGCGAACATCGACGATCCCACAAATCTCGCAGCCGTGAATGCGTCCTCGATTTTCCAAGGAATTCTAAGCTCTGCCTCCATCGCGCCCAGCCCGGCTCCGCCGATCACGAGTTGCTCCAACGCCTCACCCACGATGTGCTATGGAATACCGGGGATTCCGTTCGGAGGAGGACCGCAGATCTTCGGCTCGACTTTCTCCAATTCGGTCTTCAATCAGCAGCGATTCCTGACGGTGGCGGGATACACGCCGGGCGGAGGATACCCTCTGCCGCTTTTGCCATTTACAATTCCCGTCCGGAGGAACTTCCAATATGCCCTCGCGCAGCAGGCCAACCTGACG
>Ga0335077_10013715_pt1 | contig 10126 bp, 5 predicted proteins | sample Lox_Sample_31_FD_207151 | JGI IMG/M metagenome (GOLD analysis project Ga0335077, IMG submission 207151) | Soil microbial communities from Loxahatchee National Wildlife Refuge, Florida, United States - Lox_Sample_3.1 | ecosystem: Environmental > Terrestrial > Soil > Wetlands | place: USA: Florida...
AGGCCAGAGTAGCTCAGGTGGTTAGAGCAGCGGAATCATAATCCGCGTGTCGGGGGTTCGAATCCCTCCTCTGGCATCAACGCTCTTCGGCCCGCCAAGTGCGACTTGGCGGGCTTTTGACTTAGCGAATTACATAGTGCCCGGCCTGAGGGGGTCGGAACAGGTCTGCGTGCCTAGATCGGCGCATGTCTAGGTGCGCGCTGCGCCCCTAAGTCATTGTGTTGCATCAGGTCTAGGCACTCTAGGAGATGTAATGGGAGCCGAGTGGCGATGGGCGTCGCCCGCGTACCCGGTGAAATCCCCATCGTGTGGGGCACCCCGAAACGGACCCGCCGATGGCAACGAACTGGATTGAGCACGAGTGGCCGGCCTCTAAGGTCACCTGAGTCCGCGGTCCTAATCTTAGATCGCGTCCAAGCCATCCGGAGCGTTCTCCCTATCAAGAGTGTACGCGCTGATCTTCGCGCGAAGATGGTCGAGCCAAGCCTCGACACCAGTGGCCCCAGCCCGCTGCAACACCTGCGCAAAGGCGATCTGCTCGCGACAACACACCGCCTCCTCATGATGCCTCGAGTCGGGCCAAGTGGAGACCCGTGCATGCGCAAGCCGTGCGTGCGTTGCCTCGTGAACCAGGTCCAGCGCGATCACCGGTGCTTCGTATTCGACTGCAATGGCCTCGGCGAGGTAGCAGGTCTTTGTCAAGTCGGAGTACACGCTGTTTCTCCAAGGCACAACGACGAGCCGACGCACGTCTCGCAGCAGACGTCGATACCTCCGAGGGTCGAGACGATCCATGAGCACAAGCGCCGCCTCGACCTTCCCCCAAAGGGGCGTTGCCTTACTGGTATTGTGAATCCTCACCGACAATCCGTGTAGCTTCCTAGGGCGGCACGCCGCGAACTCAAGTCCTTCTGAGAGGGCAAGTACCGGACTAAGGGCCCAGTAACGGAGCCAATAACCGAAGTGTCGTATCGCTCGCAAGCTCATTGACTGGTCGACCACCCCAGGGTGGAGGTCCGGCTGTGTTCGGCTTTCTGCGTCGCCTCGCGGCGGGCTCTCGCATCATGAAGGTGCGCCACATGATCGGCCTAGAAACGCGGACCAGCAAGGGCAGGCCGCCCGTTGACAGCACGAAGCGAGACGCGCAAGACGTCGAGCTGTTCGCCCAGCACGTGAAGCCACTCGGCGGGCGCCTTCCAAGAGACATTGTGTCGCCGGAAGTGTGGGCCCAGGGCTACGGGCGGATCATCGAATGGGCCGATGCACTCATAGCCAGCGCGAGGCGACATTGCCCTGGCCTTCCACACATCCACTTCGATTTTGTCTTCAATGAGAGCATCAATGCGCAGGCGTTCAAGAAGGAGGGAAGGTACTTCGTCGCGTTGTATACCGGCACACGGTACATGCTCGAGTTGGTCTTCTTCAAGATGCTGTCTGATGCACGCCTGTTCCCGTTTGTGCCATCGGCCGCGGAGGAGGGCAGCAGGCCGGCGCCATTCAGCTACTCCGTCCGAGCCGAAGAGATGTACAGGGCTGGCATCCGTCCGGTCCGACCCAAGTCCCAAGATCGGTGGGCCTACGCAACTCAGCTGCTGCACCGCGCGTTCCTATTCCTGATCGGTCACGAAATCGCGCACATCACGCTTGGGCATGTCGACTTGCTAGCAGACAGGCACGCCGGCGCCCTGCCCGAGGTGGGATGGAATCTTCCCACGGAGGAAGACGTCCTTGAGAGGCAGGCGATGGAGGCTGATGCCGACCGGCGATCGGTCATCAGCGCCATGGCGTCGGCCAAGCTGGCGCACGAGGCGCCGATACCGGATAGGCCCCGGTGGGTAGACAGCCGCCGGTCGGTGACGGACCTGATCTTCGACTGGTCGTTCGCGATGAACTGTGTCTTCCGGATCTTCGGAGACGTTGACGTCCTAGAGCCAGAGTTGGGGCGCGTTAGCCACCTGCCTGGCCCCATGCGCCGCTTCATGGCGTCTGTGGATGCTGCCACTTATGTCGGTGAGGTGTGGAAGCCCGCTGAAGCAAAGGCCACCGTGTGGAAGGCGTTGCGGCATGGTATCCTCTACACAGAGTTGGCGTTCATGACCCTGATGAACCAAGAACGCAGCGGCAAGGGTGTCATCCACGCATTTAGTCGGTCGGGCCGAGAATACGCCACCAGAGTAGGCGCCTACAGTCACAACACCCTTGCCAGGAAGCTCGAGCCGTTCGCCTTCGAGGCGACCATCAGTTAGCAGCCGGTGGTTGGCTTGAACCCGCCCGCGCTGGCGGCCGGGGCGGCCGGACTGCATATCATTACCCGGCGCCACGCGGGCCCCTCGCAGCCGTCGAGCTGCGGCGAGCCACGCGACCAGCACGCGAGGGTCCAGCCATGGCCCATGTACTCCGTGTCGAGCACCGAGGCGTCTACCTCTATGCGGCGGTGGCCGGTGACAACACGCCGCAGGATGTCCGGGAGTACCTCGCCGACGTCCAGGCAGCGTGCGTGTCGTCCGGGTGTCCCCGGGTCCTCATCGAGGAGAACCTCGCGGGCCCGAGCCTCGGGACCATGGACATCTTCGCCATCGCGGCGGGGGGCGGCAGGAAGGCGGCGACCTCGATCGCCAAGATCGCCTATCTGGACCTCAACCCGGACCACGAAGCGAAGGGCATGCAGTTCGCGGAGAACGTGGCGGTGAACCGCGGGCTCAACGTCCGGCTGTTCACCGACCGGCGCGAGGCCGAGGCTTGGCTGTCGGCATAACCCCCCGCCACCGCTTCCTCGCCGCCCGCGCCGCCTACGCGGCGGTCATCCTGCTGGCCACGCTCACCGACCTCCACTTCTCCGGCGACCTGGCCGCGGCCGCGGGTCGGCTGGCACGCGCCTTCACGCCGTCCCTGGGCTGGCGCGACGCCGTCGACGGGCTGCGGAACGTCGCACTGTTCGCGGGCCTCGGGGCGGTGTGGGTGGTGACGTCGCTCACCGGCCGCGCGGGCGAGGAGGTCCGGCGCGCGACCTGGATCGGGCTTGCCCTCAGCGCCACCGTCGAGGGGCTGCAGGTCTTCTCGCCGGTCCGCATCGCCAGCATCGTGGACCTCGCCACCAACACGTTCGGCGCCTTCGCGGGCGCCGCCGTCACCGCGCTGCTCATCTACGAGATCCAGCGCTCGCGGGGTGCGCGCTCGTACCTCGGCCTGCCGGCGTCGCTCGTGGCCGCGGGCTACGGCCTGGCCGTGCTCGTCGAGGCCGCGGTGCCCCTGTTCCAGTCGCAGCCGGTGGCCGGCATCGAGGCTGGGCCGCTGGGCTCCCTCCGGATCGCGCTCGGCACGTCGAGCTTCTGGCCGGGCCCCGAGCAGGCGTTCGACGTGCTGCTGTTCGCGCCCGCGGGCTTCCTCGCCGTGATGGCGCTCGCCGAGCGGGGGAAGGAGGCCGGCCGGATCTGGCTGCCGGTCGCCGTGGCCGGCGCCGCGCTCGCGGTCGCCGCCGAGCTGGGGCACGGGGCGATCCGCGTGCCGATCCGCTGGGGTGCGGCGTTGCTCCACGCCGCGGCCCTGGCCGGGGGCGCGTGGGCCGCCGGCCGGTGGCTGGGGACGCTGAGCCGCCGGCTGCGCGGGCCGGCGCGCGCCCGGGCGGCGATCGTGGCGGCCGCCGCGCTGCTCGCACTGTGGGGGTGGCGCCCGCTGGTGCCGCAGACGGACGCGAGCCTGATGGCGGCGCAGTTCACCACCGAGCACCTCGTGCCGCTCCAGGCCCTGGCCGGCGAGCAGGACGCCTTCAGCGCCCTGCACGTCGCCCAGCAGTTCCTGCTGTACCTGCCGTTCGGCGCGCTGCTGGCCGTGTGGCCGCTGCGGCTCACCGGCCGCTGGGCGCACCTGTGGCCCGCGCTGTGGCTCGCGGCCGCCGTGGAGCTGGGTCACATCCTGATCGCGGACCGCTTCTTCGACGTGACCAACGCGCTGCTCGCCTGCGCCGGCCTGGCGATGGGCTGGGTCGCGGTACGCCGCTCGGGCTTCCGACCGTACGGCGCCGCCTGGCCCGCGCCGGCCGCCTCGAGCGCCGCCGGCCAGAGCCCGCGTCGCTGAGTTGCCATCGCACCGCCGCGGCCGCAGCTTAGGTCGCGTTCATCGTCGGCCGGAATCGCCCACTCACCCGGAGCCACCCGTGTCGCTCGTGTTCGCCCTGCTGCTCGCCGGCGCCCAGCAGCTTCCCGGTCAGGTCCCCGACACCGTGCACGCCACCGTGCACCGCATCTTCGGCACGCGCGACTTCGCCCCGGAGCGCTTCGGCCCCGCCCGGTGGATCGAGGACGGTGCGGCGTACACGACCGTGGAGCGCGCCGCGCAGGGCAAGGGCCGGGACATCGTCCGCTATGCCACGGCGACCGGCGCGCGCAGCGTGCTGGTGGCGGCGCAGCGGCTCGTGCCCGCCGGCGACACCGTCCCGCTCGACTTCGACGACTACGGCTGGTCGGCGGACCGCCGCCTGCTGCTGCTGTTCACCAACACGCGCCGCGTGTGGCGGGAGAACACGCGGGGCGACTACTGGGTCCTGGACCTCAAGACCGGCGCGCTGCGCAAGCTCGGCGGCGACGGGCCACCCTCGACGATGATGTACGCCAAGTTCTCCCCCTCGGGGGACCGGGTGGCGTACGTGCGCCAGGGCGACCTCTACGTCGAGCGGCTGGCCGACGGCGCGGTCACCAGGCTGACCAGCGGCGCCACCGCGACGCTCGTCAACGGCATGACCGACTGGGTGTACGAGGAGGAATTCGGGCTGCGCGACGGGTTCCGCTGGTCGCCCGACGGGACCAGGATCGCTTACTGGCAGTTCGACATGTCCGGCGTCGGGACCTTCCTGCTGATCAACGACACCGACTCGCTGTACCCGTTCACCATCCCGGTCCAGTATCCGAAGGTGGGCACGCCGAACTCGGCGGTGCGCGTGGGCGTCGTGGCGGCCGCCGGCGGGCCCACGACCTGGATCCGGGTGCCCGGCGACTCGCGCAACACCTACCTGCCGTGGATGGAATGGGCCGGGCCGGGCGAGCTGCTGCTCCAGCACATGAACCGCCGCCAGAACGTGGACGAAGTGCTGATGGCCGACGCGGCGAGCGGCGCCGTGCGCACGGTGCTCTCGGAGCGGGACAGCGCGTGGGTGGACCTCGAGACCGGCGTGCCGTGGGTGGACGGCGGGCGCCGCTTCCTGTGGACCAGCGAGCGCGACGGCTGGCGCCACGTCTACTCGGTGTCGCGCGACGGACGCGACGTGCAGCTGGTGACCCCGGGCGCGTTCGACGCCGTGCAGCTGGTGGCCGTGGACTCGGCGGGCGGCTCCCTCTACTTCATCGCGTCGCCGACCAACGCCACCCAGCGCTACCTGTACCGCTCGCGGCTCGACGGTCGCGGCACCGCCACCCGGATCACGCCGGCGGGGCTGGCGGGCACGCACGGTTACGACATCTCGCCGGACGCCCGGTGGGCGATGCACACGGCCTCGAGCGCGGACGCGCCGCCGACGCTGGACCTGGTGCGCCTGCCGGCCCACCAGAGCGTGCGGACCCTGGTGGACAACCACGCCCTGCGGGCGGCCGCGCAGCCGTTCCTCGCCCGGCCCACCGAGTTCTTCACGGTGACGGCCGACAGCGGAGTCACGGTGGACGGGTACCTCGTTCGGCCACGGGACTTCGACTCGACCCGGACCTACCCGGTGCTCGTGTACGTCTACGGCGAGCCGGCGGGGCAGACGGTGCGCGACGCGTGGGGCGGGTCGGGCTCGCTGTGGTACCACGCGCTGGCCGACCTCGGCTACCTGGTGGTGAGCTTCGACAACCAGGGCACGCCGGCCCCCAAGGGCCGCGCCTGGCGCAAGGTGGTCTTCGGTGAGATCGGGTCGCGGTCGAGCCGGCAGCAGGCGCACGCCGTCCGCGCGCTCGCCCGCTCGCGCCACTACGTGGACTCCACCCGCGTCGCGATCTGGGGCTGGAGCGGCGGCGGGTCGAGCACGCTGCAGGCCATGTTCCGCTACCCCGACGTGTACCAGGTCGGGATGGCCGTGGCGTCGGTCGCGGACGAGCGGCTGTACGACACCATCTACCAGGAGCGGTACATGGGGCTCCTGCCCGACGACTCGGCCGCCTACGACCGCGCCTCCGCCATCCACTACGCGGATGGCCTGAGGGGGAGCCTGCTCATCGTCCACGGCTCCGGCGACGACAACGTGCACTACCAGGGCGACGAGCGCCTGGTGAACCGCCTGGTCGCGCTCGGCAAGTCGTTCGACTTCATGGTCTATCCGAATCGCTCGCACTGCATCTGCGAGGGCGCGGGCACGACCGAGCACGTCTACCAGCTTCTCACCCGGTACCTGCTGGCGCACCTGCCCGCCGGCGGCCGCTGAGCGGAGGGAAGGGGGGCCGGGCGGCCCGTCGCGGGTCGCCCGGAACCGGGGGATCGGGGCGTGAGCCGGTGGTGCCTCCGGCCGGCGCGCCGCCCGGCGCTTTGCGACGCCCGTCACCGCGCGTAGCGCCGGGGTCGTTACCATAGTTAAGCTTGGTGTCCCGTGCGCCGACTTCTGCCCGTCGCCCCGCTGTCTAAGCTGCCCGGTTCCATACGGTTGGCGGCCTCGGTGCTGTCCATCGCCGGCACGAGCCTCGTGGCGACGTGCCGGCTGCAGGACCTCGTCAACCCGGGCCGGATCCACACGCTGCAGCTGGCCCCGGCCACCCTGCTGGACTCGGCGCGGGCCGGCAGCCTCTCGCCCCGGGTCACGAAGCTCGCGCTCCAGGTCGGCACCGACGGCGTCACCTGGTCGGTGAAATCGGTGCTGGGCAGCGCGTGGCTGCGGCCGGCGACCACGACCGGGACCACGCCGGACACGGTCTCGGTCGCGCTGGACCCCTCGGCGCTGGGCGGCGGCGTCTACCGCGACACGCTGGTGTTCTCGGTGGCGAGCCTCGCGGTTTCGCCCGTGTCGGTGCCGGTCGAGTTCCGCGTGATGGGGTGCGTGGTCACGAGCCTCGTCACGGGGACGACGGTCAGCGACTCCCTGATCGCGGGCGATTGCGCCGCGCCGCACCGCGCGGGGCGGCTCGCCAAGCTGTACAGCCTCACCGGCAACGCCAACGACACCGTCTCGCTGCGGCTCATGTCCCCGGCGTTCGCCAGCTACCTGGTGCTGGACAGCGCCGCGGCCCTGGCCGGCGTGCCGTCGCTCGCCGAGGGCGCCAGCTGTCGCGCCGGACAGAGCGGCGCGTGCCTGACCTACGTGCGGCTCCCGCACGCCGGCACGTACGAGGTGGAGGCGACCAGCGCTTCGGGCGTGGTCACGACGGGGCCGTTCACGTTGAGCCTGACGGCACCGCGGCCGCCGGTGGCGCCCGACACCCTCACCCAGATCTCGAGCGACGGGCTGACGATCGTGCCCGCGGGCGGCACGGTCACCCAGGACACGATCGGCCTCGGGGCCCGCGTCGCGGATCCGGACAGCGATTCCGTGCGGGTGCAGATCGAGGTGCGGCCGCTCGGCACGGCGTTCACCGGCGCCGCCACCGACACCAGCGGCTGGGTCGCGTCGGGCAGCCGGGCGCTGGCGACCGTCACCGGTCTCGCGAACTTCGCGACCTACCACTGGCAGGCGCGCGCGGTCGACGCCACGGGCCGGACGAGCGCCTGGGTGGCCTTCGCCGGCGGCACCAGCGGATTCCAGATCGTCGTGCCCCAGCCGCCGCACGCGCCGGCCAGCCTCGGGCAGTTCAAGAGCAACGGCACGACGGCCATCGCCGTCGGCGGCACGACCAACGAGTCCACGGTGAAGTTCCAGGGGCTGCTCACCGATCCGGACACCACCTCGCAGCTGCGGCTGGACGTGGAGGTCGAGCCGGTCGGCACGGCGTTCACCAACGTCGCCACGGGCTCCAGCACGCCGGTCGGCAACGGGAAGGTCGCGACGGCGACGGTCGCCAACCTCTCCGACAACACCGCGTACCACTGGCAGGCGCGGGCCGTGGACCAGGGAGGCCACGCCGGCTCGTGGGCGTCGTTCGGCGGGAACGCGGAGTCGGAAACCGACTTCGCGGTCGCCATCCCGCCCTCGCAGCTCGCGATCCTGACCCAGCCCGCCGCGGACACCTCGGGCAGCCCGGTCGCCCCGGCCGTGCGCGTGGCCGCGCAGGACGCGCTCGGCAACCTGCTGGCGAGCTACACCGGCACGATCTCGGCCGCCCTCGCCTCGGGCCCGCTGGGCGGAACGCTCTCCGGCACGACCTCGGTCGCGGCGGTCGCGGGCGTCGCGACCTTCGCGAATCTGGTGACGGACAAGGCGGGGACGGGGTACACGCTGCGCTTCAACGCGGGCGCGCTCACCACGACCAGCAGCCCGTTCGCCACGGTGCCCGGCCCGGCGAGCGTCGGGACCTCCGTGGTGACGGCGTCGAGCGGCACGGTGGCCTCGGGCGCGGCGGTGACGCTGACGCTCCAGGCCAAGGACGCGGCGGGCAACAACCTGACCGCGGGCGGCTCGACGGTGGCGTTCACCGCTTCGGGCGGCACCAGCACCGGCGTCGTCGGCGCGACGACGGACGTCGGCAACGGCACCTACACCGCGACGTTCACGGGCGTGGCGTCGGGGACGGCGACGACGATTCACGCGACCATCGGCGGGGTCGCGGTCGCCTCGACGGCGACGGTGACGGTGACGCCGGGGCCGGTGTCGACCAGCCAGTCGGCGGTGACGACCTCCAGCGGGATCGTGGCGTCGGGCGTCGCGGCCACCCTGACGCTGCAGGCGAAGGACGCGGCGGGGAACAACCTCACCGCCGGCGGCCTGACGGTCGCGTTCACGGCCAGCGGGGGCACCAGCACCGGGACCATCTCCGCCACGACGGACCACGCGAACGGCACCTACACGGCGACCTTCACCGGCGTGGCGGCCGGCACGGCGGACACGATCCACGCGACCATCGGCGGCGTGGCCGTCACCAGCACGCTGCCGACGATCCAGGTGACGCCGGGCACCACGGTCAGCGCGAGCCAGACCACGGTGGTCGCGGCGCCGGCCTCCATCGCGGCGTCCTCGGGGAGCGTCACGTCCACGATCACGGTGACGGCGAAGGACGCCGCGGGGAACCCGGTCGCCGGCGTGATGGTCACGCTGGCCGCGACCGGGAACGGCAACAACATCGTGCAGCCGGTCGGCAACACCAACGCCAGCGGGGTGGCCACCGGCTCGTTCAGCAGCACGGCGGTCGGGTCCCACACCGTGTCGGCCAACGCCGGCGGCGTGCTCGCGACGCAGCAGCCGACGGTGACGGTGACCCCGGCGGCTCCGGCGTCGCTCGCGTTCCTCGTGCAGCCGAGCAACGTGTCGGCCGGCGCGGTCATGGCGCCGGCGGTGCAGGTCGAGGTGCTCGACGCGTTCAGCAACCTCGTGACGACGGCGTCCGGGACGGTGAGTCTCGCCCTGACGGTGCCGAACGGCGCAACGCTGACGGGGGGCGGGGCGGCGACGGTCACGAACGGCGTGGCGACCTTCAGCGGCCTCAAGGTGGACAAGGTCGGCACCTACACCCTGACGCCGTCCACGACGGTGAGCGGCGTGACGACCTTCCCGGCCTCCGGGAGCTTCTCCGTCGCGCTCGGCACCGGGCTGCTGCTCGCCTTCACCACCCAGCCGCCCGCCACGATGACGGCGGCCGCGAGCTTCGGGGCGGTCGTGACGGTCCGGGACTCGTCGGGCAACACCGCGACCGGCTTCTCCGGCAACGTGAGCCTCGCGATCGGGACCAACCCGGGCGGCGGGACGCTGAGCGGGACGACCAGCGTGGCGGCGGTGGCCGGGGTGGCCACGTACAGCGGCCTCACCATCAACAAGGTGGGGACGGGCTACACGCTGGTCGCGACGGCGACCGGCCCGGCCAGCGGGACGAGCGCGGCATTCAACGTGACGCCGGGCGCTCCGACCCAGCTGGTGTGGTCGCAGCAGCCGAGCAACGTGGTGGCGGCGGCGACGATGAGCCCGGCGGTGACCGTGACGGTCGAGGACGGCCAGGGCAACGTGGCGACCCAGGCCAGCGGGACCGTCACGCTGGGTCTCACGGGCTCGCCGGCCGGCGCGACCCTGACGGGTGGCGGCGCCACG
>Ga0335077_10013716_pt1 | contig 10126 bp, 13 predicted proteins | sample Lox_Sample_31_FD_207151 | JGI IMG/M metagenome (GOLD analysis project Ga0335077, IMG submission 207151) | Soil microbial communities from Loxahatchee National Wildlife Refuge, Florida, United States - Lox_Sample_3.1 | ecosystem: Environmental > Terrestrial > Soil > Wetlands | place: USA...
CCCATCTCCAGATTCTCTTGAACGGTCATCGCGCCAAACAACTGCCGTCCCTCCGGCACCAGCACGAGACCACGCGCGGTCTTGAGGTGAGGCGGAAGTCCAGTTACGTCCTCTCCTTTGAAGACAACACGGCCGCGCCACGGAGCGATCGATCCCGCAATGGCTCTCAGCGTGGTGGTCTTTCCGGCGCCATTGGCGCCGACGATGGTGGTGAACGCTCCGCGCCTCGCCACCATCGAAATGCCCCAAAGCACCTGCACCCCGCCATAACCGGCATCGAGAGACACGATTTCTAAGAGTTTCTCGCTCATGGCGGCATTTCGATCGCGATCGACGCCGCGAGTGATGGATCACCGAGATAAGCCTCGATGACCGCCGGATTCGCTGCGATTTCGACCGGCTTGCCCTCGGCTAGCTTCTGGCCTGAGTTGAGGACGATGATCCGGTCGGAGAGATTCATAATCGCTTGCATCAGATGCTCGATGAGGAGGATGGCGACACCGCGGGCGCGAATGCCACGAATGACAGTCACCATGTGCTCAATCTCGGTGGGGTTTAAGCCCGCGAGAACCTCGTCCAGGAGTAGCAGGTGCGGCCGAGCGGAGAGTGCGCGCGCGAGCTCGAGGCGCTTTTTCCCCGCGATCGTGAGCTGCGAGGCCAGCATCGTGACGCGATCATCGAGTCCGACCAGGGCGCAGGCTTCCTCCGCCGCCTTGCGCGCCCTCCCGAGCGCGAGGTTCTCATGGCCGAAACAAGCCCCCACCTTACAGTTCTCGAGCACTGTCATCGTGGCGAAGGGCTGCACGATCTGATGGGTGCGCGCCAGTCCAAGGCGAGCGACGTAGAACGGGCTCTTGCCGGTGATGTCGATCCCGCGAAATCGGATCCGTCCGCTATCGGGCGCCATCACTCCATTGATGAGGTTGAAGACCGTCGATTTGCCGGCTCCGTTCGGTCCGATCAATCCAAGTATCTCGCCGTTTTCGACGACAAAGCCGAGACGGTCGACCGCCTGTAATCCGCCGAATCGTTTGGTGAGACCATCGATTTCCAGGAGCGCCTTCATTCCAGCACCCTACGTAGGCGCGGCCAGCGCTCGTGAATCCATCCCATTAGCCCGCCCGGTGCGAAAAGCACGATGATCAGCAGAAGTGCACCGGCGATGACGAGCTGAAAATTCGAGAAGGTGTCAGAGGTCAGAAGCCAACCCCGCATCTCTTCGTAAAGATACGCACCGAGCGCAGGGCCGGTAATTGTCCCCTGACCGCCCAGCATCACTATCACGATGGCTTCCGTGGAAAGCCCGAGGTCGAATGCATCCGAGGGCTGGATGAAAGCCGCCTTGAAGAAATATAGCCCACCAGCGACCGCCGGAAGGAAAGCGGAGAGGCAGTAAGCGATCGCCTTGAAGAGTGGCGTGGGAACGCCGAGGACTGCTGCTGCGTCCTCATTTTGTCCGATTGCAAGGAGCCCCAGTCCAAATTTGGAGCACTTGATCGCGTAACTTAGATAGAGGGAGAGCCCCATCACCGCAACAAGCAGGAAGTAAATCACCCAGAGCGCCCGGCCGGGACCGCCTAGCGGCTGAAATAATTCCGTCGAGATATAGACCCCGGACGAGCCGCCCCAAGGTTCGAAATTTGCGACGAAGGCCTGCACGGCCTCGTTGACGCCGATGGTTGCAAGGGCAAAGAAAGGGCCTCGCAGCCGCAGGATACCCAAGCCGAACAGCAAGGCCAAAAAACTCACGGCAATACCCGCGCCGAGCGCGGCGGCCACTAAGGGCCAGGCTCTCTCGCTGGTGAGATAGACGCAAATATAGCCGCCGAGACCGAAGAAGACGATGCTGCCGAAATTGATGTAGCCGCAATAGCCGAGCATGATGTTTAGATTGCTCGCGAGCGTTATGTAGACGGCCGCGAGCAGCAGGCTTTCGCGCAGCTCCACGTCGTCACCGATGAGCGGTGTGAGCGCGAAGGCAGCGATCGCAAGTGCAATGAGCCACGCGCAAGGTCGTTGCAGCAGCATCCCGCCTCCGCCAATCTCACGTGCGCCGGCGCGCAAAGATTCCACTCGGAAACGCGATCAGCACGAGGACGAAGAGTACGAACTCGATCACCAGCGTCCAGCTCACCGGCACGAACGGCGTCACCGTGCCCTCAATGAGACCGAGGGCGATGCCGCCCATGAGCGCGCCGGTCGGACTGCCGAGACCGCCCAGCGCCGTCACGATAAAGCTCTTAAGCTGATAGGTGTCGCCCGAAAGGACGGTGAACGGAAAAAGTGTCCCGATCAGCATCCCCGAGGCGCTCGCGAGCGCCGCACCGAGACCGAAGGAGAGCGAGAGAACGCGCGTCGTGGGAATTCCTACGAGCTCGGCGGCCTCCCTGTTGTTGGCTACCGCGCGTATCGCCTTTCCGATCCGCGTGCTGTAAAGGAAGAAATAGAGCGACGCCGCGAGCGCCGCGGTGAGAATCGCTGCGAGGATGTGCGTCCCCGGAAACGTGTAGCGGCCCCAGCTGAGGCCCGGAAGCGACACCGCGACGTTGAAGAGGCGAGTTCCCCAGAGTGCCGTTCCGAGGCCGATCAAGACGAGATTGACTGAGAAAGTCGAGAGCAGGCTCATAAGCGGAGGCCGGCCGATTACCCGGTGGACCGCGATCCAGTAGAGAAAGACCCCGGCAAAGAACCCGATAGCGAAGATAGGTAGCAGCGCGGCATAGACGGGGATGCCCAGCGCAGTCGTCAGCAGGTAGAGGCCGAACATGCCCGCGACGATCATAGCGCCGTGCGTGAGGTTGACGACATCCATCACCCCCCAGATCAGCGTGATGCCCATAGCAGCCAGCCCGTAGACCGCGCCCACAAGGACACCGTCGATAACCGAGGCCGCAAATCCGAGCATCCGAGATCCGAGGGCGCCGGGACGAGAGGCAGCAAAACGCCTCCCGCCCCGCCTGGCTCAGTGCAGCGGATACAGTAGATCGGCCGTCTTGGCCGCGAGCGGCCAAACGATCTCGCGCTGGAGCTTGCCGCCTTTCGTTTGCCATTGCGCCAACACCATCTCGTGCGCGATTTGCAGCCCGTGATGCTTGGCGTCGGTTGCGAATTTCACGCGCCCGAAGAATGTGGTGACGTCCATACCGTTGAGCGCCGCCGCGACCTTTTCCGGCTCGATCGATCCAGCCTTCTCGATCGCGTGTTGCAGGATGGCGCCGCCGGTGTAGCCGGAAGCAGAGTGATAATCTGCGCTCAGATCGAATTTCGCTTGGAAAGCCTTGCTGAACTCCGCACCCGTCAGTCCGAAGTCCGGCTTGTAAACCGCTTGCGGTTCCCACTGCGACGGCACGGTGATCCCAAGTGCCGCTTGCCCCAGGCTTGCGAACTCCTGGTCGCCCGGCGCGACCAAAATGGTCGCCCATTTCAGATCCGCTTTCTGATCATAGAGCTGGCGCGCCAGCGTGGCACCATCGGGATAGTGTCCGCCGCCCAGTAGAGCATCGGCCTTGGCCGAGATGATCTTGTTGATGATCGGGCTGAAGTCAGTGGTGGAGGGCGGATAGGATTCGTCGAGGACGATATCGAAGCCGCTTTCCTTAGCCTCACCGCGAGCAGCGAGGACGACGGCCTTCGAGAAGGGATCATCGGAGTAAACGAACGCCACTCGAGCGTGGGGATTCTTGGAGTGGAGGGCATCGATCGCGCCGGTGAGGTAGTGGTCGGCCGAGGTGATCACCTGAAACAGGTACTTGTTGCCGAGCTCATAGGTCTTCGGCTCCGCGCCGCCGACGACCATCATAATCTTGCCGTACTGCTCGCTGATGACCGCGGCCGTTCCCGTTAGTCCAGAGGAATAGGGACCGAACAGGAAATTCGCCTTGTCATCCACAATTAAGCGCGTGTAGAGCTGCTGAACGCGGCCGCCCTGCGATTGATCGTCGTAGCTAACCAACCGAACCATATAACGCTTGTCACCGGCCTTAATTCCGCCGGCAGCGTTGACCTCGTCGCGCCACATTTCCACGCCGCGCATTTGCGCCACGGAGTCCACGTTTAGCGGACCCGTCTGCGACACAGTCATGCCGATTGTGATGGTGTTGCCGTCCGCTGCGAACGCGGCTCCCGCGATGACGAGGGCGGCCGCTGCCGAGCAAATGAATGTGGCAATCCTCATGTTGCGTCTCCCTGTTGGTGATGGCACGCCGTTCTCCTCGGGCGTTTCTGCACCCTCCATCGATGCCCATTGAAATAGTGCGCTTTGGTTGGCCGTGCTTGCCCAAGTGGTCCTGTGAAAAACTTTTAATCTCGCGCAAGCGCTTTCCGAGCGTCCCACGAGCATTCGCGTATCGCGGCGGACGCAACACTGCGGGGAGACCGGCTGTGAGCCCCGATTATCCTGAATTTCGACACGAGTAGATGGGGCGCGCCTTCTCTGGTTCGGCTTTGACGGGCACGAGTTGCGAAAAACGATTGGCGTCACTTGGTGCGGAGGAACTGCAGGACAACTTTAATGTCGCGATGGCGTCGTCTGGGTGGCCCCGGATAATGCGCTAGCTTGGTAACCCTTTCTCGCGACCGACGCAGTGGATCTTCTTCGGGTTCACCTTCATTCCCTCCCGCTCCAGCATCTACGCGAGCCGCCGATAGCCGAACCGCCGTCGCTCCGCGGCGAGCTCGCGGAGCCGAGCCCGCATCGCACCGTCATACCGCCGTATCTGGCTTTCCGAGGCATAGAGCGTCCTTTCGCTGATGCCGTGAGGATGGACAGCTCCGACGCCTTGGCTCCGGCCGCGTGCACCCGAAGCACCCCGTTGATCTGCTCCTGAGTGAACCGCTTTCTCTTCATCGTCCGCTCCTTTCCGACGGAGCGGACGCCGCCTCACATAGGGGAAGTTCTAGGAGAGGACGCCGTCGTCAATTGAGCTATTTTGCGAGTGACCCGCTAAGACATCTTCGCTTCTCTCGACGCATGAGCCTGATTTCGGTTCGGTGCGGACTTGCGCCGCTGCGGCCGAAGCAAACATCAACCTGGACAGAAATTCGAACAGTCGGCTCAGCCGCCTCGGCGCCGAATGGAGTACGACGCCTGCGTCATACATGAGATTCATTTAATGCTCAGGCAATACGCATTTAATAATCGCTTCCAGTTAGCTTTGTGGATGGAGCTTTAACACCGCTTGCGGCGGCACAGATCAATTCCGCCGAGGCACCCTTGCGGCAATGGTCAAGTAAAGCCGCAACGAAACACGGGAGGCCGGGAAAATGGCGAGCGCATCGCCCCTGAGTGCCAGGATTTTTCCGACGGATCGGCAGATATTGGGATATAGCCGCTATGTCGTATTCGCCGCGGCGTTCCTGTCGATGGCGGTCATAAGCCCCTATGAATATGCCTGGAGTTCGATGTCTGGCCACATTGGCGGCCTCTACCAATGGTCGCACGAGCAGATCGGCTGGATGTTTACGCTCTTCGTCATCTTTGAGTCCCTCGGCACCCTTCCCGGTGGGCTTCTCAGAGATCGGTTCGGGCCACGCTGGGTCACGCTCATCGCGGGTGTAATCGCGGGATTGGGGATCTATGCGACGTCGCTAGGGCCCTCTTATTGGGCCGTGCTGATCCTCTGGTGCATTGGAAGCTTCTTCGCCGGATTCGTCTATAACACCGCGGTTACGACAGCGAACAAATGGTTCCCCGACAAACGCGGCCTGATCGCGGGATTGATCGCCGGCGCATTCTCCTGGGGCTCGCTGCCGTTCATCTTTCCGATCCGCGCCATTCCCAAGGACGCACCTGATTCCGTCTTCTTCAATGTGATATACTTGATGGCGGTAATAATTGGCGGTGTCGCTGTGATCGCCGCCCTCTTCATGAAGGATCCCCCCGTCGGCTGGCGTCCGGCGAACTGGGTTCCCGCGAAATCCGTGCAGCGGCCGACGGACCACCAGTTCACCCTGGGCGAGGCACTGTCGACATGGCAAATGTGGGTGCTCATCGCCTCCTTCATCCTGATATCGAGCGCGGGTCTCGCGGGCGTCAGCAAGATCGTAAAGTACTCGAACAGCTTCGGCTTCACCGCGGCAGCCGCTACGGCAGCGGCAGGCGGTATCTCGATCGCAAACGGGATTGGCCGCGTCGTTCTCGGGGGTCTCTCCGAGCGTATTGGTAGAGAAACTGCGATGATCTGGAGCTACGTACTGACGGGCGTATTCCTACTTCTCACGATCGTGGCCGGCGAGATTCACAACGAGACCCTCTTCGTCTTGACCGCGATCCTCGCGATCTTCTTCTGGGGACCGCTCTTCTCGTTATTTCCTGCGACAATCGGGCAGTACTATGGCGCCGCCGCTGCGGGCTCCAATTACGGCGTCCTCTACGCGATCGCCAAGGGCTCGGGTGGCGTATATGGCGGCGTCCTCTCGGCGGTGCTGATCGGCCAGCAGGGCTTTTCCTTCGCGATGGGCGTCGCGGCGGCGATGGCGATCTGCGCGGGCCTGCTAATCATCCCGCTGCGCCAAAGCCCGCCGGTTTGGAACGCCATTACGGCTCCGCCTGGGGCCAAGCTTACGAGTTGATACGAAGATCGGAAGGTGTCCCTGCCGTTTATGGATCCGTAGATAGCGGTGGTGCAGGCCACCCAGGAATTCGAGTTCACGACGGTATTCGGTTATTTCGTGGCGATACCGGCGCTGAAGGCCGGCTCTTGCAATGCTGCTGGCCGGATAAGTCCTTGCGGCGCGTCTCCTGTCCGTCGGTTTGAATCCTGTTTCCATCGGCGACATGCCGCCGCGATTCCATGACGGCCCATATCAGAGGGACGACGTCGATCGATACCCGAGTTGCGTCGCGCATTATGCGGCCTACATCTCTCGAGACGCGCGCCTAGTCGGGCTACGGTTTCATTCTTTTGTCGGTCCTAGGAGCGAGCATCCTCGAGCTTCTCAAGGGTTTCCCGGAGGACTTAGTTGCGATTTCTGCAACTGGGCACTCAGCTCGGAAGGATTATGAAGACACGCTGATTCCCGGAGTGAATGAAGCGCTGGCTCGCTATCCGAGAATCGGGTGCTATTACGAACTTGGTGCGGAATTCTCCGGAATGGACCCCGGGGCCTTTTGGGAGGATACGAAACTCGGCATGGCGCACCTCTCGCGCTGGGAGCGGGTAGCCGCGGTAACCGATGTCGAGTGGATCCGGTTTGCGGTGAGTATCTTTCGGTTCCTCGTTCCCGGCGAGGTCCGGGTCGTTCGAGCCGCACAACGTGCGGACGCTCGACAATGGATCGTGGCGGATTGACCGCGGCGTTGCGGTACATAGTTCGCGGCCCCTAAGCGTGCTCGTCATTAGAGAGCAACACTCTTGTCCGTCAGTTCGAAATCGGATGATCAGAAGCCTTGCCAGGATTTCCGTCAGGCCTTGGCCGTTCCGCCCCCTACATCTCGGCGAGGTCACCCATCATGGCGTCGCTGTGGAATGGCGTGGGAGTGAAGCGCAGCCGCTCGGTGCCGCGCCGCACTGTCGGATAATTGATGGGCTGTACATAGAGGCGATGCTCAATCAGCAGCAGGTCGGAGACCTGCTTGCAATGTGGGGCGTTCATTGATGAGGAGCATCGCCAGGATTATCGCGAGATCGGCGAGAGGACAGCCGAGAGCGCCACCACAGTCTCGATCATCCAGGGGATCGGACCCCAGACGAACCGCAGGAGGCGCACGAGAATGCTTGCGTGGTGCTCCGCAAGCGCATTCTCGCCGAAACGAGCCAACCGCCGCGCGGTTTCCGCTTCGGTCAGACCTGTGGATGTATCTGGCGACGCCAGAGTTGGAATTGCCTCGGCGGAAGGCTCGGCCGTAAATGATCCACCGATCATTGCTCGACCCCCGGTCGTTGGATTTGCGTACCCTGAATTTCACCTCTGCCGGCGCACGAAGAGGTAGTTGAGCGTGCAATGAGCGCAGCCTAGGCTATGCGGCGTCGCTTCGGGCGATCGCGGGAAAGCTCGCTCGATACCTGCTGCAGCGCGAAATCCTCGAGGTTGGCCGCGAGATCGTCGGCCATTTTCTCGATCTCTGCCTCGAGATTCTGTCGAAAGCCGGGCCCCTCGCGATTGAGCTCGTGCAGCCGATCTTCCAGCTTCTTGTATCGGCGCTCGAGTACCTTGATGTCTCCGACCTCATCAACTTTCTCGAGGCCTTTCGCTCTTGCCATCTTGCTCCTCAAATTGCCGATGCGCCCCCCAAGCGCTTTGAGTCGTCGCTCCAATCCCGGGTGAAGTGCTGAGGTTTTCATGGTTCCCGTCTCATTGGGGGAGCCGAGCTGGCGGGATCGAACGGGTCGCCAGCCTCGAGCGGTAATACCCAGTTGCGAACCACGCCGAGATCCCTGATCGCAACGGGCGCCATCGTCAAGAGTCCCTCGTTAGCATGCTGCTCCGCATCGGTCGATGCCTCGGCCTCAACGTCCCGGCCGTGCGATTGTAGTGTGGGGTCCGATATGGATGGGCCCAGCCTGTCTTGATCGTAGGCATGGGGATTCAATTTGTCGCTGCTGACGCGCATCTTGCCAACTACGTCCGCTCCTCGTGCAGCGTATGTCTCGTGATCCCGGTGTTTGCGCAATCGAGCAGTGGGATCGTCCGATGATAAGTCTCGTGTGCCAGATTCAGATCATCGATCATGCGGAGACCAGAACGGCCGCGGTCGAAACGTCGCTGCGCGGCCTTATTCCCGCAGCACATAGCCCGCACCGCGAACGGTGTGAAGGAGCGGCGGCGAAAAGCCGCGGTCGATCTTTTGCCGGAGCCGGCTTATGTGAACGTCGATCACGTTGGTCTGGGGGTCGAAGTGATGACACCAGACCTTCTCCAGCAGCATCGTGCGCGTGACAACGTGATTCGCGTTCCGCATGAGATACTCGAGGAGGCGGAACTCCCGCGGAAGAAGTTCGATCCGTCGCTCTGCCCGCGTCACTGTGCGCGTCAATAGATCCATCTCGAGGTCGGCGAGCTTTAAGCGCGTTTCGCTGATTGCGTGGTTACGGCGCACGATTGCCTCAAGCCGCGCGACAAGTTCCGAGAGCGCGAAAGGCTTGGAAAGGTAGTCGTCGCAGCCCACGCGAAGACCCTCGACCCGGTCATCGACGCCGCCGAGCGCGCTCAAGATCAGTATCGGCACCGCATCCTTGCGCAGACGGAGCTCGGCAACGATCGTAAGCCCGTCAAGGTTCGGCAGCATGCGATCAATCACCATCACGTCAAAGCTACCACCGATGGCTCGCTCCAGCCCGCGGCGGCCGTCGAGTTCGACTTCTACCCTGTGCCCGCTCTCGCCGAGACCTCGCGCCAGAAAATCCGCAGCCTCTTCATCGTCTTCGATCACCAAAATGCGCATTCTGTGCCCCCGAAGCATCGAGGCGCCGGCGGTCCAGGGGCCGTGCCCCGCCACCGGATCGCGTATTGCGCAAAGGGCCACCATCAGCCGTTACCGGTCTGCTCGGACCAGGCGACGTACTCGTTGATGCCGCGTCGGTTGATTTGCAGTAGGATACTCTTGTTTGGTCCCGACACCGCACTGTCGATCATCGTGACCGCCGCCTCCGGCGTCGTCACCGGTTCCTGATTGATTGAGACGATGACGTCGCCGACCTCGATATTCGCTTGGGCAAGCGGGCTCGAGTCCGAAACGGATCGCACGACAACGCCGTGGACATTATTCGGAATGTCGAATCGACGGCGCAGGGATTTGGTCAGTGCCGTCAACTCGACACCCACCGCGCTCGCGGGACCGGGCGACGGGGATGTTGCCGACACCTCCATGTTCGCGGGCTGCTCGGCAATTCTTACATCGAAGGTGAGTTTGCTTCCCTTGCGCCAGACACCAACCTTGGCGCTGCTTCTGGCCGGAGTCTCCGCGACGATGATCGGAAGGTCGCGCACCCTGTCGATATCGTGCCCGTTGAAGCTCTGGATCACGTCGCCTGGCTTGAGCCCAGCGTTCTCCGCGGGGCCCCCTTTCATGACGTCGGAAACCAGAGCGCCCCGATCGCTGGGAAGGCCGAGGCTTTTGGCGATTGCGGGGGTCAATTCCTGGATCTGCACGCCAAGCCAGCCGCGGCTCACTTTGCCTTTCGCCTTG
>Ga0335077_10013717_pt1 | contig 10126 bp, 5 predicted proteins | sample Lox_Sample_31_FD_207151 | JGI IMG/M metagenome (GOLD analysis project Ga0335077, IMG submission 207151) | Soil microbial communities from Loxahatchee National Wildlife Refuge, Florida, United States - Lox_Sample_3.1 | ecosystem: Environmental > Terrestrial > Soil > Wetlands | place: USA: Florida...
GTCATACGTGACGGTTTTCTTCCGGAAATACGACTCGTTGGCCATGTGGCAGGCTATGGCTGCATGGTTGCCGAACACCGCATCTTCTGTCACGGGCTTGCGCGATTTCACCGACTCGAAGAAGACATTCAGGTGCGGACGCATATCGTCCCAATCGTGTCCTCGATAGACGGTGTCTTCGTGCACGGGCTCGTGGCCGAGTTGCGGATCATGCGTGGCGTGCCACTCTTTTACATATTGCTCGCGCATCTTCGCGGGGAAGCTGAAGCTGTAATAGCTCGGATCGTTGTCCACGCCGGTTTGCGTCGCATGGTGCAGTTCGAACTCGCCCGCATCGAGAATGCCCTTCGGACCCATGAAGTGCGCCAGTTCGGGCGTTTCGCAGCCAAGGTCCAGACGAACGTATACCGGGATGCCGTGATAATCGAACAACACTGTGTGGAAGTCCGGCATGTCACGGCCGTCGTCGAAACGGAAGATACCGCCCAGCGCGGTTGCAGAGCGCGGAATCTCATTCCAACCCAACGTCGCCATCATGCCGCTGAGCAGATGCACCATCAGGTCTCCGGCAACGCCCGTGCCGTAAGCCTTCCAGCAGCGCCAGCGCGCGAAGTGATACTTGTTGAACGGAATCTTGGGCGCGTCGTTGAGCCACGTATCCCAATCGAGCGTCTGAGGAGAAAGATCTGTTGGAGGCGGATAGACCCAGGCTCCCGTGGGATCGTTGCGGCCTAGTGTGAGCTCGACCATTTCAACATCGCCGATCGCGCCCTTCGAATACAGATCGCGCGCGGTTTCGACCAGCGTTGAACTCACGCGTTGGGAGCCGATCTGGACAATGCGCTTATTTCTTTGCGCGGCCTCGACCATTGCCCAACCGTCAGCCACGGTGTGGGACATCGGCTTTTCGCAGTAGATGTCTTTTCCCGCGTTGCAGGCATCGACGACAACGCGACGATGCCAGTGATCTGGCACCGCCGCCACGATGCAGTCGATATCCTTGCGATCGAGCAACTCCTGGTAGTTGCGCGTAACGGGCAGGTTCGGATTTGCCGTAATCTCCCGTGCCAGCGTGTGGCGTCCGTCGTACAGATCGGCGGCCGCGACGCACTCGATTCCCGGAATCGTGATCGCCATGCCAAGCAGACCGGATCCCTGCATGCCAATGCCGATCATTCCGAACCGGACGCGGTCGCTCGGCGCGACGGCTTTCGGCATGGGTTTACCTTCCAGCATGATTGTTTTTGAAACCAGCAGCCCACCTGCGGCCACTGCGCCGCCTTGCAAGAATGCGCGTCGCGAAAAATAGCTTTTCATGCAAAATGCCTCCAGATTGAATTAACTGCGACCTGCTCTTGCTCGATCCCTTACTTCTTCAACGGTCGAATCGCCACTTCCTTGAAAAACACAATGTCGTTGTCGCTGTGATTCTGCAGCCCGAACCAGCCGAAGTTCGGACGCGGTCCGCGCTGCGGCTCAAAATCGAACTTTCGCGCTGGTACAGGATCGCCATCTTTGTAGTCCGTGACTTTCTGCCCATTCAGCACAACGATCGTCCGCGAACCGTCGAGAGTGATATCCATTGTGTTCCATTCCGGCCCCGGCTTCCAGGCATTGTTCACCAGCGGCTTGGTCAACGAATAAAGCATTCCAGTTTGGTGATATTCGTCTTCGCCGGATGTTTCCGGATGATTGTCGATCTGCACTTCGAATCCGTAATGGACGGGCATCCACTCTTCGCGTGGCTCGACGGGAATGCGGATGAACACACCGGAGTTGTCGTTGGTGTCGCGCATTCTGTAGACGACGTGAATTTCGCAGTTGCCGATTGGGCCGCCGGTCCAGTAGAGCAAACCCATTCCGCCGTGCGTATGGATCAATCCATCTTCCACGGTGTCGCCGCCCGGGCCCACGTGCTTCCATCCGGTGAGATCTTTGCCGTTAAAAAGCTGCTGCCACTTTCCCGGATCGCCCTTGCACACATTCTGATTTTCATCCGCAGCGAGCGAGAAACTGGCGAGCCCAACAAGCACAAAAATAATTACAGTAAAACGTTTCAGCATTGGGATTCTCCTGGGTTTTTGGAGCTGGCTTCCATGGGATAGACCAATCTACTCGCACCGGAGCCGGGAATCAATCTCGCAGGCTGGAGAAAGTATGGAGGCGTGAAACTCCGATTCCTAGATCGTCTTCAACGCATCAATCGGATCGGCAGACGCGGCGCGAAATGCGGGCACCGCGGAGGCGAATATCGCCAATAAGATCATGAGCGCGACCGCTGCGAGGTAGATGAGCGGATCCGTTGCACTCACATCAAAGAGGAACGAACCGACAAGGCGTGACACTGCCAGCGAGCCCAGAATCCCCAGCAGACATCCGACAATCGCCAGCCTGGCCGAGGAAAACAAAACGAGCCGCGCAATGCCGCTGCGTTGCGAGCCAAGTACCATCCGGATCGAGATCTCGTGCCGCCGCTGCGACACTGAGAACGCGACCACAGCGTAGATTCCGGTAAGAGCCAACCCTAGAGCTGCGATGGCGAACGCTGTGATCAGGTCGGTGTTAAACCTTCGCGGTGCCTCCGATTCGGACATAACGTCTTTCATGGTTTCGACGGGCTGTAATGCTAATAGCGGATCGACTTCTGCCACCGCTTCCCTCATCGTCCGAATCATGTTTGCGGGCGCGGCATTGCTTCGCAGCACGATGTATCCGCCATCTAAGCTGTCGTTGAGCGTGGCAGCCTGTTCCGCCGGTACATACCACTGGTCGCGGTCAGATTCGTCGCGAGATCCAAGCTTGGTATTCCCAACCACTCCGACCACCGTGGCCCACGGCAGCGGATTCGTCGGTCCACCGGCGTGCATTCTTTTTCCGATTGCGCTCTGAGCGGGCCAGCGGTGCCTCGCCATCGACTCGTTTACGATGACGACCGGCAGAGTGTTCGCGCGGTCATCTGCCGTGAAGAATCGCCCGTCCAGCAGTGGAATTTGCATGGCTGGAAAGTAGTCGCCCTGCGTAAGGGAGAACATGGCGAATTGCAGCTTCCATGTTGCAGCGGATTCGCCCTCGATGGTGTAACCTGACCCGCCATGTATGCCCGATGCAGGAAGTGCACTGGTGATCCCTGCCGCCACCATGCCGGGCCTGCTGGAGAGCCGCTCTATGATTGCCCGGTTAAACATTTCCGCCGATGCTTCGGTCGGATATGACTCCGGTGGTAGCTGATAACCAGCAGCGAGAACGTGGTCTGGCTGGAACCCCGGATTGATCGCTTCCATCTTTTGTAGGCTGCGGAGAAAGGCGCCGCAAACCGTGACAAGGACCATTGCGATAGACACTTCTGCGATCACTAGCACCGAACGCATCCACGCATGACTGGCACCGTTCATGCGGGCGCTTTCTTTGAGCGATTCGGTTATGTTGGTACGCAGAGCCGCAAGGGCAGGCATCAAACTGCAAAGGGCGCCTGTCAGCAGAGCCAAGGCAATGGCGAACGCTGCCACTCCCGCGTCGATCGAGATCGAGTCGACACGCGGCATCGAATCGGGAACGAGTTGCAATGTGGCCCGAATCGCCGCCGCCGCGAAACCTAGCCCCAGCAAGCCGCCCGCGCTTCCCAGCAGCAATCCTTCTACAAGGGAATCGCGAATAATCGCGGCCGACCGCGCTCCTATCGCCAGTCGCACGGCATATTCACCTCGTCTGCGGATCGCTCTCACCAGCATCAGGCCAGCAGCGTTTACGCAGGCAATCAGCAGGACGACCGAGACCGCCAGAAACAGTGTGCGCAATACAGGCCGCACCTCAGAGATGTCGTATTCCAGCAGCGGCGTCGCATCGCCCCGTATGCGAATGGCCGACTGCGCAGCGGGGAGCGACCGCATGACCTGCTGAGCGACGCGGTTCGCATCCTCGGCAGCCTGAGAGACCGTCACGCCGTCCTTCAAGCGCGCAACGATGTGATATCCCCAATATCCCGCGTGCGCGTCGGAAAGTTCGTCCGCTGTGAGACTCATCGGCACCCACAACTGAGTCTGATCCAGTCGGCCTGTCTCCAACGGGAACATAAAGCTGCGTGGCATCACGCCAACGACGGTGTAGGGCTTGCGATCGAGATTGATTGTGCGGCCGAGGACTCCTGGGTCGCGCTGATACCGCTCTACCCACAAGCCGTAGCTGATCACCGCCATGGGCTGGTGGCTATCTCCCTCTCGTTCCGTGAACACTCGCCCGATAACGGGATTCACGCCGAGAGTCGGGAACACCCCTGCAGTCATACGAGTTGCGTCTACCTCAATCGGAGTCGCGCCACCGGAGAGTTCGTAATTTTCCCCAATATAGCCGCCCATCGAAGAGAACGCGCTCGTGCTGTGAGAGTAGATTCCAATTTCGCGAGCAGTAACGGGAGTATGCGCGCCACCGCCTAGGTGGTCTCCCAAGATCACGAGTTGCTCAGGATTGGTGAACGGCAGTGGCCGTAGCAGGATGCCCTCAATCAGCGAGAACATGGCAGTCGTTCCGCCGATCCCGACAGCTAGCGTGAGGACGATGGTCGCGGTGAAACCGGGGGACTTCCTGAGCTGGCGGATTGCGAAGCGCATACTTCGACTGCCTTTCTTCGTGCGCTCATTCTCCTACAAAGAGAAATGTGGTTAGTCTATTTCCCGCACCTCTCCGAAGGCGCGGAACCCGGCTGCGGCTCCCGAGCTCCCCTCGGCCTCGCGATTCTTCTGCCAGTCCGCCTCCGTTAACACCGTGATAGGAGTCGCCTTCTTTTTCTTCAAGGCGGAATTGATCGCCGGCAATTCTTTCTGAGTTGTCTTTTGGAAGTCGCCGATTACGTCTTCGAGTTCATGCGACAGGGAATCCTCTCTTGCAGCCTGATAATCCGCCGGACGCCCTTCATAGCCGTTCACGGAGCCGTAAAGCTGTCCGAGAAGTTCGCGGATGCGCTCTTCGCCGGTGATCATTCCTCCTTCTTTGGTTGCGACAATTTTCGAGCGCAAGTCATCGCACTTGGATGCCAGGCTCTGAAGCTGCTTCTTCAGTGGATCCTTCTCTGCGAGTTTCGCGGCCCTTGCGTTGGCGGCATCGCGCACGGCTTCGATCGCTTCGACGGTGTAGGTCATGTGTTCGATCGTGTGATAAATCTTCATGGCGAGTTCGTACTGTGCCTTGCGGTCGTCGAGCGAAAACTTCGCGCGGGGATCGAGCGCGACATTGATCTGCTCGGTATAAACGTTGTCGCCCTTGGTCATCTTCACGGTATAAGTACCGGGCAGGACGCGCGGGCCTTGGGCCGCTTCGAACAACGCCGTTGCCGCGGGGGGCACAGCGGGCGCCTTGACGCGCATCGACCAATTCGCACGATTGAGCCCCCGGTGCTTGCTGCCGGGGACGCTGTCCACCAACTTTGCGTTTGAATCGAAGATCTCGATTTTCAGGTCGCCGAAAATATGACGGCTTCGCTGGTAATAGGTAATCTGCGCCTCCGACGGGCGATTCCGGCCGGTGAAGCTCTCATCTCCCTCCGGCCATCCGCCCCACGTGTCCATGTACTGAATGGCTCGCCCAGGAATTAGCGCCGCCTCTTTCGACATCAAGTCGGGAGTCAGAGCGCGCAGCGCCGAAATGTCGTCGATAATCCAGATCCCGCGTCCATGCGTCGCCAGAACCAGGTCGCTCTCACGCGCCTGCACTGCAATGTCGCGCACAGCAACCGCTGGGAAATTGCTGCCTTTGTACTGTGCCCAGTGGTCGCCGCCATCAATCGAAATCCATAAGCCGAATTCCGTTCCCAAAAACAAGAGGTTTGGATTGACAGTGTCTTCCTTGATTACGTGCGCGTATCCGTGAACAGAGCTTTGCTCCAGAGGAAGAGCAGACCACGTCTTGCCGTAGTCTGTAGTTTTATATGCGTACGGCTTCATGTCGCCGAATGTATGGCGATCGAGCGTGACGTAAGCTGTTCCTTCGTCGAACCGGCTGGCCTCCACCGTCGAAACCCAGAATCCTTTTTCAATTCCGGTGACATTTCCGGCGACGTTGCTCCAATTCTTGGCCCCATCGCGCGTCACTTGTACGTTGCCGTCGTCCGTGCCGACCCAGATGACTTGCCCGTTCTTCGGGGACTCGGAAATCGAATAAATGGTCGTGAACATTTCGGCTGAAGAGTTGTCGACTGTGACGCCGCCGGATTCTTCCTGCTTCTGCTTTTCCGGATCGTTCGTGGTGAGGTCAGGCGAGATGCGATCCCACGATTGCCCATGATCGCGGGAGCGGAACAGATACTGGGCTCCGATATAGATGGTGCCCTTTTCACTCGGGCTCATATGAATCGGAGTGTTCCAGTTGAAGCGCAATTTCTTCTCGCCATAGTTCGGCAGCGGTTTGATCCCGCGCATTTCGTGCGTGTAGCGATTCACGCGCCCGATTTCACCGCCCTGGGCCTCTGCGTAGATGTAGGTTGGATCCGAAGGATCTTCGAACATCCAGAAGCCGTCGCCACCGAACATATTTTCCCAGCGCGAATTTGAAACGCCCCCGGGATAAGAGGAATCTCCCACCCAGGAACTGTTGTCCTGCAAGCCGCCGTAGACGTGATATGGATCGGAGTTGTCGGTACTGACGTGGTAGAACTGCGAGATCGGCAGGTTCATCTGATGTTTCCAGCGAGTGCCTCCGTCTTCGCTGCGCCACAATCCGCCATCGTCGCCGGTGATCACGATGTTGGGGTTCTTCGGATCGATCCAGACGTCGTGAAAGTCTCCGTGAGCGCCGCCGGAAACGACATTGAAGGTCTTGCCACCATCGGTGCTGTACAGCAGGATGAGATCTGGCTTGAAGAGCTTGTTTTCGTTCGTCGGATCGACAATCAGATTGCCGAAATAGAACGGACGCCACACCATGTAGTTGCTGGCGTCGAGCTTCGTCCAGTTCGCTCCGGCATCATCGGAGCGATAGAGCCCGCGCCCCTTTTCTGCCTCGATGTTTGCGTAGACGACATTGGGCTTTGAGGCGGCCACGGCGATCGCAAGTCTTCCCCACGGCTTTGGTGGGAGGCCTTTGGCATTGCTGTCCTGGATCTCGGTCCAGTGATCGCCTCCGTCGGTCGATTTGAATAATCCGCTGCCGGGGCCACCTGAGCGGAACGTCCAGCCCTGCCGGCGAAAGTCCCACATCGAGGCGTACATGGTTTTCGGTTCTTTCGAGCTCATAGCCAGCAATGCGCAGCCTGTCGATCCATTGGCTCCCGCCAGCACCTTCGTCCAAGTCTTTCCGCCATCGCTCGTCTTGTAGACGCCGCGGTCCTGGTTGTCGTCCCACAGATGTCCCATCGCGCATGCCAGCACGTGATTGCTGTCCGTTGGATCGACCAGAATTTTCGCGATGTGCTCGCTATCTTTGAGGCCGACGTTTGTCCAGTTCTCGCCGCCGTCAGTAGACTTGTAGATGCCGTCGCCGACCGACACGCTATTGCGTACCCATGCCTCTCCCGTTCCGACCCAGACATTTTTCCGATTCGACGGATCGATCGTGACTGCGCCAATCGATTGCACGCTCTCGCGATCGAAGACGGGCCGGTACGTCGTGCCGCCGTTGACCGACTTCCACACTCCGCCGCTGGCGGAGCCGACGAAAACCGTGATGCGGCCGTCCTGCTCGACGGCGTCCACGGCGGCAACGCGGCCACTCATGGTGGCTGACCCGATATTGCGCGCGGGCAATCCTGAGACCGCGGCTGCATCAAACTTGTAGTTGGCCTGAGCCAAAGCCGCTGCCGAGCAGACCAGAACGACTACTGATGCGCGCAATTTGCTGAACATCGAATGATTTCTTTGACGAGCACTCATGGAAGGAATCCTCTGGATTCAATGTCTTAAGAACCGCGAAGCCACGTTTCTCTACTTCTTCTGGGCATCCGTTTTTTGCTTGAGCGATACGGGAACCGCAAAGTCCGCCGGTTCGATGGGCACATTCACTTCGATCTTTTCGACTGTGGTTGTTTGGGCGTCAGGATTCGACTTTGATCCCTGGGAGAAGGAATACGGATACATCACTCCTGCCACAGGTTTGTACGACCCCATCTCGACTACGCTCTCCCGCAGCGACCCGCGGATGAATTCCTGAATTTCCTTGCGGATCTCCAGGTACGTATCCGGATCGAGGAAGTAATAAATGATGTCGCCATTCTTGAGTGTGACTTTCAGCCGGAGAGCGTCATCGCCATCGACGACGTCATGGCCCATGTACTCGACAGTATTTCCCTTTTCTTTGTAATTGACGAGCGGGCCGTCGAAATCCGCGTCGAGCAGTAAATCGCGCAAGTCGTCCTCGCCCATCAGTTCGGGATCTTTGTGTCCTTCAAAGGGCTGAATCTGCCAGCCGGTCGTCCCGTCGTAGGCTGTGACCGCGGTCATTCCCTGCAGCGAGAAAGTCTCGCGGACAAGGTTCGGCCGCTGGTTTTCTTGCAGGGTGGCTGCGGTAAATCCGCCACCACCGCTCAGTTTGCCAGTGATCCGTATGGACTTGATGGCATGGATCTTCTCCAGACCGCCTTTGGCTTGAATGTTCTTGTTCACAAGTTCGTCGGCAGTTTGCGCATATGCCAGGGAACAGAGAACGGCAATGGTCGCCAGCACAATCACAGCGTGACGCATGGGTGCGGACTCCTGTTGGATGGAACTGGAATGCCTTGAAAAAGGACGCCTTACTCTAACGGGAAGCGGGGGCCGTTGCCAAGGCTTTCGATCTACGAAGATTTTCGTTGACACTACGAATACCTTCGTAGTAATGTCCCTGCCATGACACGTTCTCCACAGAAGCCCACGGCCTCCGAACTCGAGATTCTCCGCGTCTTATGGTCCCGCGGCCCATCTACCGTGCGCGAGGTGCATGAAGCCCTAAGCCAGAAAAAGGATCTCGGATATACCACGGTCCTAAAGCTGTTGCAGATTATGACCACAAAAGGGACCGTCCGGCGAAACGAAACACAACGCGCGCACGTCTATGAAGCAGGGCTTCCGGCCGAGCAGACCAAGCGCCAGCTCGCCGGAGACATGCTGCAGCGAGTTTTTGAAGGTTCGGCCAGCCAGTTGATGATGCACGCGCTAGCCGGCCGCAAGGCTTCGCGCGAAGAGATTGAAGAGCTGCGGCGTCTGCTCGACGAATACGAAAGGAACCGCCGATGACTACCGATTTGATCAAATTGCTATCGCCGGCAACGATGCAATCGCTGGCATGGGCCCTATTGCATTTTCTGTGGCAAGGGACTGCACTGGCGGCAATCGCGGCGGCTCTGATGGCGCTCACCGGCCGGGCGCGGGTTCGGTACGTCGTCGGAGTCGTGGCGCTCGTCGCCATGCTGGTCGCTCCGCTCGTGACGTTCGTGCTTTCAGCCGAGCGTTCGTCGTCGGTTCGAGAGTCATCGACACTTGTTCCATCTGTTGCGATCTCAACGGTGGGACAACGGCAAGTATTCCCTGGGTATGCTGCTCTGCCGCAGAGGCCGGCATTCAATGCACTTCCCTGGCTCGTGGAGGCGTGGTTGATCGGCGTGGTGTTCTTCAGCCTGCGTTCGGCCGGAGGATTTTTCCTGATCGAACGCGAGCGTCGTCGACAGTCGATCGTGGTTGCTGACCGCGTTCTCGAAATCTGCTTTGAATTGCAGGACCAACTCGGCATTACTCGCGCCATTCAGTACTGCGAATGCGCATGGCTGCAGACCCCGGCGGTCATTGGATGGTTTCGTCCAATCGTGTTTCTTCCTGCAAGCGCGCTGACCGGACTTTCACCCGAGCAGTTGCGAATGGTAGTGGCGCACGAACTCGCGCACATTCGCCGCCTCGATCCATTTGTGAATGTGTTCCAGGTCTTCGTGGAAACGGTACTTTTCTATCATCCGGCAGTTTGGTGGCTGAACAAGCGCATTCGCACCGAACGCGAGCACTGCTGCGACGAAATCGCTGTGCAAGCCTGTGGCAATGCCGTCGAATATGCCCGCGCTCTTACGTTGATGGAAGAATGGCGAAGTGCGCCGGTATTCGCGACAGCCGCCAACGGCGGCCCGCTGCGAGAGCGCATCGTCCGCGTCCTCGGCTTGAAGACGCTGGGTTCTGGAATT
>Ga0335077_10013721_pt1 | contig 10124 bp, 10 predicted proteins | sample Lox_Sample_31_FD_207151 | JGI IMG/M metagenome (GOLD analysis project Ga0335077, IMG submission 207151) | Soil microbial communities from Loxahatchee National Wildlife Refuge, Florida, United States - Lox_Sample_3.1 | ecosystem: Environmental > Terrestrial > Soil > Wetlands | place: USA...
TTGACCCATGCGGCTTCCAAACCCGCTCAGGCCGGGCGGAGATAATGGAAACGGAGCGTACTGCGGTACGCTTAATCTGTGGCTGGGGAGGTTCGGTGGCTATGAATCGCATCGACGTGCGGGGATTGTCGTGAAGGCGGGCGAGGGCCGTTCAGTCTCGCTCGGCGGCATGGTGGTGTTCAAGGTCTCTGCGGCGAATACCGGAGGGGCCTTCGCGCTCGTGGAGCACCCGATGGAGCGGCTAGATCCTCGCTGGACCAGGGAGTTATGTGATGAAGCCGCGCGGGCTGATGCATACGTTCTGGAATGCGGGCCCCGGCCCGGCCCGACTCTAGGAGGTGATTGCCCCGGCGGGTTTCGAGACTTACTTCATCGAACTCGCGGAGGCGGAAGATCCTGGTCGGAGGCAGGAGCTGGCGGCCAAGTACGGGGTGACCTATTCATCGGACTGGGTCGCCCAACTAACCTCCAGGTACAACTTAGATTACTCGATTCATGACTAGAAGAAGTAAGACGCGCGCTGGTCGCAATCAGGGCACTCCCGCTCGGCGCGATGAGCACAGCACGAACTTATTATGCCCCGGTGGGCTATTTCCAAAGTGCCCACTCATGAAAGGGAATCGTGGATGTACGTCTTACGTGATATTCTGCGGCAGACGCAAGCAAACGGAGTGGCAGTCGGCCATTTCAACATCGCGGATTTGGTTCTTTTGAAGGCAGTATTTGCCTCCGCGCAGGAACTTAAAGTCCCTATCCTGGTAGGCGCTTCCGAAGGCGAGCGTGAGTTTATCGGAGCGCGTCAACTTGTCGCTCTGGTACGGAGTTTGCGGGAGGAGTTCGATTTTCCGATCTTTCTGAACGCGGATCATACACACTCAATGGCGAAGGCCTTAGAGGCAGCCAAGGCCGGATTCGACGCCATCGTCTTCGATGTTTCCGCGATGCCGTTCGAGCAAAACGTGCGCCAGACCAAAGAGGCGGTCGCAGCCCTCAAGGCCATCAATCCTTCCATCCTGGTAGAGGGAGAGATCGGCGACATCGGGAGCGGTTCCGAAATACATGAAACGGCTCCTGACCTGTCGAAAGGTCTATCAACTCCGGAGGAAGCCAAGCAATTCGTAGAGTCCACCGGAGTAGACATTCTGGCTCCAGCCGTGGGCAATATGCACGGAATGCTAAAGAGCATGGTGCATGGAGGCGTGAGGAAGCGCTTGGATATTGCGAGAATTGCTCAAATCAAGAACGCGGCACGGGTCCCGCTTACTCTGCACGGCGGATCGGGAACCGACGACGAAGATTTGCGGAAGGCGATCACCGCTGGGATTAATATCGTCCACATCAACACCGAACTGCGCGTGGCATGGAGACGTGGCATGGAGAACGGCTTGACCAAACAGCCTGATGAAGTCGTCCCTTACAAGATCCTGCCGTTCGCCGTAGAACAGGTGCGGCAGGTAGCTAGCTCCCGTTTGAGGTTATTCAATGGTGATTGATGACTTTGTCTGTTGACACGCTCTCAAACGAAATCAGCCTTCGCGAAGCGTGTCGGCCGTGTGGGTGATCGCTAAGTGGTTGTGTCGCTATGCTGACACTGGCCCGAAACGGGCTTATGGGAGACCAGCCCCCGTGAAGTCCGCTTTGCGTCGGGTTGACTAGAAACGCGTAAGCGCCAATCTGAGCACGGCTCCGCGCTCTGGTTCGACCTCGTTAGTCTTGTCGATAGGTGGACGGGCCTAAGCCGGTTGGTGGTTGCGAGCGCCGGCGCGGGCGGGGCGGCCGATGCCGGTGTAGTCGAAGCCGGCTTGGCGGGCAGCGTCGGGGTCGAAGGCGTTGCGGCCGTCGATGAGCACGGGGCGGGCCATGCGGCGAGCCAGGGCGGGCAGATCGAGGCTTGTGAACTGCCGCCACTCGGTGACGAGCACCAGGGCGTCGGCGCCATCGGCGGTCTGCTCGGCGGAATCGCAGTACTGAATCTTGAGCTCTGGGTTATTTTCGCGGCAGGCCGGCATGGCGATGGGATCGTATGCCTTGACACGCGCGCCCATTTGCAGCAAGCGTTCGGCGATTTGCAGGCTGGGGGCATCGCGCAGGTCGTCGGTCTCGGGCTTGAAGGCCAACCCGAGCAAGCCGATGGTGCGGCCCTTCAGGATAAACAGCTTCTCCTGGAGCTTCTGAATGACGACCTGGCGCTGGGCGCGGTTGACTTCCAAGGCGGCTTCCAGCAATCGGCTCTGATAGCCGTACTCACGCGCGGTGTGGAGCAAGGAGAGAATATCCTTGCCGAAGCAGCTCCCCCCCCAGCCGAGGCCGGGATTGAGGAAACGGGCTCCGATGCGCGCGTCGAGGCCGATGCCGGCCATGACTTCGGGGGCGTCGGCACCCACGCGTTCGCAGATATTGGCGACCTCGTTGGCGAAGCCGATTTTGACGGCGAGGAAGGCATTGGCGGCGTACTTGATCATCTCGGCGCTGGTGAGAGTAGTGGTGACGAGCGGCACCCGAAGGAGCCCAACGGGCCGAGGGGAAAAGGCGGGCGCCTCGAAGCTCTGGGCCACCAGCGGCTCATATAATGCGCGCAGGACCTGGAGGGTGCGATCTTCTTCCGCGCCCAGGACGATGCGATCGGGATAGAGCGAGTCTGCAATGGCACTGCCTTCGCGGAGGAACTCGGGATTGCTGGCGACGCCGAAGCAAATGCCGCGCCCCCCCCCGTTGTGGGCATCGCGAATGCCCTCACGGACCAGGGTTTCAACGAGGTTGCCGCTGCCGACCGGCACCGTGGACTTGTTCACGACGACGCGATAATGCGAGTCATCCATAGCCGCGCCGACGCAGCGCGCGGCGGACTCGAGGTAACGCAGGTCGGCTTCGCCGGAGGGCAGCGAAGGCGTGCCAACGGCAATAAAGATCACGTCGCTCGCGGCCACCGCGCCGGCCAGACTGGTGGTGAAATCGATGCCGCCCCGGCCACCGGCCAATTGCAGGAGATCGGCGAGACAGGGCTCGTAGATCGGCATTTCCCCGCGCTGCAATTTCTCGATCTTGCGCGCATCGGTGTCGGCGCACGTCACGCGGTGGCCGAGGTATGCCAGGCAAGCGCCTGTCACCGTGCCCACATACCCTGTTCCAATGACCGTGACTTGCATGTTTTGTTGTTACGCTCATTTTACAAGTCTTCACCTCGCTGCGGGTAGAATGAGTAAGGAAGGAGCGGCATGCAGACGATCCTGGTGATCGACGACGACGAGAGCTTGCGCGATACGATCGGCATGCTGCTGGACCAAGAGGGCTTTCGGCCGGTGCTGATAGCGGACGGGAGGACCGGATACGAGAAGTCCATGCTGCTGAAGCCGGACCTGATGCTGGTGGATTTGCGGCTGCCGGGCATGAGCGGCGTGGAGATCTGCAAGCAGTTGCGGGCGGCGCACGTGGCCACTCCGATTATTGTGCTGAGCGCGCTGGGCGACGAAATCGATAAGGTCCTGCTGCTGGAGATCGGGGCGGACGATTACCTGGTGAAGCCATTCGGCACGCGGGAATTGCTGGCGCGGATTCGCGCGGTGCTGCGGCGGGCCTCACCGGAAGCGCGCAAGATAGTGCATTTCAGCGAGGTGGAGGTAGATCTGGAACGTCGCATCGTGAGCCGGCGCGGCGAGGATGTCAAGCTGACACCCGCCGAATACAATCTGCTCACGTACTTCCTGCAGAATCCCGACCGGCCGCTGACGCGCGATATGATCTTGAACTCGGTGTGGGGCTACGAGTTTTTTCCGAATACGCGCACCGTGGACGCGCACGTGGTGAAACTGAGGCAAAAGCTGGAGCCGGAGCCCAACGTGCCGCGCCACTTTCTCACGGTGCATGGAGTGGGATATCGTTTTCTACCTTAGGTTCATCATAACTTTTACAGGTTTTTTACAGCCGGGTTACGCTGCCGCCAGAGGAGTGGGCGAAAATAGACAAAGAGGGTGCAGCGGAACCAGCAAATGCCCGGGACAGTCGTAATCGTGGAAGACGCGGCAACCTGCGCGACGACCTTGGAAATGGCATTTCTGGCGATACCGGGCATCGAGGTGGTGGTGACGCCAAGCGCGCCGGCGGCCCTGCGCTTGATCGAGAGCGCGGAGAGCACGGTCGAGGCAGTGGTCACCGATCTGCATATGCCGCGCATGGACGGATTCGAATTCATCGAGCGGATCCGCGCCGCACCGCGACACCAGCGGCTGCCTATTATCGTAGTGAGCGGCGACACCGATCCGAACACGCCCGCGCGGTTGGAGGCGCTGGGCGCGAATGCTTTCTTCTCCAAACCTTATTCGCCGGCTCAGGTGCGGCTGAAACTGGAGCAACTTCTCGATGCGAATGCTGCCGATTGTTCTCCCTAGTGTGGTAACGCGCGTACCGCTTGCTTACGCGCGCGGCTCTGTCAAATGCTTATGGATGATGTGCTGCCTTCTGGCGCCAGGCATACTGGCGGCCCAGGCCACGCCGGAAGTGCGCGAAATCCTGGAAAGACTGGACCGGTTGGAGCAGCAGAACCGCGCGCTGACCGAGGAAGTCCACCAGTTGCGGCAGGAACTGGCGGCCGCCAAGCCGCCATCGGCCGAGGCGCCGAAGCAATTGGAAGACAAGGTAGCGGTGACGGAGGGCCGCACCGAGGAACTGGCGCAAACCAAGGTAGAGGGTTCGCAGAAGTTCCCGATCCGGCTCACGGGAATGGCGCTGTTCAACGGCTTCCTGAATTCGGCCGGCAGCGGCGGAGACGAATATCCGTTGTTCGCCTGGCCCAATGTCAAGCGCAGCGGAGGCGCGACTGTCTACCAGTCGATTATCGGTTTGGAGTTTTTTGGACCGCAGACTATCCTGGGCGGCAAGGTACACGGCTCGCTGTATATGGATTTTGGGGGCGGATCCGGAGCGCTTTTGGACCAGGATTTCCGAATTCGTACGGGCACCATCGAAATCAACTGGAGGGACCGTAGCATCAAGGCGGGCTTGGACAGTCCGATCTTCGCGCCCCGGCAGCCGGCGTCGCTGGCGCAGGTAGCTTTCCCGCCACTTTCGCGCGCGGGGAATCTCTGGCTCTGGCTGCCACAAGTGCGGTTCGAGCAGAACCTTCGCTTTAGTGACACGACGGGCATCCTCGCTCAAGCCGGCGTGGTGCAGACAGTGGAGAGTCTGCCGTACGAGAACGGCAACGCAACTCCGGAAGCGGCGCGGCCGGGAGCGGAGGGGCGATTCGAGTTTTACCACGGCGCGGCGGACGGGCAACGCATCGAGATCGCGCCGGGCTTCCACACGAGCACCACGCACGTCTTGGGTAATTCGGTGCCTTCTAATCTCTTCTCGCTCGACTGGTTCGCCAGGCCGCTGGCAAGGGTGGAATTCACAGGCGCATTTTTCAGCGGACAGAACGTGGGTCCGCTGGGCGGCATGCAGCAGGGGTTCACGGTACTGCCAAACGGGCAGGCGATTGCGGTGCACGCGCGAGGAGGCTGGGCGCAACTGACCCTGGTGGCGACCCGGCGGCTGTCCTTTCACCTGTTCTCCGGTTTAGAGAAGGACCGGGAAGAAGACCTTGCGGCTGGAAGCCTGTTACGGAACTGGCTGTACGGGGCAAACCTGTTTTACCGCCTGGCGCCGAATGTACTGCTGGGGGTTGAGACCACACAGGCGCGCACCACCTACTTTGGCGAGGGTTACCGCTTGAACAACCACTATGACCTGGCTCTGGCGTATCAGTTTTAGCCTGGGATGCCTGGCGCCGGTTTGGGCGGCCAATGTCAGCGGGAGCGTGGCGCTGGCGGATTCGCGCGACCCGAGCGTCCGGCGGCACAAGGATTTTTCGGGCGTTGTGGTGTGGCTGACGCCGGCGAACGGAGGCAGCGTACCGGCCGGCCGGCAGCCCAGCAAAGCCACGATGGCACAGATCGAAAAGCACTTCAAGCCGCACGTGCTGGCCATTCCGGTGGGGGGGGTGGTGGAGTTTCCGAACTTCGACCCTATTTATCACAACGCCTTCTCGAGTTACGACGGACAGGTGTTCGATGTACACCTGTATCCGCCGGGCACGAGCCGGAGCGTAGTCTTCAAGTTGCCGGGCATCGTGCGCGTGTTCTGCAATATTCATCCCACGATGAGCGCGGTGATCGCGGTGCTCGAGACGCCGTGGTTTGCCGTGTCCGGGCGCTCGGGCAATTGGGAGATGCACGGCGTGCCGGCGGGACAATACAAGCTACATGTATTCCATGAAAGGGCTACGGAGGAGACCCTGCATGGGCTAGAACAGCGCGTGACGATAACCGGCGGCGACTCCGTGACACTGGCGCCGCTTACCGTATCGGAGGCGGGCTATATTCCGGCGCCGCACAAGAACAAGTATGGCAATGACTATCCTCCGCCGGGGGGATATTCGGTCACGCAATGATCGCCTATTTTTCGCGTCTTTCGCTGCTTTGGAAGATCCTGCTGTCCACTTCAGTGGCTATCACGCTGCTGTTCGCGGCTATGGGCTGGATCGTGCAACGCAGCGCGGTGGAGACGACCTCGCGCACGCTGGAGGACGAGATTGACGCGAGCTTCCAGGCGTACGAATCGCTGTGGAAGGCACGCGCCACTCTGCTGGGTTCGGTGAGCACGCTGCTGAGCACGATGTCGGACGTGCGCGCGGCTTTTGGAACGGGCCACGGGCCAACCATCCAAGACACAGCAGGAGAACTGTGGTCAAGGCTTTCCGAGGAGAGGGCTATCTTTTTAGTGACCGACGCGCACGGCAGGGTGATGGCATCGGCGGGGCCGTTGCCCGATGACGCGCTGCGGCAGAATCTCGACGTGGTAAATCTGGCAGCGCGCAAGTTTCCGGGGCAGGCTCCGGGATTCCTGATGCGGGGCGAACACTTATACCAGACGGTGGTGACTCCGGTTTACGTGGAGACAGCGCTGCTGGACGTGCTGGTGGCGGCTTACGATGTGGACGAGGCGGTGGCGAAGGGTTTGCGGAGCGCCACCGGGGGCAGCGAATTCGTGTTCCTGGCGGGCGGGAGGGTGGTGGCCTCGACGTTGAATGCCAGGGCCGCGGCGCAGCTAGCGGCCAAGCTGGCGCAGCATCCGCGGGAGAGCGTGAGCGACGGCGCGATCTCCTACGCCGCGCGCATGAAGCCGCTGGAGGATATCGAAGGCAACAATATCGGCGAGTTGCTGATTTTGCGGTCGTTCGAGGCGGCGCAGGCGCGCCTGCTGGTGTTGCGGCGGAACATCATTCTGTTATGGCTGCTGGCCATGGGCACGGGGCTGGCGCTGACCTACGCTCTCGCGCGCAGAATCGTGGAGCCGGTAAAGGCGCTGGACCGCGCGGCGGCGGAGGTGGCGCGGCAGAACTACGACCATCGCGTGAAGGTAGTGAGCCAGGACGAATTGGGGAGGCTGGCGCGGACATTCAACACGATGTGCGCGTCGATCCAGCAAGCGCGGCAAGAGTTGATCCGGCAGGAGCGCATTTCCACCATCGGGCGACTCTCGAGCTCCATCGTGCACGACTTGCGCAATCCACTGGCGGCGGTTTACGGCGGCGCGGAGATGCTGGTGGATTCGGACCTGAGCATGCCGCAAGTCAAGCGGCTGGCGGCCAATATGTACCGGGCTTCGCGGCGCATCCAGGAACTGTTGCAGGACCTGCTGAACGTGTCGCGGGGCAATGCGCGCTGCGCGGAGATCTGTAAGCTGCGCGATGTGGCTTTGGCGGGATGCGAACCGCTGAAGAGCACCGCCGAGGCGCAGCAGGTCGAGGTGCAGATCCGGATTCCGGAGGATCTCGAGCTGCCCCTGGAGCGCAATCGGGTAGAGCGCGTGTTTTCGAACCTGGTGGGGAACGCGCTCGAAATGATGCCGGAGGGCGGGCAAGTTTCCATTACGGCGGCGGCGCAGGACGGCTTCGTGGTGGTGGAGGTGCGGGACACGGGCCCGGGAATCGCGCCGGAGATCCGGGACAGCCTGTTTGAGCCGTTTGTAAGCGCCGGGAAGAAGAACGGGCTGGGGCTTGGGTTAGCGTTGTCGCGACAGACGGTGCTGGATCACGGCGGCGACATGTGGGCGGAGTTCGAGCCGGGGCAGGGGGCTTGCTTCCGGCTGCGGCTGCCGTGTGGCAACCGCACGGGGGTCACCATCCATTCCGCTGACGCAGCCCGGTGATGTGGGCAATGTGATGGTCGCCATGCCAGGCGTAGAGGGCCAAGTTGCGGTCGAGCGAGACCGGGCCGAGTTCGGGGTGAGTGAACGAACGGCCGAAGTCGGCGGGATTTAGCGAGCGCAGCAGCAGGACCCAGCGCTGATGCAGCATTTCGAGCAGCACGAGCGACCACTCCAGGGGCGCGGTGCGTGCATCGTGCAGTTCAGCCCAGAGAGCCTCGTCGTATCCCTTGACGGCTGGGGTGTCTTCGGTGAGCGCAAGGCGAAAGCGCATGTAGCTGTTGATATGGCTGTCGGGGACGTGGTGGACCACCTGGCGGACGGTCCAGCCATCCGGGCGGAACGGGGTCTCGAGCTGCTCGGGTGTCAATCCGGCAACGGCGGCGCGAAGGCGGGCAGGTGCGGTTTCGATGCGGGCGATCAGGTCGCGGCGCTGCTGCTCGGTGTTTGGTCCGGTCCATGCGAAGGGTCCGATGGGGTAGCGAAGGTCCATTTGGCTTTCAGGGTAGCAAACGGGCGGCGAGCGATTTCGAACCGGGGAAAATCAGTTGATCGTGAAGCCGTTGGGCAGGTCGGCATCCTGGGCCCCGGCGGTCACGACGATGGAAGTTGGGTTCAGCGGAACGGCGGGGCCGACATCGAGTTGCACGTTGAGCGTGGTTGGGCTGGTCACGTTCACGTTCGATACGGTGATACCGGGGGCCGCAGTGACCTGAGTGGTCAGAGGGTAAGTGTAGGGGGTCGTTTCGTAACGGGCGCGAATAATGAACGCGGCCATTCCCCCCGAGTGACGGGAGCATCCGGACAGAACTCAGTGGCAGAGCAGCCGACGATGATTCCCAGATCTCTGAGCTTCTGAATGAACTTGAAGAACATGTAACTGGGGGGAACATCGGTGAAGTAAGGCGTTGCGGTGTAAGTGAACTGGCTGCCACCCATTACGGAGGTGACCAGGAAGACGGCCATTTCCCCGCGGGTGATGCTGTCATTAGGGCAATACTGTGGTGGGCTTGCCTGACACCCAGCCGTGATGCCATCTTTATCCAAAACGTCCGCGAAGTCGAAGTAGTAGTCTATCGGAGCGACGTCAGAAAAGATCTGGGCGGTGTCGCGTTGGATGACGGAGAGGGTCTGCCCGGCAATGGTTATTTGGCCGATGCGAGCGGCGCCGGAGGTAATGGAGACGAAATCTCCGGCGGATGCGGACCAGGCGCGAGGAGAGCCGGTCGTGACGCTGAGGGTGACGGCCTGGGCGGCGGAATCCAGATACAGCGCGGAGGAGCTTAGAGAATAAGCACACTGAGCAGCGAAGTTGGCCGTCTGGTTGGCGGCGAGGTTCTGGAAGGATTGGCCGCCGCCGGCGGCGGGCAGACTGTAGTTGCCGGAGGAGCCTGTGACTGCGGAGCCGCTTATCGTGCCAGTATCACCGGCAAGAGCGCTACCGGAGAAGGTTACCTGCCCGGAGATGACGTACGGTGGGGGCACCTCGAGTGTGAACGGCAAAGTAATGAGTGTCTGACCATTTAGCGAAAGTGTAGCAGGCTGCCGTTTTTGCTGACGATGGAGATCAAGTCATCGATGAGCGAGACGGGTGTGCGGAACTGGTCGTTCTCGATGTAGCCCCAGCTTTTGATGCTGACAGAAGTATCGGTCTGCCAAAAGAGCGCGCGGATGTTATCGAGCTTGCGGCGTTCGATATCGAGCACGGCGACATCTTCGGGGAAGGCCTGGTTCTTGTAGTTAATGGCGACGCCGGGGCCTTTCCACTGTTCGCCGCGGTTATAGTAGTAAGCCGCGAGCTTTTGCAGGTAAGGCTTCATGACGGGCTGCTCGATCCGCCAATCGAACCACAGCACCTCCGGCTTGTACTTATCGATGATTTCGGTGGTGCGGGCGAGCCAGTCGCGCATGTGGGCTTCGCTCGGCTGATTGGGCACGCT
>Ga0335077_10013722_pt1 | contig 10124 bp, 11 predicted proteins | sample Lox_Sample_31_FD_207151 | JGI IMG/M metagenome (GOLD analysis project Ga0335077, IMG submission 207151) | Soil microbial communities from Loxahatchee National Wildlife Refuge, Florida, United States - Lox_Sample_3.1 | ecosystem: Environmental > Terrestrial > Soil > Wetlands | place: USA...
CCCGGACTTCGAGCAGCTCACGACCGAGGAGCGCCACGCCCGCGGCGCCAACTTCTCGTCACTCCACACCGACTTCATGATCGGAAGCCCCGAGGTGGCGGTCAGCGGCGTGACCACCGACGGCGACGAGGTGCCGATCCTCCGGGACGGCGACTGGGTTCTCGCCTAACGGCGACCCCGCGGCCCTGGACGAGCGCCAGGGCCGCGTCAGGCGGGGACCAGGCGGCGCCTCGCCCTTAGATGCTCGAGCCGACGCTGTCGAAGAGACCCGAGATCTTGCCGCCGAGCAGAACCACAGCGGCGACGACCGCGACGGCGATCAGGGCCAGGATCAGCGCGTACTCGGCAAGGGTCTGTCCCTCCTCGCGCTTGACGCTATCGAGGGAGATCCCCTGGAGCGCAAACGCGATTCCGATCGAGAGCTTGTGCCGCAAACCGTTCATATGTGTCCTTTCTTCTTGAAGTTGATGGTCGGGAAGGGGCGGCGCCGCAGGCTTTCGTGTCTCGGGCGCGCCTCCTGATCGTGGAGGCCAACCACGGTTGGTCCCTCCCCCTTCAGGGGGATCTCAGGCGAAACCCTCGGTCGAGGGATGAGCCCGAAGTCCGGTACCTCTGAGGAGTGACGCCTCCGTTGCCGCTCGGCGGGTAGCCGGGAACCGGCAACGAGGTTCCAGTCGGGACGGGCGGATTCGAACCGCCGGCCTTCTGCTCCCAAAGCAGACGCTCTAACCAGGCTGAGCTACGTCCCGCTGGCCGGATTGTAGGCGCCGCTCCGGAGCCCGTAGGCTGCGGCCGGTGAGCGAGGCACCGTTCCACGTCGAGCCGGCCTCGCAACGCCGCCCACGCCTGGGCTACCTGATGGCAGCATCCGCCGCGACGCTCTGGGCGATCAACGGCACGGTGTCGAAGGTCATCCTGGCCTCGGGCGTCTCGTCGCTGCGCCTGACGGAAGTGCGCTGCGCGGGCGCGTTCGTCGGTCTGGCGGTGATCCTGGCGATCCGGGCGCCCGCGCGATTGCGGGTGAGGGCCCGCGAGCTGCCGTTCCTGGCACTGTTCGGGATCGGCGGGCTCGCGTTCGTCCAGTGGTTCTACTTCCTCGCGATTCACCGGGTCCCGATCGGAATCGCGCTGCTCGTGCAGTACCTGGCCCCGCTGCTCGTCGCGCTCTGGGCCCGGTTCGTCTTCCACGAGCCTGTGCGTCGTCGCATCTGGCTGGCGCTCGCGCTCGCGCTCGGCGGACTCGCGTTGATCGTCGACGTCGGTAGCGGCGGCGCGATCTCCGGCGCGGGCCTCGCCTTCGCGCTTGCGGCCGCCGCCACCTACATGCTCTACCTGCTGCTCGCCGAGCACGCGGTCGGCGACCGCGGCGCTGTCGCGCTGCTCTTCTTCGGTTTCGGCTTCGCGACGCTGTTCTTCTCGCTGGTCGCCCCGTGGTGGAGCTTCCCCGGGCGCCGCGTCGCCGCGGACATCTCGCTTCTCGGCCACCTTGCCGACCGGCACCTCCCCGTCTTCGTGCTGATGACGTGGATGATCTGCCTCGGCACGATCGTGCCCTTCTTCCTGCTCGTGAGTGCGCTCCGGCAGTTGCCCGCCACCCGGGTCGCGATCATCGCGATGCTCGAGCCGGTCGTGGCGACCATCGTGGCCTGGGCATGGCTCGGTGAATCACTCCGTGCACCCCAGCTCGGCGGCGCGCTGATCGTGCTCGCCGCGATCGTGCTCGCGCAGACCGCTCGGTGAGAAACGTCTCCGTTATGCCGAAAATCGCCGCTTTTATGTTTTACAAAGATGGGTCGCCCGGCCCATTTCGCCGGACGCTCGACGCCGTTACCGTTAGAGACGCACTGGGCGATGCGAACCGGCTTCGGTGACTCGTCACCGGGACGGAGAGCATTAAACAACGAGAAGGCCCGTCGCGCCGACCCCCCGAGCGGCGGGCTTTCTCGGCTCATTACACTCCTCTGAGATGGTGGACAAGGTCCTCCTCGCTTCGCCGCGAGGCTACTGCGCAGGCGTGGAGCGGGCGGTCGAGACCGTAGAGAAGGCACTCGAGCTCTACGGCGCGCCCGTCTACGTTCGCAAGCAGATCGTCCACAACGCCCACGTCGTCCGCGAGCTCGAGGAACGAGGCGCTGTGTTCGTCGACGACGAGGCCGACGTTCCCGAGGGCGAGACGATGGTGCTCTCGGCTCACGGGGTCGCTCCCTCGGTGCACGAGAATGCCGAGGCACGCGGGCTGCGCACGATCGACGCCACCTGCCCGCTCGTGACCAAGGTCCATGTTCAGGCTCGCCGCTACGCAGCCGACGGCTTCACGGTGGTGCTGATCGGCCACGCCGGTCACGAGGAGGTGATCGGGACGATGGGGGAGATCCCGGACTCGATCATCCTCGTCGAGTCGAAGGAGGAGGTCGCCGAGCTCGACCTTCCCGCCGACGCAAGGCTCGCCTACGTCACGCAGACGACGCTCTCGGTCGACGAGACCGGCGAGGTGATAACGGCCTTGCGCGAACGCTTCCCCGACATCCGCGCGCCCCAGCGCGAAGACATCTGCTACGCGACCTCGAACCGGCAGTGGGCCGTGAAGGAGCTGCTCGACCAGGTCGACCTGTTGCTCGTGATCGGCTCACGGAACTCGTCGAACTCGAACCGCCTGGTCGAGACGGCCCTCGCGGGGGGCGTCCCGTCGTACCTGATCGACGACGAGACCGAGATCGAGGAGGCCTGGGTCGCCGAGGGGGTCAGCGTCGTCGGCATCACGTCGGGCGCATCGGCGCCCGAGAAGCTCGTTCGGCGGGTCTGCGACTGGTTCACCGCCAGGGGTGTGGCTGAGATCGAGGAGCACCGCTTCCTCGAGGAGGACATCGAGTTTCGACTGCCGATCGAGCTCCGTCGCGAGCTCACGCTGGCGGACGCGCAGGGATCCGGCTAGCCCTCGGCGGCCGGCTCTCGCCGCGCGCGCAGCACGATCTGCACCGCCACCCCGACGAGCAGGACGGCGAACAGCCGCCGCAGCACGTGTGCCGGCAGCGCGTCGGCGACGGCGACCCCGCCCTGCGCCGTCACCGCCGCCGCAACTCCGATCAGCGCGGCGGAGCGCCACTGAACCCTGCCCGCGCGAGCGTTCCGCCACGTGCCTGCGGCGACTGCGGGCAGGATCGCCAGCAGCGAGGTCCCGATCGCCTGGTGCTGCTCCAGCCCGAGCGCCACCAGCACCGGCACGAAGAGAATGCCGCCCCCGATGCCGAACAGCCCGGCCATCACTCCGGCGAGACAGCCGATGAGGACTGCGACGACCTCCGTCATGAGACGAACAGCCAGACGGCGACGCCGGCCAGCAGCACCGCGAACAGGTACTCGATCACCTGCGCGTGCAGACGCGTCTGCAGTCTGGTGCCTGCGATCGCGCCGGCGGCGGCCGGAATCCCGACGAGCGCGGCGTACCCGGGCCGCACATCGCCGATGACGGCGTAGGTCGTCACGCCCGCGACCGCGGTGATTCCGATCGCGGCCAGCGAGGTCGCCGTGGCGGTCCTCACCTCGAACCTCGTCCAGAGCATCAGCAGCGGGACGATCACGATCCCGCCGCCGACCCCCAGCAGCGCGCTCAGGAATCCCGAAAGGAGCCCGATCGCGACCAGCCGCACGGCGCGGCTCAGCCCTTCTCGAGGCGAAGTTCCGGCCCGAGCTCGACCGAGACCGCAAGCGTCTCCTCCGAGATCCTGTCGGAGAACGCCAGCAAGTCGGTGTCTCCTTCCGGGATCCAGAGCCGGATCCGGTCCGTGATCTCGAGGCCCGAGTCCTTGCGCAGCTGCTGGACGGCCCGGATCAGATCGTTCACGCGCGCCTCGAGCCGCAGCTCGTCGTCGAGGATCGTCTCGATCGCTACGGTCAGCACCCCGTCGGTCGCGACGGCCCAGCCGTCCCGGCCGACGCGCTCGACGAGCACCTCCTCGGGCTCGAGCACGTGTCCGTCCACCTGGAAGCGACCCCCGTCGAGCTCGGCGAACCTGCCCGCGGCGAGCGCCGCGCTCACCTCGGGGAGAGCCGGGCCGAGCTTCGGGCCCAGCAGCGGGAGGTTGGGCTTCACTCTCAGCTCGGAGGCCTCGACCTCGCCGAGCTCGACCTCCTTGATCCTGAGCTCGTCGCCGATCTCCACCGCATGCGCCCCGGCGAGCGGCGCCCCGGTCACGACCATGCGGCGCAGCGGCTGCCGCAGCTTCAGACCCGAGGTCGAGCGCGCCTGCCGGCCGAGCTCGACTACGGCCCGCACCTGCGCGATCTCGTCGAGCAGGACGCGATCGGCGTCCGCGACGGCCGGCCATCGCGCGAGGTGCACCGACGCTTCGCGGCCGCGCACGAGGTTCCGCCACAAGTGGTCGGTGAGGAAGGGCATCACCGGCGAGACGACCCGGAGCGACTGGACAAGCGCGTACCAGAGCGTCCGGAACGCGACCTCGTCCTCGTCCCAGAACAGCCGGCGGGAGCGGCGGATGTACCAGTTGGAGAGATCGTCCACGAAGGCTTCGAACGAGCGGATCACGTCGACCGTCAGCGTGGCTTCGTAGGCCTCCTCGGCCTCTCGGACGAGCTCGTGCGTGCGCTCGACCAGCCAGCGGTCGAGTGGGCGCTCGGCCGGAGGCCCGGTCTCGAGGTCGCCGGATACCGGCTCGAAGCCGGCGATGTTGGCGTAGCTGACGAGGAAGGCGACGGAGTTCCAGAAGGTGAGGAGCTTGCGCTTGATCTCGTGCGCCGGCCCGAAGCCGAAGAGCAGATTGCGGTCGGGTGGCTGTGCGCAGTACTGCCAGCGCATCACGTCGGCGCCCATGCGCGCGAACGCGTCCTCGGCGTCGATCATATTCCCCCACGAGCCGTGCATCTCGCGTCCGTGCTCGTCGAGCATCTTCTCGTAACCGAGCACCCGCTGGTAGGGCGAGCACCCGACGAGGACCACGGACATGAAGAACTGCGAGTAGAACCAGAGGCGGATCTGCTCGCGCATCTCCGAGACCCAGTCGGCCGGGAACCACTCCTCCCAGTAGGCGTGATCGGGGAGGTCGGCCTTCGTCAATCCTCTGGCGGCGCCCGTCGCGTAGCCCTCGGCCTTCCACTCGGGGTTCAGCCAGCCGAGCGTCGAGAACGGGACGATGCCGGCGTCGAGCCACACGTCGCCCACCTCGAGCACGCGCGTGACCGGCTCGCCGCAGGCTTCGCAGCGAATCGGGATCCGGTCGATCCACGGGCGGCGGAGCTCCTGCAGCTGGTCGAGCCCTTCGAGCGCACGCTCCTCGAGCTCCGCGCGCGATCCGATCACGTTCAGGTGGCCGCACTCGCACGGGTAGAACGGCAGCGGCAGGCCGTAGTACCTGCGGCGCGAGATGTTCCAGTCGCCCATGTTCCGCAGCCAGTCGTCCATGCGCTTGCCCATGTAGTCGGGCACCCACTCGACCTTCGCGTTCTCATCGAGGAGCTTCTGGCGGATGTCGTCGACGCCGATGAACCAGTCGTCGGAGATGCGGTAGATGATCGGCGTGTCGCAACGCCAGCAGTGGGCGTAGTTGTGCAGGTAGGTGCCGGCCTCGAGGAGGAAGCCGCGCTCGGAGAGGTCACCCACGATCTGGTCGGCGGCCTCGACGGTCGAGAGCCCGTGCAGCCAGCCGTAGTCGTCGTAGAAGTGGCCGCCCTCGTCGACCGGGCTGAGCACCGGAAGGCCGAGCGAGCGTCCGAGCTCGAAGTCCTCGGGCCCGGCTCCGGTGGCGACGTGGACGATCCCGGTGCCCTCCTCGAGCGAGACGTCGTCCCAGGGGACGACCCTGTGCTCGAGCCCCGCGGCGGCGGGGAGGTTGTCGAACGGCCCCTCGTAGCGCAGGCCGACGAGCTCTGACCCCGGCAGACGCTCGACGAACCGGTCGTCGGGGAAGCGCGCCGCGAGCACCCACTCGCCGTTCTCGCGGCGAGCGTACTCACCCTCGGGATGAACGGCGGCGGCGACGTTGGCGGGCAGCGTCCACGGCGTCGTCGTCCAGATCACGACCGACTGGCCCGGTCGGTCGAGGAGCGGGAAGCGCACGTAGAGCGACGGGTCGCTCTTCTCCTGGTAGACGCCGCCCTGGGTCAGCTCGTGCTGGGAGAGCGAGGTGCCGCACCGCGGGCACCAGGCCGTCGCCCGGTGACCGACGTAGAGCCAGCCGCGCCCGTGGACGATCTTCAGGAACCGCCAGATGTACTCGATGTTCGTGTCGCTGAACGTGAAGTAGTCGTTGCCCCAGTCCATCCACTGGCCGAGGCGCTTCGATCCGCGCGTCAGCTCCTCCGAGGAGTTGACGACGACCTCGCGGCAGCGGGCGGCGAACTCCTCCAGGCCGAACTCCTCGATCTCGCGCTTCGAGTTGAACCCGAGCGCGCGCTCGACGCCGACCTCGATCCAGAGGCCCTGGCAGTCGAACCCGTTCTGGTAGCGCTGCTCGAAGCCCCTGAGCGCCTTGTAGCGCTGGAAGACGTCCTTGAGCGTTCTCCCCCACGCCGTGTGCACCGCCAGCTTCTTGTTCGCGGTGACCGGGCCGTCGACAAAGGACCACTTCGGTCCGCCCCGATTGCGCTCGCGCAGCTGCTCGAACGTGCGCTCGCTCTCCCAGCGGTCGAGCACGTCCAGCTCGATCGCGTTCGAGTCGGGCTTCTCCGGCAACTGGTCGAACATGCCGTCGATTCTACGGAGGGGGAAGATTCCGGCCCCTGCCGCCGTTAACGTCTCTGCAACTTCGGAGAAAGGACAAACCAAATTGGCTCTTGAAGCAACCGAGACGACCTTCCAGGAGACGGTCCTCGATTCGGACGGGAAGGTGATCGTCGACTTCTGGGCCGAATGGTGTGGTCCGTGCCACGCAGTCAGCCCCGTGCTCGACCGGATCGCGGACGAGCGCGAGGATGTCAAGATCGTCAAGGTAAACGTCGACCAGGAGCAGGGTCTGGCGCTGCGTTACGGCGTCTCGTCGATCCCGCTGATGGTGCTGTTCGAGAACGGCGAGCCCCAGGCCCAGGCCGTCGGAGCGCTGCCGAAGAGCGCGCTCGAGCGGGCTCTCGGCCTCAGCGAAGAGGGCTGAACCCGCACTACAAGCGACGGTTCTCCTCGAGAACGGCGTCGGATAGGCGCGGCCAGGCCTCGAGAGCCCAGTCGCCGAACTCGAGGTCGGTGAGCGCGGCGAGTGCGAGCCCCGCGTCGCGATCGACCCAGAGGAACCCGCCGCCGCCGCCGAAGTGCCCGAAGGTGGCTGCGGAGGTGAGCGTGCCCGTCCAGTGGTGCTGCTTGGCGTCCTTGAGCTCGGGCCCGAGCCCCCAGTCGTTCGGGTCGAACCGGCCGACGCCGGGCAGCACACCGTCGAGTCCCGGAAACTGGACGCTGACCGCCTCCGCAAGCGTCTTGGCGGCGATCCGCTTCGGCGTCATCAGCTCGCGGGCGACCTCGAGCAGCGTCGTCAAGGGGAGCCTGACCCCGTGCGCGGGCGAGCCGGTGAGCGGGAAGCCCCAGACCGACTCGAAGTAGGCCCCGAACGGCATCCCGGCCGCCCGCCCCACGTGCTCGGCCGCGACCTCGATGCCGGTGTTCGAGTAGATCCGCTTCCTTCCCGGCTTTGCGACGGGCACCAACGCATCGAAGGGCAGGCCAGGTGTCGGAGTGTCGAGCCCGGCGGGCCGGCGGGATCCTCGAGCGTGACGATCCCCTCTTCGACGGCGACGAGCGCCGCAACGGCGGTCGCGAGCTTCGTGATCGACGCCCAGCGCAGCGGCAGATCGATGCTGCCGTAGCTCTCGTGGACACCGTCGGAATGGACGACGGTGACCGCCGCGTTCGCGCACGGCCAGGTGTCGACTTGCCGTAGAGCGTCCACAACGTCGACACTACCGAGCGTGGATCGTCAGCTGATCTCGTCCGGGGCGGCCTTCGAGGATCGCGTCGGCTACTCGCGGGCGGTTCGCGTCGGCCGATCGGTGTGGGTGTCCGGGACGGCGCCGATCATGCCGGGGGACGTCGATCCGCCGGACGACGCCTACGAGCAGGCGCGCATCTGCCTCGGGATCGTCGGGCGGGCGCTCGCCGAGGCGGGCGCCGGACTCGACGACGTCGTGCGCACCCGGATCTTCGTCACGAGGCCCGGCGACATCGACGCGGTCGGCCGCGCTCACCGCGAGGCGTTCGCGACCGCGAGGCCTGCGACCACGGGCATCGTCGCGGAGCTGCTCGACCCGCGCTGGCTCGTCGAGATCGAGGCCGAGGCCGTGGTCGGGGAGCCGTCGTGACCGGCCAGGCCGCGCGCTCCGGGACGCTCGAATCGAGCGTCCTCGAGCACCGTTTCGGGTCGACCTCGCCCTACACGCTCGGCGTCGAGGAGGAGTACATGCTGCTCGATCCCGAGACCTGGGATCTCGTGCAGCACATCGATTCGGTTCTGGCAAGGGTCGTCGAGGGCGAGTTCCAGGCGCGGATCATGCCGGAGATCATGCAGTCGGTGATCGAGATCACGACCCCCGTCTGCTCGAGCGCGGCCGAGGTCGATGTGCAGCTGCGACGCCTGCGGCGGTACGTCTCCGAGATCGCTGCCGCAGACGGGTGCCGGTTCGCGTCGGCCGGGACGCACCCGTTCAGCCTGTTCGAGCGCCAGCGAATCACGGCGAAGGACCGCTACCGCAAGCTCGTCGACCAGCTGCAGTACATCGCCCGCCGCGAGCTGATCTTCGGCATGCACATCCATGCAGCCGTGGACGATCCCGACAAGGCGGTGCAGGTCGCGAACGGGCTCCTGATCCACCTGCCGGAGTTCCTCGCGCTGTCGGCGAGCTCACCGTTCTGGCGGGGCGAGCCGACCGGCCTCGCCTCGTCACGGCAAATGGTCTTCTCGGCGTTCCCCCGTTCGGGCGTACCGCCGCGGTTCGAGAGCTACGAGGCGTTCGCGGAGCTCGTCGGGCAGCTCGAGCGCACCGGGTGTATCGCCGACTACACACACATCTGGTGGGACGTCAGGCTGCACCCGCGGCTCGGCACGGTCGAGCTGCGCATCTGCGACGCCGTGACGCGGGTCGAGGATGCCATCGCACTCGCCGCCTACTACCAGGTGCTCGTGAAGATGCTTTCCGAGCACGTCGAGTCGGTCGGCACAGCCCCGAGCTTCCACCGTATCCTGACGACCGAGAACAAGTGGCTCGCGGCACGCCACGGGCTTCAGGCTCCGGTGATGGATCTCGTCACCGGCCGCCGGAATCGCGTCCCGATCGCCCAGCTCATCCGGCGCACGCTGAGGGACGCGGAGCCGCACGCCCGTGAGCTCGGCTGCGAGCGTGAGCTCGAGGGGATCGGCGAGATCCTGTCCAGAGGGAACGGCGCGGAGGCTCAGCTGCGCGTCTGGAACGCGAACCGCGACATCGCGGAGGTGGTTGAGGACATCGCCGCGGCGACCGAGGTCGGGGCGCGTGATCGGATCTAGACGCGCGCGTCGTCGAGAAGGGGCCCGATGCGCCCCGAGACTCAAACGGCGATCGGACGGATCCTCCTGATCGCCCGCGCCGACATCGCGATGCTCCTGCTCGCGGTCGTCGACATGGTCACGAAGCCCTTCTCGTAAGCTCGTCCTCGACCGCTGCCAGGTCGATCCCCCGTGCGGCGAGCAGGACGTAGAGGTGGTAGACGAGATCGGCTGCCTCGGAGACGACCCGCTCGTCGTCCTCCGCGAGCGCCGCAGTCACGACCTCGACCGCCTCCTCGCCGACCTTACGGGCAACTGCGGGCACGCCTTCGTCGAGCAGCTTCGTCGTGTACGACCCTTCCGGCCGCTCTTGCGCCCGCTCGCAGATCGTCCGCCAGAGCGCGGGAGCGAAGCACGAGAGCGACCCGGTGTGACAGGCCGGCCCGGACGGACGCACCCGCAGGAGCAGCGCGTCACCGTCACAGTCGTCTCGAAGCTCCTCGACCGTAAGCGTGTTGCCGGAGGTCGCGCCTTTGCGCCAGTACTCCCGGCGCGAGCGACTCCAGAACCAGGCTTCGCCCGATTCGCGCGTCCGCCGCTCCGCCTCCACGTCCATCCACGCGAGCATCAGCACTCGGTCCGTGGTCGCGTCCTGGACGATCGCTGGCC
>Ga0335077_10013723_pt1 | contig 10123 bp, 8 predicted proteins | sample Lox_Sample_31_FD_207151 | JGI IMG/M metagenome (GOLD analysis project Ga0335077, IMG submission 207151) | Soil microbial communities from Loxahatchee National Wildlife Refuge, Florida, United States - Lox_Sample_3.1 | ecosystem: Environmental > Terrestrial > Soil > Wetlands | place: USA: Florida...
CTTCGCTCGATCTGTTGATCGTTTCCGGCGGTGGCCAGATTGACGACTATTGGGGCGGACCGTGGGCGCAGCCATTTCGGCTGCTGCTATGGAGCGCCAGCGCTCGGCGTCACGGCGTACCAGTCGCTTTCATGGGCGTGGGCTTGGACGAGCTTTCGGCACGTCTGAGCGCTTGGTTCTCCCTCCGAGCGTTGCGCATGGCTCAATTCCGTGCGTTTCGCGATTCCGGTACGCTCGATACTTTGCAGTCCATGGGCCTCACGGTAGCAAGCATCGTCTGCCCGGATCCGGCTTTCGGCCTGCGGCCGCTGCCCCTAACCGTCGGTCGGAAAGAAATGCCCTTTGTGGTAATCAGCCCCATTTCGCGCAGCGCTTGGTCCGGCAGCGAGGACGCGGAATACGAAGCGTATCTGGGTTCGCTCGCCGCCGTTGCCGAGCGATTGCTCGAAGCCGGGCTCGCCGTCCGCTTTGCCTGCTCGCAGACGCGAATGGATCCGCGAATCGTGCAGCGGGTTCGTCAAAAGATGACGGCGGAGGCGGCGGCACAATGCACGTACGAAGCGATCGCGACGGTCGACGATTTTCTGCGAGTCACGTCGGCCGCGCTGCTGGTCATTGCCTCTCGGCTCCACGCGGCGATCTTGGCGCTGGTTGCGGGTACTCCTGTAGTTGCAATTGCGTATTCGCGCAAGGCCAAGCAGTTGATGAATGATATGCATTTGTCGGAGTATTGCCTCGATCTCAGAGATGCCGATGCCGATGCCGTCATGGCGACGGTCAAGCGCGCGTTGGCACAGCGTACGCCGCTCAGGGACCACATCGCAAAACAGTGTCGAGCATTCCGTGCTTCGCTCGAATCAACCATCGAATTGCTCGCTGATGCCGTCGAGCCTGCGTTGCGCGGAGCCGAGATTCGGGATAGGCGTTCACCGGCAAGTCGCGCGACTAATTGAGGGGCTACTACAATGGCGCGAACTCTGGTAACTGTATTCCGCAGTTGGTGCCCCGCGTTGGACGATGCAGTCGCGAGTCTGCCCGAAGACCCTGACTGGCCGCACGAGCTATACATCCTATTGGCCAAGAATGTGCCCGAGGGAACAGGAAGGTTTGTAATGTGGACCGAGCGTGACCTTCCAGTCGGGGTCGCCGCATTTGTGCAGAAATCTCAGGGCATCTGGGAACCCGTTACTCACTGGATACTCCCGGGCCTAGTGGGCTTAGCAGCGCCCTCTAGAATTGGCGAGCTGTTTACGCAATTGCCGTTCTGTACGCGCGTCGCATGGTGGCGAATGGTCGAGCCGGTACCGTCGGGAGGTCACGTACGGCATGCGGCCACCGAATCCACCTATGGCATGTCCTGCTCAGCCGACTTCGAGGCATACTGGAAGGAGACAGGTCAGCTCAGGGCAGTCAAGAAGGCTAGAGATCGTTGCAAGAATTTCACTGTGTCGTTTAACGCATCCGGAATCAGCACCTGGGTGCTGCAGCAGTCTGCGAAGTTGTGGCCGGCCGCCAATAGTCGGGGCGAATCAACTCATTTGGCCAACCGCATGTTGACTGCAAGATACCTGGAAACTCTCGGCAAGTCCCTCACCATTGCGCTTCTAGACAGTGAAAGATTGGTCGCGGCGGAAGCATGCATCGTTCACCGACAGGAGTTGATTTTGTGGACCACTTTTAGAAATCGAGACTATGACCATCATGGTCTTGGCAACCGATTGATGGAGCTTGCGTACTACTGGGCAAGGGACAATGGCTTGAAAGGGATCGATATCGGTGGCGGCTTCGCAGACTACAAGCACCGCTGGGCGCCGAGGGCGAGCGCTAAGACAAGGCTACTGATATCCCCTCTTATCCATTACGTCGGGTATAGGGCACGCCGCGCGATGTCCTCGGCGTGGAGCAAGGTAACTCGCAACGTCGAGAAACTGCTGGCAGGAGTTGTCGCCATGGGCGCCATAGCCCGAGGACTCCAGGAATGCGGGCTCGAAAGTCTCGTCCTCACCGTCTTGCTGGCGTGAAACGCGGCTGAAGGTGATCGCGTCATTTTCCTCAGCGCGGGTATGCGACGAGCCGGAAAGTATTCCTACCTCGTGACTATTCCAAACCGCCCTTCAGGCATTGCTAGAAACGCAGTCGCGAACTGGACGGCGCTCGTGTTTGTTTCAGCGGTCGCCTTCTTTCTGTCGCCCTTTGTTGTTCATCATCTTGGCGATTCCGCGTACGGTGTCTGGTCGCTGCTTGTGTCAGTGGTCGGATACCTCGGGCTCCTGGACTTTGGGGTTCGAGGGGCGGTGACTCGCTATGTTGCGCACCACCATGCGGTCGGCGATACCGAGGGATCTTCGTCAATCGTTTCCGCCGGGTTGGTACTTTTCGGGTTGCTGGGTGCGGTTGCGATACTCCTATCGGGCGTTCTCGCATTTCTTTCTCCATTATTCTTCAACATTCCTGAGCCGCTGGTCACGGATGCGCGCATTGTCCTGGTCATCGGAGGCCTGAACGTCGCCGTCACTTTGATTTCAGCGGTGTTTGGAGGTGTGGTCACAGGACTCGAACGATTCGACGTGAGCAGCGTGGTCGAGATCCTGCTCACTGCCATACGAACGGCTGCGATCGTCTTCGCGCTTCGAGAAGGGTACGGTCTCATTGCGCTGAGCGGCATTCATTTGGCAGGTTCGGTCCTCTATGGCGTCGCCGCCTGGGTAACGGCGAAGAAGTTGTACCCGGAATTGCGACTTCGATTTCGCACCCCGTTACTACCGCATATTCGAACGATTCTCTCATTCAGCATGTTCCTGGGCACGATTCATATTTTCGGCATGTTGATCTACTACAGCAGCGCCGTCGTAATCGCGGTGTTCCTTCCCATCGGTGCGGTGACCTATTATGTAATCGCCGGCAACTTGTGTGACTACGCATACAAAGTAGCGGGGGCGCTGTCAAAGATGATGACGCCACGAGTCAGCGCCCTGACTTCCATGGGTAGCAAGAATGTGACGGAAGAGATCCTGGGTACGGCCAGAATTGCCACACTTGCCACGACGCCCATAGCTGCCACCTTCTGGTTTCGCGGGGAATCCTTCATCAATCTATGGATGGGAACCGACTATGGGCCGATGTCGGGGGAGATTCTGCGAATCCTCGCATTCGTAGTCTGGCTGGGCGGTGCACGCTCTATTGCGGCAGCGTCGATCATCGGCGTGAACAGGCACCGCACGCTTATCCCCGCTTTCGCGTTTGAGGCTATATGCAATCTGGCACTGGGCGTTGCGCTGGTCAGGCCTTTCGGTTTGGTAGGGGTGGCCCTGGGCGCGTTGATACCGAGCATGTTTGTGAGTCTGGGATACATCCCGCGCTGTCTTTCGAATTCGACCGGAGTTTCCGCAGGGCTCTTCTATCGCAACGCCTGGCTGCTGCCGACGGCCGCGTGTGGACCTTTCGCATTGACCAACTTGTTACTCGAGCATTTCGTTCCGGCGAGAAATCTCGCCATCTTCTTCATGCAAATAATATTGACAATGCCATTGGTGGCGGCGGGTGCGCTGGTCCTGTGTCTGACCTCTGCGGAGAAGTCGCTGGTGGGCTCAGCGATAAGAAAGTTGTTGCGATATCCGGGATGAGCCACGGGAAGAGCTTGACATTGTCTTGCTGACAGTGCGTTCCAGCTGCGATGGCCTACCCCGCTGACACCCCCACTGGTGCGCTCGAACCTTCGCGTCGAGTGCAGCTGTTGGACGCGCTTCGGGGCGCAGCGCTCTTCGGAGTTCTCCTGATCAACATGCTGTGGTTCGCGGGTATGGACAATTCGGTCACGGAAGGGCAATTTGCCAGCCTACCGACCGCGAAGATCGACCGAGTCGCCGACTACGCCGTCAGCATGCTGGTGTACGCAAAATTCATTGGAATATTCTCCTTTCTCTTTGGCGTCAGTTTTGCCATGCAGATGGGCAGGCTGCAAGAACGGACGACAGACGCAGTCCGCGTCTATTCGCGCCGCCTGATTGGGCTGCTCGCGATCGGTCTGGTGCACTGGCTCGGCGTGTGGTCGGGTGAAATCCTGCATGTCTACGCGTTGGCAGGTTTTCTCCTGCTGCTCGTATTTCGCTGGCGTAGCAGCGTCCTGGTTGCAATCGGTCTCCCGGTGGCGGTCTTGGCGCGTCCGTTGCTCGGGCGGCTCCACACGTTGTCCGAATCCGGCATGGATCGAATCGGATACCAGGGCGCTCAAGTATTAGCGGGCAGATTGAATGTATTTCTTCACGGCACCTACTTCGATGTGATTCGTACGCAATTGCGCCAGGACTGTCTTCCATACATCGTGTCGGGTGCAGTGCTCGCGGCGATCTTTCACGCATTGGGTCGATTCATGGTCGGCGTGGCGGTGGCGCGCGGCCGTTACCTTGAAGAACCGCACAAGCATATTCGAGGCTTCCGGATCATCGCCGGGTGCGGCGTACTGATCGGATTCGCCGCGCAGCACGACTGGGCGCTTGTCTCGAGGCTCGAATCCGCGGGCTGGGTGACGAACCCTGCACTGTCCCAGTTGGCTGGGCACATCTGCAACTCGTTCGGTGTGGTGTCGATGACTGCGGGCTATGTGGCGGCGTTTGCACTCATGTGGCAGGTGCCGAGCTTGCAGCGAGTGCTAGCAGGACTCGTCCCCATAGGACAGATGGCGTTGACCAGCTATCTGTCGCAGACCGTATGCAACTATCTCGTGTTTTTTGGATTCGGCTTGGGGCTGATGGGGCGGATTGGCGTCGCCGGGTGCGTGGCTCTTTCCCTAGTCTTGTTTCTCGGTCAGGTTGCTTTCAGCCAATGGTGGATGCGCCGGTTTCGTTACGGGCCCGTGGAGTGGCTATGGCGATGGTGGACGTACCGGAAAAGACCCATCCTGGTCAGGGTCTGAAGGGGACGCGGGCAACAAACGCCCGACAGAAAGGGATGACAGTCACGTACCATCGATCTTGAGATGGTAAGCGCCGCGCCTTCCCGTCCAGGATTTCGTCGAATTCATCATGACTGGAGTATGTCCACGAAACCGTGCAAACTGCGCCAAAATCGACCCACATCGCGGGTGACCCGCCCACTTGAAGCTAAATATCGTTGACCGACGTTGAGAACGTCCTCATGGCTCTCGTCGACGTAATTATTCCTGTCTTCAATACGCCCCGCCGTTTTCTGACTGTTGCGTTGGATAGCCTACGCGCGCAGACGTTTTCTGATTGGAAAGCATGGGTCATCAACGATGGATCTGACAAGCAATACACGGTGGAGTTGGAGGAAACGTTAAGGGCTTACGGTGATCCCCGCATCCATTACCTGTACAGCGATCATAAGGGGCCTGCCGGGTCTCGCAACGTCGGGATCGTTGAGGGGAGGGCGCCTTATGTAGCCTTGCTCGATTCCGACGACGTCTGGATGCCACATCATCTTTCGCGCCAGGTGGCTCTCCTCGAGGCAAACGCGGAGATTGCTTTGGTGCATGGCCATTGCGACGTGATCGACCCGGCCGGGCGGCTAGTTGGTTCCCCGACTTTGAAGACGCGGTTGAACGGTTTGAGCACTGCAAGACTTTTTGCCGACATGTTGCGGGAGAACTTCGTGTCGGCATCGAGTGTCGTCGTTCGCCGGAGCGTGCTGGAACAGGTCGGAGGCTTCGATGCGACCTTTCCTTGCCTTGTGGACAAGGAACTCTGGCTACGCCTACTGAAGATCGGCGCCAGATTCTATTGCGATCCCGAGATCGTCTATCGGTATCGCGTTCACCCACAGAACATCTCCAAGAATACCGACCTCCTGCTGGCCACTCGCCGCCGAATAATCGACAAGGCAGAAAGCCTCCTAAAGGCCGATGGGCCGCTTGCGGGCATTGACTGGCCGGCGCTGAAGCGGGAAATGATATCTCACATGTACAGGGAAGCCGCCGACGGATACCTTGCACGAGGAGAGTATGGGCGAGCCCTCAGATACAGCTCGCCTTTCTATGCCGGCGTATCGCGACGCTCCTGCGGGCTTTTTCTGCGGTCCTTGTACCGCTCGCTCGCGGGCCGGCGCAAGCCCGGAAAGGCCTGATCCAGGCGTCTGGTGACGGACGGCAAGCCACTCCAGCGGTCTTTCAACGGAGCCAGTTGTGGGCGATCCGCTTCAAGGCGCCGAAGGGGTTCTTCCACCTGCAGGATCGCAGCCCCCATTCCTCCTGCAGTGATTGGATTCTGTCCAACGTTTGACTCTGCAGGACGTCACCCGGGATCAATCCAAAGTTGATCGCTGCTTGTTCAGCAGTCTTCGTCCCGACTATTACGGTGGAGGTCTCTGGGAACGAGAGCGGGTACCGTGCAGCAGCGAGCAACATTGATGCCGCTTCTTTTTCGAGAAATCGAAACCGCTCTGCAGCTTCAACCGTTCGCACAATATCTTTTCGGCTCAACTGGTGTCGTTGGTCATGTTCATCAGAGAACCTGGAGTCTCGGGTGTACTTGCCGGTGAGAAAGCCGCCGTTGAGGCATGAGCGGATGATGACGCCGATCTTCTTGTCCCGGACCCGGTCGAGTTTCGCAAGGTACGGGTCGGGATTCAAAAGGCTGAAGGCAACTTGAAACCCGTCGAGATCGGTGTGATCCAGCACGTAATCAATATCGCCGCCGTCATACAGAGAGACCCCGATGAATCGGACCTTCCCTGACGCCTTCAGTCTATACAGATCGTCGTACAGATGACGATCTCGCTTTCGTGGGCACCAGTGGATCTGGTAGAAATCGATAGTATCGGTTCGCAGCCGCTTGAGCTGCTCGATGACAGTCGGGACAATTCCCAATTTCTGTCCGGAATACTTTGTCGCAATGAGCCAGCGGTTTCTTCGTCCTTGGAGAAATTCCCCCAGAACAAGTTCGGAGTCACCGTATACCAAGGCTGTATCCACAAAATTGCAGCCCAGCTCTTCCGCCATGGCAAGCGCCCGAAGAGAATCCCGCCGGTCGACCGTACCGTAACTTGTGCCGCCGATGGCCCATGCGCCAAAACCCACTTCTGATACCTTCATGCCGGTTGATCCGAATGACCGGTACCGCACTATCAGTCGCCTTTCATTGAGCTATACCGCTTTCTCAGTTCAACCCTGTGAGAGAAGTTGGAAAGCCCTAGTTTTCCCATTGAGGTCAATAGACTCCGGGCGTCGGCGTGGTGCACCGAGATCCGAAGCCATCACGGGAATGTCCAGGTATTGCACGCTGGTCGCCCACTCCCGAGTGCAGGTGATGGTGTCCCGCTTGAAGCAGTCACCGAAAAAGAAGTTCGGATTGTATCGAAGAAGGCTTGATGCCGGGCGGAGTAGCGCACCTGTCTCCAGGTCGTTGCGGTTCGCCCGATTGCCCGCGGGTCTCACAGGTGGTGGCACGGGAGCGTCCCTGGGCTTTCGCCCCGTGACAGACCCGCGTGATTTGCACTGGCGTAGCTCTCCACGTAGACTCCGGGCGCTGGCAACCAAGTAACCTCATCTGACATTTCGAGCGGTGACATTCGACGCACTCGTACTCAATGCGCCACTTCGGCAAGCGTTGGTGACCGTACGGTCATTGGGTCGTCGAGGGCTACAGGTCGCGGCGGTCGGGGTAACCCCCGATGCAGCGACCTTCGCCTCCCGCTGGTGCCGGGAAGGGCTGGTGTTCCCTGCCGACGAAGGGAGCGATGCCTACCTGGTCAGCCTTGAAGAGTGGCTCGGGCGCGTGGGAGCGCGCGTGGTCATTCCCTCTCATGACGGAACGATAGCGCTGCTGCGCCGGCACCGGGCGCGCCTGGAGGAGCGGGCCCGCCTGGCACTTGCCGACGAACCCTCCCTGGAGATCGCCGTGAACAAGGAACGTACCCTCGCCGTGGCCAAGAGACTGGGGCTGCACGTCCCCCGGGAGGTCTTGATGCGCGACCCGAGGGACATCCCCGTCGCGCTGCGGGAGATCGGACTCCCGGCGGTGATCAAGCCGTGCGAATCGTGGCTGTCTCAGGGCGCCGAGGGCACTTGGGTGGGTCCCCAGCTCGTAGTCACCCCGGAGGAGGCGTACCAATCGGTGGATCGAGTGACCCGCTTCGGAGCTGCAATCCTGTGGCAGCAATTCCTGACCGGGCGGCGCGAGGCGGTGAGCTTTCTCTACGCCAAGGGCGAGATGTACGGCCGCTTCGCACAATGGGCTGCTCGAACGCGGCCCCCCCTCGGGGGGGAGTCTGTACTCCGCCAGAGCATCGAGATTCCCCCGGATATCGGGGGGCCCGCGGAGTCACTGGTGCGCGAGATCAACCTCGAAGGATATTCCGAGGTTGAGTTCCGCCGCGACGGAACCGGGGTCCCATATCTGATGGAGATCAACCCGCGGCTTTCCGCGTCAGTGGGGATCGCCGTGCGCGCCGGGGTCGATTTTCCACATCTGCTCTACCAGTGGGCGAGTGGCAGTCGAATTGATAAGATCAACAGCTATCAAGTGGGAGGTTGGATGCGACACTTAGGCGGGGACATCGAAACCACAATAACTAGCCTCGAGGAACGCGGCCGTCCAGGGATTAGCCCTCCGGCGCGCGCGCTCGCCGACTTTGGACTCGCCTTTCTCAAACCGGCGGCGTATGACTACGTCGACTGGCACGACCTGCGCCCCGCGGTGCGCGCCAGCACTCGTTACACCAAGCGGCTACTGAAGCGGATCGGATCCCGTATGCTGAGGGCAGTATCGTGAACGCAAACTATGACGTCGTGGTGGTCGGAGCGGGGCCGTACGGTCTGTCAGTCGCCGCGCATCTCCGGGGCAAGGGACTCGAGGTCGGCGTGTTTGGTCGAGTCATGGAGATGTGGCGCGAGCACATGCCAGCGGGAATGCTGCTGCGATCCCATCCCTGGGCCACCCACATCTCCGATCCACAAGGGGAATATGGGATCGAGCGATTCTGCCAGGAGTCGAAGAGTCCTGGCATCTATCCCGTGCCGATCCAAACCTTCATCGACTACGGCAGATGGTTTCAAGAACGAGTAGTACCCGGGGTCACTGAGACTTATGTGTCGTCAATCGAGCGCCGCGACGGACAGTTCCTACTCACGCTGCTCGACGGCCACACGGTGCGGACACGGCGGGTGGTGATGGCGATCGGTCTCTACTACTACGCCCACTGGCCGGAGCTCTACGCCAATCTCCGCGACGGGTTGGTCTCGCACTCCTCCCAACACGCTGACTTCAGAAGGTTCCAAGGCAAGGACGTCATGGTGGTGGGCGGAGGACAGAGCGCAATCGAGTACGCTGCGTTGCTCCAGGAATCAGGGGCGCGGGTGGAGGTCGTCTCCCGCCGCCCCCTCCTGTGGCTTGATCGCGACCGCTCCAACGAGCGGACCTGGTTCGAGCGGGTTATGGCACCGGACGCTGGCATCGCCGCGGGATGGGACAACTGGGTCTTGGATCACGCACCGTATTTGTTCTGGCGATTTCCACAAAAGTGGAAGGATTCGTACAACAGCCGCTACCAATCGGGCGCGACCGATTGGTTGCGGAACCGGGTCATAGGGAAGGCGAAGCTGCGGGAGCGGCAGACAGTGACGAAGCTGGAGGCGGTCGGGGGTAAGCTCCAGGCGAAGATCTCCGACGGAACCCAGGTGCGCGCCGATCACCTGCTGCTCGCCACCGGCTATCGCACGGACGTGAACAAGTTGGCGATGTTGCACCCCGCCCTCCGCGCTGAGCTGCAGACCGATCGGGCGGTTCCGGTGCTCAGTCATTGGTTCGAAAGCAGCGTGCCGGGCCTCTACTTCGTAGGCCACACGACGATTCAGGCGTTCGGCCCGCTGTTTCGCTTTGTCGCGGGGTGCCGGGCGGCGGCGCGGCGCGTGGCGCACGCGGTAGCGCGGGGATAGGGCGCGGGACATGACTGTGTCGCGGATCTGCCTCGGTCTAGGAACTGAAATGCCGGCTTGAGCTGGACCAATAACGTCCGTGAACGATCCGTTCGCGCGCCCGCGCCGCAATTGCGCCAACACTGCCTGCCGTATGCCTCAGGCGCGACACCCCGACGGGGTGGCTCATGGAATAAGGGAGATTAGTCGGGATTCCGACATTGACGTGTGAAATATGACACGTCACCGGGCGTCGGG
>Ga0335077_10013724_pt1 | contig 10123 bp, 8 predicted proteins | sample Lox_Sample_31_FD_207151 | JGI IMG/M metagenome (GOLD analysis project Ga0335077, IMG submission 207151) | Soil microbial communities from Loxahatchee National Wildlife Refuge, Florida, United States - Lox_Sample_3.1 | ecosystem: Environmental > Terrestrial > Soil > Wetlands | place: USA: Florida...
TTATGTGAGCTCCCACACCCAATACAACCGCGAGCACATGAAGAGCGACCGTACGCGCGGATGGTTCAGTTACCCGGTGGAGAGCCAGGAGCTGCTGCTCGACGGCGCCACGGCGATCGCGGGCGGCGCGGGGATCGTCTACTGGGGGCTGAGCCGCTTCTTCTACATGCCCCAGGGTCCGCTGGCATACGAGAGCGGCCGCTACGTGAAGGAGATTTTCGATTTTTCCGCCAGGCATCGCGAACTGCTCGCCGATGCGGCGGCGCGGCCCGTGGCCGGCGTGATGGTAGGCGACCAGACCATCGACTGGTTCGCCGGCAAGCACTTCGTGGGGAAGGGATACGAGAACTACTACCACGGCGCCTGGCAGGTGATGAAGGATCTCGGCTACGACGCCGAGCCGTTCCTCGATTACCTGGCGACCCCCGGGCAGCTGGCGCGCTACAGGCTGGTATGGCTGGCCAACACGGCGTGCCTGAGCGACGCTCAGTGCGCCATGCTGCGCGACTATGTGAATGCAGGCGGATCTCTCGTGGCCACGCACCTGACGAGCGTGGCCGATGACCACGGGAAAATGCGCGCCGGCTACGGGCTGGCGGACCTGTTCGGCGTGACGCTCGCCAACGTCGAGCCCGTCGAGATTCCGGACCTGTATCTGAAGCTGCCGTCGGGCGAGCTGATTCCGCAGGATCCGCAAGCCATGCGGTTCGCCAACACGGGCGCCGGCACGGTGCTGGCGGAGACCCTCGACCTGGGGCATCGCGCGAACCTGGGGCCGGCGATCGTGCAGAACAAACGTGTCATCTTTATCGGCAGCGGCCTGGAGGCGATCTATGCGGAGACCCGCATGAGGCGGCTCCGTGAATACCTGGGAACCCTGATCGATCCCATGCTGCGCCCGCATCGCACGTACGAGGTGGAATACCGCAGCGGCGTCGTGGCACACTTGACCGCGTCGCAAGACACGCTCCTCCTCCACCTGCTGGCGGACACCGGGAACAAGACCAAGAAGCTGCGCATTCGTGAGGAGTTTCTGCCGGTGGAAAATGTCAAGGTGAGAGTGAGGGTGCCCGAAGGCCGCAAGGTCGCGAGCGTCTCGCTCCTCCGCGCTGGCGCGGGCCTCCAGGCCCGCGCGGCCGGTGGCTGGATCGAGGTGACGGTGCCGCGCGTACTGATTCACGAGGCTGTGCGGGTGGATCTCGCGTGATCGCCTCGCCCCTGCGCTGGCGCATGATCTCGCTCGCCTTCTGGGCGACGGTGATCAACTACCTGGACCGCCAGACGCTCTCGGTCGCGGCCCCGCTGCTGCAGGAGAAATTCCACATCTCCGACGAGGCCTACAGTTGGGTAGTAGGCGCGTTCCTGGGCGCGTACACGGTCATGAACGGCATCTCCGGTCCGATGATCGACCGCCTCGGAACGAGGCTCGGATACGGGCTGTGCGTGGCGTGGTGGAGCGCGGCGGCGGCGCTGCACGCGCTCACCGGGGGCGCGTGGAGCCTGGGCGTCTTTCGCGGGCTGCTCGGCGTCGGCGAGGCGGGAAACTGGCCTGCGGCGATCAAGGTCGTGGCGGAATGGTTCCCGGAGAAGGAGCGTGCGCTGGCCGCCGGCCTGTTCAACAGCGGCAGCGCGGTGGGCGCCATCCTGGCCCCGCCGGTGGTCGCCCTTCTGATCCTGAAGGCGGGCTGGCAGGCGGCGTTCCTCTTCGTAGGAGTCTCCGGCTTGGTGTGGCTGGTGTTTTGGTTCGCCATGTACTATACACCGGCGCGCGAGGCAGGCGCGGCGCACGAGCATCCGATTCCGGTGCTCGACCTCGTGCGCACACGGATGGTCGTCGCGTTCACCCTTTCGAAAGTTTTCCTCGATCCCGTCTGGTACTTCTATATTTTCTGGTTCCCGAAGTATCTGAAGACCACACGGCACTTCGATCTCGCGGGTATCGGAACCTACGGCTGGATTCCGTTCCTTGTGGCCGGCCTCGGCAACCTGCTTGGCGGATGGATGTCGGGCCGCCTGCTGCGGCGCGGGTTCTCGATGACGGTGGCGCGCAAGGGCTCGGTGACGTTCTTCGCGGCGCTGATGCTGAGCGCCATCCCGGCGGTGCTGGCGCCTGAGGCCTGGATGTCGATCGCGCTGGTGTCGGTCGCCATGATGGGGTACACGGGTGCCTTGGCGAACATGCTGAGTATCCCGGCCGACGTGTTCCCGAAATCGGCGGTCGGCTCGGTCTATGGCCTCGCCAGCATGGGCTCGGGCGGAGGCGGAATGCTGTTCACGCTGATCACGGGTTGGGTGGTGCAGCGGCACGGCTACACGCCGGTGTTCTTCGGGTTCGGTGTCCTCCCGCTGATCTGCGCAGGTATCCTATGGGGATGGTTGGGACCGCTGGACCGGATGTTACAAGTGGGCAGATCGCCCGCACCTGCGAGCTGATTCGCCCACACATCCGGCGCACGCCGGTGGTCGAGGTGGACGCGGCGGATTTCGGACTGGCCGCGGCGCCTCTGGCGTTGAAGCTGGAACTGTTGCAGCACACCGGATCGTTCAAGGCGCGCGGCGCGGCGGCCAACTTGCTCACGCGCGAGGTGCCGGCGGCGGGCGTGGTGGCGGCCAGCGGCGGCAATCATGGGGTCGCAGTCGCCTGGGCGGCGCGGCGCTTCGGCAAGCCGGCGCGAATCTTTGTGCCGGCGGTGGCCTCACCGGCGAAGATGGCGCGCATCCGCGAGTGCGGCGCGGAGCTGGTGGTCGTGGGCGAGCGCTACAACGATGCGCTGCTGGCCAGCCAGGAATGGGCGGCACAGTCGGGCGCCATGCCGGTCCACGCATACGAGCAGCGGGAGACGCTGCTCGGGCAAGGCACGGTGGGCCTCGAGATGGAACAGCAGGCGCCGGGCATCGACACCCTGCTGGTGGCGTGCGGCGGCGGAGGGCTGATCGGCGGGATCGCGGCCTGGTATGAGGGGCGGGTGCGCATCGTCGGCGTCGAACCCGAGGCCGCCCCGACGCTGTATCGCGCGCTGGAAGCAGGCCGGCCGGTGGACTCTCCGGCCGGCGGAATCGCGGCGGATTCGCTGGCTCCGCTGCGGGTCGGCGAAATGATGTTCCCGCTGGCGCAGAAGTTTGTCGAGCGCGTGGTGCTGGTCGAGGACGACGCCATCCGCGGGGCGCAGGCAGCCCTGTGGGACACCTTGCGCGTGGTTGCCGAGCCCGGCGGTGCCGCCGCGATGGCGGCGCTGCTTTCGGGGCTGTACCGCCCGGCGGCGGGCGAGCGCGTCGGGGTGCTGGTGTGTGGAGGCAATACGACGGCGGTGACGTGGTAAGGTTGCCGCGCCACGCCGCGAACGCCTCATACCCAAAGTTCTGCATCCGCGCAACGGTGCAAAACCAGCTGCCATCCGTATAAGGAATACTGGGGATCCAAGCCTGCTGGAGGAACTATGTTTTCAAGTGTGACGGCCCTTTGCGCTCTACTCGCGATTGCTAGCTACGCACTTGCTCAAACGGAGACTTTGCCGCCCGGGATGCAGGAGGTGCTTCGCGATCTGGATGGCGCCGCATCGCAGGCAGTGAAGAATCCAAACGACATCGGATACACGCTGGGGATCGTGACGCGGAACGGGCTGGCATGGACGAAGAGCTACGGCTTTGCCGGCAGCAGCCGGACTCGTCCGGCGGACGCTGATACGGAGTACCCGGTTGGAACCGGCGCCTTCTCCGCGATCATGCTGCTGCAGTTGGTGCGGGATGGCAAAGCGCATCTTTCGGATGCCGCGGAGAAGTATGTAACCGAATTGAAGTCGGTCCGCGGCCGGTACCCCGATGCGGCGCCGGTGACGCTGATGCAGTTGGCGTTGCACACTTCCGGACTGGACTTGGGGCCGGTGGGCCCAAATAACAACGGCCTTGTGGCGCGGTGGGACGAAAGCCTGACGGCGGCGCTGCCCAATGCGCAGTACGCATTCGAGCCGGGAACGCACGCCGCGGCTTCGTATGCCGAAGACGCCGTGCTGGCGCTGGCTCTCAGCAGAGCGGCGAACCAGCCATACGACGAGTATCTGCAGGAGAAAATTCTGCTCCCGTTGGGGATGTCGCAGTCCCGCATTTCCAAGGGCGGCCGGGGACTGAATCCGGTGCTTCAGACCACGATTGGAGACTTTGCGCGGTTCGCCTCCTTTCTCATGCTCGGCGGTCCTGAAACCGTGCTCTCGCGAAAGGAACTGGAAGAGAATTACCGAAGAGTGTGGGTGGGCAACTCTGTAGCCGTGCCGAACCCCAGTGAATGGTTCGGGATCGGTTACCACGGCGAAACCTGGACCAGTAACCACTATTACTTTGTTCCGTCGATTGGCAGTACTCAGCCGGGATTCGATGCCACATTCTGGTTCGAACCTCGCCGGCATGCGGGCGTAATTCTGTTGCACCAGGGCGGCGGTGGAGGGGTGCTGGGGCAGATGATCCACACGTATGTGTATACACTGAACGCCCAGAAGGTCGATGCCGGGCGGCAGGACCCGGTCAAGCCCTTTCCGTACACCGAGGAGGAAGTCTCGTTCGAAAACAAGGCCGCCGGAATCGAATTGGCGGGCTCGCTGACCGTTCCAACAGGCACGGCGCCGTTTCCGGCGGTGGTACTAATACCGAAATCAGGAGCCATGGATCGGGACGAGCGCATCCTGAACCATCGTCCGTTCCTGGTCTTGGCGGACTATCTGACGCGCGCCGGGATTGCAGTGTTGCGGGCGGACGTGCGAGGTGTGGGTAAGTCCGGCGGAAAGTTCGCGGGGGCGCAGGTGGCGGACCTGGCGGGCGACGCGGAGGCCGCCATGGAGTACCTGAGGACGCGTAAGGAAGTGAATGCCGGCCGTGTTGGCCTCGTCAGCCATGGGGAAGGTGGGCTGGCAGCGGGGATGGCCGCGGCTCGCGATCGTAATGTTGCATTTGTGGTGATGCTTGGCGCTGCAGCGGTCCCCCTGGCCGAAAACGCCGTGGAAGGCAGCCGGCTCAGTGCTGAGGCTAACGGCGAATTGTACGCGAAAGCGGAAGCGCAGGCGTCCCTGATGCGTGGCGTCTTGACAATCGTCCTGCATGAGAGCGATCAGGCAACTCTGGAGAACAACCTGCGAAATCTTTTGGTGGGCAAACTTCCCGAATCTCAGATCGCGCCGCAGATCCGGCAGTGGACTTCGCCGGCGGTCCGGACAGCGATGAGTTACGATCCCGGCCCGGAATTGAAGAAGATCACGTGTCCGGTGCTGGCGCTTTACGCCGAGAAGGACTTCACCGTGCCGGCCAGGCTGAATGTGCCCGCCATGCGCGCCGCGCTCGCGGGAAACAAAGCGGGCGAGGTGGAAGAGTTGCCGGATTTGAATCTTCTCTTTCAAACTGCGGACGTGGGAATAGGCCGGGAAGCCAACTGGGCGGAAGAGACCATGTCACCGGCCGTGTTAACGAAGATCGCGGACTGGGCCGTCCGGCAGGGCAGCCGTCGTTGAGCATCCCGCTCGCCGTTACTCCTTCGCCGCGGCCTCCAGCGTGGCGATGTCGAACTTCACCATCTTCATCATCGCAGCCATCGCTTTGGGATGCTTCAGGACCTCCCCGATCTGCTCCGGCACGATCTGCCAGCTCAGGCCGAACTTGTCCGTCAGCCAGCCGCAAGCCATCGGTTGGCCACCATCGAGCAGTTTGTCCCAGTAGCGGTCGATCTCGGCCTGGTCCCTGCACGCTACGGAATACGAGAAGGCCGGCGTGAGCGCGTGCGCGGGGCCGCCGTTGAGAAACGTCATTTGCTGGCCCATAAGTTCGATGGTGATGGTCGCGATCTTTCCGGCGGGCCAGGGCCCCACGCCGCTCGAACGCAGCTCGCTGATCTTCTTCGCTTCCGGAAATACCGAGAGATAAAACTCCGCAGCGTCTTCCGCGTTGTCGTTGAACCACAGAAACGGTGTGAGCTTGTTCATGCTCAGGCCTCCACTTCGATAGTATCGGTCGTTGAAGCTCCCGGGGAGACATCGCGCCCGCCGGAAAGAACCGCCCCAGATCCTCCGGCAAATCGGCAAGGACGGCCATCGTTCCGTAGCCCGAGGGCAGTTCCGGAGTCCCGTCGTCGTAGCAGCGTCTGTGTACCGTCGCTACTTCCTGACACACCGCACGGAAAATGCTCGCTGCTTCTCGCCGCCGCTTTGACGATGGAGAGCCTTCCCGCCCAGACCGAAGTTAAAGAACCATGCACTGCCCGGATCAGTTTCTGATGCCGTCCAGTAGAAGCCGTGGGCTTCTAATCGTGCATACTGGCCGTCCTCGCCGCGGCCGCCGCCGAGCAGCGCATTGAATCCCGAACTGCCCCCGGCCGAGAGCGCCTCGTATGCCGCTTTACCCTTGTCATCCGAATCTTGGCTGACTCCGCCGTTGTGCTTCGCCAGTTGCCGCCATTCGTCGTCCGTTGGCAATCGCCATCCGTCGCCTAATGATCGACATACCTGCGTCGCCGACTCCCACGTGTACAGCCGGCCATACCGGCGGCAATTCGGTTCTGCATCGTCGTAGCAAAAGGACGGCGCCGTGTTGACGTCCAGATTGCGTGTTGTCCACTCTTTGCCATCCGCCATCCGCTTCGGGGAATACGAAACAGCGGACGATTTCCGGTCTTGAGCGGACACCCGTTCCAAGGAGCTGCTGATACACCCGAACGCCGCCCCCAGCGCGATGGATACGACAAACGCTCGCATCGACGAAGTTTTGCCATTAGTTCCTGGCATGAGCGATCTCCGCGGCGTACCGGACTATTCTACCTGCCGCGGAATACCGGTGTCCGTCACAGATGACCCGGCTTTATATTTCCTGTCCCCGCAACCATTCCCAAATTCCGATTTCAGACTCCAGCCTCTCCCCGCGCTACATTGATTCTTGAAGGGCAGACCCTCGCCGCCCGGCGCGGTCTGCTTGCCGCCGCTGCCCCCGCAAAAATAAAAACGAACCGGATTTGACCCGTATCCGCTACATAACCTTGACGAATGCGATCCCCCCGCCCGGCCAGGCCCGCGAATCACAGAGCCTTCGCCGAATGGATGCCCTCACCCTCGAGGACATCGGCCATCTTCTTTAGAGCGATCTTGTGAATCTGCGACACACGGCTCTCGTTCACCCCCAGCACGTCGCCGATCTCCTTCATGGTCATGTCGTTCGTGTAGTAAAGGAAAACCACCTTCTGGTACCGCTCGGGAAGCTTGCCGATTGCGCGGGCAAGCGTGATCTGGAGCTGATGGCGCTCGCAAATGCGGTCGGGGCGTGAGTCGGGTGCGCTGGGGAATTCCATCGGACGGTCGCGCTCCTGGTCGGGATTCGGAGTGGCGGAAACCACTCCCGTCATGCTCAGCTCCATCTGCACGCGATGCCAGCGGTCCATGTCCAGTCCCATCTCGTTCGCGATTTCGCTCTCGGTCGGAGTGCGGCCGAGCTTCGCTCCCAGCTCGCGGGTCACGGATTCGACCTGCTTCTGCCGCCGCCGGATGTCGCGGGAGGCCCAGTCCATCTGCCGGAGGCTGTCGAGGATGGCGCCCTTGATGCGATGCTTGGCGTATGCGTGGAAAACGACGTTCTTGGAGTCGTCGTACTTGAGGACAGCATCGAAAAGCCCCATGACCCCGGCGTGAACCAGGTCGTCCAGATCCACGTGAACCGGCAGGTTTTCGTGAACGCGAATGGCGATCGCCTTCACGAGCGGCAGATGTTCGAGCACGATCTGGTCCCGTTGTTCCTGGGTGAGTTTCGGCCTTCTGCGTACGGGCACACTGGTAGCGGGCATCGCGTTCTGTCCTCTTTCCTTTTTTTGATTTGCGCCGGATCTAATCGTCCGACGGACAGAAAGGATGCAGGTTGTGGGCCACGTATTTTACGTAGTTAAAGCTCTTATTATCAGGTAGGTAGTTTGATCAAGGCGGTTCCGGAATGGAACGTGTTTCAAATTGAAACGCGCGGACGCGTTCCGGGATGGAACGTCGGCTCTACCAGCCGGCTTTGTGCGCGATATAGGTGCGCAACGCAAAGTAGCCGAGAATGATCCACACGGCGTACAGGAGCTTGCCGTCCAGCGTGAAGCCGGCCATCAGCGCGAGCACCGCGTAGGCGCCGAACGCCCACATGAGGCGTCTATTGATCATTTCGGCATATTGTAGGCAAAGTTTAGCTGCAAAACCACCTGGCTGCCCTTGAATTCGCCGGGAAGCGGCGGGAACGGAGTGGAGGCGCTGATCGCCGCAACGGCAGCGCGGTCCAGGGCCTCCGTGCCCGATTGGTAGGCCCAGGTGACCTTATTGACGCCGCCGGCCTTCGAGATGATGAAGATCAGTCCCACCTTGCCGCGGCGTCCCAGGCGGGCGCTCTCCGGATAAACCGCCAGCCAGTTGCGCTTGATGGACACCAGAATCTGGGCCAGATAGGGCTTGAAATCGACACCCTCCGGGTCGCTCTTGAGCTGGAGCGCGGCCCCCGGGATACCCGGGGTCGAGGGCTGGTTGATGCCTTCGGCGATCCCGGTAAGCGCGCCGGGGTCGCCGACAACGACCCCCCCGCCGGCCACGCCCCCGCGCGTGTTCTGGCGGATCGCCTCGGCAACCGACCCGCCGGTCGGAATCGGCACTTTGCTCTGCCCCGGCGGAACCGGCGGCGGCGGTCCGCCCACGTTCTCCAGGGCGAGTTTCGGCTTCTCGACCGTCTGGATCTGCGGCGGGGGCACCGTGGAAGGCGACGGCGGCAGGTCGATTTTCGGCTGGTTGTTCAAAGCGGATTCGACCTTCGGCGGCTCTGGGAGAGCCGCGGCCGCGGCGGGCTTCGGCGCGGGCGCGGGAGGAATCACGGCCGGACGCGGAGGCGCCGGGGGAGCGTGTATGGGCGCCCGCGGCTGCAGGCTTGCCATGTCGATTTCGCGGTTGATCTTGCCCTTCGCCGGCTCCTTCTGGGTAAACTCGGTGAGCGGCGGCGCCACCAGCGGCGTGACGATCTCGTGCTTCGGCTGCGGCGGAGGCTCGGGCGGGGGAACGAGGAAATCGGGGGGCAGGACCAGGATTACGGCAACCGCAGCAACATGGGCCAGGATGGAACCGACTCCCGCCGTTCGGCGCCGGGCGGGCGCAAAGGGGTCGCGCCACTCGTAAAGTAAGTGCAGGTCGTCGTCGGTGGGAGGTGGTCCTACGGTTGCCATCCGGAAAGGGTCTGCGAGACCACTTGCGAGTGCTCTTTAATTTTATCAAGGATCGCCAGAGCAGCCGCTAATGTTCGACGCGCCGAAGAGCCGGAAGATTTCGGCGGGTTTCGACTCGCGATGGCATCGAGGAACGCGTCGAATTGCAGCTTGAGCGGCTCGGACTTCTCCACTTGGGCCTGTTCGAAACCGATTCGCTGGCCGGCGCCGACGCTGAAGATCGCCAGGTCCCGCCGGGCGTAGTCCAGGGAAAGGTATTGATGCGGCTGGAAGAGGCGGAGCTTGCGGACGCTTTCGGTGGAGATGCGGCTGGCAGTCAGGTTTGCCACGCAGCCGTTGGCGAACGCCAGCCGCACGTTGGCTATGTCTACCTTTGGCGAAAGAATGCGGATGCCCGCTGCGCGGATCTCCTCGGGTTCGTGCCCGGTGAGGCCAAGAACAAGGTCGACGTCATGGATCATCAGGTCCAGAACGACATCGACATCGAGACTCCGGGAGCTGAACTGGTTGAGACGGTGGATCTCGAAAAACAGGGGCAGGGTGAGGCGGCGTTCCAGCTCCAGAACAGCTGGGTTGAACCGCTCGACGTGGCCCACCTGGAGGATGCGGCCGCGGCGTTCGGCGGCGGCAATCAGGCGGTCCGCTTCGGCGAGATCGGTGGCGACAGGCTTCTCGACCAGCACGTCGATGCCGGCGTCCAGCAGAAGACAGCCGATCTCGGCGTGGCCCGTGGTGGGAACCGCAAGGATGGCGGCGTCGGCGCAGCCGGCGAGGCCGCGGGCATCGGCGAGCGCGACCGTGTTGTACCGGGCAGCCGTTTCGGCGGCCCGCGCCGCGTCGGTATCGACGATGGCCGCGAGCTCGCAGCGGTCGCTCTCGTGGACCACGCGGCAGTGGTTCTGGCCAAAGGCTCCCGCTCCCACG
>Ga0335077_10013725_pt1 | contig 10122 bp, 13 predicted proteins | sample Lox_Sample_31_FD_207151 | JGI IMG/M metagenome (GOLD analysis project Ga0335077, IMG submission 207151) | Soil microbial communities from Loxahatchee National Wildlife Refuge, Florida, United States - Lox_Sample_3.1 | ecosystem: Environmental > Terrestrial > Soil > Wetlands | place: USA...
TATCAGCGGCCGGCTTCCATGACTTCACGAGATCGGCAGACAATATGGACGACATCGTGAGCGTCGCCCGGCAGTTCGCCGCGCCGGGGGACGTCGTGCTCTTGTCGCCGGGGTGCGCGAGCTTCGGTCCGTTCAGGAACTACGTCGATCGGGGCAGCAAGTTCAAAGCTGCCGTGGAAGCAAGCCGCACCCGGTAACGCCTTCATCGGCAGCGCGAGACCCACGCCCACCCAGGTCGTCCACTGACATAGGGCGTGCCGGTCCAGTGCGACGTGTAGCTTCAGAGAGAAGAGACGCGAGGCCCCGGGGCTTCGGGGCCTCGCGTCTCGGGCAGCGCGTTGAGCTACGCCGCCGGCCGGTCGACCGGAATCTCCGCGAGCTTCCCCGAAGGATCCCCTTTCGGGCCAGGCGGGTGGACAACCGCCAGGCCGGTCGGCGGGTTCTCGGGGTTGTCGGGCTTCCCCGAGACATCGCCCGTGGCAGCCAGCCAGAACATGTGCAGTATCCGGTCGGAAATCTCCGCTTGGCCCTTCGTGTCCTGCGGCAACTCCCCGTTCTCCCGCATCAACTGCATTGCCTCCGCGTGTGCGCGGATGACGTGGCCACCCATCATCTTGAGGGTCTGCTGCAGGTGCTCCTCGGCTCCCCGCAGACTTTGCTCGAGATCATCGATCGTGCCCTCCGTCTTCTCCAGGTCGTCCTGGCAGGCGGCGCGCTCGTCGTCGCAATGGGCCAGGACGTAGGCCGCAAGGGCGAGGAGCCCGACGGAGATGCCGGTGAGGACGATCGAGATCACCCAGGGGCTGAGCGTGCCGGGCGTCGTGCCGAACAGGCTGTGGGCCACCGCGTCGTTGAGCGCGAGGTAACGCTCGCGGAGGACTGTCGACGCGATCACGTACACGCCCAGGACGAGGCCGTGAACGGCAATCCACGACCATGTCTTTCTTCGACGGACGACCCCGGCGACCTGATCTCGCCGTCGCTTAATCGCCTCGCGAGCGAATGCCCAGGCGAGCCACGCTTCGAGCGCCGTGAGGGTGAGAGTGATGAAGATCGTCGTGGGCCGGTCGACCAGCAGTCCCTCGGCCGCGAGGTAGTTGAGGGCGACGCCGAGGACGGCGACGATCCCAAGGACCATGACCTTCTGCCACGTCCTGATCACGAGCGCCTTCGGGTCGCGCCCGACGAGCTCGTGGATCCGATTGCGAAGCCCGTCAGCCTTCGCGCGAAGGGCGATAAGCTTGTCCTTCATGCCCTTGATCCTCGCCTGAGTTTCGGTGAGGGCGCGACTCAGCGGCTCGGTGGTGTGCATGAGCCGCTCTTGGATCTCGGCGGTCTGGCTTGTGTACATGCACTGCCTCCTACTCACTCGTCAGCGGAGCGCGCTGACGATGTTCTCGGTGGTGTCGATCCCGCGCGGCAGGACTTTGACCGCCGCCGCGCCCTTCGAGGTCAGGAAGCCCTTCCAGCGGGCGACCTTGATGGCGAAGCTGCTCGGGCTGGAGTAGGACCAGCCCGCGAGGACGAAGGTGACGCCGTCGAAGCGGAGATTCCGGGCCGACTGGATCGGCGGCATGTCGGGCAGGTCGCCGATGATCACGAAGTAGGGCGTCCCGCCCTCGTGCTGGAAGAACGTCGCGCCCCGCAAGAGCGCGACAGCTACGTCCTCTTGCGTGATCGGTGCATGGCTACGCACCGGCGTGTTCACCAGTCCGCCCGTGTGAGTCCGTGCCCACTTGATGACGGCCGCCTTCCGTTCGACGTTCCAGGCAGCCATCAGGGCGGCGTACTGCTCCTTCCACTGCTTGAACGCGGCCCTTTGGAGCCGCTTTTCAAGCCCAGTGGCATGCGCACCAGAAGCCTTGGGGCGCTCGGGAAGAGGCTCCGAGGGCGGCAAGTTTGGGATGTGGCCGTAGAAGATCGTGCGTCCTGCAGGTCCTGCCCCAACCCCGAAGACGCCGACGCTCATGTTGGGCTCGCCTCCCGCGGTGATGATCCCGGCCGAGGTGACGAGGTGGGCGATCGCCACGTCGTCGCTGGGGCCGAGCACGATCGAGATGCCTAGGGCACTCCCGGAACTGCTACCGGCGCTTGCCCTGCCCACGAACGCCACGACGGCGGCGCCCAGTAAAGCCAGGGCAGTGGCCGTGAACAAGAGCGTCTTCCTCATCTCGCCTCCTGTCGATTTGACGAGTTCGGCATATTAAACACTATGGATGATTTCAACGCTAGGGACTATATATCAGTTACTCACTCATATGAGGGATTCCGCGAAACTGCCGAATCGGGCAGTCCACACGAGCCGACAAATCGGCTAGTTTTGGCGATGTGGCACGGGTTGGCAGCAAGGGTGTGAAGAAGTTCCGTGTGGATACGGGCGCCGCCATCCTCGACGCGCTCGTGCGACTCGGCGGGCCAGGCCGGCGCCTGTCCAGGGACGAGATCGCCTCACATGCCGGTATTGCCCGCTCAACCGTCAGCGCGGCGCTGAAGGACTTCAGGAAGATCGAGCGCTATCGGGTGCGGCACGGCGAAGTGCCCATCGCACTGTTCTCACACGGGGGACGCGAGCCGAAGAGCGGCGAGAGGGAGTACGTGTCACTTAACCCTGACGCGGGCTACTTCGGCTGTCTCGAGCTGTCTCATAGGAGGATCACGGTCGCCGTCGCCAACATGTTCGGGGAGATCGCGCACCACCTTGACTGGAAGTCTGACCGCTTCCCGGTCGAGGACGATCCGGACGGCGCCGTCGAGCATGGCGCGGAGATGCTGGAGAAAGTCGTTGGGCCCCTTCGCATCTCACGGATAGCCGCCATCGGCTTGGCGGTTGCCGCGCCTGTCGATCCCTTCACCGCCGAGGTGCTCGACGTCAGGGGCAATGGGTCTTCGCGAGGCTGGGTTGGTACCGATCCGCGAGCGATGCTAAGGGCAGCCCTCGGCTGGAACTGCCCCATGACGATCGCGAACGACGCGAGCCTGGCTGCTTTCGACGAGTTCTTGGAGCGTGAACGCGTCTGGAAGCCGATCCCTAGGGAGGAGACACGCCACGTTTCCAAAGCTGATGCGGGCTCAGAGCGTCAGCTGGAGGCCCTTCTAAACATGCTCCACCTTAAGTGGAGCAGCGGCGTGGGAGCGGGGTTGATCATCCACGGCCGTCACTACGCTGGCGCCGCCGGTCTCGCCGGCGAGATTGGGCATGCCCGGGTGCCGCACCTCGAGCGTCGCGATCGTCCAACGGAGCCTTGCCTTCGTTGTGGGCGGATCGAGTGCCTCGAGAATGTCGTGAGCTATAGGCGCCTCCGATTCTGGCTGAAGAAAGGCGGATTGGCTGAGGAAGAAGTCGAAGAGATGGAGCGACACGACATCGATGTCCATCCTCTGGCCCAAGAGCCGCTGATCAGGTTCGCGGGCTATATCGGCCAGGTGCTCGCAGGCCCCGTCGCCGCGCTGAACCCCCAGATCATCACGATCGGCGGGCCAACGCCTCAGGCCGACCTCGCAAGCGCCATGGTGAACGCAATCCAGCGCAATCTCGCCGAGTGGTGCTCCCTCGCATCGGCGCAAGCTCTGAGGGGCATCTACATCACGGAATCTCGCTGGAGCGACATCGGCGACCCCGAGGGACGCCTCGCGGTTGCCGCCGGTGCTATACGTCGTGCCCGTTTCTACTTCGGTTGGCAATACGCATGGAACTCGCTCGCGAACACGCTTCTCAAGTTCAGCGACAAGACCGTCGAGCCGCCTGTGCGTCCGCTGCCGGTTCGGCTGGCGGCCTAACACCATCCCCACACTCGCTGCTTCGCCCTATCTCGCGTCGACTGGCTTCAGCTCGCACAGGCCCAGGTCGAGGCGGCGGCTGCCGACGAAACGCCTCCAGCGGCGCTCGCAGCCATCGGGTAGCGCTCCCATACTGCGTTCATCCGGTCAACACAGGGTCAACAACCGTCTGCAAGTGGCATCGACTTGGCTCGACCCGATACCGCTCATCCACGCGGGTTCACTAGCCCTGTCGAGAGCGCTCGAGGCCAGCGCCAACCACTTTTAATCCCAAGGTCGGAGGTTCGATCCCTCCCCGGCCCATCCGACGGGGGTTCCGACTTCGGTCGCATCTCCGCGAGGACCCGTACCCCGTCCGTGACGACGGTGACAGAGCGGGCGTCGTGCTGAGCAACGACGCCGCCTCCGTGCTCGCCTAGCGTCGTGCCATCGATCCGGCAGGCCAACCTCCAAGGAGGCACCGTGTTCTCCACCATCCGCACCCGCATCGCGTTCGCAGTCGCGATCGTCCTCGTCCTCGCCGCTGCGGTCGTCCCGGCGGCAGGCGCCCGCACCGAGCCGACGAGCCCCTGGTACGCCTACGACGCCGCCGTCAGGAAGGCGCAGGATCAGCGGCACGCGCAGCAGGTCAAGTCGCAGCTCCGCGGCATCCCGACGAGTCCCTGGTACGCCTACGACGCCGGCCTCAGGAAGCTGAAGCATCAGCGCGCGCAGCGGTCGGCGCAGCACGTCATCACCGACACGCTCGGCGGCAACGGCGGGGCCAAGAGCAACCAGGCCCAGTAGCCCGAGCGCCCGCTCTCCGACAGGAGTCCCGTCCGCGGGACTCTTGTCGTGCCGTCGGTGAGACACTGTGCTCTTGCCGCCTCGTCCTGACCGCTCGTCGGACCGGCACGCCGCCGAGCCACCGCGGCGGCCCGTGCTCTTCCTCAATCCGAGGTCGGGCGGCGGCAAGGCCGCGCGTGCCGGCCTCGCCGAGCACGCGCGCGAGCGCGGCATCGACGTGATCCTCCTCTCGCCGGACCAGACGCTCGCAGCACTGATCGACGACGCGGTCAGGCGCGGCGCCGACGCGCTCGGCGTCGCGGGCGGCGACGGGTCGCTGGCCGTCGTCGCGGCTGCCGCACTCGAGCACGGACTTCCCTTCGTCTGCGTTCCCGCCGGCACGCGCAACCACTTCGCGCTCGACCTCGGCGTCGACCGCCACGACCTGATCGGCTCGCTCGACGCGTTCACCGACGGCGTCGAGCGGCTGATCGACGTGGCAGAGGTGAACGGCCGCCTCTTCCTCAACAACGTCTCCCTCGGGATCTACGGCGACGCGGTCCGGCAGCCGGACTACCGCGACGCCAAGGCGCGCACGCTGCTGCAGACGGCGGCGCACGTGCTCGGACCGAGCGCCGCCGTGGACGACCTGCAGCTCGTGGACGACGACGGCCGCCCACATCTCGGCCCCGCGGTCGTGCTCGTGTCGAACAACCCCTACTCGCTCGAGCTCCCGCACTCGCCGCGCCTGCGGGACTCGCTGGACGGGGGACGGCTCGGGATCATCGTGCTCGACCCACCCGAGGCGCGCCTCGGCCCGGGGCGGGCCTGGACCGCCGCGCGACTCGAGGTCACCGCCCCCGCGACCGTCCACGCCGGAATCGACGGCGAGGCGGTCGACCTCACCCCGCCCCTCCGCTTCGCGATCCGCCCGGGCGCGCTCCGCGTCAGGACGCCCATACTCCCGTCCACATGAGCGAGCGCCCCTCCGTTCCGACCGTCGCCGACGTGCGGGCGGCGGCCGAGCGCATCGCCCCGTACCTGCGGCCGACGCCGCTCTATCCGTATCCGGCGTTGTCGGAGCTCGTCGGCACCGAGATCTGGGTCAAGCACGAGAACCATCAGCCGGTCGGGGCGTTCAAGGTGCGCGGCGGCGTCAATCTCGTCTCGCAGCTCGATCCGCCGGAGCGCGAGCAAGGGCTGATCGCGGCGTCGACCGGCAACCACGGCCAGTCGATCGCCTATGCCGCCCGTCTCTTCGGCGTGAAGGCGACGATCTGCGTCCCCGAGCACGCCAACCCGGTGAAGGTCGCGGCGATCCGCTCGTTCGGCGCCGAGGTGGTCGAGCACGGCCGGGACTTCGACGAGGCGCGTGAGCACTGCGCCGAGCTCGCCGCGATCCACGGCTACCGCTACGTCCACTCGGGCGACGAGCCCGATCTCATCGCCGGTGTCGGCACGATCGCGCTCGAGATCCTCGCGGAGCAGCCGGAGATCGATGCGATCGTCGTGCCGGTCGGCGGCGGGAGCGGAGCCGCGGGCGCCTGCATCGTCGCGCAGGCCGCCCCGCACGAGGTCGAGGTGATCGCGGTCCAGTCGGAGGCCGCGCCGGCCGCCTACCTCTCCTGGCGCGATCACGTCCTCGCCGAGGACCGGATGGAGACCTTCGCCGAGGGACTGGCGACGAGAGTCGGCTTCGAGCTTCCGCAGCGCATCATGCGGCAGCTGCTCCAGACGTTCGTTCTCGTCGGCGAGGACGAGATTCGCCGGGCCGTCCTGCGGATGATCGAGGGGACGCGGAACCTCGTCGAGCCCGCCGGCGCCGCTCCGCTCGCGGCCGCGCTGAGACTGCGCGACCACCTGGCCGGCAAGCGGGCGGCCCTCGTCTGCACCGGCGGCAACATCACGCTCTCCCAGCTCGCGGACATCTGGAGCTCCGCCGGCGGGTGAGCCGCGCTCAAGGGTTGCGCCCGGATTGCCGACGAGGCTGTCCGTGGACACCATGCAGCCCCCGTTCGGAGAGGACCCGTCGACACCGTCGATCTGGGCCTCGCAGACCTCGGCCACCGCGGCCGGCGAGCCCACTCCCCTCCCGGTCGCGCCGGCGCCCGTCTCTCCCGTCGTGGAGGTCACGACCGGCTCCGTACCGCTCGCGCTCCTGGCCGGGGCCGCGGTCGCCCTCGCCGGCGGCCTGGTCTGGGCCGGGGTCGTGATCGCGACCCGCTTCGACATCGGCTTTCTCGCCTGGTTCGTCGGCGCCGCGACCGGGCTCGCGATCGTTCGCGTCGCGGGCGGCCCGGTCGGACCCGCGGCAAGAGCGCTGGCGGGTCTCCTCGCGGCCGGCGGGATCATGGTCGGCAAGTACGTGATCTTCGTCCACGACGTGAAGGACGTCCTCGGCGCGCAGCTCGCCGCCGAAGGGGTCTCGGTCGGCTATCTCGACAGCCGCCAGATGAGCATCTTCGTGCACCACTTCGGCAGCATCGTGCGGCCGATCTACGGCCTCTGGGCGATCCTCGCCCTCGTCGCGGCGGTCCGCGCCGCGGGCGGCCGGACGATCGTGCCGGGCCGCCGGCGTCGCACCTAGGAGGGTTCTGCGGACGGGCCGCAGCGAATCCGAGGCGCTCCGGAGGTGCGCCGCGGTACGGATCGGGCAGACTGGCGGGGTGAACGCCGGGAGCACGAGCGCGATCCTCGTCGTCGCCGGCGCCTTTCTCGCCTGCGCGGTCGAGATGGTCGAGGCGCTGACGATCGTGCTCGGCGTCGGAGTCGTGCGAGGCTGGCGGTCGACGCTGATCGGCGCGGGCGCGGCCGGAGTCGTGCTGGCGGTGCTCGTGGCCGCGTTCGGCCCGGCGCTGCAGTCGATCCCGATCGAGACGCTGCGCCTCGTCGTCGGCGCGCTGCTGCTCGCGTTCGGACTGCAATGGCTGCGCAAGGCGATCCTGCGCTCGAGCGGGCACAAGGACATGAAGGACGAGGACGAGGCGTTCCGGGCGGAGCGGGCGCAGGCGGCCGCCGCGGGCGACGAGCGCCGCGCCGGCCTGGACTGGTACGCCTTCACGGTCGCGTTCAAGGGCGTGCTGCTCGAAGGGCTCGAGGTCGTCTTCATCGTCATCGCCTTCGGAAGCGCGCAGGGCCACTACGCGCTCGCGGTCGCCGCCGCCGTGGCCGCCTTCGTGGTCGTCCTCGTGGCGGGAGTCCTCGCGAAGGGGCCGCTCTCGCGTGTTCCCGAGAACACGATCAAGTTCGTCGTCGGCCTGCTGCTCACGAGCTTCGGCTGCTTCTGGGGCGCGGAGGGCGCAGGCGTCGACTGGCCCGGCGACGAGGCCTCGCTGCTCGGCGTCGTCGCCTTCTTCGCGCTCGTCTCGCTCGTGCTCGTGCGCACGCTCCGCCGCAGGCGGGTGCCGCCGGTTCCCGCAGGAGCCGAGGCATGAGGTACCTCCGCTCCTTCGGCCGCTTCTGGTGGAACTTCATCGTCGGCGACGACTGGCGGGTCGCCGCGGGCGTGCTCGTCGGGCTCGTGCTGACGTACGTGCTCGCGCACAACGGCGTCAACGCGTGGTGGCTGCTCCCCGCGGTCGTCGCGCTCGTGCTGGCCGAGTCGCTGCGACGCGCCGTCCGCCGGGGCTAGCGCGCGTCCGGGTCGAAGTCGCCGCCGGCGAGGCGATCGAAGGTGCGCGCACGCTCGTCGTAGGCGAGGTCGGTGCGGTCCTCCTGGTCGCGAGCTTCCCGCTCGTCCTCCGCGAGCGGGCGATCGTCCGCCGCCTGAGGACCCCAGAACCGCCGGATCCGCTCCAGCAGCGTCACGGCTCGTACCCCGCGCCGGCGAGCATCTTGCGCAGCTCGACGATCGTCTCCTTGTCGACGTCCTTCCCGCGGGGCGGCTGCAGGACCTCGGTCCGCCCTCCGAGGGAGATCTTCACCTTGCCGTTGTGCTCGTCCGTGATCGCGCCGATCGCCTCGAGCAGCGACCGCACCTGGCGCCACTCGACGTTCGTGCTCGTGGGATGGGCGAAGATCCGCTCCAGCGTGTCGCGATGATGGTGCTCGAGCGCCTCAGCCACGATCCACCTCCTCGGTCGGGATGCTAACGGGCCGCGGGGATCCGCCGGCTACCACGGCACGACTCCGAGCTCGTCCAGCGACTCGCGGAGCTCGCGTGCGTCGCGGTAGACCCGGAACGCGCCCGCGCGGGTCAGCTCGTCCTCGCCGTAGCCGCCGCTGAGGAGGCCGGCGCTGAGCATCCGCGCGCGGCGGGCGGCGATCAGGTCCCAGACCGCGTCACCGACGACGTAGCACTCGTCCGGGGCGACGCCGAGCCGCTCGGCGCAGGCAAGGAACAGGTCCGGCTCCGGCTTCGCGCGCTCGACGTGCCCGCGCTCGACGACGACGGTGTCCGCGCCGACGCCGAGCGCGTCGAGCGAGGCGTCGATCTCGGGCCTCCGCCCCGACGTCGCGATCCCGTGGGGGATGCCGACGTCGCGCAGCTCGCCGAGGAGCTCGACCGCCCCCGGGAGCGGGCGCCGCTCGGGCAGCAGCTCGCGGAAGAGCTCGCCGTGACGCGCCTGGAGCGCGTCCACCTCCCCGGCCGTCAGCGGCCGCCCCAGCTCGCGCGCGACCGCCCGGGTGAACAGGCCGCCGCTCATCCCGATCCGGCGGTGGATCCGCCAGCCGTCGATCGGCAGCGACGCCTCGGCCAGCGCCCGCTGCCAGGCGAAGACGTGCGCGTACACCGTGTCGACGAGCGTCCCGTCGAGGTCGAAGATCAGCGCCCGCATCAACGAACCGTGACGGCGAAGGTCCGGGCCTCCAGCGCCTTTGCCGTCTCGCCACGCGTGAGCGCGAACGCGAGCGTCACCGAGCCGGCGCGCGCCGTCTTGAAGACGAGTACGACGTTCGAGCCGACGTCCGCCTCCGAGACCTGTGACAGGACCTTCCCGTCGAACGCGCGCGCGACGCGCCAGACGCGGCCGCCCGAGCGGTGCGGCAGGGCCACGGCGACGAGCTCGCCGACGTGGGTGACGACGATGGCCTTCGGGCCCGGCGGCAGCGGCCCGACCGGCGGCGCCGTCGCGCCCGCGCCGACCGCAGCCGCGAGCGCAGCGGCTGCACCTGCAACCGTCAGGAGCAGCGTCTTCAGCATGATCCGGCCTCCTCGAGAAGAGATGACATCTACGCGAACCGCTTGACGAACGCGAGCGCGGTCTCGGCCACCTCGCGCCAGCCGCTGTCGATCGTGAGCGCGTGACCGCGGCCCTTCATCTTCACGATCTCCGTCACGTTCTCGTTGCGCCGCTCCTTCTTGTACGAGGCGTTCGCGATCGCGAACGGCACCGTGTGGTCCTGGTCGGCGGAGATGATCAGCATCGGGCCGCGCTCCGGGTTCTTCGTGTCGACCTTCGCCTCGGACCACGGGTTGAAGTTCGCGGCGGCCGCCTGGAAGAGCGGCTCGCCGGGCCCGGGCACCGAGTAGCCCAGGTACAGCTCCTTCGCCTCGTCCTCGCCGACGGCGTTGGCGAAGCCGTAGCGGAACTGCTCGTACGTCAGCGGCACGGCCTTGTGCCGGTTCGCCGGGTTGGT
>Ga0335077_10013727_pt1 | contig 10122 bp, 7 predicted proteins | sample Lox_Sample_31_FD_207151 | JGI IMG/M metagenome (GOLD analysis project Ga0335077, IMG submission 207151) | Soil microbial communities from Loxahatchee National Wildlife Refuge, Florida, United States - Lox_Sample_3.1 | ecosystem: Environmental > Terrestrial > Soil > Wetlands | place: USA: Florida...
GGCGGCGGCCGCACCGCGTGGGTCTACGACCCCTGGTTCAAAAATGTCACCCAGCCCGACGCCACAAATACCGGCTACCCCGCGCTCGACCCGCAAACCTATCGCCAGATGGTCAAGCTCTTCCACAACGCCGGCTATCACGTCGGCACCCACGCCGTCGGTGATCGCGCCATCGACTGGGTCGTCGATTCCTACGCCGAAGCCGAGAAAGAAAAACCCACCAAAGGCCTGCGCCACTCCGTGATCCATTGCAACATTCCCACCGACCACGCCATCGAAACCATGGCCCGCCTCCAGCGCGACTTCGACGCCGCCTATCCCGAAACTCAGCCTCCCTTTATGTGGTGGATCGGCGACACCTACGCGGGGACCTTCGGCAAGGCCCGCAACGCCCGGCTCATGCCCTACAAGACTTACGCCGCAAAGGGCGTCCTCTGGGCCGGCGGCTCCGATTATTCCGTCACGCCATATCCCGCGCGCTACGGCCTCTGGTCCGCCGTCGTTCGCAAAACCCTCAAGGGCGTCTATGGCGAACAGCCATTCGGCACCGCCGAGTCCGTGGACATCCACACGGCCCTGCGCGCCTACACTGCCTGGGCCGCCCGCCAGCTCTTTCTCGAAGACCGCATCGGCTCGCTCGAGCCCGGCAAAGACGCGGACATCGCCGTCTGGGACCGCGACCTTTATTCCGTCCCCGCCGATGATCTAAAAAATCTGAAATGTGAGCTCACGCTGCTGCGCGGCAAGGAAGTCTATCGCGCCCCGGACGCCCCAATTTCCGCGGCCTTGCCGGCGAAATGAACCAGCGCACGATCCGCGGCGATTCGCGCACCGGGAATCATCTTCAGTTTTGTGGGATTTTCCTGCGCCGCTACGCCGCTACCTCGTCTGCCGGAATGCGTTGATCCAGTGGGACACTGCCGAAAGCTGCGCGCGCCCCGCTTCCAGGCTCGCCTGCCGCGCCAGCAGCATCGCTCGAATCTGCCCCAGCGCCGTCTGCATCTCCCCAAGTTGCGTTTTATAGAGATCGAGTTCCCCCGCAAGCTCCGGTTGCATCCGCCGCAACTCCGCCGCCCGCGCCACAATTGCCGCCATCTCTTCCACCGGCTGCCGGATCTGGCGCACTTCCTCCGCGCCAAACTCGGCTTCGCCGCGCAGCGCGCGCCGCGTCTCGGCCAGCAGTCCGCCCAGCCGCGCGTTCACCCGCAGAATCGTTTGCCGCACGCCCTTGCCCATCAGGCTCTCCACCCGCCATCCGCGCTGGGCGCCGCGTCGGAAATAACCCGAGTCTCTTGCGTTAATGGCCCTTGCATCCGGTTCGAAATGCGCAACCGCTGTGTTGGCTCGGCCGGCGCCACCGTCGTCTCGATCTTCGCCCACGCCGCCCGCATCCGCGTGAACATCGAAATCAGTTCCTGCAGCGTTTCCACGGAGCAGCCTACGCCCGCCTGGGTCAGCATCGACCGCGCCACATTATAAAAACTGTTGAGATTCCGCGCCGGCGCTCCCCCGCGTTCGAAATCCAGCACGCCCTGCAGCTCCGCAATGATGGTCAGCGCGTGATTCAGCGCATAAACGCGCCTTTCCACCTGCCCGGCCTCCAGGGCCAATATTCCCTGGCGCAAATCGCGCAGGATGCGGTCGTACAGCGCCACCACCTGGCCGACCGCCGACGCGCTCGAGGCGCTGGATTGTTGGTATGCGAATGCCGAGTCCCGTGTGTTCATGACAACCCCGATATTTGCTGGCTGATTTGGCTTTCCAGCAGCGGAAGTTCCTGCAAAGTCGTGTTCACCTGCGAATAGACCGCCGTGAGATTCTGCTGCTGCACCGCAAGCGACGCCTGCAGGTCCGATATCTGCGACGTCAATCCTTGCGACATGTTCGTGATGCTCTGCGCGTCAATCGAGAGCAGCCCCGTCCCCGGCGAATTCACGTTCGAAAGCACCGTCGAAAGGTTCTGTGCGAAGCCCGTGGTCGCGTTTTGCAGGAAATTCTGCACCCCCGAATAATTGCTCTGGAGCGCGGACGACAGCGCCGCATTGTCCACCGTCAGCGTCCCGTCGTCGTTCATGTTGATGCCCAGGCTCGCCAGGTTCACGATGCCGCCGTTGCCGCTGGACGAATAGGAAATCGCTCCCAGCAGCTGGCTCTGCACGTCGCGCAGCGTGTTGTCCGCCTCCAGCGGTCCCCCGCCGCTCCCGTCGCCGGCCACGTTGAACTGCGAATTGATGTCGCCAATCACGGTGTTGTACGCGCTCACAAAGGTATTGATCGCCGAAGTGATTTGCGTGGTATCCGGACTCACGTTCAGCGCCACCGGCGTGTTCGGCGATGCCGAGCCCAGGTTTAGCGTCACCCCCGGAATCACGTTGCTCACCGTGTTGCTGGCGCTGCTGATCGGCACGCCATCCACCGTCAGCGACGCATTCGCCCCGGTCACCCCGGTGTTGAAACCCAAACTCGTGGTGTTTCCCGAAATTGCGATCTGCCCCGCCGTCCCGGACGTGCTGCTCACCAGCGCCAGCCGGTATCCGTTCGAATCCTGAATCACGCTCGCGGTGACACCCGCGTTCTGGTTGTTGATGCTGGCCGCCAGCTGGCTCAGCGTGTTGTTGGTTGAATTCACCGTCACCGTGACCGGGGTGTTCGAGCCCACCTGAATCTGAAACGTTCCCGGCGTAATCGTCGTGCTGCTGCTTGCCAGCGGATTCGTATAGAACGAAGAGGTTGTCGCCAGCGAATTGACCGTGATGCTGTGGTTTCCCGCCGCCGCCGAATTCGTGGCCGTCGCGCTCAACACCGCCGAATTCGAAGAGGTTGCCGTCTCCGAGCTCAACACCCCCAGCGGATCGCTCAGCGCAAACACCGCGTTGTCCAGGCTGTTCAGGTCCGTGCTGATGGTGGAGAGTTCCGTGGTCTGCGAGTTCAGGCTGGTCTGCTGGGTTTGCAGCGCCGTGATATTTGCCTGCTGGTTGGCCAATGCGAATTGCACGAACTGCTGCACGTTGATGCCGGTCCCGAATCCCGACGTGCCGCTCGAACTCGACGTGGAATCGGCCAGCGATCCCGTAAGCGAGGAAATGGAATTGGTCGTGGACATGAATCGAACTCCTTACGCCTTCACCTTCACGTGCGTGCCGCCCTTGGCTCCCTCTTGTTTCAGGTAATCCGAGATTCCCTGGTCGACATCGCGCACTGCCTTCGCCGGTACTTCCATGATCTCTTCGCCGGACTTCGCGTCCGCTACCACGTAATAAATCCGGCCGTTGGAGTCCCGCCGGAACGTCACATCCGTTTCCCGCTGCGCCGGTGTCACGATGGCGGTCTCCGCCGGTTGCGAGGTGCTTTCCACCGTGCTTTCCGTCGTGGAGGTCGTCGACGTCTTCTGGTTGCTCGCCTGGCTGTTGGTCGTGCTCTGCGGTTCCACCGTCGCCCCCGGTATCTGGTCCGTCGAAATTCTCATCTCGGCCTCCTTCAGCGGCTTCGGGCGGAACTCCCGGAGGAATTCCGCCCGCCGCTTGCCCTGCTGTTAGTTCCGAATTACTGGAGCAGCTTCAGGATGCTTTGCTGCGCCGAGTTTGCCTGCGCCAGCGCCGAGATGCCGGACTGGTTCAGGATCGAGAATTCGGAGAGGTTGGTCACCTGCTGCGGGATGTTCGCCGCGGTGATCTGGTCTTGGGCTGCCGTCAGGTTCTGCACCTGCGAGTTGATAACGTTTACGGCGGACTGCAACCGGTTGATGCCCGCGCCGATCGTGCCGCGCAAGCCGGCCACGTTTGAGATCGCGCTGTTGATGTCGTTCAGCGCGGTCGTCGCGGTCCCGGACGAGGACAGATCGTCGCTGGAGAGGTTGACGGTCGTACCGTTGTAGCCGATGCCGGTGGAGGCCAGCGTGCCGACGGTCACCGAGATCGTGCTGTTTGCCGCCGTCGAGCTCGCGTCCGACAGGAAGATGTTCGTGGCGTTCGAGGTGAACACCGACGTGCCGTTGAACGTCGTGCTGCTGCCGATGCGGTCGATTTCTGCCTTGATCTGCGTGAACTCGGCGTTGATCGCGGTGCGCTGTGCGTCGCTCACCGTGCCGTTGGCCGATTCGGTCGCCAGCGTGACTGCGCGGTTAAGCAGGGTGGTCACCTGGGCGAGCGCGCCGTCGGAAACCTGCAGCGCGCCCACGCCGTCGTTGGCGTTGCTCGCCGACTGGTTCAATGCCGTCACGTTCGCCTGCAACCCGTTCGCGATGGCCAATCCCGCCGCGTCGTCCGCGCCGCTGTTGATGCGCGAACCCGAGGAGAGCTGGAACAGCGTCTTCTGCAGGTTGGTTTGGGTGACGTTCAACTCGTTCTGGGCCTCGAGGGCCGAGACGTTATTCAAAAGACTGATTGCCATGGTAAGGCTCCTTTCGTTGCTTTTCTTCCGCTTGGCGTCCGAGGAGCCTTGGTGCGCGGGCTTGAATTCATTCTGCCCAGGTGGCTCGCACGTCGCTACGGATCAGCCAACGTACTCACCCTGTATATCGGCTCTCTAACGAAAGGCTTTACCTCCTGTATGTCACTTAAAAGAGGCGGTTTGTTCGGTCGGGCTGCCGGAGGCTTGAAAAACCTCGTCCAGTGCCCGCACCAGTTCCGGCTTTTGCGGGTACGCCAGTAACCCCCGCTCCAGCGCTCGGCTGGCTTTCGGCCAGTTGTGCACCTGCGCCCACAGGCTCGCGCACCTTAAGTAGTCCCCGGGCAGCAGCCCCTTCACCATGCTTAGCTTTTCTTCCGCCGCCGCCGCCGCGTCCTCAATCCGATTTAGAAAGACCAGCGCCAGAATCTGCGCTTCGTGCAGTTCCGCCGTTTGTGGCGCCGCGCACAGTGCATTCCGCAGCCGCGTCAGCCCTTTCTCCGTCTTTCCCGTGCGAACGGTTGCCAGGCACAGCTTGGCCAGCACCCCTCCGCTTCCGTCCCCGCGTTTCAGCGCCGCCTCGTAGCTCGACCGCGCCTCTTCGAACTCCCCGGTGTTGTAAAGCGCGTCGCCCCGCGTTTCGGCCACCAGTGCCGTCCGGTGCCCCGCATGGTCTGCCTGCTTCAGAAAATTCAGCGCATCCTCGAAATAGCCCATGCGGAAAATCGTCAGCCCCAGGAAAAACCACGCCACCCCCGCCGAGGGATTCAGTTCGCAGGCGCGCGTGAACAGCGTTCGCGCCTCCGTCAGATTCTTGTACTGCTCCAGCTCCAGCAGCCCCAGCTCGAAAAATGCCTGCCAGTCCTTGGGAAATTCCTGGATCTTCTTCCTGCCCATCTCGCGGTAGAGTTCGTTCTTCCGCGCCTTGGTCGCTTCGTCCACCGCGAATCCGAAATGGTGGATCACGAAATTCGCGCGCCCCAGCATCCCGTGGATTTCCTTGATGCGCGGTCCCACGCTCTCGTGTACCCGCCCCACGAAATAAATCTCCGGCTTCCGCCGGAACAACCGCACGTTCTGGTGCTCCACAAACGCGGGATACGCCGCCGCCGTGGCCAGCAGGGCATCGTTGGGCTTCGGCGCCTGGTCCCAGATACGCTCGCTGGTGTTGGTCACGTAGTTGCGAATCGGCACTTGGTAGCCGCTGGCGTTCTTGTTTTGCAGCAGCGCGGGAAGCGAAGCCGCCGCCGTGGCGTCCAGTTGCTCGTCCGCATCCAGCGAAAGAATCCATTCGCCGTGCGCTTCCGCCAGCGCGCGGTTGCGCGCCTCGGCGAAATCGTTGTTCCACGGAATGCGCACCACCCGCGCGCCAAATTGCTCGGCGATGGCCATGCTCCGGTCCGTCGACCCCGTGTCCGCGATCACGATTTCCGGCGAAAGCGGCTTTACGCTTGCCAGGCAGCCGGGCAGGAACGTCTCGGCGTCGCGCACGATCATGGATACGGTCAGAGTGCTCATCGTACCGTCGGTTCGGCCATCGGTCGGCCCGCGCCTCTTCCGGCGCCTTCCCGTGGGTCGGCGTGCGCGGCGCCGGCCCGCAGAAAGCTCTCGAACAATGTGGTCCAGTAAACCATCGGCACCAGCGTCGCCACCTGGCCCAGCAGTTGCCGCAGGTCCGCATCCGTCAGCAGTTTCTTCCGGCCCAGCTCGAATAAATCCAGTTCATCGAGCGCCCGCAGCCCTTTCACCGCGGAATCCACCGCCTCTCGCTTGTCGCTCACCTCCCGCTCCATCCGCGCGTAATCTTCCGCGGTCAATTTTCCGAACGGCGTTTTCCCTCCCTGCACCAGTTGCGGGTGCTTCTCGAAGAGCGTCACGTGCACCGGTCCGTAGGTTTGCGCGCGCCGCAGCAGCTCTTCCGTCGTGATTTTCGGATGCTCGTGCCACGCTTGCGCCACCGGGTGATACTTCACCCGGTAGCCTTTGGCCGCCAGCCGCAGCCCCAGGTCCGTATCCTCGCCCACCCGAAAAACCGGATCGAATGAACCCGCGTCCAATACTGCCTGTCGCGCCACGCTCAGGTTGCAGGTCACGAAGAATGCGGCGTCGCACAATTGCCCCGGCCGCAGCGCGTTTTGCGGGAAAAAGAACGTCGAACGCTGCAGCCACAGCGAAAGTGCGTGCCGGTTGCACTCTTCTGTCGGTAGAAACGATCCCAGGATCGCCCACTTCTCACGGGGGTTCCTCAGGTGTACGGCCAGGTGTTCTGCCAGCATCGTCCCTGCCGCCACCGTGTCGTCGTTCACGAACAGCAGGTATTTTCCACGCGCGGCGGCCACGCCCGCTCTCCGCGCCGCTCCCGCTCCCGCATTTTCCTGCCGCAGGTAGCGCAATTCTCCGAAAGGAAACGCCCGCGCGCGGCAGAATGCTTCCGTTCCGTCCGTCGAACCGTCATCAACGACGATCACCTCGTAGTTTTCCGCCGGCAGCGTCTGCAACGAAAGCGCCGTCAGGCAAAGCTGCAGCGTTGCCCTGCGGTTGTAAGTCGGCACGACCACCGACACCTGCGGATTCTTCTCCGCCGCCTTCGGCAGTGCTTTTGCCCCGGCGTTCGACAAGCTCTTGATCGCTTCACCCGCCTTCTTCGCCAGCCGCTGCGCTTCCGCCTGGCAGCGCGCCGCGCCCTTCGCATTTCCCAGCTTTGTGTAGCACTCCGCCATCTCTTCCAGCAGCCGGACGTGCAGGACGCTCGCGGGCAGCTCTCCCCGCAGCGTCAGGAAAATGTGCCGGAACTGCGCCAGCGCCTCCGCCGGTTTTCCTTCCGCCAGCCGCGCGTGCCCCAGTTGCCAGTAGCCCAGCGTGCGCAGTTCGGGGCGATACCGTGCCGGCCGCTGCGTCAGCGCTTCCGGCACCGCGTCTTCCACTTCGCGGTACGACCACGCGTGCCCGGCATCGAACGCTTTCCGCGGCAGTGTCTTCGCCGTCGCCAGAATGTGCCGCAGCTGCTTGCGCAGGTTCTCGACGTTGAAGGTGCTCTCGATGTACGCGCGTCCCTGCGTGCTCAGTTTGTTCCACAGCGCTTCGTCGCCATGCAGGCGCAAAATCGCCGCCGCGAACGCCTCGGGCGTGTCCGCGATCAACGCGTGTTGTTCGCTCGCCAGTTGCAGCCCCTCCGCGCCGATCGTCGTGGTCACCAGCGGGATGCCGTGCGCCAGCGAAATCATGTTTTTCGTGATCAACCCGGTCCCGAACCGCATCGGGCCCACGAACACCCGCCGTTTCGCAAATGCCGCTCCCAGATCGTCGACTTTTCCCAGCAGCTCGACGTTCTTTCCCGGTGGGCACAGCTCCGGCGTCAACCCGAATCCTGCCACGTACATCTTCAGGTTCGGCTCTTGCGCTTGCACCAGCGGCAAGACTTCCTTCACCAGCCAGTGCAGCGCGTCGCGGTTCGCCAGGTTCTCAAAATTTCCCAGGAACAGCACGCCTTCCCGCGCCGCGAACCCCGGCCCCTTCTTCCCGGCTTCCGCGATGGTGGAAAGATGTTCCGTCCGCAAGTTCGGCAACAACGAGCGGTAGTGCCGATGGTCCACCTCGCTCACGTACAGCACCAGATCCGCCGCGGTGTACACCTCCGTCTCGCGCTGCTCCATTGCCTCGCCGCGTTCCAGGTCGGAGAGTAGTCCGCTGAGTTGGTACGCCCGGCGTTCCCGCTCGCCGTGGCGATCTTCGGACAGCACGATCACGCACGTCTCCGGCGACCAGTGCCGGATTTCGTCCAGATAATGTTCCGCCACCGGAATCGCGTTCCAATACCAGTGGCAAAGGATCGCTGCGTCGAACTTCTCCTTTTCCAGCAGTTCGCGCAGACTCCACGGCGTTGGCGCGTCCTCGCCCACGTGTTTCAGATGATCGGGATCCCCGGCGATCACTTTCACGCCCAGGTTCTCCAGCACGGGCGCGTACCTCTCGGAGTTCCGGTCTTGCCGCGCCAGAAACGTCACCTCATGTCCCAGGTAGCGCAGTTCGCGCGTCAATTCGAAGATGCGCAAATCCGCGCCGCTGCAGTCGTAGTGCGGCAGAATCTCGTGCGCCAGCAATATTTTCTGTTTTCCGGATACGGAAATCGGCGCCGCGATCAAAGCCGCTTGCTCGTCGCGTTTCTCGCCGTCGTCTTGCCGCAACCGCCGCGCGTTCTGGATTCCGTGCTTCGCGTAAAACCTTTCCGGATACCGTTCGCGCACCCCTCCGGCCTTCCGCGCCAGCAGAAACGTCGAATCGCCCCGCTGCGCCAGCGGAAAGCCCTGCCGCGCCAGTTGCAAAAGCGTCTCCGCCTTGGGCGGCCAATAAAAATCGTGCGTGCGCAGCGACACCTTCTCGAATCCGGCGTCCCCCGCCAGCGCCGCCACCTCCGCGGCCGTGTACTCGCGGTTGTGCCGGTCCGTCGTCCTGCCCCCGATCTCGAACTGCCCGTAACAATACGGGCTCTCCGCGCGCAGCGTTTGTTCCACTGCGTGCGCGCTCCCCAGATTCGGAGTCGTCAGCAACAGCAGCCCGTCGGGCTTCAAAATCCGGTTGATCTCCGCCGCCACCCCCATCGGGTCCAGCGTCAAATGTTCCAGAATCTCGCAGCACAGCACCACGTCGAATTCGCCGTCCGCATACGGCCACGGCGTTTCCTGCAAATCGAAATTGTCCACCGCAATCTCGTCCCGGTATTGTCCGTCCCGCGGCTCCAGCACTCGCTTGCTGGCGGCCTCGCCTTCCCACACGTCCGTGCACCGCACTTCCCCGTATCCCTTGCAGTGCACCACAGCGGCCGTCAGGTGGTGAAACGCCGCGCCGAGTTCCAGCACGCGCTGATTTGGTTTTGCATCGGGCAAAGCCTGCAGCGTCGCTACGTACCGCCGGATGTGCGTCTCGAAATACGACCGCTCATTTTCATCCTCGGAAACGTATTGCCGCAGAAACGCTTCGAGCAGTGCCGCGTCCGTGCCCCGGGATTCCTCCGCTCCCCGCGCCGAAAGGATTTTCAGCTTCACCTTTGTTTGTTGTTCGGGACTCATTGCCGGGAAGCCGCGCTCCAGAAATGCGTGCGCTTCCCACGTCCGGCCCTGCGCCAGCAACAGCGCTCCCAGGTTCGCCGCCGCCTGCGCTTCCTGCGGGTTTTTCTGCAGCGCGATGCGGTAACCCGCTTCCGCTTCCCCCGCTTCTCCCCGCCGGAACTGAATCGTTGCCCAGTCGCTCCACAACTCCGCCGATTCGCCCTCGCTCAGCGCCTGCCGCATCAGCGCCAGCGCCTCGTCGAATTTCCCGGCTTCGTACAGGCACAGCGCCAGCGCGTGCGCCTCCCCCGGGTTCACGCCGCACCTCCGCCGTTCCGCCCCGCGCGCTTCCCCACAAAGCGCAGCACCCCCGTCAGGATCCGCCCGGCGATCGCGTCGCAGGCCGCTTCCAGCAGTTCCGGCTGCTTCGCCGCGATCTCCTGCAATTGCCGGCTCGCATGTACGTAGAGTTGCGCGATCTTCGTCATGCGCTTCTTCATGCGCTGCCCCAGCTCCGGCCGCAGGTCCGGCCAAAGGTCCTGCTTCAGTTGAATGCACATTTCGTTGATGGCGTTGGCGTACCACAGTACGTGGTCCGGCGTCGGGTATTTGTCCACCCGCTCCAGAGGTACCCCTTGCCGGCGAAACACGTTGCGGTAATACTTTTCCTCCCGCCAGTAGCCCACTCCGT
>Ga0335077_10013728_pt1 | contig 10122 bp, 8 predicted proteins | sample Lox_Sample_31_FD_207151 | JGI IMG/M metagenome (GOLD analysis project Ga0335077, IMG submission 207151) | Soil microbial communities from Loxahatchee National Wildlife Refuge, Florida, United States - Lox_Sample_3.1 | ecosystem: Environmental > Terrestrial > Soil > Wetlands | place: USA: Florida...
TCTTCCTCATCAGCCTCCCGCTTACTCGGCCATTCAGCCGGCCGGAGGTCGACTTGCTCGCTAAGTCCCTGCCGGACGAATGGCGTTGGCCAAGGCGCATTCTCTCACAGATCAGTACCGAGTGACATCATGTCTTACTTCCGACGCCTAAGAAACGCATGGAGATCGGTCCGGAAACGGTACGGCATGAGTCGTTGATACAGCTCGATCGCTCTGAAGGCGATGCTTGATGTCCCGCAGTAGCGCGGTGTGGGGTTCAGGAGATAGGAGTAATTGTCCCATCTGGCATCCAAAAACCAACGACGGATATTTCTAAGTGTATTCATTCGATAGTGGGTCAGGAATTGATCCTCGGTCCGCCCAACAGGCATGAGTAAGCGCAGAAGGCTGCGGTGCATCTTGCTAGGCACAAGTCGCGCGCCAATACCAACGTAGCCCCACCGGTTCACGGTACGTGCGCAAATCCACCCGCCAACTCGCAGAAGGCGCTCCATTTCTCCGACAAACTGTTCAGGGTTTGCAAGGTGCTCAAGAACCCAATCAGCCACGACGATATCTACGGAGCTTGATGGAAGCGGGATTGGCTGACCTTCCTGGATCAGGAGACGCGCGTCGAGATGAGGGTGAGCTTGGATTCCTTCGTGAATGTCAACACCAATCACCCGAGCCACTTTTCCCTGAAGGACTTGGAGGCTTTGTAGGTATCCTGGATCTGGCACGTCGAACTGCCGACCACGGCCAGCGCCGAAGTCAAGCACGGTCATCGTCGGTCGGAGAAGTGCATTGACCCGGCTGTAGAATTCAATGGTACCGTCATCGTGCGGAAACCCACCTGCTTGACGCTCAGGCCGCACTCTTGTGAGTAAGGAGAGGAAGGCAGCCCGTTCCGCATCTTCCGGTTTCCCAGGGTGGCGAGCAGCCGCCTGAGGCAAAAGCTCCGTCAAGGCTCCTCTCCCTATCGGTTTCGCCAAGGTTGATTGACCGCGGCCGTGTGATGAAACCCTTGGATACCGCCACACCTAGCACGCAGTACCCTGAACTCGGCTCTGTCAGCTTCGAAGGACACTCTGCAGGTCCCTGAGAAGCTTCTGAGCGATCGCGTCCCAAGAGTATACTTCGCGTCCGAGCCTAAGTGTAGCCGCCGCCATCGCTACCGCCATTGACTCGTCCATCGCGATTGTGACCATTGCCTGGGCTAATGCCTCCGCATCTCCCGGCGGTACAATCAATCCACTCGTTCCATTAGCCACCTGCTCAGGAAGAGCGCCCACCTTACTCGCGATGCATGGCATTCCCTGTCCTAGTGCGACGGCGGCGGCCGCAGACTGCGTTGCAGAGGTATACGGGAGTATCATTACGCCATGGGCTGCGAGTATTAGCTGCAACGTCTCCTCGGGCACATAACGATTTACGACTCCGATACCAAGGTCTGACATACGCCTGATCAATCGCCTGCTGATTGTTCCCGGCCCAACCACATCAAGCTGGAGTGAGGGCATCAATGGTTTGGCGATGTGGAATGCATCAACCAGGACTTCCAGTCCCTTGTACGGATGAACTCGGCCAAAGAAGAGCTGACGATGACGGGCGGCCGCGACCCGAATCGGGTCGATGGAGTCAGATGACATGATGACCCCTAGGTTCGACCGAATGAGCTTCTTACCTGGGTACTTTCTCTGTAATTGGCGGTGCGAGAAAGCGGACAAGCTAATGACAATGTCACCAATTGCTGGCACGATAAGCTCCGGCAGTGCATCGACAAAAGAGCGAAGATCTGGATGGATTGAAACGTCGTGGACGATGGTTGCGACAGGCACTTTGTGGATCAATCCAGCTCGAACAAAGGGTCCCCAGACGCCACTTCCAACATCGAGAACCAAATCAGGTTTGAATGCTAAGATCGGCCTTCCAATGACACGGCCTTGTGCGTTCCTGATGAGTTCAAAGAGCGCAGCCCCAGGTCCTCGTTTCATTGGGAAGGCGTGCACTTCGCAAGGTAGAGATTGAAACTGATCTAGCAAGTCGTTTTGAGCGGCCACAAAGCACTCAATCCGGGCGTGATCGGCAAGAGCTGCTGCAAGCTCCAATGCGCAGTGCGCTATTCCACCCCCTCTCCCCAGATACAGAATTGCGATTCGCATGTTGTCGTGGAGGTTGCACTGGTTACGGCGAGACACCCCCCCAAGGCCCCCACGGCGCCTGTCGAGGGAGGGAGCGTGTGAGAGCTTGAAGTGTGTCCCAGCGGTAACGGAGGCTAGGTTGCCGAGATAGTCGTCCTGCTTCCGTACTTTGACGTGAATTGATCTCGAATCCAGGCAAACGTGCGCTCCATCCCGTCCCTCAACCTGACACTCGGCTCCCAGTTCAGGTAGTTAAGAATCTTGCTGTTGTCCGAGTTTCGGCCGTTGACACCGCGCGGGGCCGTCAGGTCATACCTTCGGTACAGCCTAACGCCAGCGATGGCCTCCACAATATCAACAAGTTGATCTATTGTGACCAACTCACTTGAGCCAAGATTCACTGGCTCCGCGACGCTGCTCCGTGATATCGCCAAGGTACCCCGGATGCAATCCTCGATATATGTAAACGAGCGGGTCTGTTTTCCATCCCCCCAAATGTCAATGGTGTCTTGCCCGCTCGAAATCGCTTCAATGACCTTCCTGCAGATTGCTGCAGGAGCCTTCTCGCGCCCTCCCTCCCAAGTGCCGTGAGGACCGTATACGTTGTGATACCTCGCTATACGGGTTGACAAACCAAAATCCTCACGGAAGTGTCGACACATTCTCTCCGAAAATAGCTTTTCCCACCCGTAACCGTCTTCGGGCATGGCCGGATATGCGTCTTCCTCGCGCAGCGGGATAACCTCGGGAGATTTCTGCCTCTCTGCGTTGTAGACACAAGCAGATGATGAAAAGAAGAACCGACTTACACCCGAGTCTCTAGCGGCCAGCAACATGTGAGTGTTGCTCAGAACCGAGAGCATGCACCGGGCTCTGTTATGCTCTATATAGCCCATGCCACCCATGTCCGCTGCAAGCTGAAAAACCTGGTCTGCGCCACGGCACACTCGTTCGCATTCCCCCTTTAACGTCAAGTCCGCGACCACATTCTCAACATCAGCAAAAGGCTGGTACCAGTCAACAAGCGGCTTGATATCCACCGCTCGAATATGGGCTCCTTGGTCTCGAAGCGCAGCGACTAGGTGGCCACCGATGAACCCCCCCGCGCCTGCAACGACGATGATGTCAGTTGACACAGATCCCTCTCGTGACCATTCGGGTTCTCAATTCGCACCGCGGCCTGACAGGACTGCGGGGACCGTTCGAAGCAGTATTACGAAATCCAATCCTAGTGACCAGTTGTCGATATAATGGAGATCTAAGGCTATCCATTTTTCGAATGGGAGCGCGCTTCGCCCACCGACCTGCCAGAGGCAGGTCAAGCCCGGAGGCACGCTGAAACGGCGCATTAGCCACGGATCATGAAATCGAGATACATCCCTCAGTGACATCGGGCGAGGTCCAACCAGTGACATTTGACCTCGTAAGACGTGCCATAATTGGGGTAACTCATCCAAAGACGCTCGCCTCAAAAGGCGCCCTATTATCGTAACGCGTGGATCGTCGCGAATTTTGAAAGCCGGGCCGGTCGCTTCATTGCGAGGCTCGAGGTCGCTCTGCAACCGCTCCGCGTTCTCTACCATTGTGCGGAACTTCAGCATTGTGAACCTGCGCTTCATGTACCCATACCTCTCCTGTCGAAAGAGGATGGGCCCAGGGCCAGACAACTTGATAGCCGCGGCGATGAGAAGGAGCAAAGGCGCAAGCATAATGATTAGAGCTGATGCAGCTGAGACATCAATCAGCCGTTTAATGAGGAGGCGATAATCATCGGGCGCCATATGATGGGCAAGTACGGGTGTGCTCCCTCGCTGTTCAATCCGAGCCCCTGACAGACTGGATCTGAAGACGAAGGCGGGATAAGTGGCTGGCACACCGACTTTTTCGCATGAGTCTATTGCCTTCTGAATGCGCTCATACTGGGACTTCATCGGGAGGGCGATGAACACCTCGTCAACGACCTCGTGCATCAACAGCCGTTCGAGGCTCTCTACCGCCCCGAGGTATTGAAGACCTGACCCTTGAAGGGGGCTCTGCGGTGTGGTATCCACGTAACCGAGCACCTCTCGGGGCGCGGATTGCTCAGCGTTAAAGCCCCGGTAAGCCCAAGCCGCCAGCGGGCCACTTCCAATTATTACAGTGCGCCGAGGCAGCCCCCGACGGGTCGCTTGGCTCCATGCCCGGGCCCCAAGGCGAAGCGCTATAGCACCGGGAGCCACTATCATCCAAAATATCAAGGCATGAATCGGCCGCGCCGCGCCACTTTGGCTTGTAAGGGGGAAGGCCAAGGCTACCACTGCAGCTATGGTGCTTGCGACCAAGACTCGTGGCCATTCACCTTGACCGGTCCGCAGTCGGTCCTGATTATAGAGACCGCACAGCCAAAGCATAGTCGGCCAGCTTGCTCCGAATAGAGCTAGAAGCAAGAAGTTCTTCAGGGATAGTCTGACCGCAAGGAATTCCTCTACCCCCCTAGGCATGCGCCCCATGTTGCCGAGCACCAAGACGCCAAGCAGGATGAAGACTCCGAGGAAGGCATCCGCCAAGGTCCACGCCCCCAGACCAGGTTGCGCAACCACTCCAACCAGCGTATGGCCAGAATCCCCCAGGTGAACTGGGGGGTCCATCAGGCCACGTTCCCGAGCTGCTTCAGCCATGGAACCTACACATCGGCGCTCTCTGCCTTTGCCAGGTAGCGATAGCGACCTTCATAGTACTGGCTACGATTGTAGTGAATGTCGTTGAGAAGTGTTCCGACCACTGGAGCGTGGCCGGCGTCAAGCTGCTCCATCGCGAATCGAAGCGTCTCTGGGTCAGTCCTTCCGGCTCGCACGACGAGCACGACACCGTCCGCTGCCGCGCCGAGGAGCGCTGCGTCTGGTAGCACATTTACGGGGGGGCTGTCAATCACAATCAGATCGCAGTACGCTGTGAGGGCTCTGAGCCCCTCCCGCAGCTTGTCCATCGAGGGCATGCGACGTGGACTACCCGTGAGCGCGCCCGAGGGGAGCACCACAAGCGAAACGCCATCTCCTACTTCAAGGCGCCGTGCGGCGTCAGTGAAGCGCGCGGTTCCCGCCAAAACCTCGGAGAATCCGGGCTTCCGGGAGCACCGGAAGACTTGGTTGACAAGGCCACACCGGAGGTCGGCATCAATCAGTAGCACCTTCATTCTCCGACTGGCAGCTGTGAGCGCGTAGTTCACAGCAGAGAGAGTCTTGCCCTCCCCTGGAAGGGCGCTCGTGAAGAGCAGTACTTTCAGCGGCCGGTCCTGGAAGGCTAGCGCCAGATTTGTATGGAGTTGATTGAACGCCTCGAGATACTCGTACGGAGTCTCCGCACGAGTCACAAGTCGGGCAGCAATCTCGGCGGCGGCCCGCGTGGGCGCTGGGCCATCGCCGGCGGTAACTGCCGGCCGCTTCCGTCGTCCGAAGCGTGTCCGATGACGCCGCGGCAAGTCCGTCGCGACGCGCGGCATCGCTCCTAACACTGGTAAGCCCGCCGCCTCCTGCAGCTCAGCGCGAGATCGGACCGAGCGGTCCGTCAATTCGCGAGCGATAGAAATCGTCCCACCCAGCAGGCAGCCTAGGAGCAACGAGAGCGCTAGATTGAGGCCCAATTTAGGCCGGACTGGTCGGTCGGCCTTGGCCGCGCTGTCCACAATCTCCATGGTCGGGTCCTGCATCGCCCGCGTGATCTCCGCCTCCTTGAGGCGAGTCTGCACCAGAGCGTACAAGTCCTGTAATACCTTCGCGTCACGGTCGAGGCGTGCTGAATGCACCTCTTTGCCAGGCAGACTGTCTAGCGCTTTGTCGAAGCCGCGAGCTACATGGTCGAGTGCAGCAACTTGGTTCGTGAGGCCCTGTAAGTAGGTCTCCGCGATGGTCTCAAGCTGCCGATCAAGCTCCCAGATTCTTGCGGTAAGAACCTGTACGTCGGGGTCCTGCTTGGTCCTCCGTACAAGAAGTGCGGCTCGCTCGTTTTCCACTGTGTTGAGCGAATTGAGGAGTTCCGCAGCCGCCTGGTTCTTGAGAAGAGTAGGAAAGGCGATTAGGCGACGATACGGCGATGAACTGTCCGCCGAGAGGGCGGACCTTGCATGGATCTCCGCAATAAGAGTTGCAAGCGCCGAGCGCTCCGCCTCGAGGGTTCCTCTATCTGCCTGGATCTGTGAGAGGCGGCCCACCCCGGCCTTCGCCTGCTCATCCGGGTCCACCGCTCCGGCTTTCTCTCGGTAGCGCCGAAGAGTGTCCTCGGCAATCTGCAACTGCCCCCGAAGACTATCGAGTTGTTGACGGAGAAACATGACAGCGGTTCCAGTCTTTGCCTCTAGGTCCTTTCTACGGCTCGCTATGAGGTGCTCCGCAAGTTGGTTAGCTGCGGCCGCGGAAAGCGCCGGATCGTTCGAGCGGAACCGAATGTCTATCAACTCGGCATCACGTAACGGGCGAGTTACCTGGAGCGCTTCTGAGAAGTTGCGCACCGCATCGTTAGGAGAATCAACCTGAAGTCGGATTGCAGTCTGGCCTATTGCTGCACGGGAAAGAGCCAAAGTCACCCCAGCGACCTGCACCGTGTCCCCAATGCGAGCCCAAATTGCTTTGCCGGCCTGGCCGGCCTTCCAAACGGCGTAGCCACTGTCTCCGTCTAGACGAAGCAACAGCGTTGCTGTGTCTGCTGTCGCCGATACGCGTAGCATCGAGAAGAGGCGCGTAATGCGCCCCTTCCTGGGCTCTGTCAACTTGGCGCGGAGGCCGAGTGAGTCAATTACGGCGAGGGCAGCACTGCGGCCTTGCAGCACTTCGATCTCTGTGCTGATCCGATTCTCATTAGTTAGCTCTTGAAGGAGCTGTGGCAAATTGACCTGTTGCTCCTCAAACCGTAGGACGCTTGTAGCTTCGTACACCGGCCTAGCATACAGAGTGAAGGCCACACCCATGGCCAACGCGCCAAGGATACTGAGAGCGATCGCTCTGTACCGACGTCGAACTAGAGCCGTCACCTCCGCCAGCGTCAGTTCGGCGGTTGGGATGACCGGCGCCTGGTAAAATGGTTGTACGCCGCGCTGAGGTGCGGCCGTCCCAAATGGCAAGGCTCTTTGGCTCATGGCTTAATCACAGTCGCGGTAATCACGGCCGCAGCGGTGATCCCGCTACCGATCAGGACCGCACCGTTCCGCGAGAACCAGCTCTTCTCCGGCACCCAGAGCTGGTCTCCGGACTGCATCGGCGTGCCGAGGAGAACGGTGCCGCTCGTGAGCCTGAGGTCTACCCGCTGTCCCTGCCTCACCAGCTGGACCTTGTCCATCTTGCCGTCGCTGGTTGCTCCGCCGGCGAGCGCCACCACGTCCGCCACGGTCTGGGTCTGGTCAACCTGGTAGAGACCCGGATTCTTCACCGCGCCAAGCACGTTCACGCGCCGGAGCACGGTCACCTCGATGGCGGGGTTCCGGAGGTAGACCGAGTAGGTGGAGACGAGGAGCTGCTTCAGGGAGTCGGCGGTCATGCGGCTCACCGGGAGGGGGCCGATCTTGGGGAAGACCGCCTGGCCCTGGTTGTCCACCTGGTAGTCCGCCGAGAGGTCCGGCTCGCGCCAGATCTTGAGGCGGACCAGGTCTCCGGGCTGGAGCACCACGTGGCCGGAGCCGACCAGGTCGGGCGGAGTGGCCGGGGGGTGAGCGCTGGAATCCTGGGCGGAGAGAGCTTGGGAGCCGAGAATGAGGAGAAGTGACACAAAAAACCCGGCGCAAGAGAACCGGGAGGGGAATCCGCTGTCGTTAGTCGAGTGGCAAAGAAGCGACACTGTCGGATCACCTAGGTTGGTGGGGGGCCGGCGCTGCGAGCGGAGGAACCGAGTCGAGATCCTCCATAGCCCTGCGGCGCGTCCGCCTGGTCGCGTTCCTTCATTTATATGCGGAGTCGCCGCATGGAGCATGCCCTCGACTGAGGTCTACGTCAGATTCGCGTCATCGTGCGGCGCGGCATGGCGATGGGTGCTGTCGCGCTAACGTCAAATGCTCGCCGCCGACTGTCGCTCGATCACTTTCAGTCGCCCCCGCGCCACAGGGCGGAGCCACACCAAAACGCGCACGCGAGATTGTCGACAGTTTGGTCTCAGGCATATAAGCAAGAAGGGCGATAAAGTTCCAGCCCGCGGTGGGGTCCAGAGAGGGGGAAGGGGAAAGAGGGAAAGCGGCACAACGGTGAGCGAGCTCTACTTCCCCATCAGGCATTCGGCCGGCCTGACAGTGCGGCTCTTTGATCTCGAGAGGCGCCGGTAGTCCATCTCCTGGGCGTTCGACGACTGCAAGGCTGGATCCGGCGCCCACCGTCGGAGGCTTCGACGGCAACACCAGGGACTTCTACGCCGAGGACCACGACCAGGGCCGCCCGATCAAGGTGGGCTATATCACCCCAGCTGGGCAGGACCAGGAGCCCGCTCGCGGAGGGCGGTGATCTTGTCGGAGAGTTCGAGCGCCCCGGCCCGGGACAGGTCGATTGCGGCCTGCGGATGGTCGAGAACCTCACCGGTGGCCCATTCCGACGGTGCGCCGGCCGGACGCCCGAATCTGTCGGTGGCAGCGCTCTTCGACCTCGGCCTCGCTGATCTCACCCGGTCCAGCCGCCGGGTAGCCTCGCCGAGGGCAAATTCTGACTCTTCCAGGTGACGCATCGCCCGGCGCAGAACTTCGCTAGCGCTCAGCGCATTCTCCTGTCCGCGCCGGAGCTGGCGTTCGCACGCCGCCACCACCGCTACGGCTCTATCCTCTTCCGAGCTCGGATGAAGCTCAGCCATTCTTCCCCCCTTATGGTCCGTCGTGCTGCGCTCTTGCCGGGGCATCTCACCTGAGGCGTCGGCGTAGAGCCACTCCCTGGCGGGAAGTCTAGCCGGTGTGCGCGGTCGAGCCCATCGCTCAATGGAAGGGACCGGGCCATTCCGGCCCTAGTCCTTTCGATCTAGACCTGCTTCGTTCGTGCGATGGATTGTCCTTCGCGGAGAGGGAGACCAAGGTTCGCGTCTCCCCTTTCCCCAATGAGGCCCGTCGCGTGACAACCCCCGCCTCGCCACGCAACGGCCTCCTCGTCGCCATCTTCACCATCCTCGTGGTGGCGGCGCTCCGCCTCGGCAGCGCGCTCCTCATCCCCATCGCCGTGTCAATGCTGCTGAGCCTGCTGCTCGGGCCACTGGTCCGGTGGCTTCGAACCCGCGGGGTACCCGAATGGGTCGGGGCCGGAGCCCTGGTGTTCGGCACCATCGGCCTGCTCGGCACCGGCGCAGGCATCCTGGCCGGACCGGTCGCTGACTGGATCCACAGTTCACCAGAGACCCTAAGCCAGGTGGAAGCCAAGGTGCGGCGCCTGGCGCAGCCACTCAAGGCGATCCAGCAGACGGCGCAACGGGTCGAGCAGGCCGCCAGCCCCACCGGAGAGCCGGTCTCCCGCAATGTCGAGATGCAGACGCCCGGCATGATGAGCCGGGTGGGCGGCAGTACGCTGACCGGGGCGGCGGCGGCCCTGGTGGTGGTCTTCCTGACGTACTTCCTTCTCGCGGCAGGACAGACGTTCCGGCAGCGGCTGGTCGGCCTGCCGGGTGACCCGCTCCACCGGGAACGGATGGCCCACGCCTTGGACGAGATCGAGCGACAGACATCGCGGTATCTCGCGTTCACCACGATGATCAGCATTGGAGTGGGTGGGGCCACCTGGGCGCTGCTCGCGGTCGCCGGGCTTCCCAACGCCGCGCTCTGGGGCCCGATGGCGGGAGTCCTCAACTTCATTCCCTACGTCGGCGGACTGGTCAGCGCGGTGCTCATCGGTGCCGCGGGGCTGCTCTCATTCGACGGCCTGGAACGCACCCTGGTGGTGATCGGGGGGTTCATCCTCATTCACCTGGTGGCCGGGAATTTCGTGACGCCCGCGGTCCTGGGACGAAAGCTCCCGCTCAATCCGGTGGCCCTCTTCGTCTGCCTGTTCTTCTGGGGATGGGTCTGGGGCGTCGTCGG
>Ga0335077_10013729_pt1 | contig 10122 bp, 8 predicted proteins | sample Lox_Sample_31_FD_207151 | JGI IMG/M metagenome (GOLD analysis project Ga0335077, IMG submission 207151) | Soil microbial communities from Loxahatchee National Wildlife Refuge, Florida, United States - Lox_Sample_3.1 | ecosystem: Environmental > Terrestrial > Soil > Wetlands | place: USA: Florida...
GCCTGCGCAAGCTGGGTTTCCATGGCGGCCGTGTCGCCGCTGAGCGGGCCCTTGCCGGTGGCGTCAAATGTATCAAGCGTCCACAGCCCCCGCGAGTCGAAAGCGTTGATCACCACGCGGGCGCGCAAGGCGCGATCGATCAAGGTTGCGACCTCGGGGCTCTGGTCCATCGCCAGGAAGCCCGGCGATATCCAGACGATGCTGCGTTGGCCGGGCAGCGCACTAAGGCGGCGCACCAACTCCTCGAGCCCGCGTAGCGTCTGCTGCTGGGCGAACTGGGCCCTCTCCCAGGTCTCCCGCGCTTTCGATTGGGCCATCATCTGCGGGTCGAAGGTGCACGGATTGAGCTTGAGGGCGGGCGGAGCGTTAGGGATGGGCGGCGGACACATGCAAGCGGTCACCCTGTCTTTAGCCACCGTCAACGCCTGCGGGTCTTCTCGATCGACGATCAAGTAGGCCTCGTACGGGGTGATGCCCGGACACTCGGAGACCTCGTTACCGCCGCTCGGGTGCGGGCGAAGGTTGGCCAGCGCGTCCTCCAGCTTGCCGCGGTCGCTGGTGAATTCCACGTTCCCCACTCCCGAGGAAGTGTACAGGCCCACCCGATCGGCGGCCGTCACCGAAGACTCGAGATAGTGCCGGCCCGCATCGCGGGTTCTGGTGATGTCCTCGAACGACATGTAGGTGTCATCGAAATAGAGGGCCGCAAACCGATCTGGTGCTGCCGCGCCGGCGGGAATTTCCGCTGGCGCCGTGACTCCCGCCGGAGGACTGCTCCTCTGGTCGCCGCCAGTAGCCGGGGCGGGATGGGCAAGCTGTACCGAAAACTGGCCGATGACCTGGAGCTTCCCATTGTCAAACAGGCGAAAGTCCTCCTTGGTGAGGCCGCCCACTTCCTTGCCTTGGGCGTCGCGCACCACCACCAGCACCGGCACCTCGTTGCTGCGGGCCTGGATAGTGAACTCTGATTCCTTCTCCTGGGTGGAGATCTCCGGTTCGGCTCGCTGTTGAACGGCAACAAGGCTGGTCGGGCCGGGCGTCAGAAGCAGGATCCAGAGAACTTCCAGCACAGAGACACAGAGGCACGGAGAAAAACGGGAAACAAGCGGCATCATAATGTGATCCTTCATTCTTTTTCTCCGTGTCTCAGCATCCCGATGTTCAATATTTGATGCCGTGTCAGTTCTCCGGAGAATCCGATGCCTCCTTGGCACTACGCGCCACGTCCTTCGGCTTTCCCATCTTTTCCTTGGAGTCCACGTTGAATACCTTGAAATCCGAATACTGGTGATCGTTGCGCAGGACACGGCCACGCCAATCTACGGTGACAGCGACCTCGTGCGGCAACCAGAAAGCTCCGGGGATGCTTTTAAAGTGGACCTCGCTGAAATCGATGTCGGTAGTCTGCCGGCGCAACTCGATTTCCGGCAACGGCTTTAACAGGTCCGTAAGGAGGCGGAGAATCTGATAGTTTTGGCAATCAACCCATGCAACCCCCTGCACATAAATGGCGGTTTCGCTCTTGCCGTCCATGAATGATCCGTACACGTGCGCCTGGCTGGGGTGCTGTGCGAAGAGCAGGACATGGGTAGCCCTGCCATTGACTTTCTGGCGTCCGAGATAACGGAACGCGGCCTCCGATTGATAAGCCGGATGAAAGACCAGGGAAGCGGACGCGAACCCGGAAGTGATCATAAAACCTTCCGTGAGACCACGCGGCCGGGCCGGATCGCCGGATAAACTGGCGCGATACTCGCTGAAGCCCGGCCCCCATGCATTGACGGGAGTTACGCACAGATACTGGAACTTCTGGTCCTGATTCTCGCCGCGCTTTCCATTGCCCTTCACCTTTTCCTGGTGAATCTTCTCCAGCGAGCTGGTATTAGGAAAACTGCGGAAAAACTCCTCGACGTTCTTGCCGACGGCCGCAAGGATCGGCTGCAGCGGCTTCTGATCCTCAGCCGGCTCGAGCCCCTGCAGCTCCGGCATCGCGCGGCTCAAGTAATCAAGAGGTGCTTCCACGCGTGTCTTCACCTGGGCATAGGCCGCTTCCACCCTCTTCTGGTTTTGCACTTGGGCCCAGAGTGTGCGGACCCGCACCGGCATGGTCCTGACGTCCTGCCCACCAAGGAAACGCGCCATCTCCTGGTTCGCTTCTTCAGGCTTGTCGGCGCCGAGCAGGGCCTGGACATGGAGCAGCCGCGCCTCGGGCGATCCGCCGACGGCTACGGCTTTCGCCAGATGATCGTTGGCCGCTGTCCAGTTTCGAAGCTGCACTTCCGCGCGGCCGATCTCCTGAAGAGCCAGCGGGTGGTCGGGAGCGTACCTGAGGGCCTCCTCCAGGAAGCCCGCCGCCCGCTCCGGCTGGCCACGCCAGCTTTCCATCACCCCGAGAGCCAATAGCGGTTCCGGCCGTGCCTGCTTCGCATCCTTCCGCCCCTGCTCTGCTGCCTCCGCGAACGCATTCGCGGCTCCGTCCCAGTCTGACGACGCGAGCTCGGCCAGCCCCAGCATGGTGCGGCATGGCCCACAAGTCGCTTCGTGCTTCGCAGTCTTGATGAAGAACGGCAAGGCTCGGTCCACTCGCTTGCGCTCCAGGAATTCCTGCGCCCCGCGCGCGTAGTCCTTCTCGCTTTTAGCCGACAATCCGTCGGCAGTTCCCAGGTCCTTCAGCTTTGGCGCCAATCCTGAAATCAGGTCCGCCGGCGCCAAGAGATCGGGGTTTTGATTTGCGTCGCGTAGCGTTACCTGAACTGCCGGGAAATCTCCACTCGTGGTTTCAAAGTCGAGCATCCGATGTGCCTGGAGGAAGCCTTTCATGGTTACGGTCAACTCAACGGGGAAATCCTGGAGGGTGACCTCAGTCAGGCTATACTCGGCATGAAACTCCCCTTGGAAGTCCGTGACCAGATCTCGCCATCCGCCCGCGGCCTGTATCCTAACGGTTGCGCCGTGAACCGGCCTGCCCTGCAGGTTCACCACCCGGCCTGCCACGATGCAGTCCTTCAGGAGGGCAGCGTCAATGCCGTGGCCGCCCTGCTGAGCCAGGAACGGTACCGACCATAAATGCGTCAAGGCAAGCATCACGAGAATCTCAAGGCCGGACTTCCTCATGACAACCTCGAACCACGCCCTCCCCTTTTAACTACCTGGCTTACCGGAATCGTACACCCGTTGCCGAGTCGCCTCAAGTTCAAAGCTCCGGGAAGAGCCCAATCAAGAGCGGCCAGGAAGTTGATTTCAGGGTGCCGGCCGGCGTGATCAACCTCGTCGCCAAACCGCCGGCCGCCGACCATGAGTACACGCCGGCGCAGTGCCGGGCCATTGGGTTATTGATGCGCGCCTCGCGTCCACCCTGTTCTTGGTAGGGGAGCGCTCTGCGTACTGATCGCTATGATGATGGCCGGAGCGAGAACCGGGAGTCCGGAGGCTTCCCCTAGCTAGGCTAGCAGCGTGCTGAAAAAAGGGTTTTTTGATGACGCGATGCCAATCGGCGATATGAGGGCGGGACGCGCTCTTTCCCAGGGCGGACGCTTCACTTCTCCACCCGCACCGTACGTTTTTCCTGCGCCGCCCGGTATACTGCCTCCATCACGGCGACATCGCGCAAGCCCTGCCAGCCACTTGGCTCCGGATCGCGGCCGCGCCGCACGCAATCCGCGAAGGCGTCCAGCTCCAGTGAAAACTCCTCCATGCGCGGGAAGTACCTGTGGAACCGCTTGCCCTCGATCTCGCCGAACAAGCGCCGTTCGTAGTCGTAAGCGTAAGCGGGATCGAGCGCAGCCCATCCGCGCTCGCCGTGGACCCGCAGGAACGACGGAAGCGCTTCGGGTCGACAGTCCACGCGTAGGCCGACGCTTCGAGAGGTTCGGTGCCGAGCAGCCAGCGCGCCGTGTTCACACAGTAGACGCCGACATCCACCAACGACCCGCCACCCGCCACATCCTTATCGAGGTGCCACGCTGCGGTTTTGGTGTCCGGCAAGTTAACGGTGAAAGTGGAGTGAATGATCTTCAGCCGTCCCAACTCGCCCTTGCCGATCAAGATCTTCAGCGCCTGGCTGGCGGGCTCGAAGTATTTGCGATAGGCGATCATCAGCCGCACGCGAGTGGCCTCGCAAGCTTCGATCATCCGCCGGCACTCCTTCACCGTGGGAGCCATCGGCTTTTCGCACAGCACGTGCTTACGGGCAGCGGCTGCGCGCACCGCCTGATCCGCGTGGGCACTGTTGACGCTGGCGATGTAGACGGCCTCCACCTCCGGTTTCGCCAGGCAGGCGTCGTACTCGTCGTAGGAAAAATCGGCCGCCCCGTAGGGCTTGGCCACCTCCCAGGCTCGTTGTGCGTTGCCGCTGACCACCGCCACCACCCTCGACTTGCGGCTACCCTCGAAGGCCGGCAAGATGGCGCGCTCGGCCAGATGGCCAAGTCCAACCACTGCGTAACCTACACGCTGCGTCTGGCGTGAGCGCCGGCCAAGGTAGGGACGAAGGGGCGGTTTGGCGGAGCTTTCGTCGGCCGGGCGTGGTTCTCCGGGGCCTAGATCGCCAGCGCCTAGAGAGCTGTTCAGATCACTCAAACTTGATCTCCTTGATTTTCGCCAGCGGGAGAGAAAAGTCAAAAACATCCGGGCTGGCGGCATCGTAGCGGTTGGTAATGCCGAGAAGCCGGGCCTCGCTGGGCCGGCTGGTGGGCGAGAGGAACGTGCCCGTTTCCACCGTTCCGTCGTCGTGGATCACCCTCAGTTGATCGCCCTGAAATTCGATCTGGGCGATTTTGGAGAAGTCGATCACGTCCGCTCCGCCGCCCGCGACCTTAAGCGGCAGATTGGTGATGGCCGGCACCGACTCGAGCAGGGACCCGCGGCCCGCCGGCGGATAAAAATCCAGGTAAGCGTCAAACACCTGCGTGGTTTTGCCGTCGTCCGCCGTCACCAGCACCTTGTAGCCGAATTTCTTCCAGACCTCGACGATCTGCTGGCGCGCCTCGGCGCTGGAGGTTTCCACGCTGTACGGCAGGCTGCCCTGGTTCAGAGTGACGGTGGCAACGCGCCGCTGCTGCAAATCGAAATGTTTGTAAATGAGGAGGGCGGAATCCTGCTTTACCAGGATGGCGTCACGCTGGACAATCACCCGTTTGCCCTGGGAGGTGTTTTGGTAGATCGTGTCCGCAGGCGTGGGCGCGGCGAGGAAGAGGATCAACAAGCCAAGAGAACCGTAGAGGGTAGACGGCATGCGGGGAAAAAAACCAGGCGGCCGAGTGCGGACGTAGAAGCGAGCACCATCCGTGTAGCGCTCGCCACTCGTATGCCGCCTCCGAACCACCATCAACCGGGCCTTCCCCCAGTGCCCCAAGCCGCCTACCCTCTACCCCGCGTCTGATCACTTCTTCTTGGTTTTCTTGTACTCGGTCTCCACCTTGCCCTGCAGTTGGGCCACACTGGCTTGGGCCGCAGTGGCATAGGGACCGCTCGGCGCCAGTTGCAAGTATGTCTGGAAAGCCTCCACGGTACCAGGCACGGGCTGTATGGTGCCATCCGGTTTGTAAGTTGCCTTGCCGAGCAGCGCCATCCCGTACCAATAGAAGGCGTCGGCGTTCTTGGGATCGAGATCTGTGCACTTCTTGAGTGCCGCCGCCGCCGCATCCATATTGTTGCTGTTCACCATGATGACGCCGAGGTTGTAATAGTAGCGCGCGGCGCCGGAGGGATTGATCTCCGCCGCCTTCTGGAACTCCGCCTGGGCCTCGGGGATCTTGTGCATATCCGCGTAAACGCTGCCGAGGTTATTGTGGTAGTCGGCGTTGGTTGGATCCGCAGCAATCACTTTCTGGTAGGTCTCCACCGCCTTGTCGTTTTGGCCTCCTTTGTGATAGGCGTCAGCGAGGACTTGCATAACGATCTCATTGTTTTTGCCCGTCGCCAAGGGAAGCGCCTGCTCGAAAGCGCTGATGGCGCCTGGGTAGTCCTTAGCCGCCATGGCCGTCTGTCCCTGATCGAAGAACTGTTTCAGGCTGGCACTCTGCTTCTGCGCCTTCACCTGCTCCTCAACCCGCTTGGCGGTCTCGGGATTCGCCATCTGCCTCGCGGTGTCTTCCGCGATCAGTTTCTTCAGATCGAAGTCCGCCTGAGTCGGATCGCCCATCCCAACGTGCTCTGGAAGGTTCATATACAGAGTCTTGCCGTTAGGGTCTTGCAAAGTGATCTTGTAATTGCCCAGCGGTAAGCCGATGTAGACGTAATTGCCTTTCTTATCCGTCTTCGCCGTGTAGTTTCCCTTGATGTCTTGACGATTGATCACCACGATGCATTTCGCGCAGGGACTCCCGTCCTGCAGGGTGGCCTTTCCAGTGAGTCCGCCGGTCTGTGCCATCGCCGGCGCGGCCGCCGCCAGCAGCACCAACACGCTTGCCAGACCCAATGTACGTAAACCAAACATAAAAACCTCCCTCTCAATCCTCGCGGGTCATTGTAGCCTCTTTGTCCCTCATAGGGAATAGGGTACAGGTACCGGCAACAGGGGACAGGAAAGAAAACCGCGAGCCCTGCCCCTTTGCCACCCCCCCATAGTCCTGAGCGGCACAAATCCAGCGAGCAAGTCCGTTGCCCGGACTCCATAGAATAGGATGCTGCCAGCACGGTGACGGAGTGCTTCCATAGGGGACAGAGAACAAGGAACAGAGAACAGCCGACAGGAAACAGGCCCTATTCCCCATTTCCTATTCCCCATTTCCTATTCCCTATTCCCTAATCCCTATTCCCTATTCCCTGTTCCCTTCTTGCGTACCGCGGCCGCACCACGTAGGGGATGGGGTCCGCCAGCCCGGCCTCCTGGAAGGCGCGCAAGCGCAGGCCACAGCTATCGCAGACCCCGCACGCTACGTCCTCTCGTTGGTAGCACGACCACGTCAGTTCAAAGGGCGCGCCCAGAGCGAGCCCCTGCCGCACAATCTCACTCTTGCGCAGGTGGATGACGGGGGTCACGATCTCCAGCCGCGTCTCGGGCCGCGTACCCACCCGGATGACGCGATTGAAAGCCTCGTAGTATTCGGGGCGGCAATCCGGGTAGCCGGAGCTGTCCTCGCCGACCGCCCCAATGAAGATCCGCCGCGCGCCCAACGTCTCGCCCCAGGAAACCGCGATGGAGAGGAAATGCGCGTTGCGGAAAGGCACGTAGCTGGTGGGGATATCCTGGCGCTCCAGATCCGCCTGCGCTACCGGAATGCTCGCATCCGTAAGGCTGGAGCCGCCGATCTGGCGCAGGTGGTCCAGCCGGCACACCAGCCGGCTCTCGGCACGATAGAAGTCCGCCAGAGCATGGAAAGCGGCTAATTCGCGCCGTTCGGTGCGCTGGCCGTAGGCCACATGCAACATGGCGAGCCGGTGGTCGACGTGCGCCATGGCGGTGGTGACGCAACTATCCATGCCGCCGCTGGCCAACACCACGACGAGAGGCTTCACGGCGATCTGTTCTTGCTTATCCATCACCTCTCTATCATAGTGCAGTTTCCTGAGCTCGGGTCGGGTGTGTCTTAGGGGGTTGCCAGTTTTCAGTTCTCAGTTTTCAGTAAACGAAAGACAATAGTCTCGGGGCTCCGTCTCGAAGACGAAGCACTGAAGACCGAAGAATTCAAACGACTCGAACCTGAAATGGCCGCTGCCACATCATTCTCGTATTCCGGCACGGAACTCGGCGCCCTGGCGGAAGCTCGCAACTACTATCACTGGATCCTCACCTATTTTGCGCCTTACGTTGGCTACTCGATGGTGGAGGTCGGGGCCGGCATTGGCACCTTTTCCGGATTTCTTCTCGACGGGACGCGGCTGCGCAAAATCACCTTGATCGAGCCTGCGGATAACCTGTTCCCTTCTCTGGAGCGTAAGTTCGCCGGCGATCCCAGGGTCGAACTCAAACGGGGGTACCTCAAGGACTTTGCCTCGTCGCTGCGCGCGGATTCGGTAGCCTCGGTGAATGTGCTCGAGCACGCCGAAGACGACGAGGAGCAGCTTCGGTTGATGCATCAGATTCTGGTCTCCGGCGGCGCAGCGCTGCTGTTTACGCCCGCTCTGCCGGCCCTGTATGGCAGTCTCGACATGAGCTTCGAGCACTACCGTCGCTACACGAAGCGTGAGCTTCGAAGTAAGATGGAGCGGGCGGGCTTCGAGGTGCAGCTACTGAGGTATTTCAGCCTGCCGGGCGTGGCCCTCTGGTTCCTCGCGGGAAGAGTGATCCACCGCCGGACGATTCGGCCAACCGAGGCGCGGCTTTACGATCGGTGGGTGGTTCCATTGATCTCTCGACTCGAGCGGCGGTGGGAGCCGCCGCTGGGCCAGAGCCTTCTAGTGGTGGGCAAAAAGACCTAGGCCAGCGTGTTAGCTCCTCCGGCCACGGTATCGGAATGAGTGACGGAAGCATTCCCAAAATCTCGGTGGTGATGCCCGTTTTCAACGAGCGGGCAACGATCGAGGAGATTCTGCTGCGCATTCAGGCGGTGGACCTCGAAAAAGAGATCATTGTGGTCGATGACGGGTCCACCGACGGCAGCCGGGAATTCCTGGCCAGCCTGGCTGACGATGTGGCCAGGGACTCGGGCGCGACGACACTTCGCGAGAACCTTCGCGATCTTGGCACCGGCAATATTCGCGTTCTCTTGCAGCCAAAGAACCAAGGCAAAGGCGCGGCGCTGCGTCGCGGCTTCGCGGAAGCTCGCGGCGAAATCGTGGTCGTGCAGGATGCCGACCTGGAATACGATCCGGCGGATTATTTTGGCCTGATCGACCCCATCGAGCGGGGCCAAGCAGACGTGGTCTACGGCTCGCGATTTCTGGGAGGGCCCCACCGGGTTCTCTTCTTCTGGCACTCTCTCGGCAATTGGTTCTTGACCAGCCTCAGCAACATGCTCACGAACCTCAATCTGACCGACGTCTGGACCTGTTACAAGGCCTTCCGGCGCGAGTTGCTGCCGCACATTCGCCTGCGGGAAGACCGCTTCGGTTTTGAGCCCGAGTTCACCGCCAGAATCGCCGCGCTCCAGTGCCGGATCTACGAGGTCCCCATTTCGTATCAGGGCCGCACTTACGCCGAAGGGAAAAAAATCACATGGAAGGACGGCTTGCGCGGAATATGGTGCATCGTGCGCTATAATCTCTTTGTCTGAAGCGAGCGGTTGCAGACTGGGCGGGAAGCGGAGATCGGCGGAACTTCGCGGAGCGCCTGTTTCATCACTAGCTTCTGTTCTCGTTTTCAGGAGACTTCCCATGACCGGAACCAAGGTTCTGATGTTTGCGCTTCTGGCGAGTTTGAGTGTCGGAGTGGCGGGCAAAGCCTCGCGGTCCGTGGCCGCTCCAAATGCCCGGCCTGTACGGCCGGTAGGGCTTGCCGCGCAGGACTCCAGTTTCACCCTGGAAGGCAAGGTCACGGAGTTCGTCAAAGGCAAATTGACCGTGAGCACGGAGGACAACATCATCTTTCATGTCCGCGTCGACGATAGGACGGACATCAAACGCGATGACGGCTCGGCAGGGTCGGCCAAAGATCTGCGGCCTGGCATCCGGGTGAAAGTTGCAGGCGACCTGGAAGAGTCGGGTGAGATCAAGGGTGAGAAGATTGAGATTGAACCGAAGTCGGCGTCGCCCCAAAAATAAACCGGGATTCGGGATTCCCCCGGAGAATTGACGATTGCAGATTGACGACTGACGATTGGAACACAAGCAGGCAAGACCAGGGGCCTTTCACGGGCCGTCTACCATCATGAAGTGACCCGGTCTGCCAATCGGCAATTGTCAACTGTCAATGAACCTCCTCTCCTCTTCGCTGGCGCCGGGCTTCATGGTAGACGTATCCCGCCACGGCCACGTCCCACAAGGCAATCCCATTGGATTTGAAGAGAGTGATCTCATCGACAGATGAGCGGCCGGGTCGATTGCCCGCGACGATTTCGTGCAGTTCGACGACGCCCTCCCACCCGTGCGCCAAATGACTGAGTCCATGGATGAGGTCGCCCGCCTCCTCTTTGGATTGCGCGAGCGAATCGACGGCAACGAGGCCGGCACGCTCCAGCGTGCGATCGTCCACTTCGCGCCGGTTTGCCATATTGGCCCCGATCGCGTTGATGTGTGTGCCCG
>Ga0335077_10013731_pt1 | contig 10121 bp, 4 predicted proteins | sample Lox_Sample_31_FD_207151 | JGI IMG/M metagenome (GOLD analysis project Ga0335077, IMG submission 207151) | Soil microbial communities from Loxahatchee National Wildlife Refuge, Florida, United States - Lox_Sample_3.1 | ecosystem: Environmental > Terrestrial > Soil > Wetlands | place: USA: Florida...
TTAAGTGACACTACTCTCGGGCACCATCGGAGGAAGCTGGGACGCCGACGACAACATCATCGTGGGGGGAATGAACAGAGGCCTGTTGCGCGTCCCAGCGAGCGGAGGAGCGCCCACGACGGTTTTGGAGAGAGCGTCCGGAGCGGGCGAGTACGTATTTCCGCAAATCCTGCCGGGTGGCAAAGCGGTCTTGTTTTCGGACCGGACGCGGGACGCCAATACGAACAGCATCGAAGTCTTCTCATTCGCCGACCGGCGAAACAAGACGCTGGTGCGGGGCGGCTATTCCGGCCGGTATCTGCCCAGCGGCCACCTGGTTTATGCCAACAAGGGAACGCTGTTCGCGATCCCCTTTGACGTGGACAAGCTGGAGACGCGCGGGACGGCCGTCCCGGTTCTCGATGACGTGGCCTACAATCCAGGGACTGGCGGCGTTGACGTGGATTTTGCCGGGACCAGCACGCTGGTTTACCGCCGGGGCACTCCAGCCGCCGGCGCAACCGGCTTGTCGATTCAATGGCTGGACGGCACGGGCAAGAAAGAAGCGCTGCGGGCCAAGCCCGCCGCCTACAGGGGCCTGCGGCTCTCTCCGGACGGCCAACGGCTGGCGCTTTTGACCAGCGAGGGAGGGGGCGATGTGTGGGTGTACGACCCGCAGCGGGACGCGATGACGAGGCTGACGTTCGGCGGGGGTCTTTACAGTTTCCCGGTCTGGAGCCCGGATGGCCGATACGTCTTTTTCGCAGCGCCCGGGAAGGGGATCTACTGGACCCGCGCGGACGGGGCCGGCCAGCCGCAGTTGTTGACCCAGGGCAATCCTCAGGGCCCGTCGTCGTTCACGCTGGATGGCAAGCGGCTGGCATATTTCGAGGCTCTCGAACACCCGCAAATCTGGACGCTCCCGCTGGAGGAGCAGGGTGGGCGGTGGAAGGCGGGGAAGCCCGCGCAGTTCTTGCAGAGCCATTTCGTCAACGTCAATCCTGCGTTCTCGCCCGATGGACACTGGCTCGCCTATATGTCGAACGAGTCGGGAAACGGCGAGGTGTACGTGCGGGCCTTTCCACCGCCGGCCTCGGGGCAAGGCGGCCAATGGCAGATCTCGAACAGCGGCGGGACGGGGCCGCGGTGGTCGCGGAACGGCCGCGAGCTGATCTATCAGGCGGGCGACCAGCTCATGAAGGTGAGCTACTCGGTGAAGGGCGACTCGTTCCTGGCGGAGAAGCCGCGGGTTTGGATCCAGAAGCTCGGCGGGGCCGGCTTGCAGACGGGGTGGGATCTCGCGCCGGATGGCAAGCGCGTGGTGGTGCTGACGCCGGCGGGCACGCCGGAGGGACCGAAGGCCGAGCACGAAGTCACCTTTTTGCTGAACTTCTTCGATGAGCTGCGCCGGCGCGCGCCGGCGGGTAAGTGATCCTTCCCGAGAGCAATCAGCGGCATTGACCGGTCAAGCGACACTCGCTTCCCCTTGCGATAGACTTGTTTGACAACCATGTCTGTGTCCGTAGGTGACAGACTCGGTCCCTATGAGATCCTCGCCCCGCTAGGCGCGGGCGGCATGGGAGAGGTCTACCGCGCGCGCGACACCAAGCTGAAACGCGAGGTGGCGCTCAAGGTCTTGCCGGATCTCTTCGCCAGCGACCCGGAGCGGATGGCCCGCTTCCAGCGCGAGGCCGAGGTGCTGGCGTCACTGAACCACCCCCACATCGCCGCGATCTACGGTTTGGAAGGCAACGCGCTGGTGATGGAGTTGGTGGAGGGGGAAAACCTCGGCGGCCCGCTGCCCGTCGAAACCGTTCTCACCTACGCGCGCCAGATCGCAGAGGCGCTGGAGTACGCCCACGAGAGAGGCATCATCCATCGCGATCTGAAGCCGGCCAACGTGAAGATCACCCCGGAAGGCGCGGTTAAGGTGCTCGATTTCGGCCTGGCCAAGGCCATCGAGGATCCCGGGCCGGCGAGCGATCCGGCCAGCTCGCCGACGCTCACCTTGGGAGCGACGCGAGTGGGCGTGATCCTGGGCACGGCGGCCTACATGTCGCCGGAACAGGCCAGCGGCAAGACGGCGGACCGCGGCTCCGACATCTGGTCGTTCGGGGCGGTGCTGCATGAGATGCTGGCGGGCAAGCGGGCGTTCGTGGGGGAATCGGTTTCGGACACGTTGGCGACGGTGTTGAAGCTCGAGCCCGAATGGGACGCGCTGCCCGCCGGGACGCCGGCCTCCGTTCGCAAGCTGGTGCGCCGCTGCCTGACCAAGGATCGCAAGCAGCGTCTGCAAGCCATCGGCGAAGCGCGGATTGCGTTGGAGAATCCGCGAGGCGATGAGCCTGCCGCGCCAGTCACCGGTGGGACAGGCCATCGGTTTCTGTGGCCTGTCTGTTTGGCCGCGGCAGTGTTCGCAGTCGCGCTCGCGGCGCTGGCCTTCATCCACTTCCGCGAAGCGCCTCCGCCGGACCGGCCGCTGGTGCGGCTGGACGTCGATCTGGGTGCGGATGTTTCGTTGCCCGCCGCAACCACCGGAGGGAGCAGCGTCGTCATCTCCCCTGATGGGACCCGGCTGGTATACGCATCCGGCAGTCCAGCGAAGCTGTTCACCAGGCGTCTGGATCAGCCGAAAGCCACCGAGCTTCCGGGAACCGAGGGAGCAGTCGCGCCGTTCTTCTCGCCGGACGGCCAGTGGGTCGGATTCTACGCCCGCAACAGTCTGAACAAGATCTCCGTGGATGGCGGCGCAGTGGTCCCGCTGGAACCTACACCCCAATTCAGCGGCGCGAGTTGGGGTGAGGACGGCAGCATCCTCGCGAGCGATCCTTTAGGAAGGGGCCTGCTGCGGATTCCCGCCGGCGGCGGCCAGTCCGAGACAGTGTTGGAACCAACCAACGGAGAGTTGGTCGCTCACCCCCAGATTCTACCCGGAGGCAAAGCCGTGCTGTTTACGGCTGTCCCGGCGGGGTCCAGGGACGTGGATAGATATACCATTGAGGTCCTCACGCTGGCCGATCGCCACAGGAAGACGGTGGCACGAGGTGGCACATCGGCGCGTTACCTGGCTACATCGAACGGGGCCGGCCACCTGATCTACACCAACAAGGCAACGCTATTCGCGGTCCCCTTCGATCCGAACAAGCTGGAGGCGCATGGGACGGCCGTGCCCATCCTGGATGAAGTCGCCTACCACGCGCAGAGCGGGACCGGTCAAATGAATGTCTCCCGTACCGGCATCCTGGTCTACCGCAGGGGCGGCGGCAGCGCGTCCGGGACAGAGACGGTTCAATGGGTAGATCCGGCAGGCAAAAGGGAACCGCTGTGGGCCAAGCCCGGCGTCTACTCGAATCTTCCGCGCCTGTCGCCGGATGGCAAGCGGCTGGCCCTGCTGGTAAACGACGTAGGAGGTGTGGATGAGTGGGTTTACGACTTGCAGCGGGACACCACCACGCGCTTGACTTTCAGCGGGACAGCTTCAACGACCCCAACTTGGAGCCCGGACGGCCAATCCGTCGTTTTCGGGCGAAATGGCAAGGGCCTCTTGTGGACCCGTGCCGACGGGGCCAGCCAGCCGCAGGCCCTGACGCAGAGCAAGAATACCCAGGTTCCGTTTTCCTTCACGCCGGATGGCAAGCGGCTGGCATATTTCGAAATCGCGGAAACCGGGCAAATCTGGACGGTACCGCTGGAGGAGCAGGGCGGACAGTGGAAGGCCGGAAAGCCGGAGCAATTTCTCAAGAGCCAGTCCTTCGACCAATTCCCGATGTTCTCGCCCGACGGGCGTTGGCTGGCGTACGCGTCGAACGAGCAGGGGAGGTACGACGTGTACGTGCGGGCGTTTCCACCGCCGTCGTCCGGGCAGGGCGGGCAATGGCAGATCTCGAACAGCGGGGGCACGCTGCCGCACTGGTCGCGGACCAGAAACGAACTGCTCTACTCGTCCGGCGACCAGATCATGGCGGTGAGCTACGCGGTGAAGGGCGACTCGTTCGTGGCAGAGAAGCCTCGGGTGTGGATCGCCAAACTCGGCGGGGGGGCGTGGGATCTGGCGCCTGGCGGCGAGCGCGTAGCGGTGCTGACGCCGGTGGATACTCCGGAAGCCTCCAAGCAGGAGCACGAAGTGGTGTTCCTCTTCAACTTTTTCGACTACCTGCGGCAGCGCGTGCCGGCGGGCAAGTGATCCACTTCCCCTTGCGATAGACTTGTTTGACAACCATGTCTGTGTCCGTAGGTGACAGACTCGGTCCCTACGAGATCCTCGCGCCGCTCGGCGCCGGGGGCATGGGCGAGGTCTACCGCGCCCGCGACACCAAGCTGAAGCGCGAGGTGGCGCTCAAGGTCTTGCCGGATCTCTTCGCCAGCGACCCGGAGCGCATGGCCCGCTTCCAGCGCGAGGCCGAGGTGCTGGCGTCACTGAACCATCCCAACATCGCTGCGATCTACGGTCTGGAAGGCAACGCCCTGGTGATGGAGTTGGTGGAGGGGGAAAACCTCGGCGGCCCGCTGCCCATCGAAACGGCTCTCACTTACGCGCGCCAGATCGCCGAGGCGCTGGAGTACGCGCACGAGAGAGGCATCATCCATCGCGACCTGAAGCCGGCCAACGTGAAGATCACCCCGGAAGGCGTGGTCAAGGTGCTCGATTTCGGCCTGGCGAAAGCCATCGAGGATCCCGGGCCGGCGAGCGATCCGGCCAGCTCGCCGACGCTCACCTTGGGCGCGACGCGCATGGGCGTGATTCTGGGCACCGCGGCCTACATGTCGCCGGAGCAGGCGAGCGGCAAGACGGCGGACCGTCGCTCGGACATCTGGTCGTTCGGGGCGGTGCTGTATGAGATGCTGGCGGGCAAGCGGGCGTTCGTGGGCGAATCGGTTTCCGATACCCTGGCGACGGTGTTGAAGCTCGAGCCCGAATGGGACGCGCTGCCCGCGGGTACGCCGGCCTCCGTTCGCAAGCTGGTGCGGCGCTGCCTGACCAAGGATCGCAAGCAGCGGTTGCAAGCCATCGGCGAGGCGCGGATTGCGTTGGAGAATCCGCGAGGCGATGAGCCTGCCGCGCCAGTCACCGGTGGGACAGGCCATCGGTTTCTGTGGCCTGTCTGTTTAGCCGCGGCAGTGTTCGCGGTCGCGCTCGCGGCGCTGGCCTTCATCCACTTTCGCGAAAAACCACCGGTCGCAGATGTCGTTCGCTTCCAGATTCCCGCGCCCGAGAAGAGCAACATCAATTACGGCGCCTATCTCTCCCCCGACGGCCGCCGGATCGTATTCTCAGCCAGGGGCCCGAACGGACAAACCGTCCTGTGGGTTCACTCTCTGGACTCGCTCGAATCGCGGCCTCTGGCCGGCACCGAGGGTGTTGTCGAGACTCAGTTCTGGTCGCCGGACAGCCGGTTCATCGCGTTTTCGGTGCCAGGCAAGCTGAAGAAGGTGGAAGCTTCGGGCGGTCCGCCGCAAACGGTCTGCGATCTCCCCGCGCCGTTGCGCGGGGGCGCCTGGAGCCGCGACGGTGTGATCGCCTTCGGAATTCTCCGTAAGGGCCTCATGCGGGTTTCCGAGGCCGGCGGCGCCGCCTCCCCGCTGACCACGCTCGATTCCTCGGGCCAGGAAGTTCTCCACGCAGTTTACTCGTTCTTACCGGACGCGCGGCATTTCATCTACGCCCGCAGTTCGGCGGCGGTGGAAAAGAGGGGCATCTACCTCGGCTCACTGGATGCCAAACCAGAGCAACAAGGTTCCAGGCGGCTGGTGGCTACCGACTCCAACGCGGTCTATGCGCCATCTTCGGACCCGGCTCTGGGACACCTGCTCTTTGTTCGCGAGGGCTCGCTCATGGCCCAGGCTTTCGACGCCCGCAAGCTGGAGATGGCCGGCGACGCCGTGCCGATCGCCGAGGGTCTGCCCGATGCCGGCCGTCCCCAGTTTTCGGTCTCGTCGACCGGTGTTTTGGTTTACCGGACCGGTGGCGCCGGCCCCTCCACCAACCAGCTCACCTGGTTTGATCGGGCAGGGAAGAACCTCGGAACAGTTGGGGAGCCCGGCCAGTACAACACTTTGGCCATCTCTCCCGATGGAACGCGGGTGGCGTTCGACCGCTATGCCCCCCAGTCTGCGGGCCGAGCGGGCGACATCTGGCTGCACGAATTCTCGCGGGGCATCAGCACGCAACTCACCTTCGACCCCGGCTTCGACGGGCAGCCCGCGTGGTCGCCGGACGGGAGCCACATCCTGTTTACTTCCAACCGGGATGGCCCCCTGAACTTGTACCAGAAGGTTGCGAGCGGGGCGGGAAATGAAGAAGCGCTCCTCAAGTCGAACGAGGCGAAGCCTTCCTACGACTGGTCTCCGGACGGGCGGTTTCTGCTTTACGGTGTCCAGGGTCAGAAAGTCGAGGTGTGGGTGCTGCCGCGTACGGGAGACGACCGCAAACCAATGCGGTATCTTCAGACCGAGTCTAACGTAATCCAGGCGCGGTTCTCGCCCGACAGCCGCTGGGTCGCGTACACTTCCGACGAGTCCGGCAAAAGGGAGGTCTACGTAAGTCCGTTCCCCGCGGCGCCGGGGGTCAAGTGGATGGTTTCGAAGGGCGGCGGGGATCAGCCTCGCTGGCGGCGGCGGGACGGCAAGGAGCTGTTCTACATTTCTCCCGACCGCAAAATGATGGCGGTGGAGGTATCCACCGCCTCGGGCGCCGTCCAGGCCGGCATTCCCAAAGCCCTCTTCCCGGCGCCCATCTTTGGCGGGGCCACCTTGGACACTACCCGCTACGACGTAACCGCCGACGGCCAGAAATTCCTGATCAACTCTCTAGCGACGGAAACGAATTCGGCGCAGTCGTCGCCCATCACGGTGGTGCTGAACTGGCAGGCTGGGTTGAAAAAATGAGCTTGACCCCCGGCGACAAACTCGGTCCCTACGAAATCCTTGCCCCCATCGGGGCGGGCGGGATGGGCGAGGTGTACCGTGCGCGCGATCCTCGTCTCAACCGCGACGTCGCCATCAAAGTTTCCCAGGAGCGATTCTCCGACCGCTTCGAGCGCGAGGCCCGCGCCGTCGCCGCGCTGAATCATCCCAACATCTGCACGCTGCACGACGTCGGCCCTGACTACCTGGTGATGGAATTCATCGAAGGGGAATCGCCCAAAGGACCGCTCCCGCTGGAAGAAGCTCTGCGCATCGCGCGGCAGATCGCCGATGCGCTGGAAGCCGCGCACGAGAAGGGGATCGTACACCGCGATCTGAAACCCGCCAACATCAAGATCAAGCCCGACGGGACGGTGAAGGTGCTGGATTTCGGACTGGCGAAGACCGCCGAGACGGCCTCGGGCGACCCCGCTTCGTCACCCACCATGACCATCTCGCCGACCCGCGCGGGAATGATCCTGGGCACCGCGGCGTACATGTCGCCGGAACAGGCGCGCGGGAAGACGGTGGACAAGCGCGCGGACATCTGGGCGTTCGGCGTGGTGCTGTACGAGCTGCTGACGGGGCGGATGTTGTTCCAGGGCGAAGATCTGACGGAGACGGTGGCCTCGGTGGTGAAGGAGAAGGCGGACTTGAGCGGCGTGCCGGAACGGGTGCGTCCGCTGCTCGAAAAATGCCTGGAGAAGGATCCGAGAAAGCGGCTGCGGGATATCGGAGATATGGGGCTGCTGCTGGACGCAGCGCCCGCCCCGCAGGCCACGGCTGGCACAGGACAGCGTCTCTTGTGGCCGGCGTGGGCCGTGGCGGCGGCGCTCGCGCTTGGACTCGCCGTCTCCCTGTGGGCGCCGTGGCGGAAGACTCCGCCGCCTGCCGTGCTCCAGCGCTTCCAGGTCGCCGTACCCGAGCAACAGGGGCTCGCCGGCCCTGGGGCGCTCAGCGCCGTCGTGAGCGTATCGCCGGACGGCGCCCGTTTGTTGGTCGCCGGCACCGGCGCGGACGGTGTGAATCGTCTGTTTGCGCGCCGTCTGGATTCGATCGAAATGCGGCCGCTAGCGGGCTCGGAGGGCGTGGCCGGAAATCCTCTTTGGTCGCCGGATAGCCGCTTTTTGGCATTCAGCACGCTGGAGGGGAAGCTCAAGAAGATCGAGGCCGCGGGCGGTCCCGCCCAGATTCTGTGTGATTCCGGCTTCGTTTGGGGGGGATTCTGGACTCCGGATGGCAAGATTGCCTTCGACGGCCAGAACGCGCAGGGGGAGGGGAACCTGTGGGAGGTTCCCGCGGCGGGAGGCGCAGTCTCCCGGCTTCCTGGTGCGGAGCACGCTGCCGGCGAACGTCGCTGGCTCCCGGAGCTTTTGCCCGATGGGCGGCATTTCCTCTACAGCCTCAGAAACCGCGCCGGACTTCTTGGCTTGACCTATATGGGATCGCTGGACGCCCGGCAGGGGCAACTCAATCCGAAGCAGCTTTTGACCCAGTCGGCCGCGCGCGTAGTCTATGCGCCCTCCCCGGACGATCCGGGGCTCGGATACCTCCTGTTTGTGCGCACAGCGGCGCCGCAGGGCGATCGGGCCGGCATACTGATGGCCCAGCCTTTCGACCTCCGCAAGCTGGAGCCGGTGGGCGAACCGGTCCCCATCGCCGAGCGTGTTCTCGTTACCGGCTTCTCGGCTTCCCGCACCGGTGTGCTGGTCTACCGGACCGGGGAATACGGCAGGCGTGGGGCTACTCAACTTACCTTGTTGGATCGCCAGGGCAAAATCCAGGGGACGGCCGGGGAACCCGATTATAACCGGCAGATGGCTTTCTCGCCGGATGGCGCGCGCGTGGTGGTATCTCGGCTTCGGGAGAACAACCAGGCGGATCTCGATCTCTGGATAATCGATCTGGCGCGCGATGTTTCCACCCGGTTCACCTCCGACCCGGGGAGGTATCCGGTGTGGTCCCCGGATGGAAACCGCGTCGCGTATACGTCCAACCTCGGCGGTCACCTGGATCTGTATCAGAAGTTGTCCAACGGTGGCGGCGGCGAAGAGCTGCTGCTCCAGTCGGATGAGGACAAGCTTCCCCAGAGCTGGTCGCGCGACGGCCGTTTTCTGCTGTACGGCGTGCAGAAGACACTGGGTAGGCCTGGGACCCCCATCCCACTCTGGGTGCTACCCCTGGACGCGAAGGCCCACCCTGCCGGCAAGCCTTTCCTTTTTGCGCCGCAGGCGCTCGACGCCAGATTCTCGCCGGATATGCGATGGGTTGCCTACGCGTCGGCCGAATCCGGAAGAGCCGAAGTTTATGTGCGGCCGTTCGATCCGAGCTCCGCCACGGGATCTCCGCCCGGCGGAGGAGTGTTCCCCGTGTCCAAGGGCGGCGGTGACAGGCCCCGCTGGGGCGCGGACGGAAAGCAGTTGCTCTATCTGGCGAGGGACAATACCGTCATGGCCGTGGACGTGACCGCCAACCCGGTATCTCGGCTGGGCATTCCCAAGCCCCTGTTCAAGCCGAACGGACTGGCGTCGAATCCCGGCGCTGCCACTTGGGATCTCAGTCCCGATGGCAAGCAATTTCTGTTTCCGATTTCGGTGACCTCGAGCGCGGCCCCGGAGCCGATCACCGTGGTGTTGAACTGGACAGCGATGTTGAAAAAATGAGCTTGACACCCGGCGACAAACTCGGTCCCTACGAAATCCTTGCCCCCATCGGGGCGGGCGGGATGGGCGAGGTATACCGCGCCCGCGATCCGCGCCTCAACCGCGACGTCGCCATCAAAGTTTCCCAGGAGCGATTCTCCGACCGCTTCGAGCGCGAGGCCCGCGCCGTCGCCGCGCTCAATCATCCCAACATCTGCACGCTGCACGACGTCGGCCCCGACTACCTGGTGATGGAGTTCATCGAAGGGGAATCGCCCAAGGGGCCGCTGCCGCTGGACGAAGCCCTGCGCATCGCGCGGCAGATCGCCGACGCGCTGGAAGCCGCGCACGAGAAGGGCATCGTGCACCGCGATCTCAAGCCGGCGAACATCAAGATCAAACCGGACGGGACAGTGAAGGTGCTGGATTTCGGGCTGGCGAAGACCGTCGAGACGGCATCGGGCGACCCCGCTTCGTCACCCACCATGACCATCTCGCCGACCCGCGCGGGAATGATCCTGGGCACGGCAGCGTACATGAGTCCGGAGCAGGCGCGCGGGAAGACGGTGGACAAGCGCGCGGACATCTGGGCGTTCG
>Ga0335077_10013732_pt1 | contig 10121 bp, 10 predicted proteins | sample Lox_Sample_31_FD_207151 | JGI IMG/M metagenome (GOLD analysis project Ga0335077, IMG submission 207151) | Soil microbial communities from Loxahatchee National Wildlife Refuge, Florida, United States - Lox_Sample_3.1 | ecosystem: Environmental > Terrestrial > Soil > Wetlands | place: USA...
CGATTCGACAGATTTCAGGAAACCTCGAGAAATTTCAAGCAGGAGTGAATTGGGACGGGCGGCCCTCTCGCGCCCGGTTTTGGCTTGGGTGGCGCGGCTCCGCCTGCGAGGTATGGGCAAATCCGCTCGAGGGCATCTAGCCTCGGTGGGCTCTCACCGCGAACAGGAACAGCGCTACCATGAGCGCCAACGTCAAGACCTCGATCAGTAGCGCATAGAGAGTCAAGCGTTTCGCCTGGTTACACCGGGCCAGCAAACGGCTGACCAGCAATCCCACAATCACGATCGGCGAGCAAAGCAGCCGATCCAGGCAAATCCAGCCCAGAATGTCCATCCCGTGGCCCATCGTCCCCTGGTTTACGGCCGGAATACTGAGCACTGCCAGGCTAATCGGTGCAGTCAGGCTCAGGCCAAGCAGGACTCTGGAATACACGGCGTAGAGGCGTTCGGACTTGCGGATCACCAGCGCCAGAACAAAAGTCGGGACCAGCAACATGCAGCCAATGATGATCTCCAGCATCCAGTCGCCGGCTGCGTACATCCCGCCCGCTGCCGCGACGTCTGCGGGGTGATTCACATACAGCAGGTAGCGCCCATAGACGAGGAGCGCCGCAGTCGCAAGCACGACGGCGTAGAATGCCGCCACCAGACCCAGCTGTGTCTGAAGAGGGATCGATTTCATCGCGCTTTAGTTATCTATTGTTTTGCCGACGGCGCTGTGGAGGTTGTACTGGGCGGAGCCGTCGCGGGCTTAGCGTCTCCACTTCTGGTCATGTTGAGATTTGTGTGGTGCAAGAAATAGCCTTCTCCAAAACCATCCAGGCTGTTGCCATCTGCCGAGAGAGTCAAAGCGTAGCTCTGCTCGTTCGAGCCGAGGGATCGCTTGAGCGTAACCGCCGCTCCATCGACGCTACCGGTGACCAACGTGTCGGGTTCGGATTTCCCACTGCTGGTATGCCACGTACCTTCTAGCGTCGATCCTGACTGGCGTAGGGTAATCGACCCCTGGAAGCGATCATCAAAGTGAGTGAAGCTCCAGGTGCCCGAGAGATCGTGAGGCCCCTGGGCGGTTGCCGGCGCGGGATTGCTCATGTCGTCCGTGGTATAGACCTTCTTGGTGGTTGTGCTGCTCGGTTTCTTTTGCTGGCGGTTCTGGCGTGCCGCGTCGCCCAGGGACTGACCGGCGCACAGGCCGCACACGAGCAGCAGCATCAACCCAACGCCCGGAACTCGCCGCACAGCGCTCACATTTTCCTCAGACACAGCTCGCGATTTTTCCTTCCTACGGTACCCCAACGCCCTGCAGAGCGAAAAATTACGCCGGTAATGTCGTTCATTCGTCCGTGCGGAACTAAGCTGGAAAACATAGGAAAACGCAGGGACAAACGGAACGTTCCCAAAAGCCAAAGCCCCGAGCATGGCTCGGGGCTTCTAGATATTAGACGACTGTCCGCGAAACAATGCGAGCATAACTCTGGCAGCAGCGAAGTCAAGCAAATTTGTCGAGTGAGAACAGAGGGTGAGGGAGTCGAACCCTAATGGCTGATTGGCCACTCGACCGTTTCGCGGATGGATCACTCAGGCTGAGTGGTGTCGCAAAATAAAATGGGGCTTGGTTCCGCTTTGGGAAGAAAAGGCAGGTGGCGCATCCAAGCCCGATTTTGGGCCGGCGGCACATTCAGGCCCGGTTTTGACTTGAGTGGGACAGTTCGCGTTTCTTCCCTTCCGTCATTACTCGTCGCAATATCCGGTTCATCCGCGTCTGGTATCCCGGCCCTTTGGACTTGAACCAGTCCACCACTTCGCAACCCACGCGCAATGAGATCCGCTGCTTCCGCGGACGGTTCCAGCTCGGGATTTCGGCTGCGGGCTCGCGCTGCACTCATGCCCGCAAAGCGCCTCAAGTTGCAGATTACGCTAAGCGCAGCTAAATTAGGTGCGAGAATTGGACCTGAAAGGACGCGTCCCGATGGAATCTGCCTCTACGCAAATCGACGCGAAGATCAAGGAACTTGGCGACTGGCGAGGGAAAATGCTCGCGAAAGTGCGCGAAACGGTGCACCAGGCAGACCCTGAGATCGTCGAAGAGTGGAAGTGGGCCAAGCCGAAATCGCCGGGGACTCCGGTCTGGTCCCACGGCGGCATCGTCTGCACGGGAGAGACGTACAAGAACGTCGTCAAGCTGACGTTTGCCAAGGGAGCTGCGTTGAAGGACCCTGCAGGTCTATTTAACTCCAGCCTCGAGGGGAATGTCAGGCGCGCCATCGACATCCACGAGGGCGACAAGGTCGATGAGGCGGCCTTGAAGGATCTTATCCGCGCTGCAGTGGCACTCAATCTCAGGGGCAACAACCAGCCGAAGCCCCGGCGAGCGAGCAGCAAGCGGGCCGGCTAGCTGCCCGCCACGGTGCTCAACCGGCTGGCTGCTTCGAGTCTGGATTGCGCAACCAAAGTTTTGCTAACATATTTCTCCGCATCTTGAAGGGCCTGCCCGTCATCACAACATCCATTGTTGAATTCACCGATGAGGATTCCCCTCATGAATGCAAATCCAAAAACGCAGCCCGTAACTCGCGCGAACTCCCGGCCGGCCAGCGCCGAGCAGCGCCTGAAGGAACTGCACATCGAGCTCCCGGCGCCCCCGGGCCATTTGGAACCTATGCGGAAGATGCGCAGACAGGCAATCTGCTTTTTCTGGCCGGGATGCTCCCACTGCGGATCTTAGGCAGGAAAGCCCAATCGTCAGCATCGCAAAATTCCAAAACTACTCAAAAGGAGGACACCATGACCCAAGGCAGCGTTAGACAACAAGGCAGCAACCAGGCAGATGACAAGAATGCAATTCGTCCGTTTCATGTGAACGTTCCGGAAGCGGAACTTACCGAACTGCGCAAGCGCATCAACGCAACTAAGTGGCCGGAACGGGAAACGGTCAAGGATGCATCGCAAGGCGTGCAGCTCGCGACGATGCAGGCGCTCGCGCGCTATTGGGCGACTGAATACGATTGGCGCAAGGTTGAAGCAAGACTGAACGCCCTGCCGCAGTTCATCAGCGAGATCGATGGCCTCGACATTCATTTCATCCACGTCCGCTCGAAACATGAAAACGCATTGCCGCTCATCGTCACGCACGGATGGCCCGGCTCAATCATCGAACAGATGAAGATCATCGATCCGCTAACCAATCCCACTGCACATGGCGGAAATGCATCCGACGCGTTCCACATCGTGGTTCCGTCGATGCCGGGGTACGGGTTTTCAGGCAAGCCGACGACGACCGGCTGGGGCCCTGAACGGATCGCGAGTGCCTGGGCCCTGTTGATGAAGCGGCTCGGCTACTCAAAATTTGTGGCACAGGGCGGGGATTGGGGCGCGGTCATCACCGATCTGATGGGCGTGCAGGCGCCGCCCGAGCTTCTCGGTATTCACACCAACATGCCCGGCGCGGTTCCTGCGGATACTTATCGAGCGGTTTTGTCCGGCGCGCCGATGCCATCCGGTTTCTCAGACGACGAAAAGGCTGCCTTCGAGAGGCTCCAATTCGTGTACAGCAAAGGCGTCGCCTACGGCTACCAGATGGGCTTGCGACCCCAGACGTTGTATGGAATCGCGGATTCCCCCGTCGGCCTGGCCGCCTATTTTCTGGACCACGATGCGTGGAGCTATGCGCTGATCGCGCGCGTCTTTGACGGGCAGACCGAAGGTCTCTCACGAGACGATGTTCTCGATAACATTACGATCACCTGGCTGACGAACACGGCGCTTTCCGGTGCACGGCTCTACTGGGAAAATAAATTTGCCTATTTCAGCGTCAAGGGCGTGTCTGTCCCGGTTGCTGTGAGCGCGTTCCCTGACGAGCTCTATCAATGTCCGCGGAATTGGGCGGAAAGCGCGTATCCCAAACTGATCCATTACAACAAGCTGCCCAAGGGCGGGCACTTTGCGGCCTGGGAACAGCCGAAGCTGTTTTCAGAAGAGCTTCGCGCGGGCTTCCGATCACTGCGATCAGGGGTGGCGAAGTCGGATGCGAACTTGGCCAAAGCTAGCTAGCTGCGCAAAGCAGCAGGAGAGCTTCGAACGTAGAAGCTCTCCTGTTTCGACCCGGGGCGCGCATCACGAATTCTTGGAGGAATCATGAGCACCGCAAGAACCAATTTCCCCGTCGAACGCGAACCGGAACTCCTTGGGCAAACCGTCGTTGTGATCGGCGGCAGCGCCGGCATCGGGCTGGAAACAGCCCGGCGAGCGCGAACTGAGGGAGCCAGGGTGATCCTCACCGGCCGCAATTCCGAGCCGCTCCAGCGCGCCGCCAGCGAGCTCGGCGCTCTGAGCACTGCAGCCTTCGACGCCACCGACTTCACGCTTCTCCAGAAGTTCTTCGACGAGCTGCCGCAGGTAGACCACGTGTTGGTAACCGGCCCCGGTCCCTACTACGCGTCACTGGCAGATTTCGATTTCGATAGGGCACGCCGCGACATCGAAGCCCATTTGTTGCTGCCGCTGCAGGTCGCTCGGAGCGCCGCAAATAAGGTGCGCCCCGAAGGGACCCTGCTCTTCATGGGGGGCACGGGTGGCCGGAACACGGCGAAGGGATTCGTCCTCATTTCGGCCCTCACGGCCGCGCTTCCGGCCATGACGAAGAGCCTCGCGCTCGAACTCGCGCCCGTCCGGGTCAACCTCATCGCCGCGGGCTTCGTCGACACACCGTTATCGGCAGCGCTCCTCGGCAATGAACTTGAAAACCGACGCAATCAGCTTCGCACGACACTTCCCATCCGGCGCGTCGTCGGACCAGAGGACGTCGCTGCGCTCGCCGTCCACATCATGAGCAACACGGCCGTCACCGGAGCGACCTACGATATCGACGGCGGGCAGCAACTCCTCGCCCACTAACCGAAAGGAGGCAGCATGTCCACGATCCATCTCCACCAGACAACCACCTTGACGCCCGAGCAATACGTCGCCGGGCTCACCGACTTCGGGCCTGGCCGCGCGAAGCTCTTCGGCAACAGCGCCGACGAGTACCTCAAGGTGCATAGCCGGGGCCGCACGGAAGCCGACGTCACCGAAGGCGCTAATGGCATTTGGGAGCGTCTGCACTACGACTGGTCCAATCCTAACCACGTCGTTCTCACGACAACCGACTCCAACACCTGGGGAGGAGCCTCGAGCCACACCTACAACTTCACGCGTAATCCCAACGGCACTACCGACATTGACGTGGTCGTCGTACGTGAGGGCAAGAACCTCAAGGGACGGCTCCTCGGCCTCGTCGTGGGAAGCATCGGCAGGGGCGTCTTGGAAAAGGCCTTTGTAAACTCGGTGAAGGCCATCGAAGCCCGGAACAGCGCGGCGGTAGAAAGACGCGCATCCTGAACCGCATTTGCTCGGGGTTTCGTTCGAAGCAGCGGCTTCGGCCCTGCCGATAAGTGATGAAACTTGGACGCGGCGTCCATGGGACGCAACTACCAGGAATCTCGACAGCACACCAGTTGTGCCTGTGCGGCGCGAAGCTCAAATAAAGGTCCTCTTACGGCAGGGCTGAAGTCTCAACCCCGACACGAAGATTTGCTCGCACGTTGAACGAGACTCGAGTGAAGGCGGGTGGCCCACGCTTCGACTTCGCTCAGGGCAGGCTCTTTGCGGTTTGTGCAAAGGTGGGGGTTAGATGCATTCTCCTCAAAGAATCTCAGAACCAGTAACAGCGGCGAGCTAGAATCCCAAGAGGTGGAACGCCGTGGTCCCCACCTTTCGAAAATCGCGAATGGACGGCAGTCTTAGAACTCTAATTCGGCAATCAACTTCAAGAGTCGGAGAAGCGTTGCGCGTTCTTCCGGAGTCAGTTCTTTTCGGAGTTTATCGTCAGCGGCTATCCTCGCATTGATCAGGCGTTTCCTGTATTTGTGTCCTTTTGGCGTCAACGTAACCCGAATTGCTCTGCCCGATTTCGCTTTTTTCTCCGACACAAGCCCTTCCTGAACCATTGACTTGATGGCTCGGTGCACGACAGTTCGGTCGAAGCCGAGAAGTGTGGCGATCTGATTCTGATTGAGCGCGGCACCGCCCCGGAGTGTGGATAGGATGAAGCCACGAGTCGCAGAGCACCGAGTTCTTCTTTCAAGTCTCTTCCCGACAGAAAAATAGGCTGCAGAAACATGGGCAAGCACTGAGTCCCCCAGGATGTCTTGAGGAATATCCTTCTTTGGAACGATGATCATAGGACGGTTACCGTGGCATCGAGAGGTCGCCTCCATTGCGGCGGTTCCGCATAGGCAGGTGATTTTTTCCCGATCGCAATCACCATCACAATTTCATGATGCCGGGTCGACAGCCCGAGAAATCTGGAGAGTCTGCGGCCATCAAATCCTTCCATGGGGCACGTGTTGAGTCCCAGCGCTTCGGCGGCAATCATCAGATTCTCACAGGCCAACGATGTACTCTTCGTCGCCCACTTTAACAAGTCCTGGTGAAACACTGGTGGCATCCCGACCGTCTTCCACAAATTCAGCAGTCGAAAGATCGCCCACTTGACCGCGCTAAGAATGCCGAACGGTCCTGGCATGAACAGGATCCGGCCGATCTTCGCCGTCCGCTCGTAGTCTCGGACTTTGGCGGGGCTGAAGCCGCTCCTGCGCATCCACTCCAACTGGGCTTGCGAGGTCGCTGTCAGCGATCCGATGTCGGCCACCGCAACCACCAGCGCCGATGCCGTCGCCGCCGGCATCTGTCCAAGGCAGAGTTTCGCCACGGTTGACTTTTTGGGCGACGATTCCACCCAAAAGAACCGGTACGGTTGCATATTGAAACTGGAGGGAGCATGGCGGGCTGCATCGAGGATTCGTTCACGCAGTCCTAGCGGGATTTCGACCGGCTCAAAAGCCTTAACTGCTCGCCTGTGGAAGAGCGCTTGCAGAAGTTCGCTCATTTCGCCCATGGTGCCTCTATGTTGCTATTACAACATAGAAATGTTGCATACGCAACATACAAAAAAGCAATGGGGGGGGCAACTTTGGTTTGTCGTCCGCACTATCGACACAGAGGCTGCCCCAGCTTTGCCGGTTTTCCAAAGCTGGGCACCACGGACCCTGACCCCTCCGACTACAGCTCCCACGATCTTGCGAATTTTCAGCTCTGCTTCTGTGCTTCGTCCAACACTTTGCCCAAAAGGAAAACAAAAGCGTGGGCCAGCTCCCGAGCCAGGCCCACGCTCAAACATCACGGACGATAAGGCACACCTAGTGCCGGGATGCGGCCACCTCGAACCGGTCGTGGTTCATCACCTTGGTCCATGCCGCCACGAAGTCTTTTGCGAACTTCTCCTTCGCGTCTGACGATGCATAGACTTCGGCCAGCGCCCGCAGTTGCGAGTGCGAACCAAAGATCAGATCCACACGGCTGGCGGTCCACTTGAGCTGGTTCGTTTTCCGGTCGCGCCCTTCGTACACGGCTCCAGAACCATTCGATTCAGTGGAGGGCTGCCATACCGTGCCCATGTCGAGCAGGCTGACGAAGAAGTCGTTGCTCAGCGTCTCTGGCCGCTTGGTGAAGACGCCGTGCTTCGACTTCCCGTAATTCGCGCCGAGCATGCGCAGGCCGCCGACGAGAACCGTCATCTCGGGCGCGGTCAGCCTGAGCAATTGCGCCTTATCCAGCAACAACTCTTCAGGCGAGAGGCGCTGCTTGCCGCGAATATAGTTGCGGAAGCCATCAGCCTTCGGTTGAAGCGGCTCGAAGGATTCGACCTCGGTTTGTTCCTGCGACGCGTCCATGCGGCCCGGGGTGAAGGGGACCTTCACGTTGATGCCGGCGTCTTTCGCTGCTTTCTCAATCGCCGCGCCACCGCCGAGGACGATCAGGTCAGCCAGCGAGACTTTCTTTCCGCCGGAGGCCGAAGCGTTGAACTCCTTCTGGATCGCTTCGAGCTTTTGCAACAACTTCGCGAGTTCCGCCGGCTGGTTAACTTCCCAGTCTTTTTGCGGGGCGAGGCGAATGCGCGCGCCGTTCGCTCCGCCGCGCTTGTCTGAGCCGCGGAACGTCGACGCCGACGCCCAAGCCGTCGAGACCAACTGAGAAACCGACAGTCCCGACGCCAGGATTTTTGCTTTCAGAGCAGCAATGTCCTGCTCGTTTACCAGCGGATGATTCACCGCGGGGATGGGATCTTGCCAAGGCAGGTGCTCCTTCGGAACGAGCGGGCCGAGATAACGAACGATCGGGCCCATGTCGCGGTGGGTGAGCTTGAACCAGGCGCGGGCAAATGCGTCCGCGAACTGGTCCGGATGCTCGTAGAAGCGCCGCGAGATTTTTTCGTAAGCAGGATCGAAGCGCAAGGAAAGATCAGTAGTCAGCATGGTTGGAGCGTGACGCTTTGAGGGATCGTGTGCATCGGGTACGGTCCCCTTGCCCGCGCCGTTCTTGGGCGTCCACTGATGCGCGCCGGCCGGGCTCTTGGTCAGCTCCCAGTCATACTTGAACAGATTCTCGAAGAAGTTGTTGCTCCATTTGGTAGGCGTGGTTGTCCAAATGACCTCCAGGCCACTGCCGATGGTGTCAGCGCCACAACCTTTGCCGAATTTATTCTTCCACCCCAAGCCCTGGTCCTGGATATCAGCAGCTTCAGGCTCGGGGCCAACGTAGTCAGCGGGAACCGCAGCGCCGTGGGTTTTGCCGAAGGTATGTCCGCCGGCGATCAGGGCAACTGTTTCTTCGTCGTTCATGGCCATGCGGTGGAAGGTTTCACGAATGTCCCGGGCCGCGGCAACGGGATCAGGCTTGCCGTTCGGGCCTTCGGGATTCACGTAGATCAGACCCATTTGCACGGCGGCGAGAGGATTCTCCAGATCACGGTCGCCGCTGTAGCGCTCGTCCGCCAACCACGTGCCTTCCGGGCCCCAGAAAATTTCCTCTTCGGGCTCCCATACATCGGCGCGTCCGCCGCCGAAGCCGAAGGTCTTGAATCCCATATCCTCGAGGGCGACGTTGCCGGCGAGAATCATGAGGTCGGCCCAGGAAATTTTGCGGCCGTATTTCTGCTTGATCGGCCAGAGCAGCCGGCGGGCCTTGTCGAGGTTCACGTTGTCGGGCCAGCTGTTGAGTGGCGCGAAGCGCTGCTGCCCGGACCCGGCGCCGCCGCGGCCATCGCCAATGCGATAGGTGCCGGCGCTGTGCCACGCCATGCGAATGAAGAGCCCGCCGTAGTGGCCAAAGTCGGCCGGCCACCAATCCTGCGAATCGGTCATCAAGGCATGGAGATCTTTGATCACGGCATTCAGGTCGAGGCTTTTGAATTCTTTCGCGTAATCAAAATCCTCCCCCATGGGATTGGAAAGGTTCGAGTGCTGGTGGAGGACCTTCAAATTGACCTGATTCGGCCACCAGTCGACATTCGCGTGGGATTTGCGAACGCCGTGCGCTACTGGGCACTTCGACTCGGTTGCGGTGTGTTTTTCCTTAGCTTCGGGGACAACGGTCCCCGAGGAAGTCGCGAGTGTATTTTTCATATCTTTTCATCCTTCGAATCTTGATTGAGTACTGCGTGAAAAAAATTACTTTTTGGCGCTGCAGCAGCGGCAGAGGCCAAAGACCTCGACCAAAGGCTGCTTCAGATCAAAACCATCCGGCAGATACCGGGACAGCCGTTTGAAATCAATGAACTCTCCTTCGATGTCCTGCACCGATTTGCAGCGCGAGCACACCAGGTGATGATGAGGTTTGAGATTGCCGTCCACGCGCAACGTGGACGCATGAGGAGTGACCTCTCGCAGCAACCCACACTCGATGAAAAGCCGCAGATTGTTGTAGACCGTGGCCAGAGAAATGGATGGAATGCGGCGCCGGACCGCGGCGTAAATGTCTTCTGGAGAATAGTGCCCGTGGGAAGCGATGACGGCCTCGTAGACCACCTGACGCTGGTGCGTGACCGCCAAACCGTGCTTCGCAGCCAGCTCACGGAACTGTTCATGGGTGAGGCGCATTATTATTGAATAATAACTAGTATAAAACGATAAAGAGCATTGTCAACCAAAATCGCTCCTGTGACTTCGGAAAAGCCCGGCCGGCCGCGGGACCAAGCTGTCGCTCAGCCACCATGACCGGCATTGGCACACGCTGTGGGATGAAGG
>Ga0335077_10013733_pt1 | contig 10121 bp, 8 predicted proteins | sample Lox_Sample_31_FD_207151 | JGI IMG/M metagenome (GOLD analysis project Ga0335077, IMG submission 207151) | Soil microbial communities from Loxahatchee National Wildlife Refuge, Florida, United States - Lox_Sample_3.1 | ecosystem: Environmental > Terrestrial > Soil > Wetlands | place: USA: Florida...
TCACGCTAACTCCTTCCGCCCCAGTGTTGCCCTGCGTGCTCTCCAGCGCGATATAAGCGCTCCCATCCTCATCTGCGCCAATAAGTTCCAGCGAGAGCAACGTGTAGCCTGGCCGGTCCAGTTGTACGTTGATTTGCGTATTTCTGTCACCACTGCCTGCTCCGCGAGCAACCACCCCAGCCTGCGGGGATGTAATCCTGGCGGAGTAGTCCGATGCTCTGGCTTCAGCGGGATGGATTCCGCCCCTTTGATCCACGACATAAAACGCCGCTGTCTTCGCGTCCCGCACCTGAAAGGTTTCGTTCGAAAGAACCTTTACGCTATCCGCCGCAAAACCCAGTTGCCAGGAACGCTTGAATTGGCCTTCCGAATTGAAAAGGGAAATCCTGTCCAGAAGCGGATCGGTTACAAGGAAGCTCCCGTCGTCGTAGACGTCAAAACTGTCAGGGCCAACAGGAATTTCGTCTTCTCCTCCTCGGGAAACCGCAAGACCGGGGAAACTTGACGCCGTGGTGTTTTGGCCGGATTCCATCCCGCTTAGCGGAATGCGCACAACGCGCGTAATGGAGATGGTCCGCAGCTTACCTGGCTGCGAAATGCCAGTGATCCGGCTTTGTGCCAACACTGCCACTATCACAAAGGAAGTGAAAAGGTTTGGTCTCATGAAGGCACCGTGTTGGTCAGGAACGGATGTTATCGCAGTTTCAGAAGAGCGTCCAGCTAGTTTTTTTTGGCAACGTTCCTTTCGCTCCTGTCACTTTTATCCATTGCCATGGATCGCCCATGCTTGACTTAGGGCACCTTTGGCGATATTGTTTGCGCTCATAGTCTTTTGCACGCCTGCCGTACATTTAACACGCAGGAAGCCAAGGACGCGCGTGCGGGTTCTCCCAAACGGGAATCGAATATGAGCCGCCATCAGAGCGGCCGGCCTCGGCGGAGCTTAGTTTCCCCAATTTCCTGAAAATCGCTGAAGCACATGTCTATTCCAGTAGACCAACTGATCAAAGAATGGGCTACGAGTGTCCTTCCCGGGATTCCCGTGTCCCTTGCAACTCCGGCTGCGCAGAACAGCGGTCGTGGGGTGAGCTTTTATCTCATGGAAGTCCGGAACTCGCCGACCCATTTGACCTCCCGGGCCGCACCTCTGGAGTTGAGCTTGCGTTACCTGGTCACAAGCTGGGCTGAGACTCCCGAAGAAGCGCATCAAATTCTGACGGACCTCGCATTCGCGGCGCTCGCCAACCGTGATGTCCAGGTGGAACTTGATGCGGTATCAATGGAAACCTGGACAGCGCTCGGAGTTCCACCCTCGCCGTCGTTCGTCGTGCGAGTTCCCCTTCGCCAAGCGCGCACCGAACCCCCCACCAAAATGGTCCGGGAGCGATTGAAGCTCTCGCCGACCACTTTGGTTCCGTTTCATGGCCTTATTGTCGGACCCGGTGAGATTCCGCTTGCCAATTCACTGATTGATATTCCCGGCATGAGACTCTCCACTCAATCCGACTATCGAGGCCAATTCCATTTCGTCGCAGTGCCTTCTGAGGGCTCGAAGACCATTCGTGTACGCGCAAAAGGACGCGAGTTGACCGTTGTCTGTGAAGGCGTTTTCTCTGACGAATCCGATCCCTTCGTTATTCACTTCACCCCCTTGGAGAACTAACGATGCCCAGCACCTATCACACGAGTCCAGGCGTCAGAGTGGAGGAGATTCCGTCCGGCGCTCGATCCATCGAGGCGGTCGGAACCAGCACAGCAGCATTCATCGGGTATGCGCCCCTGGCAAGTGCCCACCTGAACGAAGCCTTCGCGGTGAATAACTGGTCGCAATTTGTGAAGGAGTTTGTTCCCGCGGAAAACCCGGTGAGCACGCCGTTGTCGAATGGGGTAGCAGGCTTTTTCCAGAATGGAGGGAGCCGCTGTTACGTGGTGAACATTCCCAAGGGCGACGCCATCGCCGGCGTTCCCAAGCCCAGGCGGACCGGGCTGAAACTCCTGGAGGAGATCGATGACATCTCCATTGTGGCCGCGCCGGGTTACTCCGATGTCTATTCTCACGAGGCCTTGCAGACCCACGTGGAGAATAACCCCTACTGCTTCGCCATCCTGGATCTGCCGTCCGATGTGCGCGACATCGACCTTCTGAAAACGGTTGAGTCGGCCCAGATTCCGTCTACTTCGAAGAAGGGCTCCGGCGAGGAGGGAGAATCTGTCCTCCCTCCGGGACTTCGCCCCCGCGTCAGCAAGGACGGCCGCGCCGCCGTTTACTTTCCAAACCTGATCATTGCAGACCCGCTTTCCGCAACGAGCGTGCCTGTCGAATGCTCCCCGTCAGGTTTCATGGCTGGAGTATATGCGCGCACCGACAAGGATCGGGGTGTTCACAAAGCTCCCGCAAACGTTTCTCTGCGTGGCGCGCAAGCCATAAAGGCCATGGTCACCGACGCTGAGCAGGCGGATTTGAATTCTGCCGGCATCAACGTGATCCGCTTCTTCCGCCGCGACGGAATCCTGGTGTGGGGCGCGCGCACCCTCGCGGAAGAGTCAAGTCCATGGCGCTACATCAACGTACGCCGACTCACCATCATGCTCTCGTTGTCGATGCTGCGTGCATCCACCTGGGCGGTTTTCGAGCCGAACGGGATCGGGCTCTGGAAATCGATCCGGTTCGAAATCAGCAACTTCCTCCTTCGCGTCTGGCGGGACGGCGCATTGATGGGTGCAACCCCGGAAGAGGCGTTTTTCGTCAAGTGCGACGCTGAAACCAATCCGCCCGAGATCGTGGATGCCGGGCAGGTCATCGCGGTGGTAGGTTTCGCGCCCAGCAAACCGGCAGAGTTCGTCATCATCCGCATCGGCCAGCATGCCGGCGGCAGCAGCGCAGAAATCATTTGATGAGATCAGAAGGAGATTGAGATGGCAGAGGCAGCAGCGAGCGGCGCGCAGCCGGGTTCCCATGTTGAACCATACCGGTCCTATAACTTCCAGGTCGAGATCAGGGGAGTCGTTGAAGGCCACTTCCACTATTGCAGCGAAATCGACGTCCAGGTGGAGCCCATCGTCCACCGGGAAGGCGGCAAGGGACAAATCGTGCGCCTCCTGCCCGGTCGCGTCAGCTATGGACAAATCACCCTTCGCAGCGGGGTTTCGGCTTCGGCCGATCTCTTCAACTGGATGATGAGCATCGCCAAGGGCAAAATCGACCGAAGAACAGTGACGATTTGCGTATTGGACACCGACTCGGTCACGGAAAAGATGCGCTGGCAATTGTCGGAGGCGTGGCCGTGTGGGTGGAAGGTCAAACCGCTGGATGCACTTGGCCGCGACATCTATGTTGAGGAGCTCACTTTTGTCCATGAGGGTATCGACCGGTCGTAGGGAATCAAAACCCGGAAGACGTTGGGTCACGGGTTTGGCGCGCCGCCTTAGAAATTGGCTGGATCGCTACCTGGGCGAACGCGAGGCTCTGCCTGGCGCGCACACGCCCATGGTGCGCGACGACGGCCCTTCTGTGGGCGCGCGGGCCACCCTCGAACCGCTCGAAGGAACAACTTCCACATCCTCGCTCGAGCAACCGAATTCTCTCGAACACGCGGTGCCTGGAACCAAGCCCGAACCATCGGCGGCACCCGGCTTGATCCCGCAAAGGGAGGACGGGCCGTGGTTGGAATTCCATCAGCCGGTTCCCGAGTTCCTTCAGGCACCGGCTCCGCCTCAGCTCCGGCCACAGGCTCCGGCTCAGTTTCGGCCACCATTTCCGCCTCAGTTCCGCACGGTGGCTCCGCCGGCCATCTTGCCTCACGTTTCGCGCGCGGCTCGGCAGCCGCTGAGTGCGCCTGACTTTCAGACATCTGAGCCCCAACATACTTCCAGATGGCCGCAAGTCCCCGCTCAGACCATAAGTCCAGAGTTGCCGGCGTCGCCGCGTCCCGAACGCCCGGAAACACCTCCGCGCGAGAGTTTCGCGTTCCCCGCGGAGGCCGAAGACTTTCCGCCCATGCCGCCGGGCGAACAAACGGATACCACGCTGCGCCCAGCCCTGAACGAAACGCCCGTTCCGCCACAGGAGAGGAAAGAAGCGTCTTTGCCGGCGCAGCGGATTCTCATCACGTCACAAGCCGATCGGTCCGACAGTACGCAACCGCCGAATCCACGTGCTCCCTCTCGCGAAATTTCCTCCGAGGTTATCGAACTTCCGTCCACATTTCCCTCGGTGCCCGATCGCAGCAACACAACGCGAGATCGAGGCGCAAGGCCGGCCGTCTCCGCGTCCCCCACGCCTCCGCTTCCGGGGCCTGAAGAGGACCAGCCGCAGCCCGAATTCGAGCCCCAGCCCGCTGATTCGTTTTCACGGCCTTCGCGTTACCCCGTCGAGGCAGCGTCTCATCCGGAGCTGCCGGCTTTCACTTTCCGGCCCGCGCGACACGTGAATCGGGATTCACTGCCGAGGATCGAGTCCGAGTCGATCTTTGCGTCCGTACGTCTGCCCGAAGCCGCGGTACACGCAGCGCAACACGCTTTAGTCGCTACTACTTCAAAGACGGCGTGGCCCGACAGTTTTGAAGGAGACATGTGGCCTGAACTCCCAGCCGACCCCGGACCTGGATCCTTCGAGATGCAAAAGAACATGCGGCTATGGGAGCGCTCCGCTCGCCTGGCGCGTGAACAGCGGGGAGAGCCCTGATGGAGCGCGCCTCGTTCATCGTGGAGAAGACGGGAGAACGCATCGATTGCCTCCTGAATCCCTCCAGCATCGTCGTGCGCCGCCTGGCCGGCGTGCAGCACCGGCGCTCGTCCTCTGGTCCCTTGTCGGCGCTGGCACTTCAGGACGATCCCCTGCTATATACCGGCGGCGGCATGACCGAGGTGCTGCTCGACCTCCTCTTCGACACCACGCTATCCGGATCGACCATTCAGACGGAGGATGTTCGCACGCTCACCGGGCCACTGGCGAGGCTCGCCGAGGGAAGTCATCCATCCGACCGGAATGCGCAGGCGCCACTGGTTCGTTTCGTCTGGGGCAAAGCCTGGAACATCCTTGGTGTTGTAACGGCTCTCGCCGAGCGCCTGGAGTACTTCACTCCGGATGGCGCTCCGCAGCGATCCTGGCTTCGCATGCGGCTACTCAGGGTCAGCACGTCGATTGTGCAGGCAGTGGAGAACTGGATTGAAGACCTTTCTGTTCCCGACCTGCCCGATCCGGAAGATGTCTCCATCGAAGACGTGCGGTTCTTCGAAATGGGAGGATCGGGCAGCCATGAGGACGACGAAGGCGCCAGTACGGAACGTCTCGACGAGGTGTCGTACCGCATGTACGGGAACCCTGCCTGGTGGCGTAGAATCGCGAACTTCAACGACATTGACGATCCCTGGAAGATCGAACCGGGCCGCCTGCTCGGGATTCCGCCGGAATCTTCGAAAGGAGGGCAAGCATGAGCACAGTAGCCATTCTTCCGCAATTCAGCCTGGAACTCGACGGCGCGCCGTTCCCGCAAGCCGAGCTTGGAGCCCTCGAAGAGATTCGGGTACAGCAGACGCTTTCGCAGCCCAGCCAGTGCGAGCTGACATTCCGCACAGGGCGCGATCCGCTTACGAATGTCCAGTCCCTCACCCCCGGATCCGGGCTGCGCCTCTCCGTAGGCGCCACTTCCGACCTGCTCTTCCAGGGAGATGTCACAGCGATCGAATACGAGTACGATGCGAACGCTGCGGAAGTGATACATGTGCGCGCGTATGACGCGCTCCACCACCTCCGCAAGCGTCAACCGGTCAAGGTGCACGTGCAGGTCACCCCGTTCGATCTGGCCAAAGACCTGGTCTCCGATTTATCCCTCACGGTCGAAGCCGATGATCCTGGACCGGTCATTCCGCGCATCATCCAGCATCGCCAGTCCGACTTTGAATTGCTCGTCGAGGAATCGCGGCGCGTCGGGCTCTATCCCGCCGTTGACGGAGACGTCCTTCGCCTGGTCACGCTGGAAGGAACGGGAGACCCGATCGAACTGAAGCTCGGAAGCACGATATTCGAGGCCCGGGTGGAGCTCAACGGCGAGCATGCCTGCCGCTCTGTTATCGCCCGCGGCTGGGATGCGTCGCGCGTGGAACAGCATGAAGGCAAAGCCGCGGACCCTCGCTCCGGCCGCGACATCATGGCCGATGCCGGGCCTGACAACTTTGGAGAAGAGGGCGAGCGCACGCTGGCCGGCGAAGCGTTTCCCGACGATACCCATGCCGAGGCCGTAGCGCAGGCGGAACTGGATGTTCGCACCGCTCGCGAGGCCACTCTGTGGGGAGTGGCGGAGGGTAATGCGGCGCTTGTTCCAGGCGCGCGTGTCAACGTAACCGGCATGGCCCCGAACATCGAAGGAGAATACGTGCTGACTGCAGTCAAGCACACTTTGAATCGGGAGGGCGGATTCGTCTCCGAAATCTCTACGCAACCTCCTGTGCTCGAGCGCCGCCCCAAATCGGCTTCCGTGGCGTGGGGCCGCGTGACGCGCGTCGACGATCCGGAAAAGTTCGGGCGAGTGCAAGTAGCGCTGCCGGCCGTCGGAGATGTTGAAACCGGGTGGATGGGCGTGCTCGCGCCGGGCGCCGGCAGCGGCAAGGGCATGGTTGCGCTTCCCGACGTCGGCGACCAGGTGCTGGTTCTGCTGATTGAACAAGATCCCACCCTGGGGGTGGTTCTTGGCGGCCTTTACGGAACCACTGGATCGCAGGACTTCGGCGTGGAGGGCACCTCCGTTCGTCGCTATACCATTGCTACCCCAGGCGGGCAAAAGATCCGGCTCGACGACACCGCCCAGTCGATTCGCCTGGAAGACAAGACCGGCAGCTTCATCGAGATGTCTCCGGAGAAGCTAAGTCTCCACTCCGCGGTCGATTTTGAAATCGACGCGCCCGGCAGAAGCGTTGTGATCACCGGAAACACCATCGATTTCAGGAGGGCGTGAATGCTTGTCATCACCGAAGACGCAGGCGTCTACTGCAAGCACGGGCCGGGCCGGGTCTCGAACAAACCGAGCCAGGATTGGGTGACGATCGAGAAGCGGCGCGTCCTGGTCGAGAACGACCCCGAAGGCCGCTCCATCTCCCATTGCCCGAGCACGGTTCCCTTCAAGCCGTGCATGCTCACGCTGAAAGTTATCGCAGGTTATTCCGAACTCATCCGCGTCGACGGCCACAGGCTCTGCCTCCAGTCGGTCACCGGCCTTACTGACGGCACGCCCCCGGGAGTCGTCCGTTATGAAGTGCGAACCCCCGGTCAGAACTTCGTTTCGGAGATAGGATGAAAGGCCGTTACCGAGCTTGGCGATTTGTGCATCCGGACTTCGACAGACCTGAGAATCAAGGCGGACTACGCATTTCCAACCGCGGCAGGATCGATATGGTCGAAGAACACGCCGCCGTGCGCCAGTCTCTTCTCCTGTTGCTGTCCACCCGCCCGGGAGAACGGGTGATGCACCCGACGTATGGCTGCAACCTCTATCGCTTGCTCTTCGCGCCCAATGACCTGACAACCGCCGGACTGGCCATTCACTACGTGCGCGAGGCTCTAACCCGCTTCGAGCCTCGGATCGAGTTGATGCGGATTGACGCTGTCGGGGCCGGCAATGCTTTCTCGGAGGGAAGACTCGAGATCATCATCGAATATCGCGTCCGCGCCACCCAGCGCGCAGACCAGCTTTCGTTTCCCTTTGACCTAATGGGAGAAGGTTCGTAATGCCGCTCCCTTCGCCCAATCTCGACGATCGCACGTTCGCGCAACTGGTTGACGAGGCGCGCAAACGAATTGCGACGAGTTGTCCCACGTGGACAGACCTGTCTGTCGGCGACCCGGGCATGACGCTCATCGAGGTCTTCGCCTTCATGACGGAGACGCTCGGTTATAGCGTGAACCGCATCCCCGATCAGGCGTATGTCGAGTTTCTGCGGTTGCTGGGTGTAACACTGATGCCCCCGGCGTCCGCTACGGTCAATCTGGAATTCACGTTATCCCAGGGGACCCCGAAGCCGACGGAGATTCCTCGAGGAACGCGTGTGACGGTGGGCAGGGCCGACAGCAGCGGTACGGCACCCGTGTTTGTGACGGAAAAGGTCCTCCTCATCCCCCCGAACGCAACGACAGGGTCCGTCACAGCTCTGCACTGTGACTACATCGAGGGCGAACTGCTCGGGAAAGGAACCGCCGCACCGGGCCAGACATACAAAATACTTCGCCCTCCCGTGGTCGCACGCATTGGCAGCGATCTGGATTTCATGATCGGAATCGAAGCGACCGCGGAGGAACGCTCCGCGCGTGTTGCCGGAAGGGAATTCAACGCCAAGTTCTATCGCGCGTGGCGCGAAGTTGAGAGTTTCACCGATATCGGGCCAGATCCCAATGTTTACATCCTTGATCGAATGTCGGGGTTGGTGACATTTGCGCCCGCAATCCGAATGACTCAAAAAGACGGGACGCTCGCGGAAGGACCGGAGTCGATGGCCGCGGCTCCACCGGCGGATCGCGAGATCCGCGCCTGGTATTGCCGGGGGGGCGGTGAGCTGGGAAATGTTGCCGCAAACACGCTGACTGTCCTGAGGGACAATATCCCCGGCGTTTCGGTCACCAATCCTGAAGCGGCTGTTGGAGGCCGCTCAGCGGAAAACCTCGACAACGCGCTGAAGCGCGGACCCCAGGAGTTTCACTCTCTGGAGCGTGCTGTGACGGCGCGCGATTTTGAACTGATTGCGGCGCGATCCGGCGCCGTGAGCCGCACTCGCGCATTTACCCGCGCTTCGGTCTGGACGTTTGCCGTGCCCGGAACAGTCGAGGTCGTACTGGTGCCCTTCGTCGACGAGGCGAAACGAGAGGACGGGATTCAGTCAGAAGAACTGACGGCGCTTCAGACAGACAAAGCGAGGGCGGAGATCCAGCGCGTTCTGGACGAGAGACGCCCGCTGGGAACCACGTGCCTTGTAAGCTGGGCCCGCTACAAATGCGTCAAGATGAAGGCGAGAATCATTGCGCATCCCCAGGAAGACTTCATCTCTCTCCGTCAACGCGTCCTCAAGCGTCTCGATCAAATCATCAGTCCTGTTCCCGTCGGTCAGCATCCGGGGTGGCGCTTCGGCCAGGCGCTACGAATCTCGAATCTTTACGACGCCGTTCTCTCCGAACCCAGCGTGTCCTACGTCGACAACACCCAATTCATAGTCGAGCAGGTTCCGGAGAAGGATGTAACCTGTCTCGAAGCCGATGCGTTTCAACCCAACACCTGGTATGCCGGCAGCGGAGAATTCGTTTATCGCTCGCTCGACGACGGCGACGGTTGGGATCCTTCCGGCCAGTTTCCCGACCAGTTGGTCACCATCGTCCGAACCAATCCCGAATTCCCGGGCGTTCTGGCCGTCATTACAACGGAGACGAAGGAAAAGGGTTCGCGGATTCATGTGTCGAGGGATTGCGGGGAGTCATGGGAAGAATTCGCCCGCACCACGTACATCATCGGAGATGTCGCCTGGATTGCGCGGGACGGAAAGCCCACGATGGAATTGGCCACCGATGTCGGGCTATACGAGGTTTCGCTGGGCCCGAGCGCCTCTCCGCTTCAGATCTTTGTCAATCCGGGAGACGAGGCTCTCGGTTACTACTCGGTTGCAGCCGCCAAAGATTCGAGAGGAACATACTTCGTTGCTCTCGCCTCGCGCGAAAAGGGCGGAGTCTTCGTCTCCACGGAAGGCGGACGCGGCAACACCTTTATCAATATTGGCCTGGCGGGCGAGGACGTACGCCTCCTCGAAATTCAGAAGGATGGGTCGCGGCTGTTTCTCTGGGGCGGGCTGGCCGCGCCCTTCGCAGGCGACCCGGGCAAGGGATGCAAGGTCATCGAAGTCGGCGCGCAGATGGACAAGAACGCCGACTGGGACACCCTCAGCAAGGATTGGAAGGGCGGCAGCTGCGTCAACCTCGTTTTCGCGGGCGACAGCATGTACGCCGGCACCTTCGATGGCGGCGTCTTGAAGCTGGACAGCCGCGCGGATGGTGTGTCCTGGGAGCCGTGCGACCTTCGTTCCGGCCTTCCCATCGCGAGCAAGGAGCACCCTTTCGAACGCATCGACGCGCTTGCGACCGACCCCGC
>Ga0335077_10013734_pt1 | contig 10121 bp, 13 predicted proteins | sample Lox_Sample_31_FD_207151 | JGI IMG/M metagenome (GOLD analysis project Ga0335077, IMG submission 207151) | Soil microbial communities from Loxahatchee National Wildlife Refuge, Florida, United States - Lox_Sample_3.1 | ecosystem: Environmental > Terrestrial > Soil > Wetlands | place: USA...
GTTGGATTGCGTCTACTCACGCAGCGCGAGCATTCCGTGCTGATCTTTGACGAGGTGATGACGGGATTCCGCCTGGCCTTCGGAGGCGCACAGGAGATGTACAACATCAAACCCGATCTCACCACGATGGGCAAGATCATCGGCGGAGGCCTGCCCGTCGGCGCCTATGGCGGCCCGAAAGAGATCATGGACCTGGTCGCGCCTCTGGGCCCGATGTATCAGGCCGGAACGCTTTCCGGGAATCCCCTGGCGATGGCGGCGGGATGCGCCATGCTCAAGCAATTGCGCGATCACAAGGCAGAGATCTATCCGCAGCTGGAAAAGCTCAGCGCACGGCTCGTTGAAGGTGTTTCCGCAGCTGCGCGAGAGGTTGGCGTTCCGTTGTGCACCAATCGTGTCGGCTCGATGTTCACCTGGTTTTTCCAGAAGGGCCCGGTGACCGACTGGGACTCAGCCTCGAAATCGAATACTGAGTCATTCGGGAAATTTTTCCGAGCGATGCTGGATGCAGGGGTGTATCTTCCACCGTCGCAGTACGAAGCGGCATTCCTCGGCGCCACGCACACCGAAGAAGACGTACGCAAGACGATTGACGCGGCCAAACAAGCTTTCGCAGGGATGCGGGGGTGAGGCTTACCGGACACCGAGCGGCTGTTTCCGGTTTGAGGAAGGGCGTTATTCATGCAACTGGAAACCAAGGTACAAATTGCAAGGGCGACGCTATCGCTGCTGACGCTCGTGGCTTCTCTATTCCTGCTCGGAGTGCTGGTGATCGTTTTGTGTGTCGGTTTCGACATTAATCCCTTTCGAGAAACCACAACGTCCTTCTTGGTGGCAGCCTTCGTGGGGTTGATCGGCGTTGCGATCGTGCTCGTATTGTTGAATCTCGCTACCAACGTCAGCTTGATCGCAGACACGAAGATCACTGAACTCAAGGTCGAATCACGGCCAGGGTTGATGCGAAAGGCGACGATTGCATTCCTCAGTGCTGCCGTTGCCATTGTTGCAGTTATTTTCGCTGGCACCTACTTCTCCAAAGAGCGATATTTGGCTGTTGTTCGCGGACAGGCGGAAGAAGTACTAAGGGAAAATGGAACGCTGCTCGACGAAGTCGGTCGATTGTTGGCTTCAGGAAAAGCGGAAGATTACAAGCGAGTGAGCGAGATCCGCGATTTCCTTGAGAATCAGCGTTCCGAACTTCCAGAGTTGACGGTAATTTATTCAGGCAAGTTCGAGGGCAAGCTGACCCTTAACGCGATCAACCGATCCATTGATTACGATGAAGAAAAGAAGACATACCGTCCGACGTACTACACCTGCACTGCCAATCGCGACTGCGAGTATTTGGCGAGTTTCTTCTCAGGTCGCAAAGGCGCAATTATGCAGAAGTATAGCGTCCGCGGCGATGATTTTTTTATTTACGTCCCTGTGGAGGGCAAGGAAGCCCTCTTCGTCCTTCTGTTTGAGCGCAGAAACAACTACGGCAAAATTGGTTCTTGAGGGATCATCTGAGAAATCGTCACAAACGCGTATCCCTCGGATTTGTATCGCGCGATCAGCCGATCCGTCGCAAGAACCGTCTGCGACCGATCCGCGCCAAACTGTTTGTGTCCGCCATCGTGTAACAAGATCACATCTCCTCCGCGGATCTGGCTCGCACATTTTTTTTCAATCTCCTCAACCGGAGGCGCATTCCAGTCATAGCCAGTGACGTTCCACATGATCGGCTCGAGCCCCAGCTCACGCGCAACCCGCAGAGTCGCGGGACGGCGGCCGCCAAAGGGAGGGCGGAACAGATTCGAATGCCCGCCAAGCGCATCCTGCAAAGCCGCACGACACGCCATGAGTTCACCGCGAATTTCGGAACGACTCTTCAAGGTCAGCAACGGATGCGTATGGGTGTGATTGCCGATAATGTGTCCCGCTTTCGCAATTTCGCGGGCGATATCCGGCCGGTGGCGGACATAACGGCCGATCAAGAAAAAAGTAGCACGCACATTGTGACGGGAAAGAACTTCCAGCAATCGCAGTGTGTGCGGGTCGTTGGGGCCATCGTCGTAGGTCAGTGCGATCTGCTTGGTGCCGCGCGCCAGACCGCAGAATGTGCGACCGTACCATTGCCCCGTGGGTGCCATGGACTGATAGCCGGCGGCGACGGCGCCCGCGACGGCCGTAGTTCCGAGGATCGCAGCTCCCAGCATAGAAGGAATTGTAGCGGATTGATTCATTGAGTCATTGAGACATTCAATCATTGAATCATTGAATCATTGAAAGCCGTCGAAGCGTCTTTGTGGACGCAATGACTCACGGACTCAATCGCCCTGTTAACTTTTCCCGCAATTGCCAGCGCCCAGCATCCGAGCTATCCTGCCTCTTCCGACAAAATTCCCGAGCCCATGGCCAATCTCTTTGAACTGCCCCGTTACATCGCTGTGGAAGGTCCGATCCGAGTCGGCAAGAGCACACTGGCGCGCATGCTGGCGGAACGGCTGAACGCGCAGCGAGTAATGGAGCCGGATGCCAATCCTTTTCTGCAAGCATTCTACGAAGGGGAGCGCGGCGCGGCGTTTCAAGCGCAGTTCACATTTATGGTCCGTCGCTTCGAACAGTTGCAGGCGCTCGATCTGGGCCCGCGATCGCAGCGTACCGTCGTCTGCGATTTCATCTTCGAGAAAGACAAGTTGTTTGCCTGCCTCAACCTCACCGATCAGGAACTCGACACCTACAATCGTTACTACAACCACTTTCGCGAGCAGCTGCCCACGCCCGACCTCGTGATTTATCTGCAGGCGACGCCCGAGGTATTGAGAAAACGGCTCAAGAAGAAGAATGCACCGGGCGAACACGCGGTCAGCGAGGAATATCTGGAAGAAGTCGTGAAGGCTTACGAGCACTTCTTCTTTCACTACACTTCGTCGGATCTGCTGATCGTCAACACTTCGGACATCGACTTCGTCGACCGCAACGAAGATTTACAGGAGTTGCTGCGGAAAGTGACTGAACCGATCAAGGGAACGCAATACTTCCTGCCGCTCGGGGGGCAGGAAGCAGCCAGCGCGTAGATCTACGGCAGGTTTTGGTGACGCGGGAGCGTATATAGTAATAGGGCCTTTCCGAGCTCCTCAAACTCCGGATCGGCCGTTACCAGCCAGGCGCGTTGCTCGATGGCCAGCTCCGCCGCGAAGGCATCCGCATATCCCAAATTATGCTTCTGCTTCAGGGCGGCGGCTCGCGTGGCGCGATCACGATCAGCGCTAAGTACTACGATTGGCAACCGGAACAGGTTGCCCTCTGCCTCGCGAGCTTTCGACTCGCCATAGCGGCGCCATTCGATGTAGTAGACCTCTCCCCAGTTAACGGCTGACATCCACAAAGGAAGAGCATCGTGAGCTGCTTCCGCGAGCAATTTGCGCACTTTTTCGGCAGCAGGCTGGCGGCCTTCGAAGAAGGCAATCAACGCATTGGCGTCCAGAACGTAACGGCGAATTGGTGAGCGAGAGGCAGTCACTATTTTTGCTCGCGCTCGCGCTGGCGTTGCCGTTCGCGCTCGGCGAGAGACTCTTCAAAGGCGGACGGCTCACCAGGTCGAGGCTTTAGAGATCCCTGGATCTCGTCCAACACACGTTCAATCGGCGCGATTACGAGGCGACCATTTTCTTCGCTGCAAACCGCAGATGCGCCCTTCTTCAGGCCAAGCCGCTTGCGAAACTCCGCCGGAATCACAAACTGTCCTTTTGAGCTGATCCTTACAGAGTAAGCCATAAGTAATTGTAGTTTACTATAGCTACTATGGTAAGACAAACATGAGATGCCTTACCTTATCACGTTATGGCCCGGAATGGAAAATTCTCACTCTCGGTCGTTATTTGCCGCTACAATATCCTCTAGCGTCATCCAAATGATGTAGACGCCACGACGCGTACAGGCTCTATCCGCCAAAGGTGGAGGGGCACTGGAGGACATCATGAGCTTGACCCCGATCGGCGGGCCTTTCTCTGACCGGTCCGGCCGAAAAGTGACGACCGCAACCCTGCGGGAGTTAAAACTCAGCCACAGTCCCATTACCTGCATCACGGCCTACGACTACGCCGCTGCCCGTCTGGTTGATCAGGCCGGAGTCGAGATAGTGTTGGTAGGCGATTCCCTCGCCCAGACCATGCTCGGCTACGAAAACACGCTCTCGGTCACGGTCGACGAGATGCTGCATCACGTCAAGGCAGTCCGCCGGGCCCTCAAGAATGCCCTGCTGGTCGCCGACATGCCTTTTGGCTCCTATCACATTGACACGAAAGATGCGGTCGCGAATGCGACTCGCTTTGTGAAAGAGGGCGGAGCAGAGGTCCTCAAAATCGAGGGTGGCGAGAAACGGGCGGATCTCATCCGGCACATCATCGACGCCGAGATCCCGGTCGCCGGCCATATCGGCCTGACCCCGCAATCAGTCAATGTGATGGGCGGCTACAAAGTGCAGGGCAAGAACCTGGGGGGCATCGAGCAGCTCATGCGCGATGCGCTTGCACTGGATCACGCCGGGGTGGCTTGCCTGTTCATCGAGGGCATTCCGCGCGAAGTTGCGGGGATGATCACCGCCGAGGTGAGCGCTCCGACGATCGGAATCGGCGCCGGCCCCGAGTGTGACGGACAAGTGCTTGTTTTCCACGATGTTCTGAATCTGACGTTCGGCCCTCCCGCGAAGTTTGTCCGCCGCTATGGAGACGCTGCCGCACTGATCAGCCAGGCGGTGCAGGCGTTCCGCGCGGATGTCCGATCGCACCAGTATCCATCGGACGAGGAGTCGTACCATCTCCCGAAGGAAACCAAAGCAGCGCTGGAGACCGTGCTCGAACGCAAGCGCGCCATGCGGCGGTAGTGCCGCCCCACACAAGACCTGCGCATGGAACCGGAGTGAGGTGGATCACGTATTGTTATGTGTATCGATTTTTTCGGTTTCTGGAAATCCCAGCGGTGCTACGCTGATAGAGGGAGGTAGCCATGTTGCCCGCGAGTTTTTTCTTCTTTCCGTTCCTGGGATTTGGATTGGGTATCCCGCTCATTCTGTACTTTCTGCCGTCGATCATTGCCGCGGCGCGCAGCAAGCGCGACACGCTGGCTATTTTTCTGCTCAACCTTTTTCTGGGATGGAGCGTCATAGGCTGGATCGTAGCCCTTATCTGGGCGGCGAAAAATGACGTGACAGTCGTGGCGAGGTGATCGAAGCACCGTGAGAATTCAATCCGCCGGGATCGTGTGCCTTCTGCTCGCAACCGTGATGTCGCTCGGCTGCTCGCAACAGTCGACAGCCGCTTCACCCGATCCGCAGACTCTGCTGCAGGCGATTCCCGCGGCGACCCCCGCAGAGTACGCAAAGGTGCGCGATATGAGGACCTGGCGCAACCCCTATCTGATTGTGCGTCGCGACGGAGTCGCCCTGTACGATATCGCGGACAGCGCCGAGATTATCCTCAAGCCCGATGAGCTTTTGCCGACATTGGCCAAACTACCGGCGTCGAATTGGCCGTACGGGCGTGTGGTCGCAGCGGCAGAGAGCGGCAAGACTTCCGAGCAGGACAGCATCGCCATCCGGCGTAACAAGGGGATTATTGGCGGTGTGTTGCAGGGAGCACACATCGACGTTCGATGGGTGCCAACGACGTAGGCGAGCTTCGCTCGACCAGACAGCCGGGGCGGCTGTCCCTACACTCAGATCTTGAAAATCCGTACGACTATTGCGGAAACGCGGGCTGCTTCTCGCGCCGCGCGCAGCGCCGGCAAACGCATCGGCTTCGTTCCCACCATGGGAGCCTTGCACGAAGGGCATCTCTCACTTGTGCGAGCCGCTCGCGCCTCCTGCGATGTGGTTGTGGCCTCGATTTTTGTGAATCCAACCCAATTTGGACCGGAAGAGGATCTTGCCAACTATCCGCGATCGTTTGAGCGCGACCGCGACCTGCTCGAAAGAGCAGGCGTCGATGTACTCTTCGTTCCTTCGGTCGAAGAAATGTATCCGGCAGGAGCCGTCACTTGGGTGACGGTGGAGGGATTGAGTGAGAAACTCGACGGTCGCTCGCGCCCCGGGCATTTTCGCGGAGTGACCACGGTCGTCTCCAAGTTGTTCCACATCGTCGAGCCTGATCGAGCTTTCTTCGGGCAGAAAGATGCGGCGCAAGTCGCGATTGTCCGGCGGATGATCCGCGATCTGAATCTGCCGGTCGAAATTGTTGTCTGTCCCATCGTGCGCGAGCCCGACGGACTGGCCATGAGCTCGCGCAATGCCTATCTCCACGCCGATCAGCGGAAGAAGGCTCTCGCGCTGCACCGTTCGCTGATGCGGGTACAGGCGGCGATCCGGAGTGGAGAAAAAAATTCCCAGAGATTGATTGAGCTGGGAGGAGCGGAATTCGCCAACGAACCGTCGGTGCGATTGGACTACTTCGCTATCGTCAATCCCCAGACGCTCGACCCCGTTGAGAACGTCTCCAGGGGAGCGCTGGTCGCCGTTGCGGCATACGTAGGGAGCACGAGGCTGATCGACAACCTGCTGGTCGATTAGGAAGGCCTTACGGCTGGGGAACCGTCGCCAGCATGTTCGGTTCCGGCTGGATGCGTCCTACGACCAGCGTTTCCACCTGATCCCACAGTCGCGGATCGCAATTGCTTTCAATGTGGCTCGCCATGAAGGCGCGACCAAACCAGGTGGTGCCCTCGCACTTGATGGGAGCGCGGCTGTAATCGAAACGATAATTGCCGAGAATCTGCGTCTTGGAAGCGTCCGCGGCCCGAATCTCGGAGCGGCCATGAACAAACCCATGCGGCTGATAAAAATTCGCCGCCGCGGCTACATTTTCAGGAATCACGCCGTCGTGTTGCCAGAGTTTCGCGACGCTATCGACCTGCACGGTCAGCAGAACGGGAATCTCGTTGCGTTCGAGCTCCCGAGCCAGCAGCACCACCGCCGATGCTCCCCAACTGTGCCCGAAGAGGATGATCCGTGCCTGCGCCTTCTCCGCGTCGCTCAGCGTGCCGTCGTGATCTCGATCGAGCAGCCGCAAAATCGTGTTGTAAGCCGCCTTCCGATGCCGGTTCTCAAACACTTGGACATAAGTGCCCGCCGGTACTTCTTTCAGGATGCGCCTGGCCAATACAACCGGCCCATGATGAGGATTGTCGTGGCGGACGAATCCACCGCTGAATCCGACGACGATGCATGAAGCATCCGCAGGATGGCTGGCGACAGCAGCCGCGCCCTCGCCGCTCAAACCCGAACCCAGGGAGGCGAGCAGGCTGACCATCGCCAACAGAATCGGAAGTCGAATGTAGAAAGGCACACGAGATCCTTGCTTCTAATGCCTGATTCCTAAGATGATTCGCGCCACGGAAGGGATGCGGCAGAATTTAAGCAATCTTTCCCCAGTCAGACACTGCCGCCGATGGCTGTCAAAAGCCGCAACCGGAAAGGCTTTTGGCCCATTTGAACCCGGTCGACAGTCTACACCCGGTGTCAAGCGAGATTGTCATTGAGTTGTCAGGGCCTAAATCCGCACTTTCGGGCCGGACACAAACGCGTTCCCGCCGATCAGAAATCGCAGGGGAAGGCCCGAAGCTTTCGTGATTCCGATGCGAGGAGTGGCAAGAATCTGCCGCGGTCTGTACCGATCGTCGGCAATCCACAAACTTCCAGACGGCTGAGTCAAATCGCAGCCATTATCCCGCGCGCGGGTGATTCCAAAGGCTTCGCATAACCGTCCCGGGCCGCTGGTCAACTTCGGCAGATCTCTCGGACCGTGTACCCTCACTTCGCGAGACTTCGCCATCTCCTCGATGCCAGACAGCGGTTCCAGCGCCCGGAATAGCACGCTTCCCGCGCGTCCCTCCGGCTCGCACGAAACATTCAGGCAGTAATGGTTTCCATAAATGAAGTAAACGTATGCATGCCCGGGAGGGCCGAAAAGCACGGCGTTGCGCAGGGTTTGCCCCGCAGACGCGTGGGCCGCCGGATCATTCTCGCCAAGATAGGCTTCGAGTTCCACAATCCGCCCCGTGAGTTGCGTGGCGCCATTCTGCCGAACCAGAACTTTGCCGAGAAGGTCGCGAGCCACCCGGACCGGATTGCGCGCGAAAAACTCTCGCTCCAAGGGACGGATTGCCGCGAGGGAGTCCGCTCTGTTCAGGAGCGACGCACTATTTCGGGCCACCACTTTTACGCGCCTTATGCCTTACCCGACCCCGCCTGTTTCAAATATTCCAGCACTTCTTCGGCGTGGCCGTCGGGCTTCACGTTCTGGAAGATATGCTGGATCTTGCCATCGGGCCCGATCACAAAGGTCGTGCGTGCCACGCCCCAGACCTTCTTGCCATACATGTTCTTTTCTTTCATTACCCCGAAAGCCTCGGCCACTTTCTTGTCGGCGTCGGCGAGCAGGGTGAAAGGCAGACTCTCTTTTTGCTGAAACTTCTTCTGGGCCTTCGAAGTATCCGGGGAGATGCCGAGCAGCACCACGCCAGTCTTCTGCATCTTTTTATATGAGTCGCGGAACCCGCGAGCTTCCACCGTTCAACCGGGCGTGTTCGCCCGCGGATAAAAGAAAAGAACGACCGTCTTGCCGGCCAGGTCCTTCAGCGCGACGGCGTTCTCGTTCTCATCGGGCAAAGAGAAGGCGGGAGCTTTATCATTGATATTCATGCCAAGTTCTCCGGGAAATAACGAGCAGAGCGCGAACAGGATCGCAGGGGCCTGGAATAAGCTCACGTGCTCCAGAAGTTTACACTGCGTCCTTGAACTCTGCAGCCTCGCGATAATCGTCTGCGCATGCGTCGTCGGCACAGTGTCTTCGGCAGTGGCGCAGGAAGAGCGTCCGCAAATTCCTGTAGGCGAGCGCAGGACGACGAAGAAAAAAGACACCGGCCCACGCGCCCTCGCGTTGCTGCGCCTCTCGGAAGACGGCAAAGCATCGCTTGAGCCGATCGCTATCCTGATCGACGGGAAATTCTGGGACGCGAGCGCATATAAGGCCGATCCGGTTCCTATGGCTCTGGAGCGGGGCACAGTCTACGAAGCCGAGCGTTCGGGTGCATCTCTGGGTCTGTTCACCATCAACAGTGCACTCCACAGCAATGGTGCGAGCAAACAGCCTCCCTGGATCGCGACCGGAGCGTGGCATCCTACTGGAACCGAGCCGGCACAGCCCGCGATCGTAGCCGTCTCGACTCCGGTCGGAATTGGCACCGATGACGCGCCGCCGCGCCTGACGCATGACGTCTCGAAGAACAACCCGCCGGCAGCGACGCCTCCCGCTACAACATCGGCGCCGGCGTCTGCTCCGGATTCCAAGCCCAGCGACCGCCCCAACTCCGACGAGCCTCCGCGGCTGAATAAACCGGCTTCGACTTCGTCCAGCGATGCGTCTGCCGATTCCAGCAAGAGCGGCAAAGCCGCCGACTCTTCCCCTCCCAAGGACAACTCAAAGCCATCGATCAAAGAGGAGAAATCGATCATCCCGGCTTCCGACAGCGGCACCGATGAAGCGGGCCGCCCCAGGCTGCGTCGAGGCAGGCCCGCCGAATCGTTTGCTGACGTTGACGAGATTGTTCCGGGATACAGCAAGCCGGGCGCACTTTCGAGTTCGAAACCAGCCAATGGCGCGAAAGTGGCCGAGCCGGCCGCAGCGCAGGCGGATGTGAAATTAATTCCCGCGATTTCCGACGCGCACGGCCCGAATCCGCACTCGTATGTCTACGAATGGCTCAAGGGTGAAGACAGTGATCGGCGCAAGCAGATGATGGATCTTGCCAAGCAGCAAGTGCAAGCCTACGTCACCGCTCAGGCCAGGGCGCGCATTACACCCAAGCCCGCGCACGCCAGCGCGGCAAGAACCTCCCCGACGCCCAAGGCGAAGGAACCGATCTTCGAGAACGTGCAGATGATCGCCTACGATCTGTGGAACTCCAATCAGCCAATCATTATTCTCAGCGCGACCGCCCACATGCCCGCGAGCAGTATGTCTTCTGATGCGGCTTCCGATCTGCAATATTCGGTCCTGCTGGTCGCCTATCCAGACATCTACAACAATCTGCACAAGCTCTACACCGGAGTGACGGACAAGTATCATCTCGACATCACACCG
>Ga0335077_10013736_pt1 | contig 10120 bp, 6 predicted proteins | sample Lox_Sample_31_FD_207151 | JGI IMG/M metagenome (GOLD analysis project Ga0335077, IMG submission 207151) | Soil microbial communities from Loxahatchee National Wildlife Refuge, Florida, United States - Lox_Sample_3.1 | ecosystem: Environmental > Terrestrial > Soil > Wetlands | place: USA: Florida...
CGCGTTCGCCCACACCGTCGGCAACAGCTGCCTGGGCACCGCCTACGCGACCGCCAACCAGGTGCCGAACATCATCTACGACATCGTGCTGGGTGGCGCGCTGACCAGCGTCGTGGTGCCGGTGCTCGCTGGGGTGGCCGCCGCCCGCCGGCCGCTCGTCGGCACCGAGGGCCTCACCCTGGGACAGCCCGCCGGTCGGCTCGGCACCGCGCCCCCGGCCAGCCCCGGGCCGGACGTGCAGGTCAGCCACATCGCGTCCGCGCTGCTCACCTGGACCGTGGTCCTGCTGGTGCCGGTGAGCATCCTGCTTGTGGCCATGGCTGGCCCGCTGACCTCGTTGCTGCTCGCCGGCGCCCCGAGGTGCAACGCGGCCGCCACCGAGGCGGTGAGCACCCGGATGCTCGTGGTGTTCGCCCCGCAGATCCTGCTCTACGGGCTGGCGGTCGTCCTGTACGGGATCCTGCAGGCGCACCGCCGGTTCATCGCACCCGCCCTCGCCCCAGTGGTCTCCAGCGTGGTGGTGATCGCGGCCTATATCGCCTTCGTCCCGCTCGGCGCCGGCTCCCAGAACCACCTGGCCACCCTGCCCCGGTCCGCCGAGCTGGTGCTGTCGGTCGGCACCACGGCCGGCGTGGCAGCGCTGGTGCTCACCGCGCTCGGGCCCGCGCTGCGGCTGCGGCTGCGGCTGCGGCCCGCCCTGCACTTCCCGGACGGCGTCGCCCGGCGCGTGCGGGGCCTGGCGGGTGTGGGCGTCGCCGCGCTCGTCGCGCAGGACGCATCCCTGGTGGCGATCATCGTGCTCGCCAACGGCCACGGGGGCCAGGGCGCGCTGGTGCTCTACAACTACGGCTGGCAGATGTTTTTCGTGCCGTACGCGGTGCTGGCCCTGCCCATCGCGACGAGTGCGTTCCCGGTCCTGTCCGCCGGTGACGGGGCCGGCTTCAATCACATCACCGCCTCTTCGACCCGGGCGGTGATGCTGGTCTCCTGGCTCGGCGCGGCGCTGCTCGCGGGGGCCGCGGTCCCCGCCGCCCGGCTGTTCGTGTCCGGGCCCGCTCAGGCCCGCCAGCTCGCGATCACCTTCGCCCTGTTCGCGCCGGGCCTGATCGGTTACGGCCTGACCGCGAACACCTCCCGGGTGCTGTTCTCGTGCCATCGCAGCCGGGTGGCCGCGATCGCGCTGGTATCGGGCTGGCTGCTGGTGATCGTGACCGACGTGCTGGCCGTGCCGGCCGTCCCGCCCCGCTGGGTGGTGCCCGTGCTCGCGCTCGGCAACACCGTCGGCCTGACCGTGGCCGGGCTCGCCCTGCTGGCCGCGGTCGGCGTCATCCGGGGCCCGGCCGCCCTGCGCGGGTCGGCGCGAGCGGCCTGGGCCGGGCTGGCCGGCGCCCTGGCGGGCGCGGCGGCGGGCGCGCTGGTGTCCGCCGGCCTGCCGGCGACCGGGTTCCTCCCGAACGCGGGCGCCGCGGCGCTCGCCTGCCTGGCGGCGACGGCCGCCTTCGGGGCGGTCGTGGTGGTGCTCGACGGCCGGGACCTGCGGGCGCTTGCCGCCCGGGCCCGGGCGCGCCTCACCCGGCAGGCGGCGTGAGGCCCGGCCGGTGACCGGCCTGCGGGTCGCCTTCGTGCTGGGGACCGTGACCGGCGGCACCGGTGAGCACGTGGCGATGCTGGCGCGGGGCGGCCAGGAGCGCGGGCTCGCGGTGACCGTGTACGGTCCCGCGCAGGCCGGGCGGCGGTTCTTCCCCAGGGATCCGCCCGGCCCCGGCGCCGTCACCTTCGTGCCGGTGGAGATCGCCGACCGCCCGCGGCCGGCCCGCGATGCGGCGGCGCTGCTCCGGCTGCGGAAGCTGCTGGCGGGCACCCAGCCGGACGTGGTCCACGCGCATGGGCTGCGGGCCGGCGCGGTCGCCGCCTTCGCGCTGGCCGGGGCACGCCGGCGCCGCCCTCGCCGCTGTGCGCTCGTCGTCACCGTGCACAATGCCCCGCCCGCGGCGGGCCCGGCCGCCGCCGTGTACGCCGCGCTCGAGCGGGTCGTCGCCCGCCGGGCGGACGCGGTGATCTGTGTGTCCGGTGACCTGGCGGCGCGGATGCGCCGCCTGGGCGCGGCCGAGGCCGGCCTGGCCATCGTGCCCGCCCCGCCAGCCAGGGCGCCGGGCAGCGAGGCGGTGGCGGCCGCCCGGTCCGATCTCGGCGGCGCCGGCCAGCCGGCGGTGCTGGCGGTGGGCCGTCTCGCCCCCCAGAAGGGCCTCGCCACGCTGCTGGCGGCCGCGGCCAGCTGGCAGGGCCGTGAGCCCTGCCCCGTGCTCGCCCTCGCGGGCGCCGGGCCGCTCGACCAGGCGCTGCGGGCGGAGGCGGAGGCGGGCCGGATCCGGACGCGCTTCCTCGGCCAGCGCGGGGACGTGCCCGCCCTGCTCGCCGCCGCCGACGTGGTCGTGGTGCCATCCCGCTGGGAGGGGCAGCCGTTGATCGTGCAGGAGGCGCTGCGCGCGGGGCGCCCGCTGGTCGCCTCCCGCACCGGCGGCATTCCCGACCTCACCGGGGAGGACGCGGCGGTCCTGGTGCCGCCCGGGGACGCGGCCGCGCTGGCTGCGGCGGTGCTGGCCGTGCTGGACGATCCCGGGCTGGCGGCGAGGCTCAGCGAGGCGGCCCGGGCCCGGGCGGCGGCGCTGCCCGGGGTGGACGCCGCCGTGGACGCCGCGGTCGTCCTCTACCAGCGGGTCGCCGGGCGGCCGGCCGGCGTCTGAGGGCCGGTGAACCGGCCATGCGGTACGTATTTTGTCAGTAGCAGTTAGCTATTCCGGTTGAAGCCATATGTCCCAGTATGTTCGGCTGTCTCTGGGTGGGTCACACGCGTGATCTGGCTCCAGGTGGCCCGGGGGACACGAGCATGCAATCGCGTAACAGTCGGCCTTCACCGCCCGGGGACTCGGCGGGCGGCGGTGCCGTGCGCGCGCAGTCGCCAGACGGCGAGCTGACCAGCGAAAACCCGTCACGGCCGCCCGCCAGCGGTGACGGCGCCCCGGCCGCCGACGACATCCAGGTAGTCCTCCCGGCGGACCCCGGCCATCTCCCGCCGGACCGGCCCCGGCCACGCGAGCCGCCCGGCCCGCCCCCGCCCATACCGAACGAGCTGCCCAAGCGGCGCGCCGACCCGTCCCGGCCATCGGTGCCGTCCAGGCGTTCCAGGAAGCCGGCGCCCGTGCCGGGCGCCGGGCCGCCGGGGCCGTCCCAGCGGGCCGGCCAGCCGGGTGAGCCCGGCCTGCCGGCGCCGTACGTCCGGCCCTTGCCACCGGAGCTTTTCCACCCGCTCTGGTGGAAGGAGCAGCCCGGGACGGAGAGCCCGCCCCCGCCATCGCCGGAATCCAGCGAGCCAGAGGCCGGCCAGCCAGAGGCCGGCCAGCCGCAGCCCGGCCAGCCGGAGCCCCCGTCATCGGGCCAGCGTCAGCCGGCCGAGCCATCCTGGGGGGCGGTGCTCGCGACCACGGTGCGGCTGTGGCTGCGGCGGCGGCTCAGCTGGATGCGGCGGTCCCGCCCGGGCCGGCCGCGCCGGCTGGTGATGATCGTGGCCGGGCTGGTGGCGGCGGCCCTGCTGGCCGGTGCGGCCGCGATGATGCTGTCCGGGCGGGACGGGCCCGGTCCCGGGCAGCCCGGCGCCGGCTCGAACGCCCTCGCCGCGGCGGCGGCGGCCCGGCAGCGGGCGGCGGCCTGGGTGGCCGGCCAGGCCAGCCCCGTCGCCATCGTTGCCTGCGACCCGGCCATGTGCGCGGCGCTGGAGGCACACGGCGTGCCCGCCGGGCGGCTGCTGACGCTGACCCCGGCCAGGTCCGACCCGCTGGGGTCGGACCTGGTGGTGGCGACCGCCGCGGTACGGAGCCAGTTCGGGGCCCGGCTGGCGGGCGTGTACGCGCCGGTGACGCTGGCGAGCTTCGGCTCGGGAACGGCGCGGATAGATGTCCGGGTGGTGGCGCCCGATGGCTCCGCCGCGTACTGGGCGGCACTGGCCGCGGACGTGCGCGCCCGCGCGTCCGCTGGGGCGCAGCTCCTGCGCAACCGCAGCATCCACGTCTCGGCCGCCGCGCGGTCCGCGCTCGCCGACGGCGACGTCGATCCCCGGCTGCTGGTCACGCTGGCCGCGCTGGCCCATCTGCGTCCGCTGGACATCACCGGCTTCGGCCGTCCCGGCCCGGGCGCCAGCGCCGGGGTGCCGCTGCGCTCCGCCGAGATCACCGGGGCCGCGCCGCCGGGCTCGCGCGCCCGGGTGTCGTTGCGCCGCCTGATGGTGGTCCTGCACGGCCAGCGTGCGCCGTACGTGCCCTCATCGGTCGAGATAGTCCGGATCCCGCCGGGCGGGGCTGTGCTCAGGATCGCGTACCCGGCCCCGAGCCCGCTCGGGCTGCTGGGATCCGGCGGATAACGCAAGGGAGAAACCGATGAAGTTTGAGGGGGGAATCCCCGGCCCTCAGTGCCGGCCGGGCGCGTATGCCATGCACCCCTCCGGCCGCCGCGGGTTCCGCCGCCTGGCGGCGCTGGCCGGCCTGCTGACGCTGGCCTCCGGCCTGCTGGCCGCCGCGGCACCGGCCGTTGCGGCGGCGACGGGCGGTGCCCACGCGAAGAAGACCGATGGGTGGATCCAGCTCACCCACCTGTCCCCGAACACGCCGCCGGTCGACGTCTACCTCTATTCGTTCGGCGACGCGAAGGCCATGCTCGTGCTCAAGCACGTCGCGTACGGCACGGTTTCCCCGTTTGAGAAGCTCGCCAGCGGCGAATACACCGTCGCCATGCGCGGGGCGGGCGCGAAGCCGAGCTCCCCGCCGGTCCTGTCCGCCACCGTCAACGTCGCCGCGGGCGGCGCCTACACGGTCGCCGGGCTGGGCCCGGCCAAGGCGCTGCGGCTGCAGGTGCTGCGCGACCGGCTGACGACCCCCAAGGGCGAGTCGCTGGTCCGGGTGATTCAGGCCTCGCTGCGTGACCACAAGGTCACGGTGACCGCGGGATCGCAGGTGCTGGCCCGGCAGCTGGCGTTCGGGAACGTGACGAGCTACACGACCGCGCGGCCCGGTACCTGGACGGTGCACGTCTCCGGGGCGGCCGGGATGGCCACCAAGCCCGTCACGCTCACGGCAGGCACCATCCACACCCTCGTCGTGCTCGACCGCACCGGCGGCAGCCTCATGATCGACAATCTGGTGGACGCGGCGGGCAGCGGGATCGCCCCGCAGGGCGGCGCGGCGACGGGCCTGGGCGGAACCGCCCCGGTCCCGGCCCCCTCACCGGCGCCATGGGCGGCCGCGATCGTGGCCGGGGCGCTCAGCGTGGCCGCCGCGGCGTACTGGCTGCGCCGGGTCAGGCACCAGGCCCGTCACGCACGGTAGGCACAGGTGGGCCGCGGCGGGAAGGGAACGCATGCCCGCCGGCCCATGCCCACCGGGCGGCAGTCACGGCACGTGGGCCACGGGCCGGACTTGCGCCGCCTGGTCCGCCGTCCGGCGGCAGCGGCCGTGCTCTGTTGCGGCCTGCTCGCCGTCGGCGGCGGCACCGGCGGCATCCTGCTGCTGAGCGGGCACGGCGCGATCAGCCCGCGGCCGGTCGCGCACCCGGGTCCCCCGCCGGCCGGGGCGGTGGCCGCACCGCCCCGGCCCATCGGGGCCGCCAGGGTGGCCCGGCCGGTGTCCCTGTCGATCCCGGTCATCGGCGTCCACACGCGCCTGGTCAGGCTGGGCCTGACCGCCCAGGGCACGCTCCAGGTCCCGGCCAGCACGTCGGTGGCGGGCTGGTACACCGGCGGCCCGCGGCCGGGCCAGGTCGGCTCGGCGGTCATCGCCGGGCACATCGACTCCTACCTCGGGCCGGGCGTGTTCTTCCGGCTGCGCCTGCTGCGGCCGGGCGACCGCGTCTACGTCCGGCAGGCCGGCGGCACGCTGGCCGTGTTCCGCGTCTACGCGGAGCACTCCTATCCCAAGGACCACTTCCCCACGCAGAAGGTCTACGGGCCCGCGCCCGACCCCGAGCTGCGCCTCATCACCTGCGGCGGGACGTTCAACCCGGCGATCGGCTCGTACCTGAACAACGTGGTGGTCTACGCGGCCCAGATCCGCTGACCGGCGCGCGTGCCCGCGCGGCCGCCGGCCTCGGCGGCCGCTTCCCGGCCGGGAGCGCCGCCGGTGCGGTCAGCGCTGCGGTCCCGTCCCCGGCCCGGCCGGCGGCGCTACCAGCCCCGCTCGCGCCACTCGGCCAGGTGCGGGCGCTCGGCCCCGAGCGTGGTGTCCTTGCCGTGGCCGGGATAGACCCAGGTGCCGTCGGGCAGGACGGCGAACACCCGCTGCTCCAGGTCGTCCATGAGCTGGCCGAAACGCTGGGCGTCGTGCTCGGTGTTGCCCGGGCCGCCGGGGAACAGCGAGTCCCCGGTGAACAGGTGCGGGGAGTCGGCGAGCGCGCCGTCGGCGTCGTAGCACAGCGCGATACTGCCCGGGGTGTGGCCGCGCAGGTGGATGACGGACACGCTGGTGGCGCCCACCACCACCCGGTCGCCGCCGCGGACCAGGCTGGTGGCCTGGACCGGGAGCTCGCCCGCGTCGTCGGGGTGGGCGATGACCACCGCGCCGGTCGCCGAGGCCACCTCGGGGAGTGCCTGCCAGTGATCCCAGTGCTGGTGGGTGGTCACGATCGAGCTCACCGGGGTGTCGCCGATGAGTTCCAGCAGCCGGTCGGCCTCGTTGGCGGCATCGATCACCACCATCGTCCCGGTCTGAGTGCACCGGAGCAGGTAGGCGTTGTTGTCCATCGGCCCGACCGCCACCTTGGTCACGGTCAGGCCGGGCAGCTCACGGCTGTCCGGCGCGCCGCCAACGGTCACGTCCCCGGTGTATGCCACGGTTTCTCCTTCGTTCTTGTCAGCTCGGGGTGAGCCAGTCCAATTCTTGCGCTCAACGGATCGTGGTGGCCGGCCGCCTACCGCCACGGCGGCAGCACCGGCAGGGCGGCGCCGCCGGGCACCCGCAGGCCGCTGCCGTCGTCCCGGCCGATCAGCCAGGCCAGCAGGCTGGCCGGCGGCCCCTGCACGACCACCTGTTGCGTGGCCGGCCGCTCCGGGCCGATCCGGAGTGGCCCGGAATCGGCGCCGTCGGGCTGGAGCTGGCAGGGCGGCGTGTCTTCCCGGCCCGCGAACTCCCCGGCGACCCCGCGCAGGCTGGCCGTCACGAACTCCCCGGGCCAGTCGCCCGGCCGGTAACCCGCGGCCAGGTCGACGTGATGGATCTCCACCTCCCGCAGCCGCCAGTCCAGCACGCCGCGGGCGGGGATCGGGGGACCGGTCAGCCCCTGGACCTGGGCCGCCCACGCCCCGTCCGGCAGGCTGGCCGCCTCGGCGGCGAACGCGATCGCGGTTGCCTGCACGTCGGCGGCGAGATCGGCCGCGGAGCGGCCGGCGCCCGCCTCGATATCGGCCCGCCGCGCCTCCCGGCTCGCGTACATGGGAGTCTTCGTGCCGGTCCGCGCCCAGCGCAGCAGGTTGCCCAGGCCGTCCCCGTTGCGGGCGACGTGGGTCAGCACATGCCCGCGGGTCCAGCCGGGCAGCAGCGACGGCTCACGCGCGCCGGCGTCGCTCAGCGCGGCGGCGGAGGCGAGCAGCCGGTCCGTCGCCTCCCCGATGCGGGCCATCGACCGGCGGACATCGTCGTCCATGCGGTGCTCCTTGCTGGCCCGCGGGGCCGTCCCTCTTGCCGTATCCGCGACCATCCTCGCGCACGGCGTGGCAGGCTGAGGGGGCACCCGGCGGATTCCGGGCCGGGGGCAGGGGAGGGAATCTTCGGCACCCAGTTTTTGTCAGTACCCCCGGATACCATGACGTGTCCATCGTCGGCGGAGTGCCCAGAGGACCCAGAGAGCAGAACGCAGTGGCTGATCGTCTCGTCGTTCGCGGTGCGCGCGAGCACAACCTCAAGGACGTGTCGCTCGACCTGCCCCGGGATTCCCTGATCGTGTTCACCGGGCTGTCCGGGTCGGGCAAGTCCAGCCTGGCCTTTGACACCATCTTCGCCGAGGGCCAGCGCCGCTACGTCGAGTCGCTGTCGGCCTATGCCCGGCAGTTCCTCGGCCAGATGGACAAGCCCGACGTGGACTTCATCGACGGGCTGTCGCCGGCCGTGTCGATCGACCAGAAGGCCGCCAGCCGGAACCCGCGTTCCACGGTGGGGACGATCACCGAGGTCTATGACTACCTGCGGCTGCTGTACGCGCGGGTGGGCAAGCCGCACTGCCCGATCTGCGCCCGCCCGATCGCCCGGCAGACCCCGCAGCAGATCGTGGACCGGCTCCTGGAGCTCGACGAGGGCACCCGGTTCCAGGTGCTCGCGCCGGTGGTACGCGGGCGCAAGGGTGAGTACACCGAGCTGCTGCGCGAGCTCCAGCTGAAGGGGTTCTCGCGGGCCCGGGTGGACGGGGTGGTGGTCCGGCTCGACGAAGCGGCGTCCGGCAGCCTGCCCGCCCTGAAGAAGTACGAGAAGCACACCATCGAGGTGGTGGTGGACCGGCTGTCGGTGAAGGACTCGGCGCGGCGCCGGCTCACCGACTCGGTGGAGACCGCGCTGGGCCTGTCCGGCGGGGTCGTGGTGCTCGACTTCGTCGACCTGCCCGAAACCGACCCGCACCGGGAGCGGATGTACTCCGAGCATCTGGCCTGCCTCTATGACGACCTGTCCTTCGAGGAGCTGGAGCCGCGGTCGTTCTCGTTCAACTCGCCGTGGGGCGCCTGCCCGGACTGCACCGGCCTCGGCACCAGGCTGGAGGTGGACCCGGAGCTGGTGGTCCCCGACCCGGACAGGACCCTGGCCGATGGCGCGATCGGCCCGTGGAGCGGCGGCCACGTCAGCGACTACTTCATCCGGCTGATCGAGGCGCTCGGGTCGGCGATGGGGTTCGGCGTCGACACCCCCTGGTCGCGGCTCCCGGCGGCCGCCCAGCGGGCGCTGCTGAACGGCTACGACGACCAGGTGCACGTCCGCTACAAGAACCGGTACGGGCGGGAACGGTCGTACTACACCAACTTCGAGGGCGTGGTCCCCTACATCGAGCGTCGGCACTCCGAGGCGGAGAGCGACTCCAGCCGGGAGCGCTTCGCCGGGTTCATGCGCGAGGTGCCGTGCCCGTCCTGCCACGGCGCGCGGCTCAAGCCGGTCTCGCTCGCGGTCAGCGTGGACGGCAGGTCCATCGCCGATTTCTGCGCCCTGCCGATCGGGGAGCTCGCGAAGCTGCTGCTCTCGCTGGAGCTGTCCGACCGGGACATGCAGATCGCCGGGCGGATCCTCAAGGAGGTCAACGCCCGGCTGGGCTTCCTGCTGGACGTGGGCCTGGACTACCTGACCCTGGACCGGGCCTCGGCGACGCTGGCGGGCGGGGAGGCGCAGCGGATCAGGCTGGCGACCCAGATCGGCTCAGGGCTGGTCGGGGTGCTGTACGTGCTGGACGAGCCGTCGATCGGCCTGCACCAGCGGGACAATCACCGGCTGCTGGAGACGCTGCTGCGGCTGCGCGACCTCGGCAACACGCTGATCGTGGTCGAGCACGACGAGGACACCATCCGCGCGGCGGACTGGGTGGTCGACATCGGCCCGGGCGCCGGCGAGCACGGCGGCAAGATCGTCGTGTCGGGGCCGCTGGCCGACCTGCTCGCCAGCAAGGAATCGCTGACCGGCGCCTACCTCACCCGGCGGGAGGAGATCCCGCTGCCGGCCACCCGCCGCAAGCCGGGCCGCGGCAAAGAGGTCGTGGTCAAGGGCGCCAGCGAGCACAACCTGCGGTCGGTGGACGTGGCGTTCCCGCTCGGCTGCCTGATCGCGGTCACCGGGGTGTCGGGCTCGGGGAAGTCCACGCTGGTCAACGACATCCTCTACAGCGCGCTGGCCAAGGAGCTGCACGGGACGAGGATCGTGCCCGGCCGGCACACCAGGGTGACCGGGACGCACCTGCTGGACAAGGTGGTGCACGTCGACCAGGGCCCGATCGGCCGCACCCCGCGCTCCAACCCGGCGACCTACACCGGGGTGTTCGACCACGTCAGGCGGCTGTTCTCGCAGACCACCGAGGCGAAGATCCGCGGCTACCAGCCGGGGCGGTTCTCGTT
>Ga0335077_10013737_pt1 | contig 10120 bp, 7 predicted proteins | sample Lox_Sample_31_FD_207151 | JGI IMG/M metagenome (GOLD analysis project Ga0335077, IMG submission 207151) | Soil microbial communities from Loxahatchee National Wildlife Refuge, Florida, United States - Lox_Sample_3.1 | ecosystem: Environmental > Terrestrial > Soil > Wetlands | place: USA: Florida...
GGCTGAACAGGTTCAGGGCCTGGTCGAGGGCCTGCTGCGCGTCGTGATAGCTTTCGGGCAGGTTCTTAGTGGTGAGGGAGCGATTGGTTTCCTGAAGGTCGATCAGGGGCTGCTCGGCGTCGGCGGGCACTTCAGTCGGCACGTCGGATTCGCCCATACCGGATACGCCCAGGACGTTGAACACCAGCACGCTGTGATAGGCGGCGATGGCCCGGCCGCTTTCCGTCACGATTGTGGGGTTGGCGACGCCGGCTTCGTCGCACACGCTCTGGATGTGATAGACGATGTCGTTGGCGTACTCCTGGAGCGTGTAGTTGACGCTGGATTCGAAATCGGTCTGGGAGCCGTCATAATCGATGCCGAGGCCGCCGCCGACATCGAGATAACGCAGCCCGGCGCCAGCACGAGCCAGTTCGACATACACGCGCACGGCCTCGTTCACGGCGGCCTTGATCTGGCGGATATTGGTGATCTGGCTGCCGAGGTGGAAGTGGAGCAGGCTCAGGCAGTCGGCCATGCCGGCGTCTTTGAGTTCCTGGAGGGCGCGCATGGCTTCGCTGGCGGAGAGGCCGAACTTCGAACGGTAGCCGCCCGAGGACCGCCAGCGGCCGGAGCCGCGGCTGGCCAGCTTCACGCGCAAACCGATATTGGGGCGCACGCCGACACGTTCTGAATAGCGCAGGATCAGGTGCAACTCGGTGTACTTCTCAACTACCGGTATGATGCGCCGCCCCATCTTGTGGGCGAGCATGGCCATCTCGATGTACTCGTCATCCTTGAAGCCGTTGCAGACGATGGGAGTCTCGTTGTCGGCCATGGCCATGACGGCCATCAACTCCGGCTTGGAACCGGCTTCCAGGCCGAACTTGAATGGGCGGCCGAATTCCAACACCTCCTCGACTACCTGGCGCTGCTGGTTCACCTTGATCGGGTAAACGCAGCAGTAATCGCCCTGGTAGCGATGCTCGGATATGGCAGTTTGAAATGCGCTGTGCAGCTCGCCGAGGCGGTGTTGAAGGATGCCGGCGAAGCGGATCAGGATGGGCAGCGGGATGCCGCGCAGCACCAGGGTGTCGACCAACTGTTTTAAGTCGATGGAGCGCTGCGGGTCTTTGTCGGGATGGACGCATAGGTGCCCGTTGCCGTCGACGGAGAAATAGCCCTTGCCCCAACTGGCCACGTCATACAAATCGCTGGCGCGTTGGGGTGTCCAACGCTCCGCGGGCTCCATGACCAGGGAACCCTTGCCTGCTTTCCTCTCCACTCCAGGTCCTCCAGAATTTCAGTGTCCTAATAATTGCAGGGAAGGGCAAGGAAAAAATGCGGCACTCATTGGATCGCGATTGTAACAGTGTTCGAGATATGACCCGCGCCGTCGGAGATGGTCAGCGGGACGGCATCGCCGGTAGGCGCCGTCTTGGGAATCTGCGCGTTGATCTGGTTGAGGCCGATGAACCCTGGAGCAAGGCCGGAGAACGTCACGGTAGCGGGCGCAGCGCCGATGGTGACAATAGGCCAAACTATGGTCTTCACCAGGGAAGTGGCCGGTGCTGGAGCACCGTCGGGAGGCGGATTATCCACCCACCCGAGTCCGGTGCAGTAGATCGAAATATAGTCGCCGTGTTTGACGGGCTCGGCATTGGCAACCATGCCGCTGGGCGCGGCGAGCTGCCCGGTTAACGCGTTTGTAATACTTCCCTGGCCCTTGCCGCTTTGGTCGGCGGTGAAGATGCCGGGCGCGAAATTCTGGATCGCGATTTCGACCGCCGGTCCACGCGTGTTGCCGACGAATGGAGTGAAGGACAAATCGTCAAACGGCACAGATTCCCAGGGAATTTGGACGTTCATCTGGCCGGGGGCGGCATAGAACACCGGCGCCGAGCCGGAGAAAGCGGTGACCGGATCGGAAGCCACCAGAGACGCACCGGCCAGCACGGTCGGCAAAGGAACGGTCTGGAATAGAGCCTGGTCGAGCGCCAGGTTTGCGCCGAATACGGCGGTAATGGATCCGGGCGCCGCGCCGGACAGGTAGCTGGCGGCGTTCAGGAAGCCGTTGGGAAAAACGGCGGGATTGGGACCAACCTTAACATACGCGGATGGCGAGACGCCGCCTCCGGGCCCCGGCGTGAAGACCGTGATGGTGAGCAGTTCATCTTGACTCAGCTCGGTGGTGGCGGGAACGGCTGTAAGTTGGGACGCGGATACGAAGGTGGTAGGGTGCGACGTGCCATTGATCATCACGTTAGAGGCGCTGGTGAAATTGGAGCCATTTACCGTGAGAGTGGCGTTGGCGCCGTTCAGCGGCAGTTGAGTCGGCGAGACGGAAGATATGGCCGGTATCAGGTGGAGGCCTTGCAGCGGTACTTGCAAGTCCCAGACGCTGCGGCCGTGCGTGGCCGCGCGCAAGGTGCGCGAAGTACGCTCGAAGGCCAACGACAGCACAGCGGCCTGCGGCAGCCCGGAGCCGATGGCGGACCAGACTTTGCCGGCGGTGTTGGTCCAAAAGACTCCGGCATCGGTGGCAACGTAGAGAGTGCCAGGCAGCTCCGGATCGATCACTAAGTCGCTGGCCGGAAGATCGGGTAGGTTACCTGCGATATCGGTCCAGCTCTGGCCGCCATCCGGCGTAACGAACACGTGGCCCGCCTGAAAGCCCGAAATGGTGGCGTACGCCTTAAGTGGCGACGACGGGTCAACCGTGATGTGGGTAATGGCCTGACCCGGTAGCCCGCTACTGATGTCCTGCCAGGTGGAGGCGGTTCCGGAAAGGGCGTTGTGACTAACATGGGCTGCACCGTCGCATGACCCTGAATACACGGTGTTCGAGTCGCTGGGTGCGACTGCGATCGCGCAGGGCCACAAAGCCCCGCCGGTGACATCGGGAGATATGGCCGTCCAGTTCCCGGCGTTGTCGGTCGTCTGATAAATGTGTTGGTTGCCCGTGAAATATAGGTTTTGAGGATTGGTGGGATCGATGGTGAGATAAGGCGGGAACGGCACGCCTTCGATGGCGCTGATTCCGGCGTCGGCGATACGGAAGCTACCGGCTGCGCCGCCCGCTGAGGAACGCCCGATGACTCCGCGCCCGGGCGTCACACCGGCGCATGAGATATAGACATTGTTGTGGTTGATGGGATCGATGGCCGTAGCCGCGCCGTCTCCGCAGCTCAGATACTGCCACTGAATGCCGGAGTAAGTGAGAGTGCCGTTATCCTGTGTGCCACCAAGGGAAATCGCAGGATTTCCCGGCTGAATCGAGATTCCGGCATAGAACTGGGTCAGGGCGAGCGTATCATTGAGTTCAGTCCAGCCGTATGGCCCGCCGGTCGTAGCGGAGGACCAAACGCCACCATCGTTGCCGATGAAAACTTTGGAGCCGTCGGGAGTGAAGGCAACGGCGTGCTGATCGACGTGAACGTAGGCGGCTGCAGCCGCTGTCCAGGTAGCGCCCCCGTCGGTGGATTCCTTCAGGCGTACGCCGCCACCGATCAGCCGGTTGGGATCCACCGGGCTGACGGCCAGAACGTTGTTGTACCAGCACTGATTCTCGCAATAGCCCTGGCCGGGAATCAGGGTCCAGGTGGCGCCCCCGTCCGTGGTTTTGTAGAAAGCGGCCAGCGGCGACGCAGTAGAGGTTGAAACGACCAGGCCCGCAAACAGCGTGCCGGGCGCGGACGGCGCCATGGCGAGTGTAATCCGAAACGCGTCCGTGGGCACTTGGATCGTGTTGGCGCCGGAACCATTGCTAATGGTCCAGGTGACGCCGCTATCCGCGGATTGGTAGATGCCGCTGGCTCCGCCGAAGGAAACCATTGCAGCGTAGGCCTTGTCGCCCTTTGGAGAGATGACCACACCGGTTGACAGACCTTGCAGGACGTTCGTCCAGGTTTGGCCGCCGTCAGTGGAGCGGAACACCCCGCCGAAGCTGGCTGCGGCCAGCAGCACCTGGGTGTTGGCGGGATTGATGGCCAGCGAGCCGATGCTGAGGTACTCAAAATCTGTTGAGTCCAGAAGCGTCCAGGTGACGCCGGCGTCGGTGGATTTAAGCACTCCCATGCCGAAGTATGAGTCGCCGTTGAAGTTGGCTTCGCCCGTGCCGGCGTAAATGACGTTGGGATTGGACGGGTCGATGGCCAGCGAGCCAATGGCCAAGGCCGGCTGAAAATCCGTGAGCGGCTTCCACCTGGCGCCGCCATCGGTGGTTTTCCAGACGCCGCCCTCCGCGCCACCGAGGTAGACCGTATTTGGATCCAGCGGGTTGATAGCGATGGCAGTGACGCGACCCGAGAAACCGTCATATGTTGGCTGGGGTCCGATGAGGGTCCACCGCTGGGAAGATTCGGTGATGGACGAGGCCATAGGAGAGAACTCAAGACGCGGCAGGCGCAGACGATCGGCTTGAGCGAAGCCACGAGCGCGGGCTCCGCGTGGAAGATGCCGATGCGGGTAGGCGCGGATCTTCAGGAAGAACTCTTCGCCAGGCGCGAGAGACTCGGCTTCGTCGGCCTCCGTGGGTTGGCCGGCGAGTGAGGTTGCCGAGGGCGGGTCCACTGGGCGCGGCACGCCGGCGACGGGCAATGGCCGACTCCGGCAGGCCAGCAAACTGGCCAACAGGCCGATGACAGCCCAGAGCCGCGGAAATCTCAGCATCATAAACAGGATAACAATGTCTGATTAGGATTCGAGGAGCGGACCCGAAGTCAGACATTCAATCCGTCGAGATATTGAAAGCTCTCGCGCAAGGAGACGAGTGGATCACCGCGCGTCTCATCCTGTTCCACGAAATAGTGCTTAACGCCAGCTTGCTTCGCGGCGCGCAACACGGCCGGAATATCCACCGTGCCATTGCCCAGCTCGCGGAACGCGGCAGGGGGAATCTCTTCGTTGAAGCGCGGCTTGACGCCCGGCGCGACGTTCTTCAGGTGCACCAGCGGAATCCGTTCGCCATACTGCTTCAGCACGCTCACGGGATCTACACCTGCAACATGCGCCCACATCACATCCAGTTCCAGGCTCACCAGCTTGGGATCGGCAGTCTTCATGAGTACGTCGAGCAGCCGCCCTTCGGGCGTGGGCTGGTATTCGAAAGCATGATTGTGATAGCACAGCCGCACGCCGGCCTTCTGGCACAGTTCGCCGGCTTGATTTAGGGTCTGCGCAAGTCTGCGGATCATATCAGCGCCGCCCCTGTCCTTGGGCTCGATCCACGGGAAAACCACGTATTCGAAGCCGCGCTTCTGCGCGTCTTCAATCGCCGCCGGCAGTTTGTCCTGCTGGCGCAGGAACAGTTGTTCATCCATGTGTACGCTGACGGGCTTTAACGAGGTTTGCTTTAAGCTGGGCCACAGTGCGTCGAGGCCGTCTGCGGTACACTCCACTTCGCGATAGCCGATCTCCTCGATAGCTCGCAGCGTCTCCAGGGGCTTCTTCGGCAGCACGCGGCGAACGGTGTAAAGCTGCATGCCCACTACCTGCAAAGCGCGGCCCGCCAGCGGCAGACCGGTCGCCGCGGCAGCGGTGGTGAGAAAGGTCCGGCGTGAGGTGTGCATCATCATACGTATATCAGGTTTAGCGAATTCACAAACCTATTACCTATCGGGAACCTCCACTGACCATTACGCCGTGGCATATGCCCCTTGTGCCGGGAGTCTCCGGGGTCCATACTTGTGTTGTTAACGGAGACAAGATGCCTAACCCGGAAGAAACCCAAAATGACCCTACTCTTCGCCGGCGCGACTTCGTGCGCAACACGGCGCTGGCGGCGGGCGCGCTGGGAGCCGCGGATGTGATCCGCGCCGGCACGTCCCAGGCGGACGTCAAGATCGGCCTGTACAGCATCACCTACCTCGGGGTGTGGTACCGGGGCGATGCGCTGTCCATCGAGCAAGTGATCCACCGTGCCAAGGAGTTTGGCTACCAGGGCGTGGAGATCGACGGCAAGCGCCCGCACGCCAATCCGCTCGACATGCCCCCGGCCCGCTGCCGGCAATTGCGTCAACTGGCCGGCGATCAAGGCATCGAGATCTTCGCGGTGGCGGGGAATAACGACTTCAGCAGCCCCATTCCGGAACATCGCGAGTCGCAGTTGGTCTACACCCGCGAGTTGATTCGGGTGACGGCCGATTTAGGCGCCAAAGCGATGCGAGTTTTTCTGGCGTGGCCCGGCGTGACCCTGGTTCCCGAGGGCGGCGGCCGTTACGACATCGCGCAGGCAGTTTGGAAACACGCGCACCAGGAATTCTCCGCCGAGCAGATCTGGAGCTGGTGCCGCCAAGGGTTGGCCGAGATGGCGCGCTGTGCCGGCGATGCGGGAGTGACGCTGGCTTTGCAGAATCATCCTCCGGTCATCCAGGGATACCAGGATTGCTTGCGCATGGTGCGCGACGTGGGATCTTCGCACCTGAAAGTTTGTTTCGACGCGCGGCTGGAGCACACCCTTGACGACGCCGGAGTGCGCCGCGCGGTGGCCGAGGTGGGCGCGCTACAGACGCTGTGGCATTTCGGCGGCGAATTCGATCGCGCGGCTGACGGAACCATCCAGCAGACCGGACAGGAGCATTGCCTGGCGGAGATGCAGGGGCTGTACGAAATCGGATATCGCGGCTACGCGAGTTTCGAGTTGTGCCATCCCCTGCCGAAGGTGGACGGAAAGACGGTGGGGATCGAGTTTGTGGATAAGAACGCGCGGCTGGCGGCGGAGTACATGCGGGGCATCCGGGCGCAAGTCGCCGCCGCGGCGTGACGTCGAGGTAACCGGGCCCACCCAGGCGAGATGTACGATGCCGCGTGCCGGGCAGGTTTCGCCGAGCGGCACTTAAGCCAGCGGATCGTGCACATCAAGAACCGTGAACTTCTGGAAATCACGGTCTCTCGAATACAGCGTGCGTACACCGTGCTGGAACAGAATGGCCGCGAGGTGTGCGTCAGGGACCAGGTTGCCTCGAACGGGCAAGCCCGCGGTCACGTGTCGATATGCATCCAGGAAACCCTCTTGCTCCCCGATTGCCCGCGCGTGTGGCAGCTCCAGCAACGCCACGACATTACTCATCGCATCCTCCGGTGTCAGCGGCGCCGCGAAGATGCGCGGGTGTGTGGCGATCCGCACATAGGCGATCAGTGTCGGCCAGGCGAGACACAACATCTCCGGGCCGTGGGCACAGGACTCCAAGAACTGACGGGCGGCTTTATGGTACTGGCTTGATCGATCCGAAGCGTAGAGCAGCACATTCACGTCAAGGGAGTAGCTCATTTGCGGCCGGCATCCAGGGCGGTGTACAGGGCATCTTTGTCTGCCAGATCCACTAACGGTCTCATCGGAGACGAAACCCAACGGAAGGCATGAGGGACGCGTTCACGCCTCCGGCGCGCGAGGGCATCGGCCAGCAAAGCGGAGACAATCGCCCCCATGGACCGCCCTTCCTTTTCGTGGATGGCTTTGATCTCCCGCAGGATCGGATCGTCGATGTCCAGTGTCGTGCGCATGATGTTTGATGATATAGCGTCTAACATCTGATGTCAAGGTCAATGCGCGATCCGCAGCGAAGCTGGATGGAAAGACAAGTTTGTGGATAAGGACGCAAGCTGACGGCGCGGTGTTCACCCGTGCCGGATGACGAGCACGTCGCCGTCTTTGACGATGTAGTCTTTGCCTTCCAGGCGCAGCAGGCCTTTGTCGCGGACGCCGGAATAGCCGCCCAGGTCCACCAGGGATTTCCAGTTCACGACTTCGGCGCGAATGAACTTCTTTTCGAAATCGGAGTGGATGGCGCCGGCGGCCTTTACGGCCGTGCTGTGGAAGGGAATGGTCCAGGCGTGGACTTCGTCCTCGCCGGCGGTGAGGAAGGACATGAGGCCCAGCAGCGAGTAAGTGGCGGCGATGAGCCGCTCGAGGCCTGATTCGGCGAGGCCGTAACTGCTCAGAAAATCCTGTTGCTCGGCGATCGGTAGCTCCGCCAGTTCTGCCTCCACTTTGCCGCAAATTGCCGTGGCCGCGGTGCCCGTGCGGCCGGCCAACGTGCCTTCCCGGAACTCGCGCTCCTTCGCGTGCAGCTTGGGCGCATCGGCTTCTCCCAGGTTCAGCACATAAAGAAGGGGCTTCTGCGACAGAAACTGAAATCCGCGAATCCGCTTTTCGTCGTCGGGATCCAGATCAAACTGGCGCAGCGGGGTGTTGGCTTCCACCGCCGACTTGCACTTCTGCAATAGCTCGAACTCCCGGTCCAGCTCCGGATTCTTGAACTTCTTGCGGTCTTTATCGAGCCGCTCCAGACGCTTCTCGATCACTACCAGGTCGCTCAGGATCAGCTCCGTCTCCACGTCTTCGAGGTCGCGCAGCGGGTCCACGCTGCCCTTCTCGTGCGGGATGGTGCCGTCTTCAAACAGCCGCAACACATGCGCGAATGCATCCACCACGCGCAGGCTGGCGACGTAACTGGGGTCGCGCAGGCTGTCTCTCGAGATCGCCGGCATGTCAACGTATTCCACGCTGGCGTGCGTGACCTTCTTCGGCTCGAACAGGCGCGCCAGTTCGTCCAACCGCTCATCGGGAACCTTGGCCACACCCACGCGCGCCGCCGTGGACCCGATTCGCGCTTCCTGGTGCGCGCCGGTGAGGATTGTGAACAGAGATGTCTTACCCACCATGGGCAAGCCGATGATAGCCGTTTTCATATATGCATTAGGATAGCTTCATGAGCGCCGCTGACTGGAATCCTCAACTTTATGAGTCGGGCCACTCGTTCGTTTGGAAGCTGGGGCGCGGTCTGCTGGAACTGCTAGACCCGCAACCCGGCGAGCGCATTCTGGATGTGGGATGCGGGACCGGGCAACTCACCGCCGAAATCGCAGGCGCCGGCGCTCAGGTGCTGGGAATCGATCGGTCGGCATCCATGATCGCGCAGGCGCGTCACAACTATCCGGAGCTGGTCTTTGAAGAGTGTGACGCCACGGCTCTGCCTTACCTCGAGGAGTTCGACGCGGTTTTCTCCAATGCGACGCTGCATTGGGTGCGCAACGCGGAAGAGGCAGCCGCGCGTTTCCATCGCGCCCTGAAACCCGGCGGGCGGTTTGTGGCCGAATTCGGCGGACGGGGCAACACGCTCCGCTTGCTGGAGGCGGTCTTCGAGGAGCTGCGGGCCATGGGCGTGAAGGCGCCCGAAACGCTTAATCCCTGGTATTATCCGAGCGCCGGCGAATACGGAGCGCTGCTCGAGCGCCAGGGTTTCGAAGTGACTTTTGCCGCGCTTTTCGAACGTCCCACGCCGCTCGAAGGCGGCGATGCCGCGCTGGCGAATTGGCTGACCATGTTCGGCGGCGCGTTCTTGGAGGCTTTGCCAGAACACCAGCGGCCTTCGTTCCTGAAAGGAGTGGAAGGTCGGGCTGCATCGGCGCTGCGTCGCGACGGCGTGTGGACGGTCGACTACCGCCGCCTGCGTGTGCGCGCGGTGCGGATGTGAGCCACACCGGCAGAAACGGCCATCCGGTGTTTGCACGTTGCGAAACACCTTCTCTCTGTGGTCATTCAGTTTCGTGCGAACGCGTACGGTCAGGTCACGTAATCGGAGGGTTGTACAGATTGGGCATCCGCCAAGCGCGGTAGGTCGACGGCCCCTGAATGTTGAGCACTTGCGAACCGGTGTCCGTACCCGGCGTGGGCAGGATCTCAATCGAATTCCCTGTCAGCGCACCATGATTCAGAACGTAGCCTGCCAGGAAGAAATAGTCGCCGTTGGATAGCAATTGGGCACTGCCGTTGCCCCCCGAGTAGAGACCCAAATCCACACTCAGCACGGGCGTGGCCTGCATGGTAGCCTCATCCAAGGTGAGTGCCATGCCCCGGCTGTGGCCCTTACCCACGCCCGGCATGCATCCCGACGAACTGCCCGTCCCACTCGGCGGCGAAACGCGCGTATTGCCGTTGTCAAACAGCGTCAGAGCGCCTGCTCCGCCTTGCTCGATACCAGCCTCATGCTGGTGCGAAAACCAGGGCCAGGGATCCTGATAGATATTGTTGAACGTGAAATCTCCGCAGGGACCCGCGCGCCAGAGTATATTGCCGGTGCCGGCGCCATTTTGGTAGTCGATCTTCACCACCCAGTCCTGGTGACGCGCGGACCAAATC
>Ga0335077_10013739_pt1 | contig 10119 bp, 7 predicted proteins | sample Lox_Sample_31_FD_207151 | JGI IMG/M metagenome (GOLD analysis project Ga0335077, IMG submission 207151) | Soil microbial communities from Loxahatchee National Wildlife Refuge, Florida, United States - Lox_Sample_3.1 | ecosystem: Environmental > Terrestrial > Soil > Wetlands | place: USA: Florida...
TTGGGAGATCCGTGGGTGCGGGAGGTGTCGGTACGTCGGGTCTGGCCGGATACCCTGGTGGTGACGGTGAGCGAGCAGCATCCCCTGGCCTATTGGGGCACCGCGGCACTGATCAGCGCCGAAGGTGCCGTCTTCCGGCCGGCGCCGGAGCAGTTTCCAGCCGGTCTGCCGCTCCTGACGGGACCGGAGGGTGCGCAGATGACTCTTCTCAACCGTTACCGGCAGTTGCAGGCGTGGTTTGCGCCGCTGGGCCTGAGCGTGCAGCAGGTGGACCTGAACCCGCGGCGATCCTGGCGCTTTACCGTGGTGAATGAGCAGGCTGGCGGTGGAATGAGCGTAGCAATAGAGGTTGTCGTCGGCCGTGCTGATTTCGATGCCCGGGTCCAGCGGTTGATCACGGCATGGCCGCGCACCGTCGGCGTGCGGGAAAACGATATCGCCAGCGTGGATTTGCGCTACACGAACGGTTTCGCCGTCCGTCTGCGGCGTGCGCCGCCGCTCGGTTGACAGGAGATGAGTCGCATGAAGAAACCGGACAAGAACCTCGTCGTGGGCCTGGACATCGGCACCTCCAAGGTGGTGGCGATGGTCGGTGAGGTCGGACCCGACGGCCAGATGGAGGTGATTGGCATGGGCTCGCATCCCTCGCGCGGGCTGAAAAAAGGCGTGGTGGTCAACATCGAATCGACCGTGCAGTCCATCCAGCGCGCTGTCGAGGAGGCCGAGTTGATGGCGGGCTGTGAAATCCGCTCGGTCTACGCCGGCATCGCCGGCAGCCACATCCGCAGCCTCAATTCCCACGGCATCGTCGCCATCCGCGACAACGAAGTGACGCCGCACGACGTTGAACGCGTCATCGACGCCGCCCGTGCGGTGGCCATCCCCGCCGATCAGAAGATTCTTCACGTGCTGCCGCAGGAGTTCGTCATCGACAACCAGGAAGGCATCCGCGATCCCATCGGCATGTCGGGCGTGCGGCTGGAGGCCAAGGTGCACATGGTGACCGGCGCGGTGTCCGCGGCGCAGAACATCGTCAAATGCGTGCGCCGCTGCGGTCTGGAGGTGGACGACGTCATCCTGCAGCAACTGGCCTCGGCGCAGGCGGTGCTGACCGACGATGAAAAGGAACTGGGCATCTGCCTGGCCGACATTGGCGGCGGCACCAGCGACATCGCCGTGTTCGTCAACGGCGCCATCCACCACACCGCGGCCATCCCCATCGCCGGCGATCAGGTGACCAACGACATCGCCGTGGCCCTGCGCACGCCCACGCATCACGCCGAGGACATCAAGATCAAATACGCCTGTGCGCTGACCCAACTGGCCAATCCCGAGGAGACCATCGAAGTGCCGAGTGTCGGCGATCGGGCGCCGCGGCGGTTGTTGCGGCAGACCCTGGCCGAGGTGGTGGAGCCGCGCTATGAGGAGCTGTTCTCGCTGATCCACGCCGAGCTCAAGCGCAGCGGTTTTGAGGAACTCGTCGCCGCCGGCGTGGTGCTGACCGGCGGCGGCGCCAAGATGGAGGGCGTCATCGAACTGGCCGAGGAGGTGTTCCACATGCCGGTGCGGCTGGGGACGCCGCAATACATCACCGGGCTCGCGGACGTGGTGCGCAATCCGGTGTATTCCACGGCCGTGGGGCTGCTGCTGTTCAGTCAGAAGATGGTGCATTCACAGCCACACCCGCCGCGCATGGAGGGCGGCGTACGGCAGATGTGGGAACGGATGAAGAACTGGTTTCACGGACATTTTTAACGGGGATCCATCACGCGGATTTTTTCGAGATGGGTTCGAAAAATTTTTATATACTTTGTTGATGAGGAGGTCATATGCCATTTGAATTGATGGATGCCGTAAATCAGAACGCGGTCATCAAGGTCGTCGGCATCGGCGGCGGCGGCGGCAACGCCGTGCAGCACATGGTGAACGCCGGTATCGACGGCGTCGACTTCATCTCCGCGAATACCGACGCACAGGCGCTGAAGAATTCGGCGGCGCGCATGACCCTGCAACTGGGCAAGGACATCACCAAGGGGCTGGGCGCCGGTGCCGATCCCGAAGTGGGGCGGCAGGCGGCGCTGGAGGATCGCGAGCGCATCTCCGACGTGCTGGACGGTTCCGACATGGTGTTCATCACCGCCGGCATGGGCGGCGGCACCGGCACCGGCGCGACGCCGGTGGTGGCGCAGGTGGCCAAGGATCTCGGTATCCTGACGGTCGCGGTGGTGACCAAGCCCTTTCTCATGGAGGGGCGCAAGCGCATGGAGGCCGCCAACAAGGGCATCAAGGAGCTGTCCCAGTTCGTGGACTCGCTCATCACCATTCCCAATGAAAAACTGCTGACGGTTCTGGGGCGTGATGTGAGCCTGCTCGACGCCTTCAAGGCGGCCAATGATGTCCTGCTGGGGGCCGTGCAGGGGATTGCCGAGTTGATCACCCGGCCGGGACTCATCAACGTCGATTTCGCCGACGTCCGCACGGTCATGAGGGAAATGGGCATGGCCATGATGGGATCCGGCCGCGGCAAGGGTCCGGATCGCGCCCGGCTGGCCGCGGAAAGCGCCATCGCCAGCCCCTTGCTCGAAGACATCAACATTTCCGGGGCGCGGGGCATCCTGGTCAACATCACCGCGGGCACGGATTTACGCATCGGTGAATTCGACGAGGTGGGCAATATCATCAAGGGCTTTGCCTCTGAAAACGCCACGGTGGTCATCGGCACGGCGCTCGATCCGGCGATCAGCGACGAATTCCGGGTCACCGTGGTGGCCACCGGTCTGGGCGGCCATGAGGAGAAGGCGGCCGTCGACTCTCCGGCAATGGCGCCGGCGGGTTCGAAATCCGCGGCAGGTGCCACTGTTATTCCGGTGTTGCCGCAGCAGCTCGAAGGTGCGAAATCACCGCGGCGGGAGAGCGGCGCCGAGCCTGACTACAGTCAATATGACAAGCCGGCCTATGACCGAAAGAAGAAAGGGGCGGCCAATTTTCTGGATATCCCCGCGTTTTTACGGCGTCAGGCCGATTAATCGTGGAAATTACGCTCTGAACCACGGAGGAGGATAAGAGGCTAGCACATAAGGGTTTTTGTGTTATTATCCGGCCCCAAACCCTTCGCCTTGAATGGGGGAGCAAGGGGTAATGATAAAACAGCGCACCCTAAAAAATATCATACGCGCCACCGGAGTCGGTCTGCATACAGGAAAAAAGGTCTATCTGACCTTGCGGCCGGCGCCTGCTGATACCGGCATCCTGTTCCGGCGCATCGATCTCGATCCCGTCGTGGAAATCACCGCCCGCGCTGAAAATGTGGGCGATACCCGGCTGTCCACCACCCTGGCCAAGGATGGTACCCGCATCGCCACCGTAGAGCACCTGCTGTCCGCCCTGGCGGGGCTGGGCATCGATAACGCCTATGTCGATGTGAGCGCTGCGGAGGTACCCATCATGGATGGCAGCGCCGGGCCGTTTGTTTTCCTGATCCAGTCCGCCGGCATCCAGGAGCAAAACGCAGCCAAGAAATTCATCCGCATCAAGCGTCCGGTGAAAGTCGAGGATGGGGACAAATGGGCGCGATTTGAGCCCTTTGAAGGATTCAAGGTAGCCTTCGCCATAGAATTTGACCACCCCTTTTTCCAGCAAACCAGTAAATACGCCGAAATCGATTTTTCCACCACCTCCTTCGTCAAAGAAGTCAGTCGTGCCCGTACCTTCGGTTTCATGCGGGAGGTGGAACTATTGCGGCAGAAGAACCTGGCCTTGGGCGGTAGTCTGGCCAACGCGGTGGTGGTCGATGACTACCGGGTCCTGAATGAAGAGGGCCTGCGTTACGAGGACGAATTTGTCAAACACAAGGTCCTGGACGCCATCGGTGATCTCTATTTGCTGGGACACACCCTGATCGGCGCCTTTCATGGCAACAAGTCCGGGCATGAATTGAACAATAAATTGTTGCGCATCTTGTTGGCAAACAAAAAGTACTACGAGGTGGTGACCTTCGCCGATGCCCAGGCGGCGCCCATCTCGTTTATGCAGCCGGTACCGGCCACCTGATAAGACTTCAGGGAAAATTTGATGACGCGCCGGGGGGGGCGGCACCGACGGAGACCTTGATGCGTATGGTGCGGACCGGCGCATTTGAAGGGGAGTCACCGTTGAGTGTTTCCAACATGACGGGAATGAGGCATCGCGCTTGAGTGGCCCAGGCGGCGGAGTCCGCCTGCAATACCAAGGTGTGTTCCTGCAAGTTCAGCACGCGCAGGTGCGCATCGAGCGGCTCGGGCCACAGGGTACGCAGGCGTCGTTCAATGCGGTTGAGGTGATGGGCGTGATCCAGCAATTGACGCAGGTGGCTGGAACCATTCAGCACCCGGCGCAGCGGCTGGGGTGGCGACGAGCGCTTCATAGATAATTTCAAGCGGTGGAGGAGGGTCTTGGTCTGACCGAGGATGCTATGCAACTTATTCTACACTCTAACTATCGCGGCCACCTGTGCCAGTTTCGGCTGGGGCGCGGCGCATTGCTGATTTTTGGAATGCTGGTTTTGGGCCTGTCCGCAGGGTTGCTGACCTTGGGCGCGCGCTGGGGTTCGGCCTATACCTTGATGCAGGCTGATGCCGGCATCAAAGACCGCCAGGAATTCTGGCGGCGCCAGATGGGATTGCAGCGCGAGAAGCTGGCGCAATTGCGTCAGGATACCGAGGCCAATCTGAATGCGCTGGCGCTGAAGCTCGGTGAAATGCAGTCCCATGTCACCCGGTTGGATGCCCTGGGTGAGCGGCTGACGGTCATGGCCAAGATGAAAGATGGGGAATTCGACTTCCGCAGCGAACCGCCGGTGGGCGGTCCGGTATCCGCTGTGCAGCTTTCCAATACCGCACAGGACATCGCCCATGGCATCGAAAAACTCTGGCGCGAACTCGATGATCGGACTGAACAATTGACCGCCATGGAATCGCTGTTGATGAATCGCAAGTTGCAGGACGAGATTTTTCCGGCCGGAGTGCCCCTGATGGGTGGATGGATGTCCTCCGGTTTCGGCCCGCGCACCGATCCGGTCTCCGGGCGCCAGGAATTTCACCGCGGCATCGATTATGCCGGAGAGCCGGGCTCCAGCGTCATCGCCATGGCCTCGGGCGTGGTGAGTTGGTCCGGATGGCGTGATGAATATGGCAATGTGGTGGAAATCAACCACGGCAATGGTTACGTCACCCGCTATGCGCACAACAAGAAAAATCTGGTGGCCGTTGGCGATCGGGTCGACAAGGGCCAAGCCATCGCCATCATGGGCGCCACCGGGCGCACCACCGGCCCCCATGTCCATTTCGAGGTGCTGAAAGACGACGTCATCGTCAACCCGTTGAAATATATCCACACGAGCGGAACGGCCGACGCCGAGGTCGTACAGGATGTCCCTCTGCCGCATTCCGTCAATTAAGCAACAGCCACTGGTTTCCCGGCCGAAGACTAAGAGTTAAACTGCGCCACTAGCTGTGGGAAGACGCCGATTGCGTTAGCAGTCTTTAATGTTCCACCTTCCTGGTTGATACCTCATTCATGGTGATGAATCCTATTGCCTTGCTCGGCAAGGCAGTGCGCAAAGTCATTGGCAGTCGCAACGAGCGGATGTTGCGGCGCATGCAAAAGGCGGTGGTGCGGATCAACGCCCTGGAGCGGGTGATCGCCGCCCTGAGCGACGATGCCTTGCGCGCCAAGACGGCCGAATTCCGCGAACGCCTACGCCGCGGCGAGACGCTGGAGGCGCTGCTGCCGGAGGCGTTCGCGGTGGTGCGCGAGGCCGGCCGGCGCGTGCTCGGCATGCGCCATTTTGACGTTCAGCTCATCGGCGGCATGGTCCTGCATCAGGGCAAGATCGCCGAGATGCGCACGGGCGAAGGCAAGACGCTGGTGGCCACGCTGGCCGCCTATCTGAATGCGCTGCCCGGCCACGGCGTGCACGTGGTCACGGTCAACGATTACCTGGCCAAGCGCGATGCGGAATGGATGGGCCGGGTGTACTCATTCCTCGGCATGCATACGGGCGTCATTCTCTCCACCCTGCCGCCCGCCGAACGACAGGCCGCCTACGCCGCCGACATCACCTACGGCACCAACAATGAGTTTGGCTTCGATTATCTGCGCGACAACATGGTGTTCTCGCGCGCCGGTCGCGTACAACGCGGACTCACCTTCGCCATCGTCGATGAGGTGGATTCCATTCTCATCGACGAGGCGCGCACGCCGCTCATCATCTCGGGCCCCACCGAGGACCGCACCGATTTATACCAGCGGGTGAATAACCTGATCCCGGGGCTCAAACGGCAGGAGAAAGAGGAAGGGCAGGACGGCGACTACTGGGTCGATGAAAAGGCGCGGCAGGTGCATTTGACGGAACGCGGCCACGAACACATTGAGAAATTGCTGGCCAGCGAAGGCATGCTCGGTGGCAGCGAGAGCCTCTACAGCGCCGCGAACATCAGCCTCATGCATCATGTCAACGCGGCGCTGCGCGCTCATACGCTGTTCCGGCGCGACGTGGATTACGTCGTCAAGGATGACGTGATCGTCATCGTCGATGAATTCACCGGCCGCACCATGCCGGGCCGCCGATGGTCGGAAGGTTTGCACCAGGCTGTGGAGGCCAAGGAGGGCGTGTCGATCCAGAACGAAAACCAGACACTGGCCTCAATCACCTTCCAGAACTACTTCCGACTTTACAAGAAATTGTCAGGTATGACCGGCACGGCGGACACCGAGGCCTATGAGTTCCAGCAGATCTACGGCCTGGAGGTGGTCGTTATCCCCACGCACCGCGAGATGATTCGCGAAGATCTTGGCGATGTGGTCTATCTCACGCAGAAGGAGAAATTCAAGGCCATCATTGCCGACATCAAGAATTGCGTGCGGCGTGGCCAGCCGGCGCTGGTGGGCACCACCTCGATAGAAACCTCGGAATTCCTCTCCGGGCTGCTCAAGCGGGAGGGCATCCAGCACCAGGTGTTGAACGCCAAGTTTCATGAGGCCGAGGCGCAGATCGTGGCACAGGCCGGACGGCCGGGCACCGTGACCGTGGCCACCAACATGGCCGGCCGCGGCACCGACATCGTGCTCGGTGGCAATCCCGAACCGGAAATCAATGCAATCCGCGCCGACGACGGCCCCTCCGAGGAGGACAAGAAACAACGCATTGCCGCCGTCCGCACGGACTGGCAGCGGTTGCACGATGAGGTGGTCGCCGCCGGCGGCTTGCACATTATCGGCACCGAGCGCCATGAGTCCCGCCGCATCGACAATCAATTACGCGGCCGTTCCGGCCGTCAGGGCGATCCGGGCTCCAGCCGCTTCTACCTGTCGCTGGAGGACAGCCTCATGCGTATCTTCGCCTCCGACCGCGTCGCGGCGATCATGCAGAAGCTGGGCATGCAGGAAGGCGAGGCCATTGAGCATCCTTGGGTGACCCGCGCCATCGAGAACGCCCAGCGCAAGGTGGAGGCGCGCAATTTCGACATTCGCAAGCAGTTGCTGGAGTTTGACGACGTCGCCAACGATCAACGCAAGATCATCTATGAACAGCGCAATGATCTGATGGATGCCGAGGATATCGGCGCCACGATCATCGACATCCGCCGCGATGTAGTGGACGGCATTATTCATCAGTTCATTCCGCCACAGAGTTTTGAAGAGAGCTGGAACGTTCCGGGCCTGGCCGAGGCCTTGAGTCAGGAACTGGGTTTGAAATTGCCAATCGCGGAATGGCTCAGACAGGATGGCAATCTGCACGAGCAGACGTTGCACGACCGGATACTGGCCGCCGCTGATTCGGCCTACGAGGAGAAGGAGAAGGCGATCGGCGCGACGGGGATGCGGCAGGTGGAAAAGGAGGTCATGCTGCGCGTGCTGGATCAGCACTGGAAGGAGCACCTCGCAGCCATGGATCATCTGCGCCAGGGCATCCATCTGCGCGGGTACGCACAGCGGAACCCCAAGCAGGAATACAAGCGCGAGGCCTTCGAAATGTTCCAGCAGCTGCTGGAGAACATCAAGCGCGATACCGTGGGCCTGCTGTCGCGCATTCAGGTCCGCAGCGAGGCGGAAATTCACGCCATGGAGGAGCAACGCCGGCGGGTGGCGCCCGTGCAGTACACCCATGCCCAGGCCGAGAGTCCCCTTGCCGCACCGGAAGCCTCCGCAGAAGACGCTGTGGCGGCGGCCGGGGTGCAGCCGCCGGCTGCACCGGCCGTCGCCGCGCCATTCGTACGCGATGGCCGCAAGGTGGGACGCAACGAACCCTGCCCCTGCGGCTCGGGCAAGAAATACAAGCAGTGCCATGGCCGCTTGAGTTGAGGTGCAGGCATGGTTGCCGGAGTCATTGCCCAGACGCCGTTATTACCCGTGCCCGGCGTACTAATCGGAGTCGGCGCGGCGGGGATCAAGCTTTCGGATCGCCATGATCTGGCCTTGCTTCAGTTGGCCCCGGGATCCCGTTGCGCGGCGGTATTCACGCGCAATGCCTTTTGCGCCGCGCCGGTGCAGTTGGCCAAAAAGCATCTGGCGGCAGGTCCTGTCAGGCATCTGTTGGTGAATTCCGGCAACGCCAACGCAGGTACAGGCCCGGCGGGTCTGGAGGACGCGGCGGCGACCTGTGCCGCGGTGGCGGCATCGGCCGGCGGTGAGGCGCGGGCCGTGTTGCCGTTTTCCACCGGCGTCATCGGCCAGCGACTGCCGGTGGACAAGATACGCCGGGCACTGCCGCAGGCCGTGGCCTCACTGTCGCCCACAGGGTGGGAGAATGCCGCGCGTGCGATCATGACCACGGACACCGTCCCCAAAGGTATCTCGCGCACCTGCACCATTGCCGGCCGCACCATAACCTTCACCGGCATTGCCAAGGGCGCCGGCATGATCCGTCCGGACATGGCAACGTTGCTGTCGTTCATCGCCACGGACGCGACCGTGGAGCCATCGTTTCTGCAGGCGGCGCTTGAATCTGTAATGGCACAGAGCTTCAATTGCATCACTGTGGACGGCGATACATCGACCAATGACGCGTGCGTACTGATGGCCACGGGACAGGTGGGCGGCGCATCAATCTCCGCCGCCACGAAGGAGGCCGCGATTTTTCAGGAGGCGTTGACCGCCGTTTGCCGTTACCTGGCCGAGGCGGTCGTGCGCGACGGCGAGGGCGCCTCGAAATTCATCCGCATTCTCGTGGAACAGGGCGCCAGCGACGAGGAATGCCGGCGGGTGGCCTATGCGGTGGCGGAGTCGCCCCTGGTCAAGACGGCGTGCTATGCCTCCGACGCCAACTGGGGGCGCATCCTGGCCGCCGTGGGCCGCGCCGGTGTGCCCGATTTGAAGATCGCAGGCGTCAACATCGTCTTGAACGGCGTGGCCATCGTGACGGCGGGCAGCGTGGCGCCCGGTTACACCGAGGCTGCGGGCCAGCAGGCCATGCAGGCGGCTGATATCGGCATTCGCATCCAGCTTGGACGGGGCGCCTCACAGGCGGAGGTGTTGACCTGCGATCTCTCGCTCGATTATGTCCGCATCAACGCCGAATATCGCACCTGATTCGGCGGAACATCAGGCGTTCCCATTTTTGAACGAGTTCAAAGACCGATCAGCACCGAGAGGCGCGGTGCATGTAGCGGTGGCGGTGATCGTGAATGCCGCGGGTGCCGTACTCATCAGTCGTCGTCCCGTCGCCGCGCATCAGGGCGGCTTGTGGGAATTCCCCGGAGGCAAGGTCGAGGCGGGGGAGACCGCGCGGGAGGCATTGCGGCGTGAACTCAGGGAGGAACTGGGATTGAGTGCACTGCACCTGCGGCCGTTGATCCAAATCGATCACTGTTATCCCGACCGGCGGGTATATCTGGACGTCTGGCGTGTGTCGCAGTGGGAAGGGCAGCCACAGGGACGCGAAGGCCAGTCTGTCAAATGGGCGTCACCAACAGCGCTCAACCGGGCCGATTTCCCGGCGGCCAACTGGCCGATCATCCAGGCTGCGCGCCTGCCGCCGTTGTATGTAATCACGCCCGATGCGGCGGCGGACGAAACCTGGCCTGCCCGTTTGGAACCGGTGCTTATTGCCGGCGTGCGCTTGTTGCAGTACCGCAGTCAGCC
>Ga0335077_10013740_pt1 | contig 10119 bp, 5 predicted proteins | sample Lox_Sample_31_FD_207151 | JGI IMG/M metagenome (GOLD analysis project Ga0335077, IMG submission 207151) | Soil microbial communities from Loxahatchee National Wildlife Refuge, Florida, United States - Lox_Sample_3.1 | ecosystem: Environmental > Terrestrial > Soil > Wetlands | place: USA: Florida...
TCGGGCTGGGGCTGGTGAGCGAAGCGGTGGACAACGAGACGCTGGACCTGGTGGAGCAGTATGCGGACATGATCCAGATCGGGGCCAGGAACATGCAGAATTTCTCGCTGCTGAAGCGCGCCGGGCGGGCGAAAAAACCGATCCTGCTGAAGCGCGGAATCGCGGCGACGCTCGACGAGCTGCTGATGGCCGCGGAATACGTGATGTCGGAAGGAAATTACAACGTGGTGCTGTGCGAGCGGGGCGTGCGGACCTTCAGCGACTTCACCCGGAACACGCTGGACCTGGCGGTGATTCCGGCGGTGCAGCGGCGGAGCCATCTTCCCATCCTGGTGGACCCCAGCCACGGGACCGGAAAACGGAACAAGGTGCTGCCGCTGTCGCGCGCGGCGATTGCGGTGGGCGCGGACGGGCTGCTGGTGGAGGTGCATCACGATCCGGCCACGGCGCTCTCGGACGGCACGCAGGCGATTCTGCCGGAGGAGCTGCGGCGCCTGTGGGAGGAAGCGAGGCAGATCGCGGCGGTGGTGGGGCGGAGCATGAATTGATGCCGCGGCCGCCCTCGCGGGACCGTGGATAGCGGACGCAACCGGTGGGGAAAAATCGAAAACTGAATGGGCGGCTGATCTTCGCCGGCATTGTGCTGGCGCTGGCGGGAGCGCGCGTGGTGGCGCAACAGATGGGCCTGACCACGCTGCGGCCGGGGTTGCACCTGTACGCCTACGTGTCCAACGTGCAGAGCGGCACGGTGAGCGTGGTGGACCTGGTGGCGCTGGCGGCGCGCGGGCAGATCGAGGTGGGGCCGGCGCCGTCGGGCCTGCGGGCGCATCCCACGCGGCCGGAACTGTGGGGAGTGAGCACGACGGGCGGATACGTGTGGGTGATCGACGCGAAAAAGGGCGCGGTGGCGGCGGAGATACCCGTGGGCGGAGGGCTGTTTGCGGTGGATTTTTCGCCGGACGGGTCGCGGGCGTACGCGGCGGCGGCCAATACGGGCGAGGTGGTGGGGATCGAGTGCGCCACGCGGCGGGTGGTGGCGCGGGCGCGCGCGGGGGAGCGTCCCTGGCTGGTGCGGGCCACCCCGGACGGACGATACGTGCTGGTAGCGAACCGGGGGGAGAGTTCGCTGTCCATGCTGGATGCGGAGACGCTGGGCACGGTGGCGAAAATCGCGGTGACGGCGGCTCCGGAGCAGATTGCCGTGCTGCCGGACGGCTCGAAGGCGTTTATCACGTCGGGGAGCGGGAAGGCCGTCTCCGTGGTGGATTTGAAGCAGCGGAAGCTGCTGGCCAACCTGGCCGTGGGCGGAAGGCCGGGCGCGCTGCTGCTGTCGAAGGACGCCAGCCAGCTCTTCGTGCTTTCGGCGGAATCGCACGGGCTGGATGTGATCGACACGTGGAGGGACGAAACGGGGGACCACCTGACGGTGGGAAGCACGCCGGAACGGGGAGTGCTGTCGCCGGACGGCTCGGTGCTGTACGTGACGGATACGACGGCAGACCGCGTGGCGCCGGTGGATACCTATCACCGGCGGGTGCTGCGGCCGATCTCGGTGGGACAGGGGCCGGTGGCCGCGGCGATTTCTCCGGAGGGAAACCTGCTGCTGGTGGTGAACGAAGACTCGAACGACCTGGCCATCGTGCGCATGCGCACGAACAGCCTGATGACGCTGGTGCCCGTGGGGCTGAGGCCGCGCGACGTGGCGGTGAAAATGTTCTAGAAGCGGCGGCCAAAGGCCGGAAGACGGGATGAACGCGGAAGACGCGGAGACAGGCGAGAAGAGAGTGTCCCGGGTCCGTCCCGAAGCACCGGTAGGGATGAGCGCGGTTACCAGGCGAAGGAGTCTTCGCCGAGGTGGACGGGAAGTGCGCCAGGGGCCGGGAGCACGTCCACCGGGAGGCCGCCGTGCCAGAGGGCCACGCCGATTTCGAGACTGGAGCGGGAGGAACAGGGCAGCAGGTCGCGCGGCAGCGCGGCTTCCAGAATTGTGCCCAGAGCGATGCTGGCCCTCTCCTTGCCGGCGAGCAGGCACACGCCGTCGATCTCGATGGAATGACCGGTGATTTTGCCGGCCTCTACGCTGACAATCACCACAACGTCGGAGTCGCAGCGAATGCGCAGATGGACATCGCATTCGCGGAGCTCGGCCAGGGCGCCGGGGACCCAGTCCACGCGGAGGAAGAGGGCGTCGCGGTCGAACCCGTAGCGCAGCTCGTGCAGATGATGGGTGCGGCCGTGCATGGCGGATTCCTGCAGGTCCGCGGAATAAATGCCGGCGCCCAGCCACTCGAAATAACTGGTCTCGCGGCCGTCCACGGTGACGCGCAGAAAATCGGAAGGGGGGAAGAAGAGCGCGCGCTCGGGCGGGCGTTTGACGGGCTGGGCGAGCGATTCCGGCGCCTCCGCGCCCAGGGCGAGATAGACCTCGGTGAGGTGCGTGCGGTAGATGGAGTCGAATTCGGCGTCGTTGGCGGAGGAGTGCTCGGGGCCGAACCACCAGCACCAGTCGCTGCCTTCGGCGGTGAGGATGGATTCGAAGGCGTGGGCCAAGCGTTCGGCGGGAATGGAGGTTGCGCTGGGACGGCGGGCGCGCTCGAACACGTCGCGGGCGTCGCGCAGCAGCTCCCAGGCGCGGATGTCCTCCCCATGCCCGGCCCAGATATCGAAATTCGCGTTAATCCAGGAGCCGGGAACGATGTGCGTGATTTCGGGGATTTCGCCGGCCGCGGCGATGGCCTCTGAGGCGGTGAGCGGAAGAATTTGCGGGTCCGCCTGGATGCGCGAGTAGAAGCGGCGGAGGAATTCGCGGCCGTTGCCGGGGAAATATTCCCAGGCGTTCTCGCCATCGAGAATCAGGGAGACGGTGAGCGGCCGGTCCGCGCGGACGCTCTCGCCGATGGAACGAATGCGGCGGTGGAGGTCTTCCGCGGCGGAATCGGCGGGCATGCGGCTGTAGACGAAGCCGACCAGGTCGGAGAGATAGTGGTCGCGGAAGAGTCCGACGATGTCGCCGGAGGGCAGGCGCAGCCGCCAGGGGGAATAGAGACGCTCGGCGTTGTCGGGCACCCCGTCGGCGTCGCGGCCGAAACCGGCCTGAAGCGTGCGGCCGAGGACGCCTTCGTCGCTGGCAAACCAGCGGAAACCCATTTCCGCGGCGATGCCCAGCGCGGCGTCAGAGACGGAGCCTTCCGAAGGCCACAGGCCGGCGGGCGGGCGGCCGAAACGGGATTCGTGGAAGCGGCGGGCGCGGGCCAGCTGCTCGCGGGCGTCCTCGGGATGCAGGAAGGGGGGCGAGAGCAGGGGGGAACGCGGGTTCGATTCCTGCGCGGCGCGGGAATCGCAGAGCAGCGGCAGGATGGGGTGGTAGAAGGGCGTGGTGGAGATTTCGATCTGGCCGCGCTGGCTGGCCTCCGCGTATTGAGGGAGGACGCGGCGGAGCAGCTCAATCTGCTTCTCGCCGAGGGCCTGCTTGTCGTGCTCGGAAAAATCGGCGGACTGGCGGGAGAGGGCGGAGACGAGGGGATCGGTGGCGAGGTATTCCTCGTCCATCCAGGCGAGCTGGGAGAGGACCTGGAGGTCGCGCCAGTCGCGCAGGCTCATGCCGCGCTCGGCCTCCTGGCCGGCGGCGGAGACCTGCTGGAACAGTTCGACGTAGCGGGGCCAGCGGGACATGAGGTTCTCGTGATTCAACTGGAAGGCGCGGAGGAGGATTTCGGATTTTTGCTCGGGAGAAAGGGATTGCGCGGGAGCCATGGCGGCGTCGAACCAGACCTCCTGGAACCCGCCGGCAGCGTACTCTTCGAGCTGATGGCCGAGGGCGGGGACGACGTTGAAGGTGGCGTGCACGCCGGGAAACTCCTCGAGGATTTTAACCATGCCGAAATAGTCTTTGAGCGCGTGAAGGCGCGTCCAGGGGAGCAGATAGCGGCCCGTAGCGGGATTGCGATACTGCGGCTGGTGCATGTGCCACAGGATGACCAGGTGGATGGGAGTCATGGGGAGGTGGCCGGCCGCCCTTCCCCAGTCCGCGTGCAGCGGGGGCCGGTGCCCGGCGTGCTAGAATGAGTGGGTCTACGCATGAAATTGCGTCTGATTGACCGTTACATCTTCAGCGAAATCGGATCGTACGCCCTGCTGGGCCTCTTCGTTTTTACCTTCATCTTCTTCGTGCCGCAACTCGTGAGATTGATGGACCTGGTGGTGAGCCATGCGGCGGGCCTGGGGACCATCGCGCTGCTGGTGGGGTGCACGCTCCCGGCCATCCTGACGTTCACGCTGCCCATGGGCGTGCTGGTGGGAGTGCTGATCGGGCTGGGACGGCTCTCCGCGGACAGCGAATTGATCGCGCTGCAATCGCTGGGATTCGACCGGAAACGGATTTTGTTTCCCGTGGGGGTGCTGGCGGTGGGGACGGCGGCGGCCACGCTGTGGATGACGGCGTGGGCGGGCCCGCCCGCACTGGAGAAATTGCACGAAACGGAAGAGGCGCTGGCGACGAGCCAGGCGTCGTTTGCGGTGCAGCCGCGGGTGTTCGAGGAACAGTTTCCGCACATGGTTCTGTACGTTTCCGACGTGACCGGCGGGGGCACGAAGTGGAAGGGGATCCTGCTGGCGCAGACGGACGAGGACGCGGGTTCGCGGATCACCTTTGCGGAAAGCGGAATCGTGCTGCCCGATCCCCAGCACGGCGCGCTGCAATTCCACCTGATGAACGGGACCACGCACGAATTCCTGCGGAACGATCCGAGGCAGTACGCGGTGTCCACGTTCGGGCGCGAGGACCTGCCCGTATCCATCGAAGAGGGCGCAGGGCGCAAACACGCGGCGCCCACGCTGAGCGAATTGCCCTTCCGCGAGCTGGCCCGGCAGTACGCGGCCGGCGACCTGCAGGCGCGCGTGGAATTGCACCGCCGGATCGCCTTCCCGGCGGCGTGCCTGGTATTCGCGCTGCTGGGAGTGCCGGTAGGAATCCGGCCGAAGCGCGGGGGACGGGCCTCCGGGTTCGTGATGACGCTGCTGATGGTCAGCGGGTACTACCTGCTGTTCGTGACCGGAGCGGGACTGGCAAAACGCGGAGTGGTGCCGGCGGGAGTGGGCATGTGGGCGGCCAACGTGATTACCGCCCTGTGCGGGCTGGCGCTGGTGCCGGGCATGGACCAGATCCGCAGCGAACGCGGCTGGTGGGAACGCATGAAGGACTGGTTCCGTCCGCAGCGGAAGCGCCGGGCGAAACTCTCGGGGAGGCTGGCCACCGTGCGGCCGGGCCATCTGCCGGGGCCGCGGGCGGCGCGCGGATACGCGTTTCCGCTGCTGATGGATTTGTACCTGCTCCGTTCGTTCTTCTTCTACACGCTGCTGTTCCTGGCCGCGTTCATCTTCATCTTCCATTCGTTCACCTTTTTCGAATTGCTGGAGGACATCGGGAAACACCACGCCGGCGCGGGGATCGTGATGCAGTATTTCCTGTTTCTGACGCCGTACATGTTCTACCAGCTGGTGCCGGTGGCGGCGCTGATCGGGGTGCTGGTGACGCTGGGGGTGCTCTCCAAGAACAACGAGGTGACCGCGTTCAAAGCCTGCGGGGTGAGCCTGTACCGGCTGTCGCTGCCGCTGCTGCTGGCCGGAGTGGCGCTGGCCGTGCTCATGTTTTCGCTGGACGATACCATCCTGCCCATCTGCAACCAGCGGCAGGACGCGCTGCGGAACCAGATCAAAGGCCATCCGGCGCAGACGTTCTTCCAGCCGCGGCGGCAGTGGATCTTTGGAGAGGGCGACCGGCTGTACAACTACGACTACTTCGATCCGCAGCACAACGTGTTCGCGGGGCTGAGCATTTTCGAGCTGGACCCGGCGACCTTTCAGTTGAAGAAGCGGGCGTTTTTCGCGCGCGCGAAGTATGAGGAAAATCTGAGCAGCTGGGTGCTGGAGAACGGCTGGGTGCGCACCTTCGACGGCGGGCGCGTGGCCTCCTACCTGCCCTACCGGGTGACCGAGCTTCCGGAATTTACCGAGCCGCCGTCCTACTTCAACCGCGAGGTGCGCCCCTACACGCAGATGAGCTGGGCGGAGCTGGGAGAGTACATCCGCGAGCTGCACCAGGCCGGGTTCGACGTGTCGCGCCTCTCCGTGCAATGGCACAAGAAGTTCGCCTACCCGGTGATCGTGCCCATCATCATGCTGCTGGCGATTCCCTTCGCGTTTCTGGTGGGGACGCGCGGGGCCGTCGGCGGGCTGGCGCTGGGAGTGGGTATCGGCGTGGTCTACTGGGCCACCTCCGCGCTGGCGGAGGCGATTGGGGCCGCGGGGCAGTTGCCGCCGGTGCTGGCGGGCTGGGGACCAGCCGTGGCGTTTGGATTCACGGGGATTTACTTTTTCCTGCGGATGAAGACGTAAACTTCGCTTCAGCAATCGGATACACGAATCTCAAGTAACGCTTGAAATGTCTGCGCTGGAATCGAGCCCGCGACTTCAGGCGTGGATGTAGACCCACGCCTGTATTCCCGTCCGGAGCGTGACGGAAACCCTGTGGTAGCCGACGGCAGCCTCATGCTTGTCGGCAACGGCCAGTTCCTGCTCGGTGACTTCGAAGACCACTCCGGAAACCACGTCCATCGGGTCGGAGCTCGGTTCGGCGTTATCGTGATGCGAACGCCCATCGGACGCGGCCGCGTTCGGATTCTCGATGGCTCGAAACCGGCGGACGTAGCCGGGAAGCGCATCTTCACGGCCTGCGAGTTCGCGTCCGAAGTTGGCGATCTGGACGCGTTTGTCCTGCAGAGTTCCGTAGGAAAACAGGAACACGGTACGTCCCGCGGCGGTCATCGCTTGCGCTTGGCTGGTTTCTTCTCCTCGATGACCGCCTGGGCCGCGGCCAGCCGCGCGATGGGAACCATGAAGGGAGAAGCGCTGACGTAGTCCATGCCCACGCGATGGCAGAATTTGACGGATTCGGGTTCGCCGCCGTGCTCGCCGCAGATGCCCACTTCGAGCTTGGGGCGGACCTTGCGTCCGCGCTGGATGCCCCACTCGATGAGCATGCCCACGCCATGAATGTCGAGCACCTGGAAGGGGTCGTGTTTGAAGATGCCGGCCTTCTTTTCGTCCACGTAGTCGGGCAGGAAGCGTCCGGCATCGTCGCGGGAAAGGCCCATGGTGGTCTGCGTCAGGTCGTTGGTGCCGAAGGAAAAGAATTCGGCGACCTCTGCAATTTCGTCCGCAAGCAGAGCGGCGCGCGGAAGCTCGATCATGGTGCCGACGAGATAGTGAAGTTTTACTTTCTCTCTGGCGATGATTTCGCCGGCCACGCGGCGGGTGGCCTGTTCGAGAATGCGCATCTCTTTCTTGTCCATGGTGAGGGGATGCATGATTTCCGGATGCACCTTGACGCCCTCGCGCTGGCAGGCGATGGCGGCCTCGATGATGGCGCGCACCTGCATCTCCAGAATCTCCGGATAGGTGATGGCCAGGCGGCAGCCGCGGTGGCCGAGCATGGGATTGGCTTCATGCAACTGGGCCACGCGGCGGGCGATGTAATCGGCGCTCACGCCCAGGTCGCGGGCCAGCTCTTCCTGCTTGTCGCGGTCGTGAGGCACGAACTCGTGGAGCGGCGGGTCCACCAGGCGGATGACCACGGGCAGCCCGGCCATGGCCTTGAAGATGCCGATGAAATCCTGCCGCTGGAAAGGCAGCAGGCGCGCGAGGGCCTTCTTCCGCTTCTCGGGGTCCTCGGCAATGATCATTTCCTGGATGGCGCGCTGGCGCTCGATGCTCTTTTCCGGATGGTCAAAATCCTTGAAGAACATGTGCTCGGTGCGGACCAGGCCGATGCCTTCGGCGCCCATTTCGCGGGCCTTGCGGGCGTCCTGGGGAGTGTCGGCATTGGCGCGCACGCCAATCTCGCGGATGGTGTCGCACCAGGAGAGCAGGGTCTGGTAAGCCGGCGGGAACTGGGGCGTGGTCAGCTTCAGTTGGCCCTCGTAGACGGCGCCTTCGTTGCCGTCAATGGTGATCCATTCGCCCTGGCGGACAGTGCGGCCGTTGGCGCGGAAGAGCTTCTGGGCGTAATCCACATCGAGCGCTTCACAACCCACCACGCAGCACTTGCCCCATCCCCGGGCGACCACCGCGGCGTGCGACGTCTTGCCTCCAGTGGCGGTGAGGATGCCCTGGGCGACGGCCATCCCGCCGACGTCTTCCGGCGAGGTTTCGCGGCGGACGAGAATCACTTTCTTTCCGGCGCCGGCCAGCTCCTCCGCTTCGTGCGCGCTGAACACCGCCTGGCCGACGGCGGCGCCGGGAACCGCGTTGACGCCCGTAGCCAGGCGGCCCTTGGCCAGCTCGGCGCGCGGGATGTCGGGATCGAGAATGGGATAGAAGAGGCGCTCGATGTCTTCGCCCTTGATGCGCTCGATGGCCTCCTCTTTCGATATCAAGTGTTCCTTTACCATGTCCACGGCGATGCGGAAGGTGGCCGCGGGGGTGCGCTTGCCGGTGCGGGTCTGGAGGATGTACAGCTTCCCTTCCTCCACGGTGAATTCGATGTCCTGCATATCGCTGTAATGCTTTTCGAGAATGACGCGAACGCGCTCGAGCTGGGAGTAAAGGCTGGGCATGCGCTGGCGCATGTCCGAGAGGTGCATGGGTGTGCGGATGCCGGCCACCACGTCTTCTCCCTGCGCGTTGAGCAGGAAATCGCCGAAGAAGATTTTCTCGCCGGAGCTGGGGTCGCGGGTAAAGCAGACGCCCGTGCCGGAGTCGTCGCCCTTGTTGCCGAACACCATCTGCACGACGTTGACGGCGGTGCCGAGCAGGCCGGTGATTTTCTCGACGCGGCGGTACGTCACGGCCTTCTCCGCCATCCAGGAGCCGAACACGGCGCCAATGGCGCCCCAAAGCTGCTCGTTGGTATCCTGCGGGAAATCCTTGCCGGTGCGGTCGCGGTAGAATTTTTTGTAGGAGCCCACGAGTTCCTGCCAGCCTTCGGCGCTGACGTCCGTGTCCAGCTTCACGCCCTGACGCTTCCTCATGTCGCGCAGCCGCTCCTCCAGCTCTTCCTTGGGCAGGCCGATGACCACGGTGGAATACATCTGCACGAAGCGGCGATAGGCGTCCCAGGCAAACCGGTCGTTGCTGGTGCGTGCGGCGAGAGCCTTGACGGATTTGTCGTTGAGGCCGAGATTGAGAATCGTTTCCATCATGCCGGGCATGGAGCGGGCGGAGCCGGAACGCACGGAGACCAGCAGCGGATCGGCCGGGTCGCCGAGCTTTTTGCCGGTGACCTTTTCCAGGCGGGCCAGATGCGCGGCAACTTCCTTGTCCAGCCCGCGGGGATATTTGTTGCCATGCTTGAAAAACTGGTCGCAGGCCTCAGTGGAAATGGTGAAGCCGGCGGGAACGGGCAGGCCGATGCGGGTCATCTCGTGAAGGCCCGCGCCTTTGCCGCCGAGAAGGTCTTTCTGATCGCCGCGGCCTTCCGCCTTTCCTGCTCCGAAGAAGTAGACGTATTTCATGGACCCTCGCAGTCGTCGATTAGGTTGTGTATCGGCATCCGGGGTTGTACCCCCGGCACGATTGCATTGAATTGCGGCGGGACCCAGTCGAACCACGGCGCGCGGATAAATGTTGCACCCCGTCCCCGCCCGACGAACGATTCGATGTCGGCGCGCCGACAAGATTGTATCGCAGGACGTGGAAGAGTTTCTCGCAAAGACGCAACTCAAAGAGCGGCGCGAAGCAAAATCCCGGGCTCACGGCCGCGTTCAAGTATCGCTTTATGACTTTTTCGGCGCTGTGCTGTCGGTCACAATCTCGGAAAAATCCGCGATGGTGGAGAACTCGCGCAGAAGATTCCGAAGCAGAGACAAACGATTCGCACGCACCGCGGGATCCTCCGCCATCACCAGTACCTTGTCGAAGAAACGGTCCACGGCGGGGCGAAGCGCGGCAATGCGCGCGAGCGCCGGCTGGTACTGATGCGCCTGCCGGAACTGCGCAGCGGCGTGCGCAGTCTCCTGCGCGGCGGAGTGAAGCGCGCGTTCTTCTTCCGCGGCGAAGTGAGCGGGGTCGGGCGCATCGGGAATGGCTTCCTTGGCGGCGGATTTCTCGAGGATGTTGCGGATG
>Ga0335077_10013741_pt1 | contig 10119 bp, 9 predicted proteins | sample Lox_Sample_31_FD_207151 | JGI IMG/M metagenome (GOLD analysis project Ga0335077, IMG submission 207151) | Soil microbial communities from Loxahatchee National Wildlife Refuge, Florida, United States - Lox_Sample_3.1 | ecosystem: Environmental > Terrestrial > Soil > Wetlands | place: USA: Florida...
GATCGCGGAGAAGGCGCAGGACTTCAGCGCGGCGTTCCCCAAGATCGTGATCAAGAGCACGTGAGCCGATGACGATCAAGTCCGACCGGTGGATCCGGCGCATGGTGCAGGCGCACGCCATGATCGAGCCATTCGAGCCCGGCAACGTCAAGGAGGTCGACGGCCGGCGCGTGGTGTCCTACGGGACCTCGAGCTACGGCTACGACATCCGCTGCTCCGACGAATTCAAGCTCTTCACCGACATCAACAGCACCATCGTCGACCCCAAGAACTTCGATCCGAAGTCGTTCGTCGACGTCAAAGGCCCGCATTGCATCATCCCGCCCAACTCCTTCGCGCTGGCCCGCACCGTGGAGTTCTTCCGCATCCCGCGCAACGTCCTGGTGCTGTGCCTGGGCAAGTCGACCTATGCCCGCTGCGGGATCATCGTGAACGTCACCCCGCTCGAGCCGCAGTGGGAGGGCTACGTCACGCTCGAGTTCTCCAACACCACTCCGCTGCCGGCCAAAATCTACGCCAACGAAGGCGTGGCGCAGGTGATCTTTCTGGAAGCTGCACCCGACGACATCTGCGAGGTGTCCTACAAAGACCGGGGCGGTAAATACCAGGGTCAGACGGGCGTCACGCTTCCGAAGATCTGAACGGCTCGCCGCGCGCCTCGCGTGTGAGCCGCTCGGACTAGGCGCTCTCCGCGCGACTCCGCGTCAAATCTCAGTCAACCCGCGGCACCCTGCGGAGCGATCTTCCGCCCTGCAGCGACTGCGCGCGCGCTCGGCGGAGCTGCGTGCGCTCGGCGGACTTCGCCTGTAACCGTACGGCGCGAAATTTGCTCACCAAAGCGCTTGATTCCGGGGACGGTGGCCCTATAATTCGCGAGTGATTTTTCACATTCGCTGCGCCTTCGCGCTCGAGCAGAAGAGGAGGTCATCATGACAGGCAAGAGGAACTACTTCCCCAGCGTGGATCTGAAGAACCTGCACATTCCGATCACCTAGCGTCTCCAGGAGAAGAATAAATGTCCGTGCGCAGCGCGCTGTACAAGAAGATCGAGCCGGAGCTCCCGCTCGACACCCACCCCGAGGTACGCCTCGACTTCGACCAGGTTAGGCAGGCCGCACACAACGGCTACGACAGACCTTTCCTGCTGCTCGATCCCCGCATCGTCCGAACCAAGGCCCGGCGCTTCAAGGCGGCCATGCCTCGCGTCCACCCTCACTACGCCGTCAAGGCCAACCCGCACCCGACCGTGCTGCGGACCTTGATCGAGGAAGGCGTGAGCTTCGAGATCGCCTCCGTCGCCGAGCTCGATTTGCTCTTGAGCCTGGGGGCGCCGGCGGCGGAGATCTTCTACAGCAATCCCATGAAGTCGCGCCAGTACCTGCGCTACGCGGCGCAGCGCGGCGTCGAGTGGTTCGTGCTGGACAGCGTCGAGGAGCTGGCCAAGATCGTCGAGATCAAGCCAGACGCCAAGCTCTATTTGAGAGTCGACGCTCCCAACGCCGGCAGCGATTGGCCGCTGTCCGGGAAGTTCGGCGCCCAGCCCAAGGAGGCGGAAGAGATCGTGGCGGCTGCGGTCGATCTCAGAGCCGACCTGGCCGGCGTGATGTTCCACGTCGGTTCACAGTGCCGCAACGCGGACAACTGGCGCGCCGGGATCGACAGCGCCAAGCGCGTATTCCGCAAGATGAGGCTGAAAGGGCTCAAGCCGAGGCTGCTCAACATCGGTGGAGGTTTCCCTGTACGGCACACCAAGCCCATCCCGTCCATCGAGGTGATCGGGGACATGGTGAACCGGGAACTGGCCGGTTTGCCGGAGAGCATCCGCGTGATGGCGGAGCCGGGCCGCTTCCTGGTTTCCGATGCGGGCTGGTTCGTCTGCCGGGTGGTGGGCACCGCCACCCGCAGCGGCAAGCGCTGGGTGTACCTCGATGCCGGCATGTTCGGCGGGATCATCGAGACCACCGAGGGACTGCAGTACGAGGTGGTCACGGAGCGCGCCGGGAAGCTCATACCCTGGACGGTGGCTGGGCCCACTTGCGACTCGGTCGACATCGTCATGCGCGACCAGCTGCTCCCCGAGGATCTGCGGGCCGACGATTTCGTCTACATGCCCAACGCCGGCGCTTACACCACCGCCTACGCCAGCACGTTCAACGGGTTTCCGCTGCCGCAGGAGCGCTTCATCGCCGCCTGAGCGGCGTCGCACCCGAGATCGAGGCGGGCGTGCCTCACGGCGCGCCCGCCTTTTTTCTTGCCCCGAGGATCAGCTTCCCTCGCCTGGATCCCGCAACCGCTCGTAAACCACGAAGTCCCACGCGGGTTGCTCGCCCGCTTGCGGGTGATGTTCGCGTTGCGCGGCGCGCCACTCCCCGGCCGCTAGAGGGGGAAAGAACGCATCGCCGGCATAGTCGGCGTTCAGTTCGGTGAGATAGATCCGGTCGGCCAGCGGCAAGGCCGCGCGGTACAGCTCGCCCCCGCCGATCACGAACGCTTCGGAATCGCCGCGCGCAAGCGCCAGCGCCTCGGCCAGAGAACGGACCACGGCGGCACCGGCGGCGACGTAGGCTCGGTTGCGCGTCACGACCACGCTGGAGCGCCCGGGCAGGGGCCGGCCGATGGATTCCCACGTGTGGCGTCCCATGATGATGTGGTGCCCCATCGTGAGCGCCTTGAAGCGCTGCAGGTCTGCGGACAGGCGCCAGGGAAGCGTGCCGTCGCGGCCGATCACCCGGTTGCGGGCCATGCCCACGATCAACGACAGGCGCCCGCTCGCGCCAGCGCCTGCTTCGTTACTTCTCACCGCGTCCCTTCAGACCGCAACCGGAGCCCTGATCGCCGGATGAGGGTCGTATCCCTCCAAGGCGAAGTCTTCGTAGCGGAAGGCGAAGAGGTCGCGCGCCTGCGGGTTGAGCCGCATCAGCGGCAGGCGCCGCGGCTCGCGCTGGAGCTGCTCACGCCCCTGGTCCAGGTGGTTGAGATACAGGTGCGTATCGCCGAAGGTGTGAACGAACTCGCCCGGCTCGAGCCCGCACACCTGCGCCACCATCAAAGTGAGCAGAGCGTAGGAGGCGATGTTGAACGGCACGCCGAGAAACAAGTCGGCGCTGCGCTGATAAAGCTGGCACGAGAGCCGGCCGCCCGCGACGTAGAACTGAAAGAAGGCGTGGCACGGCGCCAGCTTCATCCGGGGGATGTCCGCCACGTTCCACGCCGAGACCAGCAGCCGGCGCGAATCCGGGTTGCGCCGCAGCTCCTGCAGCACCTGCGCGATCTGGTCGATGTGCCGCCCGTCGGGCGCCGGCCAGGAGCGCCACTGGTAGCCGTAGACCGGGCCGAGCTCGCCGCGCTCGTCGGCCCATTCGTCCCAGATGGTGACCCCGTTTTCGCGCAGGTAGCGGACGTTCGTGTCACCCCGCAGGAACCACAGCAGCTCATGGACGATCGACTTGAGGTGCACCTTCTTGGTGGTCACCAGCGGGAAGCCGCGCGCGAGGTCGAAGCGCAGCTGCGGTCCGAAGATGCTCAGCGTGCCCGTTCCCGTCCGGTCGCTCTTGCGCACGCCGTGATCGAGAATGCGTTGCATGAGGTCCAGATACTGGCGCATGCGCCTAGTTTACCTTGGCCCGCGGCGGTCGGTGGGCGACCCGGGCCCCGCTCTGCAAGCGCGTCTGATCTGCGGCCACGCGATGGCCCTGTGCTAAACTTTTCGGCGTCTTGCGAACCTTGTCCGGCGCTTCGCGCCACCTCAGGTAACCCGCCCCATGTCAGGCAGCACGTTGGGCAGGCTGTTCTGCGTCACCTCCTTCGGCGAAAGTCACGGGCCCGCCATCGGCTGCGTGGTGGATGGATGCCCTCCGGGGCTGGTTCTGGCTGAAGCCGACATCCAGCGCGAGCTGGACCGCCGCCGCCCCGGCACGTCGCGCCACGTGACCCAGCGGCAAGAGACGGACACCGTGGAAATCCTGTCCGGCGTGTTCGAGGGCCGCACCACCGGTACGCCCATCGCGATGCTGATCCGCAACGTCGACGCGCGCAGCAAGGACTACAGCAACATCAAGGACAGCTTCCGCCCCGGCCACGCGGACTACACCTACTGGCACAAGTATGGCATCCGCGACTACCGCGGTGGCGGACGCCAGTCGGCGCGCGAGACGGCGGTGCGCGTGGCCGCCGGCGCGGTCGCGAAGAAGTGGCTGAAGGAGCATTTCGGCGTGGCGATCCGCGGCTATCTGTCCCAGCTCGGGCCGATCGAGGTGCCGTTCGGGAGCTGGGAGACGGTCGACGCCAATCCTTTCTTCGTGGCCGATGAAAGCTACGTCCCGCGCCTCGAGCGTTTCATGGACGACCTGCGCAAGGCCGGAGACTCGGCCGGAGCAAAGGTCACGGCGGTGGCGCTCAACGTCCCGCCCGGCTGGGGCGAGCCGGTGTACGACAAGCTGGATGCCGACATCGCGTACGCCATGATGAGCATCAACGCGGTGAAGGCCGTCGAGATCGGCGCCGGCTTCGCGTCGGTCACGCAGAAGGGCAGCGAGCACGGCGACGAGATGACGCCCGCCGGCTTTCTCACCAACAACGCCGGCGGCATCCTGGGCGGTATCTCCACCGGCCAGGACATCGTCGTCAACATCGCGATCAAGCCTACCTCCAGCATCCGCCTGCCGCGCCGTTCGATCGACAAGCAGGGGCACCCGGTGATGGTCGAGACGCACGGCCGCCACGATCCGTGTGTAGGCATCCGGGCCACGCCCATCGCAGAGGCCATGCTGTCCATCGTGCTGATGGACCATGCGCTGCGCCACCGCGCACAGAACGCCGACGTACGCGTCGACACGCCACGCGTCTCAGCGCAGGCGCCGCGCGAACCGGCGGAGCCGCCGCACCAAGCGGCCGCGGTGGAGAACCCGCTGCCGGACGAAGCTTGACCGCGTCGCTCCGGCGCTTGCGGCGTCACGCAGCCGAATCGAAGCAGGCGGGCAGCACGGCGGCTTGCGGGCCGCTCCTTATCGAAGCTTCCATAAGTGGCCAACAGCACACGGTCCCGTAGCCGTCATTCCGGCGAAAACCCTGCGGCGCGAGCCGTGGAGGTTTCGAGGAACGGCCAAGCCGGAATCCAGTGCCGGCGGACGCAAACCACTGGGTCCCGGCCAGCGCCGGGATGACGACCATTTGCTAGGCGGTTCCGCAAAGAACAGTAGCGGCCATGGTGCGTCCCGGCGACGTTCGCCGGCGCGTACGCGGCGATCGGCTGCCGGCGCGAGTCCTGCCAGCGACGCGGTGGTGCCGAAAGCATGAACCAGAAGCAGCTCCATTACCGCCTCGCCGGGTTCTACTTCGTCTATTTCCTGATGCTGGGGGGCTTCGCGCCCTATTTCAGTCTGTATCTGCGCAAGCTCGGCTTCAGCGCCGTGCAGATCGGGATCCTGCTGGCGCTGATGCCCCTGGCACGCGTGTTCGCGCCCACCGCGTGGGCGTGGCTCGCGGACCACCAGGGCAGCCGCCGCCCGCTGGTGCGCATCGCCACGGCTGCGGCCGCGGTGGCCTGCGCGGGCCTGCTCGCGGCGAAGAGTTTCGGCTGGCTGCTCGCCGTGCTTCTGGTGCTCAACGTGTTCTGGTGCGCGGCGCTGCCGCTGGTGGAGGCCACCACCATGGGCCATCTCAGGGGCCGCTTGGGCGACTACGGCCGCATCCGGGTGTGGGGCTCGATCGGCTTCGTGGTCTCGGTCGTGGCGCTCGGGCAGATCCTGGACCTCACGGGCGTGCTGTGGCTGCCGGCGATGCTGGTCGTCTTGTTCAGCCTGTGCGCGCTCGCCGCCTGGGCGTTGCCGGTGGACCAGGCGCCGCCGCACCACGAGGAGCACGCACCGCTGCGCGAAACCGTGCGCCGGCCGGAGGTCATCGCGCTGTTCACCGCGTGCTTTCTGATGGCGCTCGCGCACGGGCCGTACAACACGTTCTACTCGATCCACCTGGTCGAGAACGGCTACAGCAAGGCCTGGGTGGGCTGGCTGTGGGCGCTGTCGGTCGTGGCAGAGGTGTTCGTGTTTCTGCTCATGCCCGGCCTGATGCGGCGCTTCGCGATTCCCTCCATCATCAGCTTCAGCCTGGGCTGCGCAGTCGTGCGCTTCCTCATCATCGGCTGGGCCCCGCACAGCGTGGTGTTGATGGCCGTCGCGCAGCTGATGCACGCCGCCACCTTCGGCGCTCACCACGCCGCGGCGCTGGCGGCGATCCATCACTTGTTCCGCGGGCGCATCCAGGCGCGGGGCCAGGCGTTGTATACGAGTCTAGGGTTCGGTGCTGGCGGCGCACTGGGCGGGTTCGCGAGCGGATGGCTGTGGCAACACGCCGGACCCGCACTCACCTTCACCGCCGCCGCCGGCGCTGCGCTGCTCGCATTGTTCGTGGTGGCCGGGCGCCTGCGGCCCGCGGCGGTGGCTCACTCGCCCGCTTGAGATGCGCGGCGTTCCCCTACTCCGCCTCGAGGTGCTGTGCGATAATTTTGCGCTATGCTGCCTGCGGCCATGAACTCACAGACCCTCTACGACAAGCTGTGGCACAGCCACGTGGTGCGCGAGGAGCCCGGTGGCGGCGCGCTCCTGTACGTCGACCGGCATCTGGTGCACGAGGTCACGAGCCCGCAGGCCTACGAAGGCCTGAAGCTCGCCGGGCGCAAACCCTGGCGCGTGGAGTCGATCGTGGCCACCGCCGATCACAACACGCCCACCACGGATTGGGAGAAGGGCATTCGCGACCCGATCTCGCGCACGCAGGTCGAGACCCTGGACGCCAACATCCGCGAGTTCGGCGCCAAGGCCTACTTCCCCTTCCTGCACAAGCAGCAGGGCATCGTGCACGTGATCGGGCCCGAGCAGGGCGCCACGTTGCCCGGCATGACGGTCGTCTGCGGCGACTCGCACACCAGCACCCACGGCGCTTTCGCGTGCCTCGCCTGGGGCATCGGCACGTCCGAGGTCGAGCACGTGCTCGCCACGCAATGCCTGGTGCAGAAGAAGGCCAAGGCCATGCTGGTGGAGATCGAGGGCCTGCTCCCCCGCGGGGTCACGGCCAAAGACATCGCGCTCGCGGTGATCGGCCGGATCGGCACCGCAGGCGGCACCGGCAGCGCCATCGAATTCGGCGGCAGCGCGGTCCGCGCGTTGTCCATGGAAGGGCGCATGACTCTGTGCAACATGGCGATAGAGGCCGGTGCGCGCGCGGGCATGGTGGCGGTGGACGACACCACGGTGCAGTACATCCGGGGCCGGCACTTCGCGCCCAAGGGCGATCTTTGGGAGCGGGCGGTGGCCCACTGGCGCACGCTCAAGAGCGACCCGGGGGCCAGCTTCGACAAAGTCGTGCGCCTCGAAGCCTCGGCGATCAAGCCGCAGGTCACCTGGGGCACCTCACCCGAAATGGTCGACACCATCGATGGCCGCGTGCCCGACCCGGCCCAGATCCAGGATCCGATCAAGCGCGAGGCGGTGGAGCGGGCGCTGCAGTATATGGGGCTCGCGCCCAACACGCCCATCGCGGACATCCGCATCGACAAGGTGTTCATTGGCTCTTGCACCAACTCGCGGATCGAGGACCTGCGCGCTGCGGCAGAGGTGGTCGACGGCCGGCAGGTCGCACCCAGCGTCAAGCTCGCGATGGTGGTCCCCGGCTCCGGGCTGGTCAAGCGCCAGGCCGAAGCCGAGGGCCTGGACCGGGTATTTCGCAACGCCGGCTTCGAGTGGCGCGAGCCGGGTTGCTCGATGTGTCTGGCGATGAACGACGATCGCCTGGAGCCGGGCGAGCGCTGCGCGTCGACCTCCAATCGCAACTTCGAGGGCCGGCAGGGCGCCGGCGGACGCACGCACCTGGTGAGCCCGGCGATGGCGGCGGCCGCGGCCATCGCCGGCCGCTTCGTCGACGTGCGCGGGATGTGAGCGGGTGATGGAGCGATTCGTCCGCTTTGAGGGGCTGGTGGTTCCGCTCGACCGGGCCAACGTGGATACCGACGCCGTCATCCCCAAGCAATTCCTGAAGTCGATCAAGCGCACCGGGTTCGGCGTGAACCTGTTCGACGCGTGGCGCTACCTCGATCAAGGCGAGCCCGGCACGGACAGCGCGAAGCGCACTCTGAACCCGGGTTTCGTGCTCAACCAGCCGCGCTACAAGGGTGCGCAGGTCCTGCTCGCCCGTGACAACTTCGGCTGCGGATCCTCGCGCGAGCACGCGCCCTGGGCGCTCATGGATTACGGCTTCCGCGCACTGATCGCGCCGAGCTACGCCGATATCTTCTACTCCAACTGCTGCAACAACGGGCTGCTGCCGATCGTGCTGGACGCGAACGCGGTCGATCGCCTGTTCCGAGAAGTCGAGGGCATGCCCGGCTGCCGGCTGACGATCGACCTGGAAAGACAGACGGTCACCACGCCCGCCGGGGAAAGCCTCAACTTCAGCATCGATCCTTTCCAGAAACATCGCCTGCTCCAAGGCCTGGACGAGATCGCTCTCACGCTCACGCACGCGGACGAGATCCGCGCCTTCGAGGCGAGACGCAAGGCCGAACAGCCTTGGCTGTTCACGTGAACGGCGTGAGGAGTTCCCTCTTCCCTCGCGGGAGAGGGCGTTTGGCTGACCCTTCACTGAGAAAAAATTGAAGATCGCAGTTCTACCCGGAGACGGCATCGGCCCGGAGATCGTCGGCCAGGCGGTCAGGGTGCTCGAGGTCCTGCGCTCCGAGGGCCTGAAGATCGAGCTGGAGCAAGCGCCTATCGGCGGCGCGGGTTACGACGCGGCGGGTGATCCGCTTCCCGCCACGACTTTGGATCTCGCGCGCAAGGCCGATGCGGTGCTGCTCGGGGCCGTCGGTGGCCCGAAGTATGATGCGCTGCCGCGTGCGATGCGCCCGGAGCAAGGGCTGCTGCGCATCCGCAAGGAGCTGGGCTTGTTCGCCAACTTGCGCCCGGCGGTGCTGTACCCCGAGCTGGCCGGAGCCTCCACGCTCAAGCCCGAGGTCGTGGCCGGGCTGGATCTCATGATCCTGCGCGAGCTGACCGGTGACATCTACTTCGGCCAGCCGCGCGGCCGCCGCCAGAACGCTGCAGGCGAGCGCGAGGCGTTCGACACCATGTTGTACAGCGAGTCGGAAATCCGCCGCATCGCCCATGTCGGATTCCGCACCGCCCGCAAGCGGGCGCGCAAGCTGTGCTCGGTGGACAAGGCCAACGTGCTCGACACGAGCATGCTGTGGCGCGAGGTGGTGAGCGAGGTGGCCAAGGAGTATCCGGACGTGGAGCTGTCCCACATGTACGTCGACAACGCGGCGATGCAGCTGGTGCGCTGGCCCAAGCAGTTCGACGTCATCGTCACCGGCAACATGTTCGGCGACATCTTGTCCGATCAGGCCTCGATGCTCACCGGTTCCATCGGCATGCTGCCGTCGGCCTCGCTCGACGCGAGCAACAAGGGCCTGTACGAGCCCATCCACGGGTCCGCGCCGGACCTGGCCGGCAAGCAGGTGGCAAATCCGCTGGCCACCATCCTGTCTGCCGCCATGATGATGCGCTATACCTTCAACCAGGAGCAGGCCGCGACGCGCATCGAAGACGCGGTGAAGCGCGTGCTGGGCCAAGGCGTGCGCACGGCGGACATCTGTCAGCCGGGTTGCAACAAGGTCGGGACGCGCGAGATGGGCGACGCGGTGATCGCGGCGCTCGCGCACCGGTAGCCGGGCGAGCGGCGAAAGAGGGCAGCGATGCGAGTCGGTTTCATCGGATGGCGTGGCATGGTGGGCTCGGTGCTGATGGAGCGCATGCGCGCCGAGCGCGACTTCGACCCGGTGGAGCCGGTGTTCTTCACCACCTCGGAGGCGGGCGGCAAGGCGCCGGCGATCGGCAAGGAAGTGCCGCCGCTCAAGGACGCGCGCAGCGTTCCCGAGCTGAAGGCGATGCAGGTGCTGATCTCCTGCCAGGGCGGGGATTACACCAACGAGATTTACCCCAAGCTGCGCGCCGCAGGTTGGAACGGCTACTGGATCGACGCGGCCTCGGCGCTGCGCATGCAGGACGATGCCATCATCGTGCTCGATCCGGTCAACCGCCGGGTCATCGACGACGGCCTGCGCAGGGG